>Ga0209474_10003571_pt1 | contig 13626 bp, 15 predicted proteins | sample GraSoiAngelo_145_FD_185902 | JGI IMG/M metagenome (GOLD analysis project Ga0209474, IMG submission 185902) | Grasslands soil microbial communities from the Angelo Coastal Reserve, California, USA - 14_1009_05_20cm (SPAdes) (version 2) | ecosystem: Environmental > Terrestrial > Soil > Grasslands...
CCAGATCGAGCGCTTCGCGCTGCGCGGTTTCGAGGACCATCTGGGAAACCGCACCACCATGCTCACGCCGGAGGAGGCCGCCGTCCTCGCGATTCCCAGGGGCAGCCTCACGCCGGACGAGATGCGGCAGATCCAGTCGCACGTGGTCCACACCTACCAGTTCCTGGCCCAGATCCCGTGGACCAAGGAGTTCCGGCGGATCCCGGAGATCGCGCGTGCGCACCACGAGAAGCTCGACGGCTCGGGTTACCCCTATGGAGTGAAGGCGGACGAGATCCCCCTGCAGTCGAGGATCATGACGATCGCCGACATCTACGACGCACTGACCGCAGGCGACCGGCCCTACAAGGGTGCTGTGCCCGTGGCGGCGGCGCTCGACATCCTGGGCGCCGAGCGCCGCGAGGGGCGGATCGACGGCGCGCTCCTCGACCTCTTCATCGGTGCCCGGGTGTACGAGCGCGCCGACGTCGCGCCTACCCTCCAAGAAGAAGACAGACGCCGCCCCAACCGATGAGCGCCGCGAGCGCGATCAGGGCGCGGGCGACCTCGTGAACGACGCCCCGACTCTCCATGTGTTGAGTGGTCGGCGCCAAAAAAAAGGCGCGGGAGCTCCGGCGATGGAGAAGCGTGTACGTGACCGCGTGGGAATGCATGAAAGCCTCCTGACTCAGAACCCGCGAAGCAGTCCGATGACCTTCCCGAGAATCTGCACCTGCCGCTCCGCCGGCTCCACGACGATGGGCTTCATCGTCGGGTTCTCCGGCTTCAGCACGACGCGCTGGCCGTCGCGCAGGTAGCGCTTGACGGTGGCCTCGACGTCCCCGCCCGCCTCGGACTCGAGCAGGGCGACGACGATGTCATTCGGCTGGGCCGTCTCCTGACGGCGGACCAGGACGAGGTCGCCTTCCATGATATGGGCGTCGATCATGCTCTGACCCCGGACGCGGAGCGCGAACACGTCCTCGCCGCGATCGGCGAGCGCCGAGGGGGCCACGGGCAGCTCGCCCTCGCGGTTCTCCTCGGCGAGGAGCGGCGAGCCGGCGGCGATGCGGCCGAGGATCGGGATGGGCCGATACACGGGCGCGGCGCCCGGGTCCACCAGCGTGAGCGCGCGCGAGGTGCGCCCGGCGCTCGCGCGCCGCTGGAGTGCGCCCTTGCGCTCGAGTGCCCGGAGATGGTCGAAGGCGGCCCGCGGCGTGACCTTGAACCGGTGGGCGATCTCGCGCACGGTCGGCGGTGCCCCATGTCGGGCCTGAAAGCTCCTCATGAAGCCCAGGACTTCCTGCTGCTTCGTCGTCAGCTCGCGCATGGCGGCCTCCCGTGGCTTCAGAGAATACTCAACGGGTGTTGAGCTCGTCAACCAAAAAAAGAGAGCCGGTCAGGACCCCGCTTCCCAGGGCTCGCAGACGGGGCAGGTCACGTAACCCCCTTCGCGCGCCTCGGCGACGTGCTTGAAGTACTGGCGCTCGGTCTCCGGAATCCGCTTCACCCAGGCGCAGTCGCTCTTGTGGAAAAGGCGCGAGCCGCGCTGGGCGCAGAAGGGCTCGCCTGGCTCGGCGACCGCGGTGGCGACGGCCGTCTCGAAGGCGGGCGCGGCCTCGGTCTCCGACGGGAGCGCGCTCGCCGTGGCGGGCGGCGTCTCGACCGCGGGCGACTGGATCACCGGGTCGGGATCGTTGATGTGCAGATTCGTCTCCACCGTCTGGCGGAACTCGTCGCTCGCCCGCCTGAACTCGCGCATCGCGCGACCGAGCATGCGCCCGAGCTCGGGGAGCTTCGACGGGCCGAAGACGAGCAGCGCGATGACGCCGATCAGGAGCATCTCCTGGAGGCCGACGTCGAACATGGCGCTTTAGAGTATCACGCGGCCGTGGAGCCGACGCCCGCCGCGGCCGCGAGCTCGGCGAAGGAGCCGACCACGAGATCCGCCGCGTCGGCGGGCGCGCCTGCGGGCGCGTAGAGCACCGTCCGCATGCCGACGGCGCGCGCGCCGGCGATGTCCGACGGCAGGCTGTCGCCCACCATCGCCGCCTCGGCCGGCGCGAGCCCGAGCCGCTCCAGCGCGATGTGGAACAGCGGCGCCTCGGGCTTGCCGACGACGATGGGCCGGACGCCCGCCGCGACGGCCACGGCCTCGACGAGCGCCCCGCACCCCGGTAGGAAGTCGCCACCCTCGAGCGGCAGCCGCGGGTCCACGTTGGGCGTGACCAGCGGCGCGCCGGCGGCGCAGGCGCGCGCCGCGGCGGTGAGCCGCTCGTACGTGAGGTCGAAGTCGTTGCCGAGGGCGACCACCGTCGCTCGGCGGTAGTCCTTCACGGGGACGACCGCGTGGCCGGCGCGCTCGATCACTCGCGCGAGCTCCTCGGCGCCGATCACGAGCACGCGCGAAGGACCGAACCGGCGCGCGATCACCTCGCCGATGATCTCGAGGGGCGTGAGCGCGTGCTCGGCGACCGTGACGCCGACGGCGTGGAGGCGGCGGCGGATGTCGTCACCCGTCTCGCGCGAGTTGTTGGTCAGGAACGCGAGCCCGCGGCCGGCGCGGTGGAGCGCCGCGAGCGTCTCCCCCGCGGCGGGGTTCAGCGCGCTGCCGTTCCAGACGCAGCCGTCGAGGTCGAAGACGAAGCCCCGGACGCCGGCGAGCGCGCGCGCGGGCACGCGTGTTACCGCTCGCCGGACGAGCGCTTGAACTCCGCGATCGCGTCGGCGTAGACGTGCTCGGTGCGCTCGGCCACGCTCGCCCAGCTGAACTGCGCCTCGACGCGGCGGCGCCCGGCCTGGCCCAGGCTCCGCCCGAGCGCCGGATTCTGCAGCACGCGGCCGAGCGCCGCGGCGAGCTCGTCCGGGTGCCCGGGCGGGACCAGGAGACCGGTCTTGCCGTCCTCGACGACCTCGAGGATCCCGCCGACGGCGGAGGCGACGACGGGCGTCTCGCAAGCCATCGCCTCCAGGTTGATCAGGCCGAAGGGCTCGTACACCGAGGGGCACACGAACACGGCGGCGTGGCTGTAGAGCTGGACGACGACGTCGACCGGCGCCATCTCGTTGATCCAGAGGACGTTCGGGTGCCGGGGCACCGCGCGGCGCAGACGCTCCTCGATCTCTGGCGTGTCGGGCGCCGAGGCGCAGAGCACCACCTGGACGCCCCCGGGGAGCCGGGGCACCGCGTCGAGCAGGTGGAAGATCCCCTTCTGGTCGGTGATGCGGCCGACGAACAGGACGTAGGGCGGTCTGACGCCGAGCCGATCGAGCGCGTCGCGCTGCTCGGTGCGCCGGAAGCGCTCGGGGTCGATCCCGTTGTGGATGACGACGACCCGCGCCGGGTCGGCGCCGAAGTGCGCGAGGATGTCGTCGCGCATCCGGCCCGAGACCGCGATGACGCGGTCCGCCGCCTCCACCACGGTCTTCTCGATCCAGCTCGAGAGCAGATAACCGCTGCCGAGCTGGTCGGCCTTCCACGGCCGGAGCGGCTCCATGCTGTGGAGCGTGACGACGAGCGGGATGCGGTGGAGCGTGCGGATCCAGAGGCCCGCCATGTCCGCGTACCAGGTATGGGCGTGGGCGACGTCGGCGTCGACCGGGTCGCGCGCCATCGCGAGCCCGATCGAGAGCGTCTCGAGCGCGGGCGCGAAGCGCGGCCCGTCCGGCCCGGCCCGGAGCCGGTCCCAGGGCGTGTAGCCCCGCACCGTGACGCCCTCGGGCGCGCCGCCGGGCAGGCGGTCGCCGAAGCAGCGCACCTCGACGGCCATCCGCTGCGCGAGGGCGCGCGAGAGCTGGTCCACGACCACGCCGGCGCCGCCGTAGACGTGCGGCGGGTACTCGCGCGTGAGGAGCAGCGCCTTCACGAGGCGGGGGCGCTCCCCTCGTCCCCGTCCTGGCGCTCGAGCTTGCGCGAGACGGTGCGCGGGTCGATGCCGAGGAGCTTCGCGGTGAGCGTCTTGTTGCCCTTGGTCGCGCGGAGCGTCGCGTCGAGCAGGCGCGCCCCGACCTCCGCGAGCGGGGTGCCGATGCGGACCGTCAGCACACCCTCCGGCAGGGGCGTGGCGCCCGCGATCTCCTCGGGCAGCTCATCCGTGTCCATCAGCGCGCCGCGCGCCAGCACGACGCCGCGCTCGACGACGTTCTCGAGCTCGCGCACGTTGCCCGGCCAGGCGTAGGCCTCGAGCCGGCGCATGGCCTCGTCGGTGAAGCCCTCGAGCGTCCGGTTGTTCTTCGCGGCGTAGATGCGCAGGAAATGCTGGGCGAGGACGCGGACGTCCTCGCGGCGCTCGCGCAGAGGCGGCACGTTGAGCGTGATGACGTTGAGCCGGTAGTAGAGGTCCTCGCGGAAGCGCTTCTCCTTCACCATATGGCCGAGGTCCTGGTTCGTCGCGGCGACGATGCGGACGTCCACGCGGATCGACTTGGTGGCGCCGAGCCGCTCGAACTCGCCCTCCTGCAGCACGCGCAGGATCTTCGGCTGGGTGACCGGCGAGAGGTCGGCGACCTCGTCGAGGAAGAGCGTGCCGCCGTCGGCGAGCTCGAAGCGCCCCTCCTTGCGCGCCGCCGCGCCGGTGAACGCGCCCTTCTCGTAGCCGAAGAGCTCGGACTCGAGCAGGGTCTCCGGGAGCGCCGCGCAGTTCACCGCGACGAACGGCCCCTTCCGCCGCGCGGAGCGCTGGTGGATCGCGCTCGCGACCAGCTCCTTGCCCGTGCCGCTCTCGCCCTGGACGAGCACGGTCGCCGAGCTGTCGGCGACCTGCTCGACGAGGGTCATCATGCGGCGGAAGGCCGGGCTCGACCCGATGACCACGCCCTGCCGGAGGAGGTCGTCGAGGCGCTGCCGGAGGGCACGGTTCTGCTGGATCAGCTCGCGGCGCTCGAGCGCCTGGCGGATGAGGCGGAGCACCTGCGCGCGCTGGAAGGGCTTGGTGAGGAAGTCGTAGGCGCCCTCCTTCATCGCCTTCACGGCCTCCTCGACCGTGCCGAACGCGGTCAGGAGGATCACGTCCACGTCGGGGGCGATCGCCTTCGCGGCGCGCAGGACCTCGATGCCGGTGAGCCCGGGCATCTTGAGATCCGTGAGGACGAGGTCGATGCCGCCCGCCTGCAGCCGCTCGAGCGCCGCGTTGCCGTCCGAGGCGAGGATGACCCGGTACCCCTCGCGCGTCAGCGTGCGCTCGAGGCTCTCGCGGAGTCCCGGGTCGTCGTCGGCCACCAGGAGCGTCGCGGGCTCAGACATGCGCCGGGTGCGCGGCCGACGCGCGCTTGATCGGCAGCCGGATCGTGAAGGTCGCGCCGCGCCCGGGCCGGTTCGTCCAGCGGATCTCCCCGTCGTGCTCCTCGACGATCTGGCGCGCGATCGAGAGGCCGAGGCCGGTACCCTGGGGCTTGGTGGTGAAGAACTGCTCGAAGAGGCGCGGCGCGACGGCCTCGGGGATGCCGCCGCCCGTGTCCGACACCGCGATCTCGATCGCCTCTGCGTCGAAGTGGCTCGTGATCGTCAGCGCGCCCCCGCTCGAGAGCGCCTCGAGGCCGTTCTTCACGAGGTTCAGGATCGCCTGGCGCAGGAGGCCCCGGTCGACCTCCAGCATGGGCACGCTCGGATCGATCTCGACCTGCACGCTGAGCCCCTGCCGCGTCGCAACGGGGCGGATGAAGTCGGCCAGCTCCTGCAGGAGATGGTTCACCGACTCCTCCTCGAAGTTGGGCTTCGGGAACCGCGCGAACGCCAGGTACTCCTCGGTGAGCGCGTCGAGTGCGTTGACCTGGTCGCGGATCGCGGTGACGAGCCCCGCCGCCTCGTCCATGTCCTTCCCGGCGCGGTCGCGCACGATGTCGTCGAGCAACTCGGCGTTCAGCTCGATCGCGCTGATCGGGTTGCGCACCTCGTGGGCGACCTTGAGCGACAGGCGCCCGACCGTCGCCATGCGCTCGGCGACCAGCAGCTCCTGCTGCGCGGTCTGGAGCCGGGAGAGCGTGCCCGTGAGCTCGACGTTCAGCCGCTCCACCTCGTTGCGGGCGCGGCGCTCGCGCTCGGCGACGAGGCCGAGCGTCATCGCCGGCAGGCCGAAGAACGCCGCGAGGAGAAGGGGGGGCGTCCAGCCGGCCCACGGCGGGACGAGCCACGCCGCGAGCGCGTAGAGCCCGCCCGCGACGACGGCCGCGCCCAGTCCCACCCACGGGCCGAAGTAGTAGGCGTTGATCGCGACCAGCGGGAAGAACAGGAGGTAGAAGAGGCTGTCGGCGCCGCCCGTGAGCGAGAGGAGCGCGAAGACGATGAGCAGGTCGATCGCGAGCGCCCCCACGAAGATCGCCCGCGTGGCGCGCGGGTTGACCGTGACGAGGGCGAAGATGCCCACCTTGTAGGCCGCGAACCAGAAGACGAGCCAGTAGAGGTCGATCCGGTGACGAGGGCGCAGCGGGACGAGACCGAGGGTGGAGAGACCGCCGACCATCACGACGGCGAGGAGGACCGCGAAGACCCGCTCGTCGCGCTCGAGCAGCCGAAAGATCGCGTGCCAGGGCTTCCGTTCGCCTGACGTCACGACAGTCTCCACGCCGACTATAGCACTATGCGCGCCGTCCCCTGCGGTACGCCCACACCGCCAGCCACGCGGCGACGGCGGCGACGGCGGTGAGCGCCAGCCAGCGCTCCACGCGGTGCACGTCGGCCAGCACGCTCTGCACGCGGTCGGCGAACACGTAGGCGAGGCCGAAGCTCACGGGCAGGCCGAGACAGGCCGCGGCCGCGTCCACGCCGAGGAACTTCCAGAAGGGGATGTGGGCGATGCCGGCCGTGAGGAACGCGGCCGCCCGGAACCCCATCACGTGGCGGGCGCCGAAGATGATCTTCACGCCGTGCTGACGATACGCCGCGAGGAACCACGCCTCGCGCTCGCGCGGGAGCACGCAGCGGACGGGCCGCCAGTCGAGCACGCGCTCACCCCAGTGGTGGCCGAGCCAGTAGAGAACGACGTCGCCGGAGAGCACCCCGACCACGCACACCGGGAGCGCGAGCCACCACCTGAAGATCTGTGCGCGCGAGAGGAGGCCGGCGAGCACGACCGGCACCTCCTCGGGCACCGGCAGCCCGAGGCCGGCCCCGAAGAGCATCAGGTATAGACCTGCATATCGCAGATGCTCGATGAAGAGAGCGGCCACTCGCACCTCGGGGGAAGATTCGACCCGCCGTCCTGGGGAACAGTGTATACTCCACCATGTCTGGTGCGGTCGTCGGTTCGCCGGGAACCTTCCTCCCCGTCAGGCCGCGTCCCCGATCTCCTTCCGAGTTCAGGGTCGTGCACAGGAGTCGGAAGGCACAGGCACAAGGAGCTCTTGGAATGGCGGTCAAACTGTTCGTCGGCGGCCTCTCCTTCTCCACCTCCAACGAGCGTCTGCGCGAGGCGTTCGCGGCGTGTGGCGCGGTCGAATCCGCGAGCGTCGTGACAGACCGGGACACTGGCCGCTCGCGCGGCTTCGGGTTCGTCGAAATGGCGACGCCTGAAGAGGCCGAGCAGGCCATCAGCAAGCTGAACGGCACCAGCCTCGACGGCCGGACCATTCAGGTCGAGAAGGCCAAGGCGCCCGGCAGCGGCGGCGGCGGCAGCCGGGGCGGCGGCGGTGGCCGGGGCGGCTTCGGCGGCGGCGGCGGTGGCGGCGGTCGCGGCGGCTCCCGCGGCGGCCGCTGGTAGCGCACCCCCCAGACATCCGCTTTTTCTCTCGAGCGTGTCGGCAGAGGTAGTCTGTCGCCATGCCGACGATCCTCCACACCGAGGCGTCGCGCGGGTTCGGCGGCCAGGAGCTCAGGATCCTGGCCGAGACGCGCTGGCTCCTCGACCACGGCTGGGACGCGCTGGTCGCGTGTCAGCCCGCGAGCCCGCTCCACGCCGAGGCCGGGGCCGCCGGGATCCCGGCGGTCGCGGTCCGGATGCGCGGCGCCCACGATCTCCTGGCGCTCTTCGTGCTGCGCCGGCTCATGAAGGCGCGCGCCGTGAGCCTGATCCACACCCACAGTTCCGTGGACAGCTGGCTCGGCGCCCTGGCCGCCCGGTCGCTCGGCCGTCCCGTGGTGCGTAGCCGCCACGTCTCGATCCGGATCCGGTCCCGCCGGGCGCTCGTCTATCGGCTCGCCGACCGCGTGGTCACGAGTGGCGAGGCCGTGCGCGCCATCGTCGTCGGCGCGGGCGTGCCGGCCGGGCGAGTCGTCTCGATCCCGCCCGGCGTGGACACGCGGCGCTTCCACCCCGGCGTCTCCGGCAAGACCGTGCGTGACGAGCTCGGCCTCGCGGCCGATCAGCCGCTGGTCGGCCTCGTCGCCAACATCCGCGGCTCCAAGGGCCACAACGTCTTCCTCGAGGCCGCGCGCGAGGTGCTCCAGTGGCGCCCGGACGCGCGCTTCCTGGTCGTCGGCGACGGCGTGGGCCGCGCCGAGGTGCGCCGGCGCGTCGGCGCCATGGGGCTCAAGGCCGTGGTGACTCTGACAGGGTTCCGCCGCGACATCCCCGAGGTCATGGCCGCGCTCGACGTCCTCGTGCTCCCCTCGATCCGCTCGGAGGCGACCTCGCAGGTGATTCCGCAGGCCTTCGCCGTCGGCACGCCGGTCGTCGCCTCCACGGTCGGCGGCAGCCCGGAGCTCGTCCGCGACGGCGAGACGGGGCGCCTCGTGCCGCCGGGCGACGCCCGCGCGCTGGCCGCGGCGATGCTGGAGCTCGTGAGCGACCCCGCGCGGGCGCGGGCGCTCGGACGAGCCGGCCAGCAGCTGGCCGCGGAATGCTATTCGCTCGACGCCTCGATGGCGCTCACGACGTCCGTGTACCGCGGGCTGCTCGGTCAGAATTGATTATATAGAGATATCATGATATAAGGGCGCTCGTGGGCCACGGCGTGTCCACCGAGCTGCAATCCTTCAAGGCGGACTTCTTCAAGGCCCTCGCCCACCCGCTCCGCGTGCGCATCCTCGAGCTCCTGCGCGCGCGCGAGCGGAACGTGCACGAGCTCCAAGCCGCGCTCGACCTCGACCAGCCCGCGGTGTCCTCGCAGCTCGCCGTCCTGCGGCGCACGAACGTCGTCGGCGCGCGTAAGGAGGGCACGACGGTGCGCTACGCCCTGCGCGATCCGCTGGTCGGCGACCTCCTCGACGTCGCGCGGCGGATCTTCGACAACCATCTGGTGGGCACCCAGGACATGCTGCGCGCGCTCCGCGAGGAGGCGCGTCGGCCCCGGCGCCGCTGAGCCGTGTTCCGCCAGCTCCACGTTGCCCTCCGCACCGGGATCGTCACCGAGCCCGCGCCCCGCGACGCCGACGTCGAGCGCCTCGGCGGCCGGCTCGCCCGCGAACGGCGCCGTGTCTTCGGCCGCTCGCTCGCGATCCGCCACGTGGACGCCGGCTCGTGCAACGCCTGTGAGCTCGAGATCGCCGCGCTCACCGGGCCGCACTACGACCTCGAGCGCTTCGGGCTCCACATCGTCGCCTCGCCGCGCCACGCCGACTGCCTGCTCGTGACGGGCCCCGTGACGCGGAACATGGCCGAGGCTCTTCTAAGGACGTGGGAGGCGACGCCCCATCCGAAGCTGGTCATCGCCGTCGGCGATTGCGCCCGCGACGGCGGAATCTTCCGCGGCTCCTACGCGATCGTGGGCGGCGTGGGCGACATCGTGCCCGTGGACGCCGTCGTCCCCGGATGTCCGCCGTCGCCCGTGGCGATCCTCGCCGGGATCCTCGACGTGATCGGCCGCCTCCGCTGATGGCGACCCTCGGGTTCCTCGCCGCGGTGACGGTCGGTGTCGCGGCGACCGTGCTCGGCCTTCTCGGCGCCGTCGGCCGCGCGTGGACGCTGGCGGTGCCGTGGCTCGTGCCCCTCGGCGGGCTCGAGCTCGCGCTGGACCCGTTGGGCGGCTTCTTCCTCGCCCTCGTCGGCGCGGCGGTGATCCCCGCGTCCATCTACGCGATCGGTTACGTGGGCGGCGAGCGGCGCGGCGTCCTCGCGTATCTCGGCTTCGTCGTCGCCATGTGCGTCGTGCCCCTGGCGGCAAACGTGATGACGTTCATGATCGCCTGGGAGCTCATGTCCCTCGCGTCCTACTTCCTCGTGCTGCACGACCGGCAGGCGGGGGCGTCGGCGCGCGCCGCCTGGGTGTACGCGGTCATGACCCACGCGGGGCTCGCCTGCCTGCTCGCGGGCATGCTGCTGCTCGCCGCGTGGACGGGCAGCGTCAGGTTCGCCGACTGGTCGGCCGCCGGGCCGGGCCTTCCCGCCGGCGCGCGGGGCCTCGCGCTCGTCCTCCTCGGCCTCGGCTTCGCGTCCAAGGCCGGCGTGATCCCGCTCCACGTCTGGCTCCCCCTCGCGCACCCGGCGGCGCCGAGCCACGTCTCGGCGCTGATGTCGGGCGTGATGATCAAGCTCGGCGTCTACGGCCTCGCGCGCGCGAGCCTCGACTGGCTCGCGCCCGCGCCCGCGTGGTGGGGCGCCGCCGTGCTCCTGGCCGGCACCGTTTCCGCCGTCGTCGGCATCCTCTACGCGGTCGTCGAGCGCGACCTCAAACGCCTGCTCGCCTTCTCGAGCATCGAGAACGTCGGCGTCATCCTGATCGGCCTCGGGGCCGGGCTCGTGTTCCGCGCGGTCGGGCTCGCGGCGCTCGCGGTGCTCGCGATCGCCGCCGCGCTCTACCACGTCGTGAACCACGCGGCGTTCAAGAGTCTCCTCTTCCTCGGCGCGGGCGCGGTCGTCCACGCGACGGGGACGCGCAACATGAACGGCCTCGGCGGGCTCGTGAAGCTCATGCCGTGCACCGCGGCGTGCTTCGTCCTCGGGGCGGCGGCGATCTCGGCGCTCCCGCCGCTCAACGGCTTCGTGAGCGAGTGGCTGCTCTTCCAGGCGCTGCTCCAGAACACCCGGATCGCCCGGCTGGAGCTCAACCTGGTCTTCACGCTCGGCCTCGCGGGGCTCGCGCTCACGAGCGGCCTGACCCTGGCGTGCTTCGTGAAGGCGGCCGGCATCACCTTCCTCGCGGTGCCGCGGAGCGAGGCCGCCGCCCGCGCCCACGAGGCCGCGCCGTCCATGCGCGTCGCGATGATCCTCCTCTGCGTCGTCTGCGCCCTCCTCGGCCTCGGGCCGACGCTCGTGCTGCCGGCCCTCGCCGCGATCGCGGGCCCGCTCGTCGGCTCGGCCCCGCTCCCCGCCCTCGGGGACTGGCTGACGCTCAGGGTCTCACGCGAGTTCGCGGCCCTCTCGCCGCTCGCGCTGACGACGGCGCTCGCGGCCGCGATGCTGGCGCCTATGGTCCTGCTGCGGCTCGCGGGCGCCGCGCGCCGCACCCGGCGCTACGAGACCTGGGGCTGCGGCCGGATCCTCCAGACGGCGCGCATGGAGTACACGGCCACCGCGTTCTCCAACCCGTTCAAGCGTGTCTTCGACTTCTTCTACCGGCCGGAGAAGCGGCTCGACATCGAGTTCCATCCCGACTCCCGCTTCTTCGTCGAGCGAATCGAGTACGGGAATCCGACGCGCCCGATCTTCGAGGACTGGCTCTACCGGCCGGTGCTCAGCGCCCTCTCCGTCGTCGCGCGCCGGGCGCGCGCGATCCAGTCGGGCAGCGCCAACGTCTACCTCGCGTACATCCTGGCCGCGCTGCTCGTCCTCCTGGTGCTCACGTGATCACCGACATCGTCCTCGCGCTGGCCCAGGCGCTCGTCGGCGCGGCGGGGGCGCCCCTGCTGGTCGGCGTGCTACGCACGCTGAAGGCGCGCCTGATGGGCCGGCGCGGGCCGAGCCCGTGGCAGCCCTACGCGGACCTGCGCAAGCTCCTCCGCAAGGAAACGGTGGTCTCGACGACGACGTCCTGGGTCTTCCGCGTCACGCCCTACGTCCTCGTCGCCACCATGCTGGTCGCGACCGTGGTCGTCCCCGTCGTCGCCTCGCGGACGGCGCTGCCCTTCGCCGGGATCATCCTCCTCATGTACCTGTTCCTGCTCGGCACCTTCTTCCTCGCTCTCGCTGGCCTCGACTCCGGGAGCGCCTTCGGCGGCATGGGCTCGAGCCGGGAGGTGGCGGTGGCGGCGCTCGCCGAGCCGACCGTGATCCTGGCGGTCTTCGCGCTCGCGCTGCGCGCCGACACGACCACCCTCGGCGGCATCGTCGAGCGCTTCGCCCGCGAGCCGCTCCTCGCCGCGAACCCCGGCCACCTGCTCGCGTTCGCCGCCTTCTTCATCGTGATGCTCGCCGAGACCGGCCGGCTGCCGGTGGACAACCCGGCGACGCACCTCGAGCTGACGATGATCCACGAGGCGATGGTGCTCGAGTACTCGGGGCGCTACCTGGCGCTCGTCGAGTGGGCGGCGGCGATGAAGCTCTTCGTGTTCCTGACGCTCCTCGCGAACCTGTTCTTCCCGTGGGGCGTCCCCGATATCGTCGAGCCCGTGCCGGTGCTGCTCGGCCTCCTGGCGCTCACCGGCAAGCTCGCCGTGCTGACCGTGGCCCTCGCAGGCCTCGAAACCATCATCGCCAAGCTGCGGCTCTTCCGCGTGCCCGAGCTGCTCGCGGGCTCGTTCGCGCTGGCTCTCCTCTCCGTGACCGCGGTGTTCCTCGTCCCGTGACGACCGCCTCCAACCTGCTCGCGTTCGTGGGCCTCGTCGTGACGCTCGCCATCGTCTGGCGGCAGAGCTGGCCGGGCCGGCTCCGCCTCTTCGCCGCCCAGTCGCTGGTGCTCGCCGCGCTCGCGGGGACCCTGGGCCTGCTCGCGGGGCGCCCGCGGCTCCTGCTCGTCGCGCTCGTCTTCCTCGTCGTCAAGGCGGTCGTGATCCCGCGCGTGCTCCGGCGCATCGGCGCCGGCATGCCCGTCCGGCCGGTGACGCCGGGCAAGTCATCCGGCGTCGCGCTCCTCGTCGCGGGCGTGCTCGTCGTCGTCGCCTACGCCGTCATGCTGCCGGTGAGGGCCGCGACGGAGCTGCCGACCGAGGGCGCGATCCCGCTGGCCTTCGCGATGGCGCTGATCGGCCTCTTCCTCTGCGTGACGGGCCGCGACGCGCTCGGCCACATCCTCGGCTTCCTCGTCTTCGAGAACGGGATCTTCGGCCTGGCGCTCCTGGCCACCTACGGGCTGCCCGGCATCGTCGAGGCGGGGGTGTTCCTGGACGTCCTCGTCATCGTGCTCATCATGGAGGCGGTGGTGGGCGAAGTGCGCCGCGAGCACGAGTCGATCGACGAGCAGCGCCTCCGGGAGCTCCGGGAATAATGCTCGTCCTCCTCCTCGCGGCGCCGCTCGCGGGCGCGGCGGTCCTGACGCGCGCGCGCGGCCCGCTCGCCGCCGCGCTCCACGGCCTGACGGCGGCGCTCACCCTCCTGCTCGCGCTCGCCACGGCGGTGACGGTGTACCGGACGGGCGACCTCACCGCGCTGGACGGGTTCCTGCGCGCCGACGCCCTCTCGGCGTGGATGGTCGCGCTCATCGGACTCGTCGGCGCCGCCGCCGCGGTCGAGGCCCCGCGGTACGTCGGCGACGCGGTCGCGCGGCGCTTCTACGCGCTCTTCCACCTCTTCGTCTTCACGATGCTCCTCGCCGTCACGACCGACGACATCGGCCTCATGTGGTGCGCGATCGAGGGCACGACGCTGGCGTCGGTCTTCCTCGTGAACTTCGAGCGGACGC
>Ga0209474_10003573_pt1 | contig 13622 bp, 14 predicted proteins | sample GraSoiAngelo_145_FD_185902 | JGI IMG/M metagenome (GOLD analysis project Ga0209474, IMG submission 185902) | Grasslands soil microbial communities from the Angelo Coastal Reserve, California, USA - 14_1009_05_20cm (SPAdes) (version 2) | ecosystem: Environmental > Terrestrial > Soil > Grasslands...
TACCGGGACGTCGAGCTGAACGCGCCGGTGCCCGAGGGCGCGGTCACGTTCCGGCCACCGTTCCTCGTAGCCCACGACCCTCGCCGGCGACCATTGCCGTTCCTCGCCGCGATCGCGGTGCTCGCCTTCGGCGCCGGAATGCTGCTCGGGGGCATCCGCCTCGCTGGAGACGGCGGACGGGGCCGAGCGGTCGCCGCTCGCCGTCGCGTGCTGCGCGCCGCGCGCTGGCTCGGAATCGGCGCCGTCGGGGTGCTGGCGGCCTCGGCGGCTGCTCTCCTGCTCGGTGGGTTCGGGTTGCTCTCGCTCGGCGCGGAGGTCTCGGAGCGCTTCTTCGAGGTCGTGCTCCTCCTGACCGCAGCTGCGCCGCTGCTCGCGCTCGTGCCGGTCATCGTCGCCCTCGGGGTCACCCTCGCGCTGTGGGCGCGGGCGATGCTTGGCGGCAACTAACGCTGAGCGCCGCGGGCCTCGAGGAGGTGCACGAAGCGGTGGTCGATCGTCGGGTCGCCGACCTGCGCGTAAGAGAGCATGGAGCGCCCTTCGGCATCGCGGGCGTTGGGCTCCGCGCCGGCGTCCAGCAGCGCGTCGAGGGCCGCCTCGCTAGGCAGGCTGGCTTGCTCGACGAAGGGGTACATGAGCGCCACGCGCCCGCGGGAATCCCGGGCGTTGGGGTTCGCGCCCGCAGCAAGAAGGAGGCGTATCACGTCCGCGCTCCCCCTTGCCGCCGCTACCATCAGGGCGGTGCGCCCGTTGGGTTCGGGGAGCGACGCATCGGCGCCGTGGTCGAGGAGGAAGCGGACAACGGACGTCGCGCGGCGGTCGACGGCGGCGGTGAGCGGAGGACGGTGCGGGGGGTCCGGCAGCGCCGTCGCGTTCACGTCCGCGCCGTGGGCCACGAGCGCTTCGACGATTCCCAGGTGGCCGAGCTCCGCCGCCACTTCGAGCGAGGCGGGTGCAGCAGGAGCCCCGCGCTCGAGCAGTAGGTCGACAATGCGCTCGTTGCCGTGGAACGCCGCGCGGCGAAGTGCCGCGTCGTAGTTCTGAGGGCCGACGCCCTTCTCGAGCAGGAAGGCAACCGCATCCGGCTGTCCCCTTTCGACGGCTGCAAAGAACGCGTGCTCCACGCTGTCCGGGTCGATGCGCCCCTCCAGCCGCGAGCACATCTACGTAGCCCTCCTCGGCGGCGTACACCCACGGGCTCATGTAGTACCTGTCCTTTGCCAGCGGGTCCCTCGCGGAAAGGATTGCCCTCTTGGCAGCGGGGACGTCGCCATCCTCGATCGCCTCGCGGGGCGTCGGCCGGACGGCCAAGGGCGTGTGGGCGAGCCGCCGCCGCAGCCCGAGGACGCGAACGATGTCGACCCAGTCCTCGCTACCATGCGACACCGGCAGGTAGATGGGCTGGAACGCAGCCCACACGGCGGTGCCGACGATGAGTACGAGCACCCCGGCCCGCATGCGCGGTGGCGCGAGCCGCCACAGAATCCCGGTGATGAGGCGCGCGACCACGTAATAGAGGGCGAGGTACGGCAAGGCGAGCAACGCAAAGGGCGGGAAGGAGACGCTCGCCGTTAGCACCGCAACCACGGGTACGAAGCCCGCCACGACGAAGAAGAAGATGAACGCCGGCACGGTGGCCGCAAACGTCGCGACGAGAAGCCAGGTTGCGAGGCGTCGGGAGCGAAGCATGCTCGTCGTCGGTGCAAGGGATGTGCCCGTCCGCTCTGGTGACGCGGGGCGGCTCGCGCGGCCGCGGCGTGTCGGAAAATTGTCAGCTGGGTCCACGCGTGGCGGCTTCGTGGCCCCTCGTGTAAAGTGCGCGCCCGTGACCGCGATACCCGGCGAGTTCGCGCCGCCCGCGCGCCTGCTCCTCGGCCCCGGCCCCTCCGAGGTCCACCCGCGCGTGCTGCGCGCCATGTCCGCGCCGCTCGTCGGTCACCTCGACCCCGCCTTCATCGCGATGATGGAGGAGGTGAAGGCGCTCCTGCGCTTCGTCTTCGCGACCGAGAACACGCTCACCTTCCCCGTCTCGGGCACGGGCAGCGCGGGCATGGAGGCGTGCATCGTCAACCTGGTCGAGCCCGGCGACGAGGTGGTGGTGGGCGTGAACGGCGTCTTCGGGACGCGCATGGCGGACGTGATCGAGCGCGCGGGCGGGGTCGCCGTGCGCGTCGAGGCGCCCTGGGGCCGCGTCGTCCGTCCCGAGCAGGTCGAGGCCGCGCTCCGGAAGTGCCGGCGGCCGAAGCTCGTGGCGCTCGTCCACGCCGAGACCTCGACCGGCGCCTGGCAGCCGCTCCCCGACGCCGCCCGCCTGGCGCACGAGCACGGGGCGCTCTTTCTCGCCGACTGCGTGACCTCGCTCGGCGGGGCGCCGGTCGAGGTCGACCGCTGGGGGATCGACGCCGCCTACAGCGGGACGCAGAAGTGCCTCTCGTGCCCGCCGGGCCTCGCGCCGATCACCTTCGGGCCGCGCGCGCTCGCGGCGCTCGGCAAGCGGACGACGCGCGTGCAGAGCTGGTACCTCGACCTGACGCTGCTCTCGCAGTACTGGGGCGAGGAGCGCGTCTACCACCACACCGCGCCCATCTCGATGAACTACGCGCTGCGCGAGGCGCTGCGCCTGGTGGCCGAGGAGGGGCTCGAGGCGCGTTTCGCGCGGCACGGGAAAAACCACGAGGCGCTCGCTGCGGGCCTCGGCGCGCTGGGCCTCGCGCTCGCCGCCGAGGAGGGTCACCGCCTGCCGATGCTGAACGCGGTCACCGTGCCCGACGGCGTCGACGAGGCGCGGGTCCGGACGCGGCTCCTCGCCGAGCACGGCATCGAGATCGGCGGCGGGCTCGGGCCGATGAAGGGGAAGGTGTGGCGCATCGGCCTCATGGGAGAGTCGAGCCGGCGTGCGCACGTGTTGACGGTCCTCGCGGCGCTCGAGGACGCGCTCCGCGCCGAGGGACGGCGCGTGCCCCCGGGGGCCGCGCTCGCCGCGGCGCAGTCCGTGTACGCGGCGTGAGCCGGGCCCGGCTGGCGCTCTGCTGCCTCGTCCTCGCCGGCTGCGCCCTGCTCCGTCCGCAGCCTTCGGGCCCGCTCGTCCCGGCGGAGCTCCCGCCGCTCGAGGACGACCTCGACCTCGCCTCGCTGCGCGCTGCGATCGAGCGGACGCGGCCCGTCTACGCACGCGCCGGCGACGCGGCCACCGCGGCGGCGGCCGACCGGCTGCTCGCGATCCTCGACTCGACCATCGACCCGAAGGCCCGCCGCGCCGCCGTCGCTCGGGACTTCCGGGTGGTCCGCTTCCGCGACCGGGTCCTCCTGACCGCCTACTACGAGCCCGATCTCGCGGCGCGTTTCGCGCGCGATGCGAACTTCCGTCACCCCCTCTACGCCCGGCCACCGGACCTGGTCGACGTCGAGCCCCGCACGCTCGACGAGACGTGCACGTGCCGCCGCCTCTCCGGCCGCGTCGAAGGCGGGCGCCTCGAGCCCTATCCGTCGCGCGCCGACATCGAGGGCGGGGCGCTCGCCGGGCGGGGGCTCGAGCTGGCGTGGGCTGCCGACCCGGTCGCCCTGTTCGTGCTGCACGTACAGGGTTCGGGGCGGCTTCGGCTGGACGACGGCACGCTCGTCGGCGTCCGCTGGGCGGGCTCGAACGGGCGCCCGTATCGCAGCGTGGCGCAGGCGCTCGTCGCGCGCGGGCTTCTCCCCGACGAGCACACCACGCTGCCCGACGTGCGTCACGCCCTCGAGGCCCTGTCGCCCGCCGAGCAGGCCGCCGTCCTCGCCGCCAACGAGCGCTACACGTTCTTCCGACTCGCCGAGGGCGGGGCCGTCGGCAGCCTTGGCGTCGAGCTGACGCCGGGACGCTCGCTCGCGACCGACCCCCGCCTGGTTCCCCCGGGAGCGCTCGCGTATCTGGAGACCCCCGGCGCCCACCGCTTCGCCGTGAGCCAGGACGCGGGCGCCGCGATCGTGGGCGCGCACGTGGACCTCTTCCTCGGCGCGGGCGCGGAGGCCGAGGAGCGCGCCGGGCGCACGCGCGAGCGCGGCGACCTCTATCTCCTGCTGCCGCGCTGAGAAGTCGGTGAGCGGGGCGTGCGCTACCGCTGCACCGACACCGCCACCGGCACCAGCTCGACCGGCCGCCCCTGCCCGATCGACGAGCCCAGGAACGACAGCAGCCACGCCGTCGTGTACTTGGCCGTGAACAGCTTGTGGACCGCCTCGATCCGCTGCGGAGCCGTGACCATCACCGCCCGCACGCGGAAACTGTACCCGTCCTGGCGAACGACTGCGGCCGGGGTCTTCGTCAGGTTCCGGTACCAGTCGGTCTTTCCGTCCTTGCCTGCCTGAACGACGATCTTGCCGTCCTCGACCACGAACCAGACCGGCTTCTTGTGCTCCTTGCCGGTCTTGCGGCCGGTGGTGGCGAGCTCGACGGTCGAGGCGCCCTTGATGCGATCGAGGGCGGCGGCGACCTCGGGCAGCGGTGCCTCGTCGGCGGCCGCCGCGGCCACGACCCCGAGCACACAGACCAGCGCGGCCGCCGCGGTGCGCATCACGCTTCCTTGGGCTTCAAGAACAGGGACAGCCGGTCGAAGCGGCCGCTCGTGCCGAAGCCGGCGTTGTTGACCAGCCAGTGGACGGTGAGCCCGCGGCGCTCCACGTCCTTCACCAGCTCGCGCGCGGCACCGGGCTCGACGAGGTCCTTGGCGATCGCGTGAGCCGCCACCCCGTGCGCGTCCTCGAGCTCGCGCGCCAGGGCCTCCAACCGCTCGGCGCGCCGCGCCACGAGCACGAGATGCCGGCCGTCGCGCGCGATGCGGCGAGCGAGCGCCTCGCCGATGCCGCTCGAGGCGCCGGTGACGAGCGCGACCTCCTGCGCCATGGAATCACCTCCGCGTGGGCGTTGGGCGGTCCCGCTTAGCACGGAGCCGCCGCCGTTGACAGCCTCGGGGCGACTGGCCATGACGGGCGCGTCCATGGCTCTCTTGACCGCGGCAGAGTTCACGGAGGCGGTCGGCGCGCTCGCCGAGCACTACGGCGTCGAGCGGCTGCGCGAGCGGCTGGCGCGCCTGAACGCCTTCACCTCGCGCCGGGGCCTCAACACCGCGGCCGCCCTCGCCGAGCGGCTCCATCTCCTGACCGGGGGCCTCCGGCGCCAGGTACCGGCGACGTACGCCTTCTCGCAGGTGTGGCACGAGATGGTCGGCGCCCGCCTGGGCGAAGAGGGCGAGAAGCGGCTCGAGGGCCTCGCCGATCAGGTGAACGCCTGCCTCGGCGAGCGCGACGCGATCGTGCCGGGCAAGGAGGCGGACCTCGACCGCGCGCTCGCGGCGTACCGCGACGCGCTCGCGGCGGCGACCGGGCCGGAGGTCGCGCGCCTCGACATGCTGCTCAAGGCGGTGCCCGAGGTGGCGGAGCGCCTGCGGCGCTGGGCAGGCCCGGGCCCCGGCGAGACGGCACCAGCGGGCTAGCCACATCGCGCTCGCTAGGGCCCAAGGGAGTCGCGCGACTCGTCACTCAGAGCAGGCGGGTCAGCGGCGAGCGCTCGGAGACAGCGTCTGCCGAGAGATCAGCAGCCCTCGGCGGTGCACGCGGCGCGGTTTGACGCGACACCCGCCTCCGTCGTTTCATCAGGCGCACGGAGGCGACCATGCCTGAGCAGCCACGCGCCACCCTGACCGTCCCCGAGGAGCGCCTCCCCGTGGTCGAGGAGGCCGAGCTCGTGGTGGTGGGCGGCGGCTCGGCGGGCACCGCCGCGGCCATCACCGCGGCGCGCGCCGGGCTCCGCACCGTGCTGGTCGAGGACTCGCCCTTCCTCGGCGGCATGTCGACGGGCGGCTGCGTCGGGACCTTCTGCGGGTTCTACTACCGCGAGAAGAACGGCGACCTCGTCCGCCTGGTGGGCGGCTTCCCGGCCGAGGTCGCGGACCGTCTCGCCGCGCGCGGCCTCTGCTACGGCCCGGTGCCGTTCAAGACCACGGCGGCGCTGCCCTACGTCCCGTGGGGGCTGAAGACGCTCTACGATCAGATGGCCCGTGCCGAGGGCGCGCTCACCGTCTACCTCCATGCCCGCTTCGTGCGCGCGCTCGTGCACGACGGCGCCATCGACGCGGTGACCGTCGCCACGCGAGGCGGTCCGGTGGCGATGAAGGCCGCCTACTTCATCGACGCGAGCGGCGACTCGCTGCTCGCCCTGGCCGCCGGCGCCCCCACCGCGAAGGGCGAAACGCTCCAGTACCCCTCGATGATGTTCTACATGCAGCGCGTCGACCTCGAGAAGGCGCTGCCACACCTGTTCTCGCTGAGCGAGCTGCTCGAGAAGCACTTCGACACCGCCGGCCTGCCGCGCCGCTCGGGCAACATCATCCCGACCGGGCGCCCCGGCGAGGTGCTGGTCGCGATGAGCCGGGTCGGGATCGCGGGCCGCCCGCTCGATGCGAGCGACGCGGCCGAGCTGACACTCGGCGAGATGCTCGGGCGCGAGCAGGCCGAACGCTGCGCCCACTTCCTCTGCAGCCACATGCCGGGCTTCGAGGAGGCCTTCATCTCGGACACCGCCCCGCGGCTCGGGGTGCGCGAGACACGCCGTCTGCGCGGCCGCTACGCGCTCACCGAGGACGACGTGCTCGGCGGGCGGAAGTTCGAGGACGGCATCTGCCGCGCCGCCTGGCCGGTCGAGCTGCACGTCGCGAACGGGCTCACCGACTGGCGCTTCCTCGACGACGGTCTCTGGTACACGGTGCCGTTCCGCTGCCTCGTGCCGGTCGGCGTGCGCAACCTGCTCGCCGCCGGCCGCTGCCTCTCCGCGACCCGCGAGGGCTTCGCCTCGGCGCGCGTCATCGGCCCCTGCATGGGCGAGGGGCAGGCGGCCGCGCTCGCGGTCGCGATCGCGCACCCGAAGGCGACGGCCCTCGCCGACGTCGATCCGGCCGAGCTGCGCGCCCGGCTCACGGCGCTCGGCGTGCCCCTCTGAGGCGAACCTTGAGTCGCTGCCCCGGGCCGGTTAGCCTGGGTGGTTGCTGCCGGAGGGGGCAAAGGAGGCGGATGCGATGCGCTCGCAACTGATTCTCACCACGTTCGTCGTCACGCTCGCGGGGCCGCCGGGCTCCCTTGCCACAAACTTCGACGAGGACACCTTCGAGCGGAAGTCGATCCCCGCCTACTCGATCCCGACGCCGCAGCGGGGCACCCTGCCGGCCGAGACCGTGATCGGCCAGGTCCGCCCCTACCGCATCCGCAAGGGCGACACGCTGATCGACCTCGCCCGCTACTACGACCTCGGCTACAACGAGATCGTCGACGCGAACCCGGGGATCGACCCCTGGGTGCCGCCCGCGGGTGCGACGATCCTGCTCCCCACGCAGTGGGTGCTCCCCTGCTGCACCTACGAGGGCATCGTGGTGAACATCCCCGAGATGCGGCTCTTCTTCTACCGCCGCGCGGCGGGGGACCCCCACACCACGATCGTCTACACGTACCCGGTCGGCCTCGGCCGCGACGACTGGCGCACGCCGAGCGGGAAGTTCAAGATCCGGGGCAAGACGGTCAACCCGCAGTGGAACATCCCCGAGTCGATCCGCAAGGAGCACATCGCCGAGCGCAACGATCCGCGCAAGTTCATTCCGGGCGGCGCACCCGACAACCCGCTCGGCAAGTACCGCCTCGAGCTCACCTTGCCGCTCTACGGCATCCACGGGACGGACATCCCGTGGGGGGTCGGGATGCAGGTGAGCCACGGCTGCGTGCGTCTCTACCCCGAGGACATCGAGCGCCTGTTCCCGCTCGTGCCGGTCGGCACCCCGGGCGAGTTCCTCTATCAGCCGGTCAAGGTCGGCGTGCGCGGCGGCGCGGTCTACGTGGAGACGCACCGGGACATCTACGGCTACGCGCCCGCGTTCTACCGCGAGGCGACGGCGGCGATCGCGCGGGCGGGGCTCGACGGCCGCGTCGACCAGAACCTCCTGCTCGCGGCCCTCGAGGACGAGGGCGGCATGCCGATCCGCATCACGCCCGAGGAGAACCCGCCGGCGCAGGTGCTCCCGATCGCGGCGACCGGGGGCGGCCGGCCCCGAGACAACGATGCTGACCGAGTTCCGCATACGGACGACCGCCAAGCGGGAGATGATTGATCTCACCGCCCGCGTGGCGGAGATCGTCGCCCGTGCCGAGGTGGTCGAAGGGCTGTGCAGCGTCTACACGCCGCACGCCACGGCGGCGATCGTGATCAACGAGAACGACGATCCCAACGTGTGCGTGGACGTGCTCGACGCGCTCGACCGGCTCGTCCCGGCCGGCGTATGGCGCCACGACAGGGTCGACGGCAACGCCGCCTCGCACATCCAGGCGACCATCCTCGGCCCGGGCGAGACCATCCCGGTGCGCGCCGGGAAGCTTCTCCTCGGCACCTGGCAGGCGGTGATGCTGGTCGAGCTCGACGGCCCCCGCGACCGCCGCGTCGTGGTGACGGTCGCCTGACTGAACTCCCTGGGCCCCGTCGGCCGGCGTGAGCGCTCTCGCGCTCGGCCTCCGCCTACGCTGTCGCTTTGCGCAGATCGGCGGGCGCGGCCTCGGGCGCGACGAGCATCCGCGGACGGGGGCCGTACTGGTTCTTCTCGCGCCACTCTCTGAGCCCGCGGCGGACGTACTCCGCGTTGATCTCGAGCGTGTCGCAGATGTTCTCGAAGGCGAAGAGCCAGATGCGATCCGTGGACGTGACCCATTCGCGCGCCTCCTCGTACATCTGGCGGCCGCGAGGATCCCGCGCGTGCGCGTACTTCTGGTAGCAGTCGATCGCGTCCTCGAGGACGGCCAACATGAGGAGGCGCTCGCGCTCGAGCCCGCCCTCGCGACGGAAGGCCGCGAAGTACTGGGCCGGAAGGAGCACGTCCGGCTCGAAGAGACCGGCTAGCCGGTCATGCCCGGCCGAGAAGCCCCGCTTCCCTTTCGCAACCATCTTCCTCCCCCCTCCCATGGGCATCGTTCGCCGCCACCGGACGGGCGACCTCGGACCCCACGACTACCATGCCCCCGACTTCCGGAAGAACACCCCCAGCATGAAAAAGCCTGGGCCAAGAAATTAGCCGTTCTTATCCGAACGCGACGAGGAAGGCAAGGATTTTCTCGCGTAGAGCTGGACCACGGCGGCGGGGGCCCCGGTCAGGGGGCGGTCCGGGCCCGGGACGCAGTGGATGGAGCCGATCACCAGGTCCTCGCCCTCCGGGCCGGCAAAGCGGCGGGCCGTCCGCCGGTACCACTCCCCGGTGAAGGACGGGCGGCGGAAGAGGATGCGGGCCCGGCCGAAGTAATACCCCCCGGGCGGATGGCCCCGGCGGGCGAGCTGCTCAGCCGCGAAGGCCTCCATGACCCGGACGTACTCCATGGCATGGATGTGCTGGTTCGGGTCAGTCTGTTGGTAGGACCAGACGTGGGCCTCCCGGTCGGCCAGCTCCTCCCCGCCCCCGAACCCCCGCGGTGGGGTGAGCAGGTCCTCGAGCGTGAAGGGCCGGATCTGCCGCCGGGGCAGGTCGCCGAGGCCCAGCGAGGGATGCAGGACGCGGACCTTGCGCTTCTCGGGGTCCGGGTCGGGGCGCGTGAACACCGCCTGCTTGTGCGTGCCGCCCAGCCGTCGCCGCCGGCCGTCGGCGGGGTTGCTCGAGACCTCGGTCCACGCCTCGCTGATCAGCCGATCGACCGTTCCGTCGGGCGCAAGGTGCTTTCCCAGGTGGATGCGGACGTCCACCTGGACTGCCTCCCGGGTCTCGATCGGGAGGTCGGTCACCTCGATGTCGAGGTAGTAGATCGGGAAGAACTGTCCCGTCCGCTCCTTGAAGTGCGGGCTCCCGATCTCGCGCGCCCAGAGCGTGTAGTGCGGCCGCCCGGTGAGACGCAGCATGCTGGTCAGCTTGACCGCGCCACGCTCGCTCAGGTCCTCGAAGTACGGCGGCTCGTAGAAGGTGCCCCGGAACTCCGTGTCCGCGGTCCGCTCGCTCACCGCGACCCCGATCTGCGGACGCGGATGACGTGGGCTTCGGCCTGGCCGCCGGGGCGCACGCCGAGCAGCGAGAGCCCGAGGGCCCCCGCCGCGCACGCCGCCGCCGCGAGGTACGCTGCGGAGGCGTCGAAGCGGCTGAAGATGAGTCCCCCACCCGCCGGTCCGAGGACGCGGGCGCCCGCCGACAGGGACTGCGAGACCCCGAGCGCCTCGCCGTACACGGACTCCTCGACCGTCTTCGAGATCAGGCTCGAGAGCGAGGGGCTGGCGAGGCCCTGCCCGCCCACCACCAGCGCGAGCGCCGTGAGCAGCCCGATCGCTGACCCTGCGAAGGGGATCCCGAGGAAACCCAGGCCGAGCGCGGCGCTGCCCAGGACGATCAGCGCGCGCTCGGGCAGGCGCCGGGCGAGCCGGCCGACGAGCCAGCCCTGGACGACCACCGCCACCAGGCCCATGTACACCCAGAGCCAGTCCACCTGCGCCTGGCTGTAGCCGTAGCGATCGGCCGCGGCGAGCGAGAACGTTCCTTCGAGGACCGCGAAGCCGAGCGTCACGAGGAAGAAGACGGCGAGCAGGGCGGCGGCACCGGGCCGGGCCGCCGCGTCCCGGAGGGAGGCGAGCGAGAGCGGGTGGCGGAAGGGCGCCGGTCGGCCCACCGAGCCCGGCAGCGACTCGGGCAGGCGGTAGGCCGCCACGAGGACGTTGGCCAGGCAGAGACCCGCGGCGAAGCCTTCGGGGACGCGCGGCCCGAGGAGCGAGAGCCCGCCGCCCAGCGCCGGTCCGATCACCATCCCGAGCCCGAAGGCCGCACCGATGAGCCCCATGCCGCGCGCACGCTCGGCCGGGCCGGTCACATCGGCGATGTACGCCTGTGCCACCGGGATGCTCGCGCCCGCCACGCCCGCGAGCAGACGTGCGAAGAAGAGCACCTCGAGCCGCCACGCACCGGCGAGCAGGAGGTAGCTCATCGCCGACCCTGCCAGGCACATGAGCAGCACGGGCCGTCGCCCGATGTCGTCCGAGATGCGCCCCCAGGCCGGCGCGAAGACGAGCTGCATGAGCGAGTACACCGCAATCAGCGCGCCGGCGGCGAACGGCGTCGCGTTCATCTGCTTGGCATAGATGGGCAGGAGCGGGATCACGATCCCGAAGCCCATGAGATCGATGAAGACGGTCAGGAAGAGGACGACGAGCGGCGAACGGCCGGAAGATGCGAGGCGCGACACCGCGCGAGGAAACCGTAAAGGTCCCGGGCAGTCAAGGCGATCGCGCGCGTGCGCCCGCGCGTCAGCTGCGTTCGGCGCCGAACCGGCCGAGCCGGCGGATGATCTCGCCCGCCTCGCGCAGGAGCGCGGCGCGGAGGCGCGGCGCCGTCGTCTCGAGGTAACAGTCGCGCAGCGCGCGCAGGTTGCGCGCGAGCTCGCGAAGCCGCGCGCCGCTGCGTTGCGTGCGCGCGGCGGCGAGCGCCTCCGCCTCGCCCACGCGCTGCTCGATCACCCGCAGCGTCAAGTCGAGCGTCCGCCCGTCGCCGATGCCGGGCGCCGGGCGCGGACGCGCCGGAGCGGAGGTGCGGAATCCCTGCCGACGAAAGACGCCGACCACGACGCCCGCAATGCGCACGCGCTCGGCCGCCACCACGAGCGGCAGCATGTTCGGGTTCGCGGGCTGGAGGCGAAGCCGCCCGTCGTTCTCCCGGCAGAGGCGCTTCACGGTAACGCCCCCGTCGACCTCCGCCACCACCGTCTGGCCGACGTCGGCTGTCTCGCGCGGCTCGACGATCAGGTAGTCGCCGTCGCGGATGCCCTCGTCGATCATCGAGGAGCCGCGCGCGCGGAGCGCGAAGACGGTGCGTCCGCCCCAGAGGGCCGCGGGCAGCTCGAGCGTGCCCTCGACCGGGAAGGCGTGGAAGGGCACGCCGGCCGCCACAGTACCGAGGAGGGGGATCGCCACCGCCGGCCCCACCTGAACTTCGACCCCCTCCCACCCCACCTTCGCTGCCGCCCGCATGATCCCCCTCTCTCTCGGCATGTCCCGAATAGGCGAAACAAAGGCGAAAGTCAACGGGGGCCCCCAGTGGAACATGGACCCTTCGCCGGGCGAGCATGCCGGAGGGCCGGTGCGACATGCGCGTGAACTGCCTTCCCAACCTTCTCATCACGGGCCCACCGGGGATCGGCAAGACCACCGTCCTCGAGCGAGTAGTCGCGTCCCTCCCGCCCGCGGTGGCGACGGGATTCCTCACGCGCGAGCTCCGCGAGCGCGGCGTGCGGCACGGCTTCGCCATCGAGACGCTCGACGGGCACACCGCCGTCCTTGCCAGCGTGCGCTCCGACACGGGGCCGCGCGTCGGCCGCTACCGCGTCCGTGTCGCGGCGCTGGACGCGGTGGCGGTCCCCACGCTTGCGGCCCGGCCGGGCGTCCGGCTCATCGTGGTCGACGAGATCGGCAAGATGGAGTCCCTGTCCAACCGCTTCGCCGATGCCGTCCGGACGGCGCTCGATTCCCCGGTCCCGCTGTTGGGGACCATTGCGCGCTCGGGCGCGGGGCTCATCGCCGAGGTCCGGCGGCGGCCCGACGTCACGCTCGTCGAGGTAACGCTCGAGAACCGCGACGGGCTGCCGGCGAAGATCGCTGGAATGCTCGGCTTTTGACGCTTCTCGGCGCACAGGCTTGTACGTCGGAGGGGCATTCCTGTCACCCCGCGACCCTCGGGCACCGCAGCGCGGCAGCCGGCCGCCGCGAGCGGCGTGCCCGATCAGGCTCCCCGCACGCGCATCGGCCTGGCACGCCTTAAGCAAGAGTCCTCTCAGGCTCTCCAGAGCCGTCGTAGCTCGGGAGAGGCGCCATGGCCGAGCTTCCAGGTCAGCCCGTTCGCTTCCAACTCGCCAGACTCCCTGGCTGCGCGAGGCTCCTGCTCGATCACGTCCGGCGAGGGCAGGAGCTCGTGCGGCGTTTCGAGACGCGCTGGGACGATGAGGCAGGCGACGCCTACCGCGCCTGGCAGGACCACTCGCGGCAGCTGCTGCGGTTCCTCTTCATCGCGGACGAGATCTCTGAGCACCTGCGGGCCGTCTACGCGCGCATGTGCCTCCGCCATGCGCTTCGGGCAACGGATCAGCGCGAGGATCTGACGACGGATCTCCGCGAGGTCGAGGCGGTGGCGCGCGAGCTCGGGCTCCAGGCGGGCGTCCTCGACTCCGATGCGGTGCGCGCCGGTTCGGAGCCGGGAGCGGACGGCAAGGTGCTCGTCGTGTACGGCAGGAACCGTGAGGTGAAGGAGCAGGTCGCTCGCTTCTTGATGAAGCTCGGTCTGGAACCGATCCTGCTCGACGAGCAGCCCGCCATGGGCCGTACCCCCATCGAGAAGCTCGAGGCGCAGGCCGCGATCGCCTTTGCCGTCGTCATCCTGACCGGCGACGACGTGGGCGGGCTCGCCACCAAGCCCCGCACGCTCCGCCCGCGGGCCCGCCAGAACGTGCTCTTCGAGCTCGGCTTCTCGGTCGCCAACCTGACCCGCGAGCGCGTGTGCGCGCTCTACCAGGAGGGGGTCGAGCTCCCCTCCGACATTCACGGAATCGAGTGCACGCCGCTCGACCCGGCCGGCGCCTGGCGGGCGAAGCTCGGCCGTGAGCTCTAC
>Ga0209474_10003574_pt1 | contig 13621 bp, 15 predicted proteins | sample GraSoiAngelo_145_FD_185902 | JGI IMG/M metagenome (GOLD analysis project Ga0209474, IMG submission 185902) | Grasslands soil microbial communities from the Angelo Coastal Reserve, California, USA - 14_1009_05_20cm (SPAdes) (version 2) | ecosystem: Environmental > Terrestrial > Soil > Grasslands...
GGCTGCTGAAAATCGCCGCACAGGTGCGCGTCACCGCGCGCCGCATCTGGATCCGTTTCAGTCGCGCTTATCCCTGGCAGAACGTCTTCGCCGCCGCCTGCACCGCCCTGCGTTGCTGAAAAAGCCCCGCCTCGTATCGAACCAGAACCTCCAACCAGAACCGTGGTCCCGCCCTGCACGTGAAGTGCGCGCAAAAATCGCTGCCCGTGCCAGGATGGCCGTTCAGCGTTTCAAAAATCCGCTGTATCGCTCCCGCTGCAAAAACAAGCCGCCTCCCCACCATTCCACAGCCTCAATTCAGAACTAGTGAGAAATCCGGGCTAGCAGTCGATTTGGACACAGTTCTAGACGACTAATACGACCCGATATCTCATAATCCTTCAAAATACGTCATCTGGGCTGGAATACAAGACATTAAGGCTCGGGGTGTCAGGCTCGCCGGGCGAATGCCGGGATTCCTGGGGAAAGCCAAACGAAGTGAGGTGCCATTGTGTTGGATGAGAAGCAAGTCCGCGCCATCTTGGTCTGCGCTTTTGAGAACTTGCAGAGACAGAACACCGTCCTCTATTCATTGACCACGGAACTCGAAGCCGTGCGGGATGTGCTTTGCGAGCATGGTCTGGCATATAAGGCTTTGTTGGCGCAAAAGCGAGCGCATTACGTGGAAGAACTCAAATCAACCGTCGCCGATGATTTCTCGAAATTTGAGCAGATCCTTCAGCAATTGAGAGAACCTAAGCAGCCCTGATCTGCGCCTTCATGGGTGTACCACCTGTTTGCGCTCGCGATCCTGCCTAGCGGCCAATTGCGGGCGAAGGCTCGCAAGGTTCTTCAGTGTGTTGTACCAAAACGCCGCACCCAGGCTGAGAAAGGCTATGGTGAACAAAAGGCCTGGTACTTCGGTCGAGGATAGCGGCGAGAGCCGCTCGTTCTGGAAGAGGTTGATCTCGGAGCGGGCGAGTTCACTCTTCAGCGAAGCGGACTGGTCAATGAGCTTGTCGGAATCGCTGACCAGCTCGGCGTTTACTTCTTGCTGATACGCGGCAACCAGAACCTCGCGCGCGGAATTTCCGTCTAAGGTCGTGCGAAGCCAAGACTCGGCCTCCTCACGGTTGGCGAATCCCGGACAAGTTTCAAGGGCGCGCATCGCTTTGGATTTCGCTTCCGAAGTGACAGGGTCTTCGGCGGGAGCTGCGGTGGCCGAGACTTTTTCCCGTTCTCTGCCCCGTGCTTTCCGCTTTGCCGGTTCTGGGATGGCGGGGGCGGTGCGCAAGATCGAAACCATGGCCGCGCGGTAGACGTCAGGCACCACGGTGCGAGCGCTTTCCTTGGGACGTGAGAATTGCTCCGCGTGCTTGTCCAGGGATTCGGCACTGGCCGCCAATCGTGCGCGCAATTCGGCGCCTGCCGACATCGACCGCAACAGTCGAACGGCGTCAAAGTGCGCGGCAAGGACGAAAATACAGGAAAGCGCGATCGATATAAGGCGTGCTTGGAAGGCGAAGCGCTGCGAAGCCCTGTCGAGGACGTGATCGAACCAAGCCTGGAGGCCTTCCAACCGCGGCTTGGACGGAGTAGAGACCGGGGCTGATGCCGCGGCGGCAGGAGTGTATCCCGGCTCGAGTTCCTTCGTTGGCGCGGTTGCGTTTTCCGTTGCGACGGCGACGCTTGCCTCCGTTTCGACCGGCCCGGCGTGACGAACGATGCCTTCGTCGAAATCCTCAGCCGAGGAGAGACGTTCATCGTACAGCGACGACGCCTCCGAGGCGCGGCGGACATTGCCCTCATCAAAATAGGGCTTCGAGCGCACAGGCACACCCACTTGCAGCGCTCCTAGCCTCGACCTGGCTCCCGGTTCGTTCCCGCTCCACGCCATCATCAGCATTGCGCGCTGGGCAGGATCGGGCAAGGTTCCGGGAAGCGGTTCGGCGAGCTTTTCGAGGATGGCGGGCAATTCTTCTACACGGATGGAAGTGGCTACGCGCCAGCGGCTGAGCAGCCCGCCAAGAATCGCTCCCACCAGCGCCCCGGTGCGCCAAGGATGACTGCAAAAATTGATTGCTGAAACATAGCCCGCCAGAAGGTCGGAATATTGGCAAACATCCGCGGCGAACAGGCGCTTGGCAATCGCCATGGCGATTGACGTGATAAACGAGCCTCCAACCGCACCCATGACCCACGGCAATAGGGGAATGGAAGCGCTCATGCCCTGTAGTTTTCCTGCGGTCTCCGGAGGAATGAAGGGGAGCCGGTCCGCACGAAGGCGCCAGTGCGCAAACACGGAGTCAGAAATCGTGGGGTGACGCAAGACTCTGCGGGCAATTTCGTTTGCCGAGCGCTTGGCTTCCTGGCCCGGGAAGGCGGTTTCGAACAGATCCACCAGGCCGCGCCGCAAATTGGCGCCGCGCAGACCTAACAAGCTGACGACCACCTGCGTAGCCGCCATGATGAGCAGGCTAACGACAAGCATGAGGACGACAAAAGCAATCACGATGTCAAGGTGTTGAAACATGGTCGCTTTCCGGGGTGAGGGCCACGAAAAGTATAAGAAGAGACTAAGCTCACGGTGCAGAAAACGCAGGGTGTGTATCTTTATCGTTAAGAGGAACGGCACGCGTTCGGGTGAATGACCGAAACTGGCGGCCAGTGGTAGACTGTCCCGCACCGGAGGAGAGACACATGGCGAAAAAAGCGAAGCAAAAGAAACCAAAGCGCGTGGCAAGAAATATTACGGTGAAAGCGAAGTTGAGCGGGAAGCAGGCTGCTCTGAAGCGCAAGCCGGCGCGTAAGCCGGCCGCACGCAGGCGGCCCGTTCGCGAGACACAGGCGGTGCAAGGCAGCCAAAGCGCCCCGACGGTACCGTTGAAGCGCCTCGCGCGCACGGCGGTTGCGGGAGCAGGCGGCGGGGACTTCGGAGGAGTTTCCGTGGTTGAGCGTGCGGATTCCGAGAGCGCGGACGAATTGTTGGAAGAAGGCCAGACGTTCGAGGCGGGAATCGTGAGCGGTGTGGAAGACGCTCCCGATGCGGATCAAGGTGAAGTGCGCACACACGAAGTCCCGCAAGACGATGTGCCGGAAGAGTACGACGACAAAGACCGGCCGTAAATGCCGAGCTTTCGAGAACTGAATTCGCCACTGGGGTTCACCCACCGGCTGTGTCAGACGCTACGAGGGTGCATACATGAACCGCACAACTTGGCTCTGGGCGTTCTGAGGGGTTTTCCGCACTTTTCACATGGCGGACCGTACTTTGACAAGATGTGGTCCCATAGGACGTTCGGATTGGTTTCGCGAAAGCCGGTGATTCTCTGGTATTCGTGTAGCGCGACCGCGTACATTTGTTCCTTCGGGCTGCCCTGTGGTCCTTTATGGAAGAGCGAGGAAACGCGCCTCCACTCTTCGTCGAGCATCGGCACCTCAGCCTTACATCTCCAACACCAAAGCATCTTCATTGGAGTTCATCACTACACGGTTCAATACGAAATATTGGCACGCGAAGTTCGAACTGTCTAGAATTGTTCGCCACCGAGTCGCAAGGTCCAGATTAATGTAGCGGGCCACGCCTCTACGCGTTTCGGAGGTTTGGATGGACATCCAGGATGCGCAACGCGAAATGCGGTCTGTCTACATTGGCGGCTTTTGGGGGCAGCTTGTCAGTTCCGTAATTTGGCTGGTGTCCGCGGCGCTGGGCACGTGGGTCAGTCCAAAGGCCTCTATCCTGACCATCGTCATCGGGGGATTTTTCATCTTTCCGCTGACGCAATTGCTGCTGCGTTTGTCGGGCCGACGCGCGCGCGTGAGCAAAGAGAATACGTTCCATAGCCTCGGGATGCAGGTCGCGTTTGTGCTTCCGTTTTCGATGCTGCTTCTTGTGCCCGTAGGCCTATACAACCTGAACTGGTTTTTCCCCGCCCTGATGGTCCTTCTGGGCGCGCACTATTTGCCGTTCGCTACTCTCTACGGGATGCGCATGTTCCTGTTCCTTGCGGGAATTCTGATCGGTGCGGGCGTCGTGATCGCACAGTATTTTTCGGGAACGTTCAGTCTTGGCGCGTGGGTCGCCGGAGTGGCGTTATTCGCCTTCGCCTGGGTCGGGCGCTCCATCGCGACGGGCGAAGCTTCCGTGCCTTCCCTCCCTAATTCGCCTGGTGGCTCGCGGGAGTAGGCAGGGTGGAACCGCGCACTCGGCGCTGACCCGTTAAAGTGTATAGAATGATCGAAAGGAGAATCCTCAGATGGCGGCGCTGGATTGGTCACAATGCCCTGCGGTGGAAAGCATCCCGGGAAAGGTAAGCGGCGCGTGGGTGCTCAAGGGGACGCGCATGCCCGTTTCCATCATCCTTTGAAAATCTGAAAGCCGGCGCCAACATTGACGACATTATGGAGTGGTTCGAAGGTCTGGACCGCGAACAAGTCGAAGCCGTCATCGAGTTTGCCGCCCGCAGCCTTGACATCGCTCCATCTTCGCCTGTTACCCGCTAATGCTGGTCCTCTTCGACCAATGACTCCCGTCCCTATCCGTCCGTTCTTTAAGGGACATACAGTTGAAGCAGCCTGGCAGCGAGGGTGGGACAAGCTCAAGAACGGCGATTTGCTAAGAGCCGCTGAGGAAGCCGGGTTCGAAGTATTGGTCACTCCTGACAAAAACATCCGTTACCAGCAGAATCTAAAGAAATGCACAGTTGCGATCGTCGTCCTTGGAAATCCGCAGTGGCCGGTGTTGCGTCACCATGTGGATCGAGTCGTGGCGGCCGTAAATTGCGCGAAGCCCGGAACTTACTGCGAGGTTGAAATTCCGGAACCGTGAAGGATGCTTAGTGCGCTCGATCTTTAGTCTTATCCGTGACGACAGCGCCTGCTTTCATCACCCAGCGCACGTTGTTGATGGACACGTTGATGTCAGCCAGCGGGTCGCCTTCGACGGCAACCAAGTCAGCAAAATAGCCTGGCGCGACGGCGCCGAGTTCTTTTTCTTTGCCTAGTAATTCAGCGGCATTGGTCGTGGCGGTGCGCAAAGCCTGCTCCGGAGTCATTCCTGCTTTCACGAACCAGCCGAGCTCGCGCGTGTTCTCTCCGAACATGGTGTAAATCGCGTCGGAGCCCATGGCGAATTTCACTCCGGCCTTGTGCGCTTTGCGCGCTGTTTCTAGATTGCGCTCAATGAACGCCTTGGTTTTCTCCTGAAAGCCGTTGGCATAGCCAATCTTTTGCCAGTTGTCCAGGTAATAGCGGTTGTGATCGATGGTGGGGACGTAAAACGTGCCACGCTTGGCCATTGCTTGAATCGTGGCCTCGTCCATGTCCGTGGCATGTTCGAGGGAATCGGTTCCCGCGCGGACTGCGTCCCTCGCGCCGTCGGGACCGTAGGAATGAATGGCAATCTTCTTTCCAAATTGATGGGCCGTGTCCACGGCGGCTTTAATTTCTTCATAGTTGTAAGTTTGAAAGCCGGTGGTGTCGTCGTCCGTGCCCGTGGAGGCGTACATTTTGATGACGTCGGCTCCCGCGGCGATTTGCTGGCGAACGGCGCGCAGCACTTCTGGAACGCCATCGGCGATCCCCCCAGCGGGAGGATTCAGTCCCGGTTTGTAGGGCGTGTTGGTAATGTACAAGCCGTAGCCGCAAACAAACATGCGCGGGCCGATCATTTCTCCGTGGTTGATCAGGTCGCGCATGGCAATGTCCATGTATTGATCCGCGCCCAGGTCGCGAACCGTGGTCACGCCTGCTTCCAGCGTGCGCAGCGCGCCTTTGCGTGCAAGAAAAACTTCCACGGCGGGCGGATTCGCTGTGAGTTGCTTGAGCATCGGCTGCCCCGGCGTCTCGTCGGTGTACATGGTCATGTGCGTGTGGACGTCAATGAGTCCGGGCAAGCCTGTGTACTTCGAGAGGTCCATCACTTCCGCACCGGGAGGAATGGCCGCCGCGTCGCTGGTCACCGCTTTGATGCGCTCCCCTTCGACGATGACGATGGCGTTGGTCCAAAGTTTCCCCTTGGCGTCCCACAGCTTGCCGAAGCGCACCGCTTTGATGGACTTTGCGTCCGGCGTTTCTTGAGCCGACCGGACCGAAAGCCCGGTCGCGAGCAGCACAATAGAGACAAACAGATGAAACCGCTTCATGGAGCACATCCCTTCCATAACGCGCAGTACTTCACAGAGTCCGCTTTCTAATTCACTTGCACATGAAATGCAAATGATTAACACGGAGGGCACAGAGGCCAGAGCGCAGCAATGGTCACCGAGAAAAGCAAATCCCACGCTCCGTAAATACAACCGGAGCGCAAAAATCGCGCTTGGCCCGGATGTCAGTTTGCTGGGTAGGGTTAGCGCTGGCGCTGTGAAGTTTGGGCTGTGGAGGAGGTTAGTTTCGAGGCCGTGTTAGAAGGCAGCGGCCGGGCCACGCCCGCGGTGGGCGAACCCAGGCCCAATTGCTCAAGGCTCCGCGCATCCAGTTTTCCCGTGGGATTCAGCCCGTGAGCTTCCTGGAACTTCTTCAGGCCTTCTTGCGTGGAGTCGTCCCACTTTCCGTTGGGCGTTCCCGTGTAGGAACCGTCTTTCGACAGCGCCTGCTGGATTTCGGAGATGCGATCGGGAGTCGGCGCTTTCTGGCCGCGCTCCCTGCGCCTGGACTTCTTAGAAGATTTCTTGCCGCGCGAACTCTTGTGCGTAGCGGAACCAGCGGGCTTCTTTGCCGCCGGACTCTGCGCTTTCAGCGAATCGGAAAACACACCCAGCCCCGCCGCGAGGAGCAGCGACGTGGCCAGGTGTGTTGCATTCCGAAGTCTGATACGCATGATTTTAGATCGTGCCCTGAGTTACTGTTGGCTTTCTGACGGAATCTTGCCCGACAGATAAAGCGTCAGCATGCGGTCGCCATCCTGCCGGCGAAGCACTTTGAAGGTAATGTCGTCTCCAGGTTTCAGGCCGGACACCGCTTTACGGTAGTCCGCCACTGAATAGATAGGCACGCGATTAATTTCGGTAATCACGTCCCCGCGTCCGAGGTTGATGTCTTCGGCAAAGGATGCCGGCTCGACTTCCGTTACAACGACGCCCTTTTGCCCCTCGACGCCAATGCGGTGGCCGCGCTCAGGCGTCAGGTCTTCCACATGCAGTCCAAACTCCGACGGTCCGGCCTCCGCCGGCTGCTCGCCCGCTATGCGGCCCGCGGTGTTCGGGAAAACGCGCGTGCGATCTTCGACGGTCGCGGTGGCATCCTTTTGCACACGATCACGCATGTAGGTGAGCTTGACCTTGCTGCCAATCGGCGCATCCGCGATCGGATTGACCAGGTCGTTGCCGGTCTTCACCGGACGGCCATTCACGCTGGTGATGACATCGCCGCCCTTCAGCCCGGCCTTTTCCGCCGGGCTGCCGGCCTGAACGTTTTCAATTACCACGCCGTTCTGCGCGCCCAGGGATTTCAGCGTAATCGGGTTCGTGCTGATCTCTTCCTGGAAGCTGACGCCGATCGAGCCGCGGGTTACGCGTCCCTGCTTGATAATTTGATCGTAGACGTGAATTGCTGTCGTGGAGGGAAGCGCAAAGCCCACGCCTTCGTAGCCGCGGCTGCCGGTGATGATGGCAGTATTAATTCCAATGATCTGACCGGAAAGATCCACGAGCGGTCCGCCGGAGTTGCCCGGATTGATGGCCGCGTCCGTTTGCAAGAATCTTTGAAACTGCTGGCCAATACCGCCTCGATCTTTGGCGCTGATGATCCCCGCGGTGACCGTGGCTTGCAATCCAAACGGACTGCCAATCGCCAAAACCCAGTCGCCGACTTGCACGCCGTCGGAGTTGCCGAGCTTTGCCACGGGCAATTCCTTGTTGGCATCAATCTTGATGACCGCGAGGTCAGTGTCCTCATCCACGCCCACAACCTTTGCGGTATAGCGCGTGGTGTCTCCATTCAACTGCACTTGAATCTTGGTGGCTTGCTCGACAACGTGATTATTAGTGAGGATGTAGCCGCGCTTGTCCACAATCACGCCGGATCCGAGGCTGCGGTCCGCTTGGGGAGGCCCATCGGGACGGCCGTCAAAGAAGCGATCGAAGAAATCCTGCATGGGATCGTCTTGGTCGTATGGCTGCGAGCGGCGCTTTCGCGATGATTGCTTGCGCTCGAGCACCTGCGTCGTGGCGATGTTCACCACGGCGGGCTCCACCTTGTTTACGATTCCCGCAAAAGTATTTGTCGCCGGAATGGGGTCCGGCACCGTGAGGGCCGTGGCATTTGTGCCGGCAAATCCAAAACCTTTCGTCGCGGAAACCCGGCCGGAGACTAACGAGCCGATCAGGATTCCAACGAGCAATGTCAAGGCGACAAATGCGGATGCCAGAATTTTCCGCTGGCGCGCCCAATTCAATATTTCCTTAACTTGTTCTCCCATTTCCCCTTACTCCTTAAGACTGGCCCCCATGCCGTTGTAATTGCAGCCGAGCAATCCTCATCGAAAGTTTGGATTCTTCTCCAAAACTGCCGGACAGACTGCCTCGTCCGTCACGTAGTATAACACTGCCATCTCTTTGTAGTTGCTGCGCTTCCGGTGAGTCACCGAAGCGATAACTACCCACTTGGCTGGGCGCCTTCGTAGTTCCTTCACCTTCTATTGGACGCAGGAACCTGCCATTTTGTTGTCACCAAAGGTCATTTGCCGGTAGAAGGCTGGCGTAACTTGCTGGCGGGCAAGGACTAAGCGGGGCTGCGTTCCGTTCTAGCGAACCCTGCTTTGTTAACACCTCGGGCGCTCAGCGCGTCTGGATGAATAGACGGGGCGATTGACTTATCGCTCCTCGATTGGACTTGGGATTGCGCTTGGGATTGAACCTGGGATACGTCCTTGACTTTCGAACCGCGAGCATGGAGCGTCGGGCTGTGATGGCCCAGCCTACGACGGACACTTCCGCTGAAGACGCGCTAGTGAACGCCGCCCGCGCGGGAGACCGCTCCGCGTTCGGCCTGCTCTACGATCGCTATGCGCGGATGGTGCACGGGATTTTGCTTTGCCGCGTGCCGCCCCGCGAAGTCGATGACCTGGTCCAAGAAGTTTTTCTGCTGGCCTTGCGGAAGCTCGATTCGTTGCGAGACATCTCGCGGTTTGGGGCCTGGCTGAGCACCATCACGCGCAATCGCGCCAACGATTATTTCCGCAGGTCGGATTCGCTGGATCGTGCAATGGATCCCGAGGCGGAGGAGTTAGCCGAAAGCCGCACCAATGATCATGTGGTTGAGCAAGAGGCGGCGATGACTCTGGCCGTGTTGCGCACTCTGCCAGAAACTTATCGCGAGCCGCTGACGCTTCGGCTTGTCGAAGGAATGACGGGCCCGGAGATCGCTATGCGCATAGGCTTGACGCATGGATCGGTGCGCGTGAACCTTCACCGCGGCATGCAGATGCTGCGCGAAAAGCTCGCCGAGAGAGTGCAAGGAAACCTGCCAGAGAAGACATTGGGCGCCGAATGAAACGGAAGATTAGGAGCAGAGACAATTTGAGTGGATTGAGCGGGCTTGAAAAGGAGTGGAATTAAGAATTGAGAAGGACGCTGCCATGAAAGATGATTATTTGTGGGACGGCTCCGGCGAGCCGGACCCGGAAGTACAAAAGCTGGAGAATTTGCTGGGGCGGTATCGGCACGATCAGCCCGCCCCTGCGTTTGATCAGCTCTCTGAGGAGCGGCCCGCACCGCGCTGGGGCTTCGCCTCGTTTCGATTTTCTTTCCAGATTGCCGCCGTAGCCGCTGTACTTTTGATTGGCGTCGCAGCGTTCCTCATTATCCGCGCAAGACTTGCAAGCAATGCGGGCCCGGCTTGGGAGATCGCGCGCATCGAAGGCGCGCCGCGCGTTGGTTGGCATTCGCTCAGCGCGAATTCGGAAACTGCAAAGCTGAAAGTAGGCCAAACACTGGTCACCGACAATACTTCCCGCGCAAGCATCACGCTGGATGAAACCGGCCGCATCGAAGTCGACGCCGCATCGCGGCTCCGCGTCGTGGCGAGCCGGCCAGGTCACGAGCGCCTGTCGCTCGAGCGAGGGACCATTCACGCGACGATCTGGGCGCCACCGGGCGAGTTTGTTGTGGACACACCTTCCGCGGTAGCCGTGGATTTGGGATGCGTGTACACGCTGCACGTGGACGATTCCGGAGCGGGCTTGCTGCGCACGACGATGGGCTGGGTCGGTTTCAAGCTGAACGGCCGTGAATCGTTCATCCCCGCCGGCGCGGTGTGCGCTACGCGGCCCAAAATTGGGCCGGGCACGCCGTACCTTGAAGACGCCCCCACTTCGTTTCGCGATGCGTTGACGAAATTTGATTTCGCGAAAATCACGCCGCAGGAACGCAATGTGTTGCTGGGAATCCTCCTAGTGGATGCAAGGAAGGAAGATGCGCTGACGCTGTGGCATTTGTTGTCGCGCGTGAGTGATACTGACCGTCCGGGCGTCTACGATCGTCTTGCGGCGCTGGCTCCGCCGCCCAAGGACGTTACGCGCGAAGGCGTTTTGCGCCTCGACCAAAAAATGCTCGATTCGTGGTGGAATTCGCTGGGTTACGGCGACGTCTACCTCTGGCACATGTACGAACGCACCTGGTCCGAGAAGTAATTGAATCCAGTTAACATGCCTTGAGAACGCAGCGTCTTGTCTCCTGAAGTTCGAAATTATCCAGGAGGAGACAAACATGAAGGCGGCTCAACAGAATCATTCATCGCGGTTCGCTTTAGTTCTCGTGATCATTACTCTTTGCTTTGCAACATTTGCTCTGGCGGGACCACCTCTGATCTGCCATGCATTTGAAATTGGACAGGCCCATTCGCTGCCGCTCGCCAGCAACAGTTGGAACCTGAGCGGTTCCGAAAACTACAACACGAAAAATCTGGCTAACGACACGCTGGAGATTCTCCAGCCGGATACGCCCGTGCTCGTCCGCATGGAAACACTGCGCCGCGCCACACTTTACGCGCGCCGAGATCCTCTCGCGGCGAAGGCGCTGCTTGCCAAGCTTCACGCGCGTGCGACCTCTGCGGAATCCTCAGGCCATCCTGACGCGCTGGCATGGTTCGACGCCGGCTACCTGGTGGAAACTTACAAGCAGTGGCTCGGGCAGAACCTGCCGCACATGACGGACGGCATGCGTATGGATCCCAACCCGGCCGAAGGCGTGGACGGTTACGCCATGATCAAGAAAGCGATTGAGCTTCGCGGCGCCGCATTGAAGGGAGATGACGCGCAAATGGAATTTGCGGCGGCGCTGATCACGCTTTCCGGTCCTCGCGAGGAGCATGCGCAGCACGCGCAAAAGGCCATCGCGGGCGCGAAGACCGACACGCAGCTCGCGCAGAATCTCGCCACTCATTTCATGGGGCCAAAAGACCCGACCGTTTCGGAAATGCTGGCGAACAAATAACCACAAAGTGACGTCCAAACTGCCGTAAGCCGTGAGGGGCATTCGGGATCCGCCATCTAGATGGCCGCACCATCTAGATGGCGCGGCCTTGTACTTTGTAGAACAAAGGCATTCTGGCATAACCGGCTAAAACAAAAGGGCTTACCTGTCGAGTGGGCTCGGTTAAATCCGCAAACTAGCTTGTGGCATAAGCTAGCTTGCGCCGCAAGCTACTTTGTATGGCAAAGTCACCGGCCGGACTAACCTCAAACAAAGAGACTTAACCTGACGGGTTTGGGAAAATGGCCAAGGCGAAAGATCCCCCGAATCTGCCTCTTGACTTCTCGGAGCCCCTCAGGCATAAAAGAGTTAGCTGCGGTTGCGGCGACACGTGGCGATTTAGGGCAACTTGCTCCACGTAAAAAACTGCTAAAGAGCTGGTAGAGTTTCCTAGAGACCCTCCGAGCACTTTGGCACGGAGGGTTTTTCGTTTCCCCTCCTTGCTGCCCGAATCGAATTTCACCTACGTGTTCCCTAGCGCGGTGCCGGGCGTGCCTGCGCATGCAGGTTTTGCCCGGAACGTCGGCGGCTCCGTAAGGCGCTACGCGCCTCTTACTGAGCGCTGACAGCGTTTACTGCACTTAAGGATTGCGCCATGTCTCCTGACTCGCTTTATCAGCTACGTTGCCGCGAATGCGGCAAAACCTGGGGCAACGTGCCCCGGTCGTTTTGCGAAGACTGCTTCTCGCCTCTCGAAGTTGCCTACGATTACGACGCGTTGAAGAAAATCGCGCGCCGCGAAAATCTTTCTTCGCGCTCTTTCAACATGTGGCGCTATTCCGAGTTGCTGCCGCTCGGCGAAGGCTTTACTCCACCCACGGCCACGGGAGGCACACCGCTGGTTCTGTCGCACAAGCTGGCTGCGCAGTGGGGCATCAAAAATCTCTACCTGAAGAACGACGCGGTGTGCTTCCCTTCTCTCTCGTTCAAAGACCGCGTGGTCGGCACGGCGCTGGCTGCCGCGCGCCGGTTCGGCTTTGAAACCGTCGGATGTTCTTCGACGGGCAATCTGGCGAACGCGGTTGCGGCGCAAGCAGCGCAGCAGGGTTTTGATGCGTGCGTGTTCATTCCCGCGGACCTGGAGCCCGCCAAAGTGCTGAACACCGCCGTTTACGGCGCGCGCATCGTGCGCATCAACGGCAACTACGACCACGTAAACCGGCTTTGTGCGCAGATTGCCGACCGTTTCCAATGGGGCCTCGTTAACGTGAACTTGCGGCCTTACTACTCAGAAGGCTCGAAAACGCACGGGTACGAAATCGCGGAGCAGCTCGGATGGAGGCTGCCGGACAATGTGGTAGTCCCCATGGCCGGCGGCTCGCTGATCACAAAAATCGCGAAAGCCTTCAAGGAGTTGGTGACATTAGGCTGGGTGAATGACAAGCCGGTGAAGTTTTTTGGCGCGCAAGCCACTGGGTGCTCGCCGATTTCCGACGGCGTGAAGCGCAATCTCGCGCGATTCGAGCCGCAGAAGCCGAACACCATCGCGCGTTCGCTGGCCATTGGCAACCCCGCTGACGGCCCGTTCGCGATGAAACTGATTCGCGACTCCGGCGGTTGGGCCGAAGACGTGTCCGATCCCGAGATTGTGGACGCCATCAAGCTGCTGGCGGAAACTGAAGGCATCTTTACGGAGACCGCCGGCGGCGTAACTGTCGGCGTCACCAGGAAACTGATCGCCCAGAATCGCATCAAGCCGGAGGAAACCACCGTGGTTTGCATCACCGGTAACGGTTTGAAGACCACCGACGCGATCGCTGCGGAATTTCCGGCGACGGAGGCCATTGCGCCGCGATTGGAAGCGTTCGAGGCGTATCTCGACGCGCAACTCGGCGCCACGGCGGCAGGGGCTAAAACTTAGATTTAACAGATTCTTTTGGTTATGTTCGAGGAGGATTTGCAAGCAATGCCAGTTACGATTGAAATTCCCACAGCTTTTCGGCGCTTTACGGACGGCGCGCCAAAAGTTGACTGCAGTGCCGAGACCGTCGCCGAAGCTCTTGACGCGCTGACCAAGCGATTCCCGGAACTGTCGCGGCACGTGCGAGACGAGAGCGGCCAAATCCGCCAATTCCTCAACATCTATCTCAATGAGGAAGACATCCGTTTTCTTGGCGGTGAGTCCTGCATTCTGCAGGAAGGCGACCGCGTTCTGCTCGTTCCCTCCATTGCCG
>Ga0209474_10003575_pt1 | contig 13617 bp, 12 predicted proteins | sample GraSoiAngelo_145_FD_185902 | JGI IMG/M metagenome (GOLD analysis project Ga0209474, IMG submission 185902) | Grasslands soil microbial communities from the Angelo Coastal Reserve, California, USA - 14_1009_05_20cm (SPAdes) (version 2) | ecosystem: Environmental > Terrestrial > Soil > Grasslands...
AACTGTACCGGCCCGGCGGATGCAACTTTGAACTTGCGTCTGAGTAAGACCATAGGCTTTGGCCCTGAGACCAAAGGCCGCTCGGGAGGAGGCGATCGAGGTTACGGTGGTCCACACATGCATGGCGGTGGCTTGGGACCGGGCGGGCTCAGCGGAGCCGGAGGCAAGAGCCCTTTCGGCGGCAGCAGTGGCAGCAACCGGCGCTACAACCTCACGTTCAGCATTTCTGCGCGCAACCTTTTGAATACCTTTAATCCGGGTCCGCCAGTCGGAAACCTGAGTTCGCCATTTTTCGGACAATCCATCAACACTGCCGGCGGGCCCTTTGCCTCTGCGTCAGCAAATCGCCGCATAGATCTGCAAGTGAGATTTTCGTTCTAACTCAGCTACCGCTAAACAATGGGAGTGCAATGGTTCAAAGCACAGGGATCGATTCACCGCCTGTTAATGCTGTTGCTGTTGAACTGAGACCTGAGAACCGACAGCTGAGAACTGAGAGCCGTTGCTGAGAGCGGAGAGCGGAGAGCTGAGAGCTGAGAGCTACTTACAATTCACTCCCACACTCGGCGAAAGGGAAGTCAGTACGCTCTGGTTTGGATAACTGTAAGCTCCGCCCAGCGCGGTTGACGGCGATTGAAACTCGAACCACTGCAAAAGCGCCTCATTCTGCGGATGGTAGGTCCGTCCCCCGGTTTTGATGGAGAGGGTTGAATCGGGCAGGCCTTCGATTACGTCGCCTACTTCCAGATCATTCTGGCAATTTCCATTTTGCGAAAGCCACCACGGCGTGATTCCGTGAACCCCGTCGCTTCCCACAAACGGATCATTCAAGCTCTCCGTGATCTCGTGGCTCAGGGCCGTCACATCTTCAAAACCCGGAGCGAATAAACCGGGGCTGATCCAGCTCGAATAATTGAAGACATAGCGTTTTTCGCGAAACCCATTGCTCGCATCCCCCGGCTCAAAGTCATAGGTATGAAAGCCAAGCACGCAGCAGTTATTCGGATTGTGACCAGAATAGAGATAAGTGTTGGGAAAAAGAAAAGTCGCGATGCTTTTCGTAGTAATGTCGCCGGCGTGCTCGGCCGAGCCAACCGGACTTGAAGTATCGCTTGGTGATGTCGGGAACAATCGTTTCGAGAACACGTCAATGTCCGCCAACACGAATGCGCAGCATGAGCCGTCGGCGTTCAGCGCGAAATAATAGGCGCCACGCGGAATCGAAAGCGTGCGCGCAGGCTTGACCGCAGGCTTCAGAAACGTATGCCAGTCGGTTTGCATGACATTGTTGAACTGCGCCCGCTGCACCGCGTCGGAAAACTGTGTCGGTCGATCGCTGCTGGTGTAATCAGTCCGCTGAAACACAGGAGATTCAACGACAGCGCTTACATATGGCTCGACTGAATAATGAAGTTTCTGTCCATTCACCACGCGGACGGAGCCGTCATAGTCAAGCAAATCCAGCGACACCGGAATGATAGGAGCATCGAATGTTGTTGTTCCACCCAGCTCCGGCCGGCTACCCGCAATGGTGTAGAACCACCGCTGCTGCGGGTTTCCAGACGCGCCTACCCCCGGCACGCGGAACTCACCATTGAAGGTCTTAATTGAATCGATGCCCTGGGATACTGCTTTGGCCGAAGTTGCCGCACTGCGATGGCCGCGTGGGCGGAAAACCGTGAAACCGCGATGGGCGCTCGACAGTGTAGGCGCAAGCTGGTCGCGGCTCTGCGCGAACGCCAAACTCGCGCCCCAAGCGAGAATCGCGAGCAGAAACCCTAGCTGGAAGACTGACTTACCCTTGCGCAAAACTGCCACCGCCTAATCCAAGTTACTTGGATGCGCAGACACTTGCAAACTCTGTTCGCGTCAAATTTTGGTCAAATCCGGAGACAAAACGAGGCTTGGCTGACGGGCGTCCTCGCCCGTCAAAATTGAGAGAACCGAAAGACGATCACCTTGAAGAATGAACTATTTAGGCCGTGTAATGGCGCCTTCCGATGCGGAATGTACCAGGGCGGCGTACTTTCCGAATACCCCACTTGCGAAACGCGGCTTCGGGGCTTTCCATTGCGACATTCGGCGCTGGATTTCGCTGTCGCTGATCTCTAACTCCAGCAATCGCTGAGTGACATCGATACGAATAGTGTCTCCCTCATGGACAGCCGCGATCGGTCCGCCCAGTGCCGCTTCCGGAGACACGTGCCCGATCATCAAGCCTCTCGTAGCACCGCTAAAGCGCCCATCCGTGAGTAAGGCAACCGATTCACCCAGCCCCTCGCCCATAATTGCAGCTGTGACCCCAAGCATTTCGCGCATTCCCGGACCACCGCGCGGCCCCTCATTACGGATCACTACCACATCGCCCGCCTTGAGACGTTTGCCGGTCACGGCGCTCATGGCTTCTTCTTCGGATTCGAAACCCCGGGCCGGCCCACGATGGCTGAGCCGCTCATGTCCGCTGATTTTCGCCACGCAACCTTGCGGCGATACATTTCCGCGCAGGATCACCAGCCCTCCGCTTGCTTTGAGTGGATTGTCTAGCGGAGCAATCACTTCCTGGTCAGGTGTTTCGACTGCGGTTGCGGCCTCCTCGCCAATGGTCTTGCCGGTGACGGTCATCGCATTGGCATGAAGCTTCCGGCTCTGCAGCAAACGATTCGCAAGCAGGCGAATTCCTCCCGCTCGATGCATGTCCGCTGCAACAAATCGGCCAAATGGCTTCAGGTCACAAAGCAGCGGGGTGCGCTCGCTGACCTTCTGGAAATCATCGATCTCCAGCGGGACTCCGGCTTCACGCGCTATGGCAAGCAAGTGCAGCACTGAATTCGTTGAGCCACCGCTTGCGGCCACGGAAGCAATCGCATTCTCAAGTGCATCGCGAGTGAGAATGTCTTTGATCTTCGCTCCACGCTTCAACAGATCGAGCGCCAGCTCGCCACAACGAAAAGCGATTTCATCTTTATGCGGATCCATGGCTGGAACGCTGTTGTAGCCCATTGGCGAGAGTCCCAGCATCTCCATCACCGTAGACATTGTGTTAGCGGTGTACTGCCCGCCGCATGCGCCGGCCCCCGGACAGGCCACGTTTTCCAGTTCAAATAAATCGGAGTCGCTCATCTTTCCTGCCGCGTTTGCCCCAATCGCTTCATAGACGTCCTGAATCGTTACGTCTTTGCCGCGATAGCTTCCTGCGGCAATCGTTCCCCCGTAGAGCACCAGGCCTGGCAGATCAAGACGCGCCAGCGCCATGGCAGCCGCCGGAATAGTTTTGTCGCAGCCCACAACACACACCACCGCGTCGAATAATTGCCCGCGGCAAACCAGCTCAATCGAATCCGCAATCACTTCGCGGCTCACCAGGGACGCGCGCATTCCCTCCGTTCCCATGGTTTCGCCATCGCTGATGGCAATCGTGTTGAACTCCATTGGCGTGCCGCCCGCCGCACGCACGCCTTCCTTTACCTTCGCCGAAAGCCGGCGCAGGTGAAAGTTACATGGCATGGTTTCAATCCAGGTGTTGGCGACCCCGATCAGTGGCTTGGCCAGATCTTCACTAGTGAAGCCGATGGCTTTGAACATGGAGCGAGCCCCGGCCCGGTGACGCCCCTCAGTTATCAGACGGCTGCGGTGTTTTGGATCCATAGGCATAAGAGATTACGACAGCAGCACGGAAAGCGAAAGGCGGCGTGCTGCACCTGATTTAAGTCCGACTCTCAATTCAACTTGTGTCTTGAGTGGGTAGTGCATGCACCATCAATTGAGCAACTTGCCTTTGTTTAGGGGCATCGAAGTTCCCGGTCTGCAAGAGAAGCTCCGACTTATGAACAAATTCCAATTCAGATCAGCAGGACTGTCTGTGCTGTGTCTCGCTTTAGCCAGTTGCGGTGGTGGTACTGGTCGCCAATCTCTTAATCCTCCGCCTTTTCAGCAATCATCCGTTCCGCGTTCGTCTATCAAGAATTTAATGATCGTGGTAATGCAGAACAATTCCTTCGACCATCTCTTCGGCACTTTTCCTGCGACTACACATGGTCTGGATTCCTCACTCCCCAGCTATCACCAAATTGATCAGGCGGGTAATACGGTCACTCCCCGCCTCCTGACCAATCTCAGCCCTACTGACCTACATCACACGGCGTCCAGTTATCAGATCGCATTTGATTCCGGGAAAATGGATAAGTATGCGTGGGAGAATGGCGACCAGTCGATGTCATACTTCGATAACACCAGCATCGGCACTGCGATCGATGGTCAGCAATTCGGAGTGAATACTCTTTGGAATTACGCGCAACAACATGCGCTCGCGGATAATTTTTTCGCTTCGGCGATGGCCAGCGAACCAAGCAACATGCTGTACATGACTTCGGCCAGTGTCGGGACCGGCAGCGATCCTTACGGATACCCGCAACTCGATGCCTGTACCGCTGCCCTGTACCAAAAATTCAAAGGTATCGGCGCGACCATTACCCCCCCGCTGACCTTCCAGAATGTCGGCGATCAACTTTCGGCCGCCAAGATTTCCTGGACCTGGTTTCATGAGTATTTCGCCAATGAGCAAAACGGGACCTGCTTGCATTATGTTCCGCAAGAGAATCCGTTCCAGTATTTTCAGTCCACGGCAAATTCGGCCAACGTGCAGAACTTCACTCTCGACAAGTTTGAATCCCAATTGTCCGCTGGAACCGCGCCAGCGGTCATGTGGGTAACGGCTTCACCACGGCACAGCATGCATCCCGGTTCCGGCAACATTGCGAATGGCATCGAGTGGCTGGACAACTTTGTGCAGGCAGTAAAAGGTTCAAGCGCTTGGCCGAACACAGCAATTATTGTTTTTTGGGATGAAAGCGGCGGTTGGTACGACCACGTCGCCCCGCCTCAATTGAGCGGAAGCATTGGCTTGGGAGCAAGAGTCCCTGTGCTGGTTATTTCTCCACTTGCGAAAGCGGGTTACGTCTCGTCTCAGCAAATGGATTTTGTTTCGATTTTGCGCTTCATCCAATGGAATTGGGCGCTGGGTACTTTCACCGATTCAGGTCAAGCCGCGCGTGAAGCCCAGAGTGGAAACATCTGTGACCTGCTGACCACCACCTGCGGAAATCCGTAATCAGTTTTCGCGAGTATTTAAGCCATCGCGGCGCTGGCTGAATTGTGCCCCGCACCGGCCGATGCCGGCGGATGTGCTCCGGCTAATCCCGCTGCGGAATCGAGCATTTCAGGCGTAGGCACCCCCACACTCACATCCATCACGTCAACAATGGCATACCAGTCGCGGCACAGCTGGCCAATCTGCTTCGTGTTTACGTCCAGCAAAAGACTGGCGCGATGGCCGTGGCCGGAAGCTGAAGCCTGTACAAATGGCATCTCGATCCCACGCCGAGAAACTGCGGTGAGGATTCGCATCAGCGTGCCCTGCGTGTTGCGATAGTGAATGTGAAATGCGTGCATTTTCTCTCCCTAACAAACTTTATGTAGGGCCACCGGCATCGCCCGTCCGCCGCTACCCTATTCCTCTTCGAACAACATCTCCGAAAGCGCTGCTCCCGCCGGAACCATCGGATAAACATTTGCCTCCGGCGCGCAGTCAAACACCAGCAACTCCGGCTCCGGCGATCGTAGAAAACGCTCCAGAGCATCTGCCGTATCAGTCGTCACCGGGTATTCACGCATGACATCTTCGTTCAGGCGCACAGCATTGATGCGATAGGCTTTCGCAATTTCTACGAAATCCGGATTGTCGCTCAAATCTGTCTCAGCATAATTTCGCTGATAAAAAAGCTGCTGCCATTGCCGGACCATGCCCAGATATTTGTTGTCGATGATGACCAGCTTAATGGGCAGATTCAGGCGGCGAACCGTCGCCAGTTCCTGAATATTCATCTGGAAGCCGCCGTCTCCGGAGACGCAAAGCACGGTCGCGTCCGGTTTCGAGAGCTGCACGCCAACCGCCGCAGGAAGCGCAAATCCCATCGAGCCAAGTCCGCCGGAAGTAATAAAACCACGCGGCGAGGCCGACCGATAACGTTGCGCGGCCCACATCTGGTGCTGCCCCACATCGGCAATGACAACGCTGTTCTGCGTCAGTCGGCCAAACAGCTCATCCAGAAAACGAATCGTTGGCTGCGACAGTCCACGCGGATCGAGTTCCGCCCGATCATCTCCGCAAGCGACCGCTCGCCAGCCGCTCCAATCCGGCAATTTAGCGCTTCGCACTTTTTTGTGGAAGGCCGGAATCGTCTTCGCGAGATCGCCAATCACCGGCAGTTCGCACGACCGCACTCGGTCCAGCTGAGCGGGATCAATTTCGAAATGCACAATCTTGGAATGTGGAGCAAAACGCGACGGATCGCCGGTGACTCGATCATCCAGCCGCGCCCCAAAAACCAGCAGCAGATCGTTTTCATGCAGTGCCATGTTCGCAGCCCGCGTGCCATGCATGCCGACCATGCCCAGATAATAAGGAGCCTCTGGCTCAACTGCTCCTAAGCCGTGAACTGTGGCAAACGCAGGAATATTCAGCTCGTCCAGCAAACTGCGCAGTTGCGGTATCGCGCCTGAGAGCTTGGCGCCCGCGCCGATCAGTGCCACCGGACGCTGCGCATTTTGCAGGAGCGCAATCAGCTTGTCGCCAAAGGCTGCTTCCGCCGAAGAATCTGACGGACGCGGTTTCGGCGTGAACTTCACCGGTCCCGCGAACTCCATCTTTGCTTTCAGAAAATCTGTAGGGATATCAATCACTACCGGCCCCGGACGGCCTTCACGCGCCCAGTAGAACGCCTCGGCAATGACGGATGGGATCTCATCAATCGAGCGCACCAGGCGGCTCCACTTAGTAAGTGAAAGCGTCAGACCGAAAACATCGGTCTCCTGGAAAGCATCCGTTCCAATTAACGCGCTGCGGACTTGGCCGGTAATACAAACCAGCGGAACCGAATCCATTTTTGCATCTGCGATTCCGGTCACCAGGTTGGTCGCGCCCGGCCCACTGGTCGCGATCGCCACTCCAACTTTTCCAGTAGCCCGCGCATGACCTTCCGCCGCAAAAACCGCGCCCTGCTCGTGACGCGTCAGGACGTGCCGAATGCCGCTGCCCTCGAGCGCGTCATAAAGCGGCATGATCGCGCCGCCCGGATAGCCGAATACTAGATCGACGTCCTCAGCCCGCAGGCATTGCAAAAATATTTCTGCCCCTCTAAGCATTAACAACCTTCTTCTTCTCGCCTGATTCAGCCTTGTGCGCCTGCTTGCCCGAATCTTTTTGCAGCCACGACATCATTCCGCGCAGGTTCGCGCCAACCTCTTCTACGCGGTGTTTCTTTTCGGCGGCACGCAACGCGGCAAAGTTTTTTCCGCCAGTCTTGTTCTCATCGATCCACTCGCGGGCAAATGTGCCGGCCTGAATGTCAGCCAGGATTTTCTTCATTGCCGCGCGGGTTTCGTCACCAACTACTTTCGGCCCGCGGGTCAGGTCGCCATATTCGGCGGTATTGGAGATCGAGTAACGCATCCGGTCCAGTCCACCTTCGTAAATCAGATCCACGATTAACTTCATTTCGTGGATGCATTCGAAGTACGCGATCTCCGGCTGATACCCTGCCTCAATCAATGTCTCGAAGCCCTTCTTCATCAACGAAGTCAGGCCACCGCAAAGTACAGCCTGCTCGCCAAAAAGATCGCTTTCGGTTTCTTCTTTGAATGTGGTCTGCAAAACTCCGGCCCGTGTGGAACCGATCCCGTACGCGTATGCAAGCGCAAGCTCGTGCGCTCGGCCACTCGCATCCTGTTGGATCGCGATCAGCGCCGGAACCCCACGCCCCTCGGCATAAACCCGGCGCAACAGATGACCGGGACTCTTCGGCGCGATCATCACCACGTCGACATCTGCCGGCGGAACGATAGCTTTGAAATGAATGCTGAATCCGTGCGAGAAGCCGAGAACTTTGCCCTTGGTCAGGCCCGGCTTGATGGCCGACTCGTAAAATCCCGCCTGCGTCTCATCAGGAGTCAGTATCTGGATCCAGTCCGCGCGCTTTGCCGCTTCCGCCGGATCGAGCACAGTGAAGCCATCGGCTTTCGCCTGCTTCGCGCTGGCGCGCGTCGGCTCGAGTCCGACAATCACGTTGTACCCGCTGTCACGCAGGTTCTGCGCCTGGGCATGTCCCTGGCTGCCATATCCAAAAATGGCGATGGTCTTGCCTTTCAGGGCCGAAGGATTCGCGTCGCGCTCGTAAAAGATCGTAGCCACAGTTAAGCTCCTTGAGAGTGCATGATGACTCGTATTGCAAACCGACCGGTCGGTCGGTATATATGGAAATCGTACCTGCCGGTGTGCCCAAAGTCAAGTTATTTGGGTAGTGATTTCCGCAGATTTACATTTTAACAATCGCCCATGCTCGGGCTTTGTTGTGTCTGTGTTCGGCAGGGCTTACGGCTTCTTGCCGACGCATATTGTCATCGGAATGACTTCCGCTGGCTTCCGGTCAAGGACTCCAGTTACGACATTCCGTTCGTCCGGTGGAGAAATACTCTGGGCAAGGGCCGCGCTTAGCACAAGAGCCGCCTGTACCGTTTTCGGTAGGGATTGTGAGGGGAGTGCTTGGAGAACCGCAAGCGATTCTTTTGCATGCGCAGTTAGCGAGATGCCCGTAGCAAGACATGCGGGAACGTGTTCCGCGGCACCTTGGCCAAACACGATATCCATGCTTGGAATACCAAGGTTTATACCCGCTGGCTGTTTGCGTACCCAACCGGCTGCTTCCAATGCCGCGGCAACAGCTTTTGTAAATTGCATCGACTCGTCGTCCATGAAAACGTTGAGGGTGTATTCGGAGCCGTTGAAAGGTTTTAACGCCGCGACCAGTTCCTCACTATGAACGAGAGATCGTGGAGTTTTGAGTCGCGTTAATTCTGCTTCGGCGTTAGCTGCCCGCTGTAGCGCGTCTGCCAAGTGCGATTCCGCATCAGCGGCTTGTCTTTGCAGACTTAATGTCCGCCTCGAACGAATCTGCCTCTTGGCGGGCTCCACGCGCTAGAGTTAAGGCATTGGCTGACGCCGTTTGTGCTGCGTTAGCTTCGATTTCTGCTTTCCCCAGCGAGTCTTCGGCCACACTAGCTTTCCCTAGCGCGTCTTTGGACTGTGATAGTGCAGTATTAGAGTCTGCAATAGCGCGCCGTGCTTTCTCGTCTGCCTGCTCAGCCGCTTTGCCTAAGGAACCTATTTCCATTCCTGACAATTCATTGGTCTTCATCAGGCATTTGAGTCCTATGCCTAGCGCAATAACAAGCACTACTGTTGACCATGTCTCAATCTGCTCCCGGCATCTTCGCGGGATGCGCCTAATAAGCGCAACCAATTCGCCAGCGCAACCCAAAATAACGAAGCCCTCGGCAACATATTCGGCTATTTCCCAATGGCGGACCGATGATGCCAGGTTCGATGACAGCAAAATCATGGTGGCTCACATGCGGAAAGAGAACAGGGTCCTTAAACGTCTGCTTCTACTGTGTGCTGCTGGTATCAGCGGTACGAGTGTACATGGAGATGCCGGTGGTTCACTGAGCTGGCAAATTTGGCGGTCGCTCAGAATCAACCAGCAACTCCCTCCAGCTTGGCCTGATCAAAAATACAGTAACTTACCTCTTGACTCGCAACCTGAGTAGTAGCAGGATTCATCCGATTCATTGAAACCTTTCAGTGGCCCGCGCTGCGGATACTGCCCAGTTCAATTAAAAAGGAGAAGAACTCATGCGAGCAAAAGTAATTTCTCTCGGCGTCGTCGTAACGCTGGCCCTCCTTGTCACACCGGCGAGCGCTCAGTATCAAATGCAGGTTTATGGCTTGTGGCATTGCTATACCGACGCCTGCAGTTGGGCGTCGGTGCCCGACATGACTACCTTCGATACCAATAACCATTGGATCATCGATCGCAATATGGACAACAGTTTTCATCCCTCAGTCAACGTGCTCGTTTTGAGTTTTGTCGATCCAGTCAAACTGATGAGTCTTACAAACGACTCAACGACAGTAAACGGAATTCCCATCGGCATGAACACGACCGTGATCAATTATTTTCAGAGCCATGGCATTCGAGTGATGATGTCAATTGGCGGATTCAGCTACATAAGTCATTGGGAAAAAGCATTAAAGAGCAATCCCACCCAGCTTGGGATCAACGCGGCGAACGCGGCCAAGCAACTGAATGTGGGCATGGAGATCGATTACGAGAAGAGCAGCAATCCAAATGTTACGGGTATGCAGCAGTTCATTTCTGCCTACCGCTCCGTCGTGCCCTATGACGCAACTGGCGCGAACTATGCCGCGCGCCTGACGATCGATTTAGGAGATGGTGACACCTACCTGACTGCGCTCGCCAATTACGCGGCGACCAACTGGCTCAAAACAAGCAGCCCTGTACTGGACTATGCAAACGCGATGGTCGGCTCGCAGAATACCAGCGTCTCGACCCTCGAAAGCGGCTGGCAACAGCACGTACAAGGCACCAGCAGTGTGGCTCCGACTGCGCCTGCCAAGCTGACGGGTAGTCTCTGGGCGGTCGGTAACAATCCGAGCCCGAACTGTATTGGACCATTCGCTAGTTCAGACCAGGAGACCGCATTTAACTTCGTCTCGACGATTCCGGCGTCGGGCGCGGGAACGTCATCAGGAATGCTGGGATATATGTTCTGGGGCGGTGGCTGCCAGGGCAACGGTACCGTGTGCACCTATCCGCCGAATACCTGCCAGGTGGGCATGGGAGGCGGCGCAAGCACTTTCAATATTCCGACCGGGACGTTTGCATTGCGTCAGCAATGATTTGTATTCAGAGGTTCAAAACCGGTCCGAAGGGTAGGCAGGTCAGAAACATGCCCTACGGCGTGCCTTGGCAACAATAGCCAGCATCTCAATGCACCGAGCGAGGTGCACATGAAATCCGGCAATGGAGGCGGCTTATTCAGCGTTTGGTTTGGACGGATGGCGGCAAAGACCGCGGGATGGGTCGGATCAGCTTGGGCATTCACCCTCGCCATCTTGACGATCGTTCTTTGGGCGCTGAGCGGACCCCATTTTCACTATTCCGACACCTGGCAACTTGTCGTTAATACGGCGACCACTGTTATCACATTCTTGGTGGTTTTCCTGATTCAGAACACTCAAAATCGCGATGCTCGAGCCCTGCACTTAAAACTAGATGAAGTGATCCGGGCCATGCGAAACGCACATAACGAAATGATCAGCATTGAGCATCTCTCGGACGAAGAGCTTGAGACACTCGCAGAACATTACGAGAAGGTGCGAATGGAATGCGAGGAACGGCGCAAGCGCAGGAAATCCAAAGTCTGACCTTCTGCGTGGGGAAGCTGGATCTCCGGTAGTGAGAGCACGCCTTGATGTCCTCAATTTGAGGTTTGCCCGATAAATCGTGAGCAATCGCGATTTCGGACTTCGGATAATCGTGAATCCTGGGATTATGGATGTAATGGTAATCGGCTGCCTATCAACAGTTGAGCAGGGTACTCGTTTCCGAGTTCGGGTAAGAATATAGTTGCTTGGGCATGACCCTGCGCATATTCACAATCTGCATTTTGTTTTGCTTATTGGTGGCCGCACAGACCGAGCAGACCACCGTTATTCGTCCAACCGAAATTGATGACGTCCTGGTAAATCCCGGGATGGGCATCGAGACATTCAACCGCTTTTCCGGCCAATCGCTGAACGAAGGAACTAAGTGGTCTGAGGTCGGACCGGAGAAGCCCATTGCGGTCGCGCCGCCCGGCATCGTTGATTTCCCCGGATCCAGCGTCGCCTATCTGCGCTGGTTCTGGTCCCAGTTTGAGCCGCAACCTGGAAAATATCAGTGGCAGATCATGGACTCCGCATTGGCCGAAGCCCATCGTCATAACCAGAGACTCGCAATCCGGTTGATGCCTTATGACGACAAGCATCCACTGCCGGACTGGTACATCCACTCGGGCGCGCGCCGCGCAAATCAGCCAGGCGATAAAGACGGTGCGATCTGGTCTCCCGATTCGGCCGACCCTTTATATGTCAGATCCTGGAGTGCGATCATCAACGAACTAGGTAAGAGGTACGACGGCCATCCCGATCTGAACCACGTTGATATCTCGACAGCCGGATATTGGGGCGAAGGGTGGGGCCCGTATCTGCCGGACTGGCCGGTGCAGCAACAACTCATCGACGTTTACCTTCAGGCTTTCACGCGCACGCCGCTGCTCATGAACTTCGATCAGTTGCAGGCACTCGTTTACGGCACGAAACACGGCGCTGGCTGGCGGCTGGATTGTTGGGGCGACATGGGACGGCCGTTCAAGAATTTCGCGCACATGCTCGATCTTTACCCGCAGCAGATCGCGCGTGGAAAGCTGCAGGATGTTTGGCGGACAGCGCCCGTTGCGCTTGAAAGCTGTGGAGTCCCAGAATCGTGGAAGCAGTGGGGTTTTTCGTTGAAGCCAATTCTCGATCAGGCGCTGCGCTGGCACGCTTCTACCATCAACATCAAATCGAGCGCCATCCCCGCGGAATGGAAATCCGCGTTTGATCAGTTCCAGAAACAGATTGGCTACCGTTTCGTTCTCAAAAAGCTGGAATATCCTACACACGTCGCGCGCGGTTCAATGGCTCAAATTAATATGTGGTGGTTCAACGCCGGGGTAGCGCCGGTATATCGCGATTATCTGCTGGCGCTGAAAATTGGAGACACGGTTCTGCCGCTCGATGCCGACATTCGCCAATGGCTTCCCGGTGATTCAGTTTACGAGAACACTATGCCCATTCCATGGGACCTTAAACCGGGGAAATATCGACTTCGCGTCGCTCTGCTGGATCGGCAAACCCGTACGCCCGCGATTCGATTGGCGATTACCGGACGTCAGAGCGACGGCTGGTACGACCTGGGTGACATCATTGTCGGCTCCGAATGAAACCGTTTGCGGTTATCACTGATAACGCCTGTTCTCAATCCAAAAATAATCAATAAACATGCTGCTGAACTTACCCCCGCTACTGTGCCACGCAAGGAAAGCCAGCGAACTGCAGCGCGGCCAGAAGTTCCGCCAACGTGAATGGCTTTTCCAGAAGAAGTCGTAGATCAAAACCCAATGCTTTGTGGCCATCCTGTATCTCCTGCAGATGTGCGCTGCCGCTCATCAAAATGAACTTACAGTTGGGTAGAAACTTTAGAATTTCTTTCGCTTCCTCGAACCCATCCATGTTCGGCATAACAATCCCGGTGACGACACAATCGGGATGGAAATCTTTCGCCACTGAAACTGCTTCTGCTCCGCCATAGGCGACTCGAATCTCGTATTCGCAATGTGAGATCATCTGCGCGACCCAGGCGAGGGTCGGCGGGTCATCATCTACGACAAGCATTTTGGTACGTTTTGAATCCACGTTCTGATGTTAGCAGTGCCTCACATTGAAGATAGCTGTCGATCACTCGGCCTGTCTGCAGCATTCTGAGGTCAATGAGTGATAACGCCTGTTACCGTCAACTACAATAGGCACTTCGGGGAACAAGCATGCCAAACGGCAAGCCGGGGGACCATCCTCTCAATGATATTTTGGTTCACCACCTCAATGTCTACGGGGAAGAAGCC
>Ga0209474_10003576_pt1 | contig 13610 bp, 13 predicted proteins | sample GraSoiAngelo_145_FD_185902 | JGI IMG/M metagenome (GOLD analysis project Ga0209474, IMG submission 185902) | Grasslands soil microbial communities from the Angelo Coastal Reserve, California, USA - 14_1009_05_20cm (SPAdes) (version 2) | ecosystem: Environmental > Terrestrial > Soil > Grasslands...
AGCAGCAGTCAGAACGGCACTTACACCGGCGGCACCACCGGCAAGACGCTGACCCCAGGCACCTGGGTCAAGACCGACCAGGCGGGCCGCGGCGCGATCAACTTCCCCGATGGCAGCATCACCCGGCTCGCGACCAGCACCCAGGTCGGGATCATCGAGGCCACCCTCGACTCCCACGGGCGGCTTCACCACGCCAACCTGCAGCAGGAGGTGGGGCGGACGCTGTCCACGGTCCAGAGACTGGCCGGCGGCGGTCAGTTCGCGGTCAAGGGCCACGGCATCGACGCCGAGGCGCGAGGCACCGAGTTCGAAATCTACGTCCGTCCGGACGGCACCATCCTGGTCAAGCTCTTCGTGGGCAAGCTCCAGCTGGGCGCCCGCCAGAACAGCGTCAGCCTGAACGCGGGCCAGCAGGCCGTGGTCGACGGCGGTGGGCGGGCGGGGTCGCCGGCCGCCATCGCTCCTGAGCCGGGCGATCCCTTCCTGCTCAGCAACGGCCCCAGCGGCAGCGAGACGGTGGCCGGGAACGGCAACCAGAAGGGCACCCTGCAAACGAGCCCCAGCCCGGCGCCGCTGGCGCAGGGCAGCACCGCCACCACGGCGGTGTATGACACGCCGGGCGGTGACCTGACGGTCGCGCTCTCCTACCCGGGCTCGCTGATGAAGTTGGAGATCCTGAACGCTCAGAACCAGGTGGTCGCGACCGGACAGGGGCCGCCTCCGATCGTGGTCAGGGTCCCGGCGGTGCCCCCGGGAGCCTATGTCGGCCGGGTCACCGGCATCTCACTCGCGGCGCCCGAGGCCTGGTCGGCCAGCTTCGCCACCAATCCGCCCTGCCGCACCACGCAGGCCAGTGACTTCGGCGATGCCGGGCCGGTGCGGCTTGGCATCGCCGACTCCGATGTCAAGAACGCCTTCGCCGGGTCGGGCCTGGGCGACGCCGGGGTGAACCTCGACCCGACCGCGGGCGGCGCCGCCGTCTCGACCCACTTCAACTACTCCGGGACAAACCTGGCCGGCACGGCCGCGATCTACGCCGCCCCGCCCCTCCTGGGAGTGACGCTGGTGGCAGCCAGCGTCAACGGGATCCCTGTCACCAGCCAGGTCGCCGCCCAGCTGGCGAGGTACGGCGGCCGCCCGCTCGGCACGGTCGCGATGGGCTTGTCAGTGGACCGCGTTTACGGCTGCAAGGGGCCGCAGGGCGGGCTGATGGTCATCGAGGGTCACCGCTAGGCCGAGGCCGTAAGCCAACGAGCCCAGCAGGGCGAGCGGGCCCTCCGGGCGGATCGGCGGGTTGCGGTCCATGCCGTCGGCCAGCGCCTGGGCGAACTCCCAGGGCACCCCCTCCAGGCGAGGGGCGGGCTCGGTGAGGCGGCGGCTGGCCACCTCCATCCAGGTGGCTCCGGTGAACGGCTTCTTGCCGCTCACCATCTCATACACGATGGCGGCCAGCGAGTAGACGTCGCTGCGGGCGTTGGCGCGGCCGCCGTTCAGCTGCTCGGGTGCGATGTAGTCCGGAGTGCCCAGAACCGAGCTCGGATCCGTGGCCAGCGAGAAGCCCTGGAAGCAGGCCAGGCCGAAATCCATGATCAGCGTCCGGCCGTCGTCGGCGAGCAGGATGTTGGAGGGCTTGACGTCGCGGTGGACGACGCCGTGATGGTGGGCGTAGTCGAGGGCGCCGGCGATCGGCAGCAGGACCTCGACCGCCACCCGGGGCTCGATGGGGCCGTCCAGCAGCTCATCGAGAGTCCGGCCCTCGACCATCTCCATGACCATGTAGGGGATGTCGCCTTCGAACGCGAAGTCGTAGAGGCGGACGATGGCCGGGTGGTTGAGCGCGGCCACGGCCCTGGCCTCGAGCAGGAAGCGGCGCTCGAAACCGGGATCCAGGACGATGTCAGGGCGGGCGGTCTTGATGGCCGCTGATCTGCCCAGCAGCTGGTGCTCTCCGCGGAGCACGATGCCCATGCCGCCCACTCCGATGACGTCCAGGACGACATAGCCCCCGAGTTCCCGGCCGAGCCATTCGGCGCCGGGTCCGGTGCCCCCAGCCATGCCGATGTATGACGCGCGCGAGGGCCGATTTCTTGCTAGCTGGTGAGGCGCTCCAGGGTGCAGCGGAAGCCTTCGCGCTGGTCCTCGTCGAGGCGGTCCAGGAAGTGCTCGCGAATACCGCGCACGTGGGTGCGGGCCGCCCGGCGGAGCTTGGCGAAGCCTTTGTCGGTCAGGTGCGCGTTGGCGGCGCGTGCGTCGCCGGGACAGGGCAGCCGCTCGACAGTGCCATCGGCCACCATGCGGTCGACCAGCCGCGTCAGCCCCGAGGGGCTGAGCAGCACGCTGCGGGCCAGCTCGGCCATGCGCATCCGGCGGTCGGGGGCACGGGATAGGAAGAGCAATACCTCGTAGTAGGGGAGCGAGATGCCATGCTCGCGCTGGAGCTCCCCGTCCAGGCTGGTCAGCAGGGAGTGCTGCGCGCTCAGAAAGGCCAGCCAGACTCGCAGCTCGGGTTCGCTCAGGCGCACGGCCGAGAGTCTAGGGCTGGTGTCGGCGAGAGGAATCGAACCTCCACGGCCTTTCGGCCACTGGATCCTAAATCCAGCGCGTCTACCGTTCCGCCACGCCGACGCCGGGGGTAGATTTTGCGCCAATGCCTGGGACCCCCCAAGTCGAGCTTTTCACCGCTCGCGAGCTGGGAAACACGAGCTACCTGGTCGCCGATCCCGACTCCGGCGAAGCCGTGGTGGTGGATCCGCTGCGCGACGTCGCCCAATACCTCGACCGCGCCGACGATCTCGGCCTGCGCATCACGGGCTCGGTCGAAACCCACGTCCACAACGACTTCGTCTCGGGCGCGCGCGAGCTGGCCAAGGAGGCGGGGGCCCGGATCTACGCCGCCCACGACTCCGACCTCGAGTTCGACTTCGACCCTTTGAGGGACGGGCAGGACGTGCCGCTCGGGCGCTTCTCGCTGCGCGCCCGGCACACCCCCGGCCACACGCCCCAGCACCTCAGCTACGCGCTGCGGAGCCCGGCCGGTGAGGTGGAGGCGCTCTTCAGCGGCGGCGCCTTGATGGTGGGCGCGATCGCGCGCACCGACCTCTTCGGGCCTCACCTGGCGACCCACCTCGCCTTCGAGGCGTTTCGGACTGTGCACGTGCGCCTGCGCGACCTACCCGACACCGCCGCCCTCTACCCCACCCACGGCGGCGGCTCCTTCTGCGGCGCCGCCAGCAGCAACCAGCGCACGAGCACCCTGGCCGAGCAGCGAGCCGGCAACGTCTTCATGAAGACCACCGAGCTGATGCCCTTCATCGCCCGCGCCCTCCACCAGGGCCCTTACCCCACCTACTACAAGGAGATGAGCCCGCTCAACCGCAGGGGCGCGCCCCTCGTGGGGCGGCACCTCCCGCAGCTGAAACGGCTGACGGCCGATCTCGCAGACATGCACCGCAAGCAGGGCGCGGCCCTGGTCGACATGCGGCGCGGCCGCGACTACGACCGCGGCCACATCCCGGGCAGCTACTGCATCGGCTTCGACGGGCCCTTCTCGGCCTGGGTGGGCTGGGTGCTGCCGATCGACCGGCCGCTGGTGCTGGTCGGGGATTCAGAGGAGCAGCTCGCCGACGCCCATCGTCAGCTTTTCCGGATCGGCTATGACGCCGTGCTCGGGTACCTCGATGGCGGGATTGACGCCTGGGCAGCCAGCGGTCGCGAGCTGCGCAGCTTCGAAACCGCTGAGATCGAGGACCTGGCGACCTGGATCCTCTCCGCCGAGCCCACCACCGTGATCGACGCGCGCAACGAAGACGAGTGGGTGCACGGCCACGTGCCCGGCGCCGTCCACCTGCCGGTCGCCGCCATCGAGCACCATGCCCACGAGCTGCCCCGCGATGCCCCGGTGGCCGTGCACTGCGGCGTCGGGTACAGGGCGGGGATCGCGGCCAGCTTGCTGGAGCAGGCCGGGTTCGGCCACATCATCCACGTGATCGGCCCGTACTCCGATTGGGACCGGCTCCACCTGGAGGCTACGGTTCCAGGCTGACCGCGACCCCCTCCGCCTCGCCGCTGAGCGCGGCGACGGACCTCCCCACTGCGTGGGGAGGAGTCTCTTTGCTGACTTCGACCCGGGTGCCGTAGAAGTCGCCGCCGCCGCCCAGGTCGGCGAGGCCGTCCGAGGTCAGCACGTTGGCGCCCGCCCCCCAGAAGCCGTGCGGGATGGCGACCACACCTGGACGCACGCGATCGCGCAGCCGTGCGACCAGCGTCAGCTCACCGCGTGCGCTGTGCACGCGCACCCGGTCGCCGTCGGCGACGCCGCGGGCGGCGGCATCGACGGCGGACAGCTCGACGCACAGCTCCTCGCCGCGGGCGTGCCTGGGCAAGTGCGAGTACGACGAGTTGAGGAAGTGCAGCGGCGTCTTGGCGCTGACCAGCACCAGCGGCAGGCCAGCCTCGGCCTCCGGCTCCAGATAGTCCTCCGTCCACAGCTCGGCGCGGCCGGAGGCGGTCGGGAAATTGCCCTCGGCGAAGGGCAGCCACGGCCTGGGCAGGTTCAGCGGCGCCCACCCCTCCCGCAGCAGGCGCTCAGCGTCGATGCCGTGCATGTGCGGATGCTCGCTGTCGAGGGCGGCCCGGACCATGTCCTCGTCGCTGTCCTGCAGGTGCGGGTCGTCAAAGCCCATGGCCGCCGCCAGGCGCCGGAAAAGCTCGCCGTTGGAGATGGCCTCGCCCACCGGCTCCACGGCCGGGCGGTTGAGCACCACGTAGGTCTGACTCCAGGGGAAGAGCACGTCCCAGTGCTCGATAAACGAAGTCGCCGGCAGCAGGTAGTCGGCGTAGAGCGCGGTGTCGGTCCGGAAGAGGTCGCTGACCACTGTGAAGAGGTCGTCGCGGGCCAGCCCCGCCCGCACCAGGTTCTGGTTGGGGAGCACCGAGGCCGGGTTGCAGTCGAAAACGACCAGCGCCTTGACCGGCGGTTCCAGGTCGGGATCGTTGAGCACCCGCCCCAGCTGGACCATGTTGAGGGAGCGCGCGCGGGGACCGCGGATGTCGGTGCGGGCCACCGCGCGGGTGTTGAGCCCGTCCGAGAAGAGGCTGCGGGTCCAGTGCAGGAGGCCGCCCCCCACCTCCCGCCAGGCGCCGGTGACGCAGGGAAGCGAGGCCAGGGCCCGAAAGGTCTGGCCGCCGTGGGCGTGCTTCTCGGGTCCGACCAGGGTCCGGATGCAGGCGGGGCGGGTGGTGGCGTAGGCGCGCGCCAGCTCCACCACCTGCTCGCTCGGCACTCCGGTCAGCCGCTCCACGCGTTCTGGCGGGAAAGCGCCCGCCCGCTCGCGCAGAGCCTCCCACCCAGAGCAGTAGCGCTCCAGGTAGTCGCGGTCCTCGAGCCCTTCGGCCGCGATCACGTTGATCATCCCCAGCGCCAGCGCGCCGTCTGAGCCGGGCAGCGGCTGGACGTGCCAGTCGGCCTCCTCTGCGGTGCGGGTGCGCACCGGGTCGATGACCACCACCCTGGCGCCGGCCTCGCGGGCCTGACGGACGAACGGCCAGAGGTGGACGTTGGTGACCACCGTGTTGGTGCCCCAGAGGAGGATCAGGCGGCTGTGGACGATGTCCTCGGGCAGCATGCCCGTGCTGGTGCCGAGGACGGCGGCCACCCCGGCATTGGCCGTGTTGCCGCAGATCGTGCGCTCCAGGCGGCTGGCGCCGAGACGCGCGAAAAAGCGACGGTCCATGCCGGCGTACTGGACCAGGCCCATGTTGCCGGCGAAGCTGAAGGGCAGGATCGCCTCGGCCCCGAATTCTGCCGCCACGCTCTGTAGACGGGCGGCAATATCTGCGACCGCCTCCTCCCAGGAAACGCGCTCGAAGCGGCCTTCGCCCTTGGCGCCGGTGCGGCGGAGCGGGTGCAGGATGCGGTCGGGGCTGTAGACGCGGTCGAGGTAGCGGTTGACCTTGGCGCAGAGCGTTCCGCGCGTGTAGGGATGGTTGGGGTCGCCGGCCAGCTTCACCGCGCGGCCGTCCTCGACCGTCACCTCCCAGGCGCAGCTGTCCGGACAGTCATGGGAGCAGCCGCCGCGCACCACAGTGGAGGACATCAGTAGGACCTGGGAAGGTTAAGCGCCCGCTGGGCCAGGAAGTTGAGCACCATCTCCTGCGAGATGGGCGCGATGCGGGCCAGCCGCACCTCGCGCCACAGCCGCTCCACGTGGTACTCGCGGGCGTAGCCGAACCCGCCGTGGGCCTGCAGCGCCGCATCGCAGGCTGCAAAGCCGGCGTCGGCGCCCAGCAGCTTGGCGGTGTTGGCCTCCAGTCCGCAGGGCCGGCCCTCGTCGTACAGCCAGGCCGCCTTCATGCCCACCAGCTCGGCAGCCTCCAGGTCGGCCCAGGCCCGGGCCAGGGGATGCGCCACCGCCTGGTTGGCGCCGATGGGACGGTCGAAGACGACCCGCTCGCGGGCGTAGGCGGAAGCCAGGCGGAGGGCGGCGCGGCCGATCCCGCAGGCTTCCATTCCGATCACGATGCGCTCGGGGTTGAGGCCGTCCAGGAGGTGCTGAAAGCCGCGGCCGACCTCCCCCACGACCTGCTCGTCCGTGGCCACCAGGTCGTGGATGAAGACCTCGTTGGAGTCGACCGCCGCCCGTCCCAGCTTCTCGATCCGGCGCACCTCGCAGGCATCGCGGTCGAGGTCGGCGAGGAACAGCGTCATGCCCTCGAAGGGCGCCGCGTCATCCCGGGGTGAAGTGCGCGTCAAAAGCAGGATCTTGGCCGCGTTCTGGGCGTTGGTCGTCCACACCTTCTGGCCGTTGATCAACCAGCGGCCGCCCTGGCGTTCGGCGCGTGTCTCGATGCGCGAGGTGTCGGTGCCCGCCGTTGGTTCGGTGACGCCGAACGCGGTCAGCAGCTCGCCCTGCGCCGCTCGCGGGAGCACGTCTTGCTTGAGGGCCTCGGAGCCGTGGCGGATCACGGGCGTGATCGGGAAGACGTAGAAGTGCACGGCCGAGGCGCCGGAGAGGCCGGCCCCGGTCTCGCCGACCGCGTGCAGGAGGACGGCTGCCTCGCTGATGCCCAGCCCGGCGCCGCCGTAAGACTCGGGCACGACCAGGCCCAGCCAGCCACGCTCGGCGCAGGCACGCACAAACTCCCACGGGTATTCCCCGGCGCGATCCCGCTCCGCCCACCAGTCGAGGGGGAACCGCTTGCCGAGCGCGAGGACCTCCTCGCGCAGCGACCGCTGGAGATCGGTGAGCGCGAAATCCAAACTGCTCGCGAGCTTAACCTCGTCGCAATGGGCGGACCGCTGGCGGGAATCCGGGTGCTCGACCTCACCCGCGTCCTGGCCGGTCCGTTCGCCACATCGCTGCTGGCCGACCTGGGCGCGGACGTGATCAAGGTGGAGCGGCCGGGCGACGGCGACGAGACCCGCCACATCGCGCCGCTGCGCGACGGCGAAAGCCACTACTTCCTGACCATCAACCGCAACAAGCGGGGAATCGTGGTCGATATGAAGCAGCCGGACGGCCGCCAGGTGGTGCTCGACCTGGCTCGCGCGTGCGACGTCTGTGTGGAAAACTTCCGGCCCGGCGTGATCCAGCGCCTGGGCCTCGACTACGAGTCGGTGCGCGCCGTGCGGCCGGACATCGTGTACTGCTCGATCTCGGCCTACGGGCAGACAGGCCCCTACGCGGGCCGGAGTGCCTTCGACGTCGCCATCCAGGCGATGGGCGGCGCCATGAGCGTCACCGGCGAGCCGGGCGGCCGGCCTCTGCGCATGGGGCTGCCCATGGCCGACCTCAGCGCCGGGCTCTTCGCGGCGGTGGGCATGCTGGCCGCGGTCGTCGAGCGCCAGCGCACGGGTCAAGGTCAGTTCGTCGACGTCTCGATGATGGATGCCATGGTCGGGCTGCTGACGCAGTACGCCGGCCGCTACTTCATGACCGGCGAGGACGTGGAGCCGGTGGGCGCCAGCCACCCTTCGGTGTCGCCGTACGGCACCTATGAGACGGCGGACGGCCACATCGTCATCGCAAACCTGGGGGAGGGTTTCTGGCCCAAGATCGCGCGCGCCGTCGGACGCCCGGAGCTGGGATCGGACCCGCGCTACCGAACCAACCAGGAACGGGTTCGGCGCCGCCAGGAGGTCGACGACCTGGTCAATTCGGAAACCCGCAAACGGACGACCGCCGAGTGGGAGCGCATCTTCGAAGCCGAGGACGTGCCCCATGGCCCCGTGCTCAAGGTCAGCCAGGTCCTGAACCACGCCCAGGTGCGCGCCCGCGAGATGGTGATCCAGGTCGAGCACGCGCGGCTGGGCCGCATCCCCACCACCGGCCGCGCCCTGCGCTTCGGTGCTCACGGCCATGAGCCCATGACCGCCGCCCCGGTCCTGGGCCAGCACACCGAGGAGGTGCTGCGCGAGGTCCTCGGCTACGACCCCGCGCGCGTAGCGGACCTGCGCGCGCGGGGGGTAGTGACCTAGCCGGTCAGACGGCGGTGCCGGCGGCGACCTTGGCCGGCTGCAGGATCCGGATGTGGTTGCCGAAGGGGTCCCGGACGCCGCAGTCGATTCCGTAGAAGTGCTCGGTCGGCTCCTGCGTGAACTCCACGCCGCGCTCCTTCAAGGTCTCGGCCGTCTTCCGGCAGTCGCCGGTGAGCAGGGCGAACCAGCCGATGGCGCCCTTGCTGACCAGCTCCCGGATCTGCTGGCCGGTGGCCTCGTCGTGGGCCGGAGGACCCGGCTCCTGCAGGTAGATCTCATGCGTGGGGTCGCCGGGCACGCGCACCGTCAGCCAGCGCGAGGGGCCGGCCTTGATGTCGCTGCCCTGCTCCAGGCCGAGCTTGTTGACGTAGAAGTCGAGGGCCTGGTCCTGGTCGAGGACAAAGATCGTGGTGACGGAGATGTTGTTGAACATGCCGCCGATGCTATTGGCCGTTCGGCGAGCCCGCTGTTCCAAAACTGCTCGGTCGCATGGCGGCCATCAAAAAGCAGGTCGGCGCCACCGCCCGCGGCGCGTTCAGGCGGTATGACGTCGGCGACTCGCCCACGATCTCGCGGAAGGTGCGGCTGAAGGTGGCAAGGCTGCTGAATCCGACGTCGGCGCAGATGTCGGTCACGTCCCGATCGGTTTCGCGCAGCAGGAACATGGCCCGTTCCACCCGCCGCCGCTGGAGGTAACGGTGCGGCGTCTCACCGAAGGTGGCCCGGAAGCTGCGGATGAAGTGCGCCTCCGAGATGCAGGCGATGCTGGCCAGGCTGGGGATGTCGAGCGGCTGGTCGTAGGTGCGGTCCATGGCGTCGCGGGCCCGCAGGAGGCGGCGGTTGAAATGCTCCACGGCCGCGCTCATGGCCGCTGATTCTCCGCCCGGCGGCGCAATGACCACATCTGGACCGCCTTTTCGAGCTCCAGGGCGGCCGGCCAGGGCACCGCCGGCGGCCCCAGCTCCAGCCGCAGTGAGCGGGCGGCGGCCCGCGCCAACTCGGGGTCGGCGGCTACCCGCCGGGCCAGCTCCAGCGCCCGCGGTTCGACCTCGGCCTCCGGCACCGCCGCCCAGGCCAGCCCCAGCTCGGCGGCCCGGCGACCGTCGATCTCCTCGCCGAAGACCGACATCGCGGCCGCCGCCTCCCGACCCGCGAGCCGGCCGAGGAGCGCGAAGTGGCCGCCGCCGGGGTGGAGGCCGATGCGGAGGAAGCCGCTCATGATGCGCGCGGCCTCGGCCACGATGCGCACGTCGGTGGCCAGCATTAGGTTCACCCCGGCGCCCACGGCATGGCCGCGCACCGCCGCGATGGAGGGCGCCAGCAGGTCCCCGACCCGCACGAAGGCGCTGTACGTGAGGCCAAGCCCGCGAAAGCGCCCGGATTCCGCAGGATCGCGGCCGGCTTCCGCCAGTGAGGCGCGGTGCGCGCCCGCGCAGAAGGACTCGCCCTCGGCGCGCACCAGCACCGCCCCCACCGAGGGGTCGGCGTCCGCCGCCGCGCAGGCCTCCAGGAACTCCTCGACCATGGCTGCGGTGAAGGCGTTGCGCCGCTCGGGCGCGTTCAGCGTGAGGGTCGCCACCCCTTCGCCGACCGCGTAGAGAACTTCGCTCATTCCCCGGTCACCACCTCCCACAGGCGATCGGCGCCGGCGCGGGCGACCAGGTCGCCGAGCGCTTCGGCCCAGGCTGACTCGGTGCCGAACTCGTCCCGCCAGGCCCAGAGCTTGGTGGTCCACCGGTGCAGCTGGTGCTCGTGGGTGAATCCGATGGCGCCGTGCACCTGGTGCGCGATGGCCGCCCCGCGGCCGGCGGCGCCGCCGGCCGCCACCTTGGCCGAGGCGACCAGCTTGGCCGAAAGCGGGTCCGCGACCGCGGCCTCCACCGCCGCCGCCGCCAGCGCCACCTCGCCCGCCAGCTCGGCCAACATCTGCTGAACCGCCTGGAATCGGTTGAGCGGTTGCCCGAACTGGCGGCGCTCGGCCGCGTAGGCGACGGTCAGGTCGCGCACGCGCTCCAGGGCGCCCACGATCTGGATCGCCCGCATCAGGGCGCCCCGGCGCTGGGGATCCCCCAGCTCCGGCATCACGCGCTCGGCAAAATCGATGTCAGTGCCTTCGTAGGCCGAGACCCTGATCACGGCCGCCACGTCGGCGAGGTCGGCGTCGGTGCCCAGGTCGGCCAGGCCGGCCTTGTCGACCTCGCGCCAGGCGTCCACGCCTGGGCGTCCGAAAACCTGGTGCGCGGTTTCGACCAGCAGCCGGCGCTCCTCGCTCATCGGCCCAGGCCCCGGGCCACGATGCCGCGCAGGATCTCGTTGGTGCCGCCGCGCAGCGTGAAGCCAGGCGCGTGGGCGACCGCCTGCCGGTACAGGCGCTGGAAGGCCTCGCCGGCCGAGTCGGGCGGGACCAGCAAGCGCGCGGTCTCCACCACCTCGCGCTCGAAACGGGTGCCCAGGTCCTTGACCAGCGCGGCTTCGAGGTTGGGCGCCTCGCCCGCCTCCAGGCGCCTGGCCACGTCCATGGAGAGGCCGCGCAGAGCGCTCAGCCGCCCGTAAAGGGCCCCCAGCGCGCGGGCGCCCGCCTCGCCGGGATCCGGACCCAGCTCGCGCACGGTCTCGACCAGGAGCGGGAAGGTGGACAGGAAGCGCTCCGGCCCGCTGCGTTCATACGCGAGCTCGGAGGTGACCTGCCGCCACCCGTCGCCCTCCGCGCCGACCAGCCGCTCTTCGGGCACCAGCGCGTCCTGGAACACGACCTCGTTGAAGTGCGGCTCGCCGGTCAGGAGCTCGATCGGGCGCACGCTGACCCCGGGACCCCGGAGGTCGACGATGAGCTGGCTGAGGCCCTGGTGGCGGTCCTCGCCCAGGGCCGAGGTGCGGACCAGCGTGATCATGAAATGGGAGCGGTGGGCGTGGCTGGTCCAGACCTTGGTGCCGTTCAGCAGCCACCCGCCCTCGACCCGCCGCGCGGTGGTGCGGACGCTGGCCAGGTCGGAGCCCGCGTCGGGCTCGGACATGCCGATCCCAAAGAAGCACTCGCCGCGGGCCATCGCGGGCAGGAACTCCTGGCGCTGCGCCTCGGTGCCGTAGTGAAGGAGGAGCGGGCCCGTCTGGCGGTCGGCTATCCAGTGCGCCGCCACCGGCGCGCCCGCGGCCAGCAGCTCCTCGAGCACTGCGTACCGTTCCAGCTGGCTGCGTTCCTGGCCGCCGTACCGCTTGGGCCAGGTCATGCCCACCCAGCCCCGCTCGGCCAGGCGCCGGCTGAACTCGGGATCGTGGCCCGAAAGCCAGGCGTCGCAGTGGGTTTCGAAGCCGCCCTCGGCCAGGAAGGCGCGCACCTCCCCACGCAGCCCTGCCACGCTGACGAGAATAGGACGCCATGTCGACCACGTTGTTCGTGGGCACCGAGAAAGGGCTTTTCGCACTCGACTCAGACGACCGCCGCGAGTCCTGGTCGCTGCGTGGACCGATGCACAAGGGCTGGCAGGTCTACTCGCTGCGCCATGTCGCCCGCGACCGCACCTTCTGGGCCGGGCTCTCCAGCCGCGTTTATGGGGCGCACCTGGAGCGCAGCCGGGATTACGGGGAGAACTGGGAACCGGTGGCCGGCTCGCCGGCCTTCCCGGAAGGCTCTCCCCGCAAGCTGCAGCAGATCTGGAGCCTGGCTCCGGGGCAGGCCGAGGGCAGCCTGCTCTGCGGAGTGGCCCAGGCGGCGCTCTTCGCCAGCGGCGACGGCGGCCAGAGCTGGGAGCTCAATCGCGGCCTCGACACCCACCCCACGCGCGAGGACTGGAACCCGGGCGCGGGCGGCCTCTGCCTGCACACCATCGTGCCCGACGCCCGCGACCCCAACCGGATCTACATCGGGATCAGCGCGGTCGGCATCTTCCGGAGCGACGATGGCGGCGCCTCATGGGCGATCAAGAACCGCGGCGTGCAGGCGACGATTCCGGACGAGGATCCCAAGTACACCGAGATCAACCGCTGCGTGCACAAGTTCGTGCAGGACCCCACCGAGCCTGCTCGCCTGTACCAGCAGAACCACATCGGGGTCTTCCGCAGCACCGACGGCGGGGACAACTGGGAGCGCATCGAGAACGGCCTCCCCACCCACTTCGGGTTCCCCATGGCCATGCACCCGCGCAAGCCGCGGACCCTGTTCATCGTGCCCCAGGAGTCGGATCAGTTCCGGATGTTCCCGGACGGCCAACCGGGTGTCTACCGGACCGACGACGGCGGCGACCGCTGGACGCGCACGCATAACGGACTCGGCGAGCCCAGCTTCAGCGGCGTGCTGCGCAACTCGATGGCCGTCGACGGCCACGACCAGCCGGGCGTCTACATAGGGACGACCGGTGGCGAGGTCTACGCCAGCTACGACGAGGGCGAGAACTGGCGGCGGCTGCCGGGGCTGCTTCCGCGGATCGAGGCGCTGGCCGCCATCGAGCGGTGACCTCGATCGAGCTGCGGCTGCCCAGCATGCTCGCATCTGCGGCCGGTGGCAGCACCCGGATCCGGGTCACGGGGGAGACCGCGCGCCAGGCGCTGGACGACGCCTTCGCCCGGCATCCGCTGCTGCGCACCCACCTCCTGGACGAGGAGGGCCACGTCCGCGAGCACGTGCACCTCTTCCTCAACGAGGACGACATTCGCGAGAGGCTGGCGGCGGAGCTGCGCGAGGGCGACCAGCTGGTCGTCCTGCAGCAGATGAGCGGCGGGCGGGGCTAGGCCAGCCCCTCCAGGCGCCGCGAGATCAACGCCCGCTCGGCGGGATTGACGGTCAGCTCCAAAGCCCGGCGGTCGGCGGCCGCGGCTTCCGCCTCCTGGTCCAGAGCTCGCAGCATGACCGCCCGCGTCGCGTGCAGCAGGTGATAGCCGTCGAGCTCAGGTGCGATGGAGTCCAGCTCTTCGAGCGCGGCTTCTGGACCCCTAACCCAGCGCAGGGCGATCGCGCGGTTGAGCCGGACCACAGGCGTGTCGAGCACTCCCAGGAGGAGCTCGTACAGAGCGCCGATCTGCCGCCAGTCGGTCGCCTCCCAGGAGGGCGACTCGGCGTGCACGGCCGCGATCGCCGCCTGCAGCTGATAGGCGCCCGGCCGGCGCAGGGCGGCCGCGCGCTCGATCAGGCGGCCCGCCG
>Ga0209474_10003577_pt1 | contig 13609 bp, 11 predicted proteins | sample GraSoiAngelo_145_FD_185902 | JGI IMG/M metagenome (GOLD analysis project Ga0209474, IMG submission 185902) | Grasslands soil microbial communities from the Angelo Coastal Reserve, California, USA - 14_1009_05_20cm (SPAdes) (version 2) | ecosystem: Environmental > Terrestrial > Soil > Grasslands...
CGCGCCCTATCTGTCGGGCAGCGAGATCGACTACGTCGAGAACAACATGATGGGCGCCGGCTTCGCGATCAAGAACCCGAACGTGAAGTCCAGCTGCGGCTGCGGCCAGTCCCACCGCTTCTAGACGTCGTCGTGCGCGTCCGGGTCCACCTCTTCGCCCGGTATCGTGAAGCCGCCGGGCGGGAGCAGGTAGACCTCGACCTTCCCGAAGGCGGCACCGTGGAGACGGCGTGGTCGGCCGTCGTCTCCCGCCATCCACAGCTCGAGCAGTACCGGCCCTTCACGCTCTTCGCCGTCGGCCACGACTACGTCGAGGCCGATCACCGGCTGAAGGCCGGCGACGAGCTGCTGCTCTTTCCGCCGGTGAGCGGCGGGTCCGACCACGGTCCCGACGTCTTCGAGGTCCTCGAGCGTCCGCTGTCGCCCGACGACATCGCGGCCCGCGTGGACGATCCCGGCGCCGGCGGCGTGGTGATCTTCTCCGGTGTCGTGCGCAACGAGACCGGCGGGCGGCCGGTGAAGTTCCTCGAGTACGAGGCCCACGCGCCGATGGCCGAGGCGAAGATGCGCGAGATCGGCGCGGTCATCCGCGCGCGCTGGCCCGGCGTCCGGCGCGTGGCGATGCTCCACCGCATCGGCCGGCTCGAGATTGGCGAGTCTTCCGTCCTCATCGCCGTCTCCGCCGCGCATCGCGCCGAGGCGTTCGAGGCGTGCCGGTACGCGATCGACATGCTCAAGCGAACCGTCCCCGTCTGGAAGAAGGAGCACTTCGAGGACGGCGAGGTCTGGGTGGGTCTGCAGGGGGGCTAGCGTGGGGCTGACCCACGCGGTCGAGCGCACGATCCGCCGCCACGCGATGCTCGCCGGCGGCGAAACCGTCCTGGTGGCCGTCTCCGGCGGCGCGGATTCCGTCGCCCTGCTGCACCTGCTGCGCGAGCTGGCGCCGGCCTGGCGGCTGACGCTGCACGTCCTGCACGTCGATCACGACCTGCGTCCCGGCTCCGCGCGCGACGCCGAGTTCGTGCGCTCGCTCGGGGCGCGGCTCGGCGTACCGGTGGACGTCGAGCGCGTGCAGGTCGGCCCTGGCTCGGTCGAGGCGGCCGCGCGCGCGGCGCGCTACGCGGCGCTGGAGACGTGGGCGGCGCGCCTCGGCGCGAGCCGCGTCGCGCTCGGCCACACCGCCGACGATCAGGCCGAGACCGTGCTGATGCGCGTGCTGGCCGGCGCCGGGGTCCGCGGCCTCGCGGCCATCCCGCCCGTGCGCGGCGCGATCGTCCGCCCGCTGATCGAGGTCCGGGGCGCGGCGCTGCGCGAGGCGCTGACGACGGCCGGCCTGTCCTGGGTGGAGGACGAGACCAACCGCGACCCGAAGTTCCTGCGCAACCGCATCCGTCACGAGCTGCTGCCGCTGCTGGCCGCGTCGTACATCACCGACGTCGTGCCGGCGCTGACGCGGGTGGCCCGCCTGGCCCGCGAGGCCGTCGACGCCCTCGATCGCGCGGCCGCCGTCGAGCTCGAGCGGCTCGCCTCGCCCGGGCGCGACGAGCTCACGCTGCCACGTGGTGCGCTCGGCGCGCTGCCGGCCGCGCTCGCGGCCGAGGTGCTGCGCCAGGCGGCGGCGCGCTTCGGCAGCCGGGCGCCGCTGCGGGCGTGGGCGCACCGCGGCCTCCGGCGCGTGCTGGCCGAGGTGCCGCCGCGGCGGGCCTTCCGCGTGGGCGGCGTCACGCTCGAGGTGAGCGGCGATCGCGTCCGCGTCGCCGCGCGTCCGGCGACCGCCCTGGCGACGCGCCCGCTCGGCGTCCCCGGGCGGGTGGAGCTGCCGGAGATCGGCCGGGCGCTGGAGGCGCGGCTGGTGCTGCGGGCCGGCTACACGCTGCCGCGCGCGTCCGACGTGGTCGCTTTCGACGCCGCCGCGATCCCGCGCGAGCTCACCGTGCGCCCCCGGCGCCGCGGTGATCGCTTCCACGCCTTCGGCTCCGGCGAGCGCCGGCTGAAATCGCTCCTGATCGATGCCAAGGTGCCCCGCTGGGACCGCGGCCGGCTGCCGCTGGTCGAGGGCGGTGGCGCGATCCTGTGGGTGGCCGGCGTGCGCCGGAGCGCCGTGGCGCCGGTCGGCGCCGACACGTCCGAGGTCGTCGAGATTCGGCTGATCCCTCTGGCGTAAGCCGGCGTCTGCCGGTTAGAATGCGGCCCCGGACCCACGATGAAAACGGCCGTCGCGATGTCCCTTTTGCTCGCCGTGACGCTGCCGGCGTGGGCCCAATCGGCGCCACCGGCCGCGCCAGGCGCCGCCCGGCCGGCACCGGCCGACAAGCGTCAGCCCGCCGCCAAGAGTCCCGGCCAGAAGATCGATGCCCGCGCAGTCCTCCAGGCGATGGAGGAGGCCTTCAGCGCGGTGGCGGACCGCGTCACCCCGGCGGTGGTCAACGTCAGCACGCTGCCCAAGCGCACGCCGCCCAGCACGACCGACGACCCCGAGCGATTCCGGGATTACTTCGGCGAGGAGTTCTACGACCGGTACTTCAAGCGGCGGCCGCGCGAGGAGCCCCGGGCCAGCGGCTCGGGGGTGCTGGTGGATCGAGCCGGATACATCTTGACGAACAATCACGTCATCGAGAACGCTCAGGACATCACGGTGCGCCTCTCCGATGCGCGGAAGTTTCCGGCGACCCTGGTCGGGCGTGACCCGAAGACGGACCTGGCCGTGCTGAAGGTCGACGCGCCGGGGCCGCTGCCGACGGCGGAGCTCGGCGACTCCGAGCGGCTGCGCGTGGGGCAGTGGGTCATCGCGATCGGCAATCCCTTCGGCCTCGATCGCACGGTCACCGTGGGCATCGTCTCCGCCACCGCCCGCAATCGCGTCGGCGTGACGACCTACGAGAACTTCATCCAGACCGACGCCTCGATCAATCCCGGCAACTCCGGGGGGCCGCTGCTCAACCTCGACGGCCGCGTCATCGGCATCAACACCGCGATCGTCGCCGCCGGCCAGGGCATCGGCTTCTCGATCCCGATCAACGAGGCGAAGGTGGTCATGAGCCAGCTGATCGCCAAGGGCCGCGTGGTGCGCGGCTGGCTCGGCGTCGCCATCCAGGACGTCACCGACGAGCTGGCCTCGAGCTTCGGCGTGCGCGAGCGCGAGGGGGTCCTCGTCGCCGACGTGATGAAGGGCGGGCCCGCCGAGGTGGCCGGCCTGCGCCCCGGCGACGTGATCGTCGAGCTCAACGGCGGCAAGGTCCGCGAGGTCCCCGAGCTGCAGCGGCGCATCGCCAACGTCGCCCCCGGTCAGAGCGTCGCGATCGCCGTCGTGCGCGATCGCGCCACCCAGCGGCTCAAGGTCCGCGTGGGTGAGATGCCCAACGAGGAGCCGCTGATCGCCTCCGTCGACGCCGGCCCCGAGGGCTTCGGGCTGCAGGTCGAGCCGCTGCCGCCGGATGCCGCCGATCGGTTGAGCCTGCCCTTCAGCGAGGGGCTGCTGGTCGCGGACGTGGCGACCGGCGGGCCCGCCGACCGGGCCGGACTTCGTCGCGGCGACGTCATCCTCGAGGTGGGCCGCCAGGCGGTGCACGACGCGCCGGCGTTGCAGCGCGCGCTGTCGGCGGTGCCGGCCGGGCGCTCGGTCCTCCTGTGGGTGCACCGGCCCGGCGGCGGTGGCGGACACAACCAGTACCTCGTGCTGGAGCGGGACGCCGGTCGATGATGGCCGCCGACCTGCTCGAGCCGCCGACGCTCTCGCGGGGCGGCACCGTCCTCGTCGTCGACGACGAGGATGGCGTGCGCGCTTCCATCCGCGCGATCCTCGAGGGCCGGTGCGAGGTGCTGGAGGCCGAGACCGGCGCCGCCGCGCTCGAGGTGCTGCGGGCCCGCGACGTCGATCTCGTCATGCTCGACCAGCGGATGCCCGGCGAGCCGGGCCTCGACGTGCTGCCGCGCGTGAAGGCCGCCGACCCCTCGACGGTGGTCGTGCTGGCCACCGCCGTCCACGACGTGCGCACGGCCGTGGAGGCGCTCAAGCGCGGCGCCTACGACTACATCACCAAGCCGTTCGACGTGGACGACATCCTGATGCTGGTCGAGCGCGCGCTGGAGAAGCGTGCCCTCGAGCGGCAGGTGCTGTGCCTGCAGTCGGCGCTCACGCCGGCCGGGATCGAGACGCCGGACGGCTTCGAGGGACTGGTCGGCCGTCACCCGGAGATGGTGCGCATCTACCAGCTCATCACCCAGATCGCGACCACGCCGACCACCGTGCTGATCACCGGCGAGAGCGGGACGGGCAAGGAGCTGGTGGCGCGGGCGATCCACCAGCGCAGCGATCGCGCCGGCCATCCGTTCGTGGCGGTCAACGTGGCGGCCATTCCCGAGGCGCTGGTCGAGTCCGAGCTGTTCGGCCACGAGAAGGGCGCGTTCACCGGCGCCCACGCCCGCCGCCTCGGCAAGTTCGAGCTGGCCCAGGGCGGCACGATCTTCCTGGACGAGATCGGCTCGCTGCGCCTGGATCTGCAGACCAAGCTCCTGCGGGTGCTCCAGCAGCGCGAGGTGGAGCGGCTCGGCGGCAGCCGCGCGATCCCCGTCGACGTGCGCGTGCTGGCCGCCACCAACGTCAACCTCCGCCAGGCCGTGCGCGACCGCGCCTTCCGCGAGGATCTCTACTATCGCCTCAACGTGGTGCCCCTCCACGTTCCCCCGCTGCGCGAGCGCCGCGAGGACATCGCCCGGATGGTCGAGCACTTCGTGCGCAAGTTCGCCCGCGAGTGCCACCGCGACGTGCGCGGCGTCTCGGCCGGCGCTCTGGCGGCGCTGACCCGCTACGACTGGCCCGGCAACGTGCGCGAGCTGGAGAACGTGATCCAGCGCGCAGTGGTGCTGGCCCGCGCCGCCGTGCTGCACCTGCAGGACGTGCCGCTGGACGTGGCGATGCCGGAGACGGTCTCCCTGCTGGCCGAGGACGCGCTGCCGCTGCGCGAGGCGTGCGATCAGTTCGAGCGCCAGTACGTGGTCCGGACGCTGGAGCGCGCGCAGTGGAACGTGAGCCGGGCGGCGCGCCTGCTGGGCGTCCACCGCAATACCGTGCTGGTCAAGCTGGCCGCCTGGGGCGTGCACCGCCCCGGCGCGTCGGAGGGAAGGAGCGCGACTCCGTGAGCGCGATTCGAGGCGTGGCCCCCGCGGTCGTGGTCATCCTCATGGCGGCCGCGGCCTGGCTGGCGGCCGCGACGCCGGCGATGGCCCAGCTGACCGACGCCGACGTCTACGTCGCCGAGGCCACCCTGGCGATCGAGGACAAGCAGTGGGACAGGGCGCTGGACCTCCTGCGTCAGGCGCTGGCCAAGGAGCCCGACCACGTCGAGGCGCTCTACTACACCGGCGTGGCGTACATGGGCAAGCGGCAGCCGGCCGAGGCCGTCAAGTACCTGGAGCCGGCCCGGCAGAAGTCGCCGGCCGACACCTCGATCGCCTATCAGCTCGGCCTGGCCTACGTCGCGCTCGAGCAGTACGACCGGGCGCAGCCGCTCCTCGAGCAGGCGTTCGCCCGCGATCCCACCCTCGACTCGCTCGGCTACTACGTCGGCTATCTCCGCTATCGCAAGGAGCAGTACCAGGACGCGCTGCGCGCGTTCCGCGCCGCGCGCACCGCCGATCCGACGATTGCCGACCTCACCCGGCTGTACGCCGGTCTCTCGCTGCAGAAGCTCGGGCTGCCGGCCCAGGCCGAGGCCGAGATCTCGCAGATCGGCCAGCTGCAGCCCGCCTCGCCGCTGACCGGCCCCGCCGAGCGGCTCAAGAGCTCGCTGGCGTCGGCGCGCGAGACGTCCCGCCGGTTCCGGGCCGAGGTCAAGCTGGGCGGCTTCTTCGACGACAACGCGGCGGCGGAGCCGAACCAGAAGTCGCACGACCTGGCGGTGCAGCTCGCGCGCCAGAACAACCGGCGGACGTTCGGCGAGCTCCTCTCGGTCGGCGCGGAGTACGACTGGCTGCGCCTGGGCGGATGGACCGGCACGGCCGGCGTCTCGTTCTTCGGCACGCACAACAACACCCTCGGGTCGTTCGACATCGACGACTACACCGCCGGCGTCCGGCTGGCCCGGCGCGGCACGCTGTTCGATCTGCCGACCCAGGCGGGCATCAACTTCACCTACGACCATCTGACGCTCGGCTATCACAAGCTGGTCGATCGATACTCGGCCTCGAGCTACCTGGCCCTCGTGGAGAGCGCGCGGCACCTCACGAACTTCCAGGTGCGCCTGGAAGGGAAGGACTACAGTCATCTGCCGGGAACGCCGGCCGAGGAGCTGCAGGACGCCATCAACTACCTGGTCGGCTTCACCCACTTCCTGCGCTTCGAGCGGGACCGCCACTTCATCAAGGGCGGCTTCCAGTACGACTATGACGCCACCCGCGGCAGCGATTTCGAGTATCGCGGCTACCGCTTCCTGCTGGGTGGCCAGTACACGTTGCCGTGGCGCGACGTCCGCCTGACCTACGATTTCGATCTCCACTACCGCGACTACCTGCACCGCCACGCGTTCCTGCCGGCGGACGAGCCCGACTCCCGCGAGCGGTCGGACAAGGAGTTCACGAACACGGTCCGGGCGGAGATGCCGCTGCCCTGGTTCGTGAAGAATCAGGCGCTCTTCGTGACCGGGGAGTACACGAACAAGGTCGTCGACTCGAACATCAACGCCTTCAGCTACCGCCGGAACTACGCCGCCATCTACTTCACCTGGCAGTATTAGGACAATGGGGGGCCGACATGGCCCCCCACCCCCCCAATGTTCGGAGCGCCCCGGCGGAGCCGGGGCGCGTTGCTAGCGGCGGGCGGCCGGGCGGATGCGACCCTCGGTGAGGCAGTCACAGGGCTCGACCGGGGGCTTTCTCTCGGGCGTCGGGACAATCGCGGGATTGTGGCCGCTGCCGTTCTGGATGTCGGCACCGCTCAGGCGCGGCGGCCCGCTGCTCTGCGGCGTGTAGCTGTTCAGTGAATCGCCGCGGCCGCCGCCGATCGCGGCGGCGACGTTGCTGGCCTGCTCGACCTGCCGGTCGCTGACGTGCTGGTTCGCCCCGGTCGGGGGCTGGTGCAGCCGCGCCTTGTAGCTGTTGGCGATGGTCTGCGCCTCCAGCCGCGTGATGTTGCGCGGCCCGGTCGGCGGCGTGAAGCCGCTGACCCCGAGCGTCTGCAGCGCGTTCAGCGTGAACGGCGAGCCCACGAGGCGCCCGGACTGGTCGCGCAGGAAGACGTCGACGAGGCCCGTGAGCAGCGTGAGATCGGTCTTCGGCTGGCCGGCCACCTGCGTGACCTCGGTGATGAGCACCGTGCCGCGGACACCGGCGACGGCGTTCGGCGTCTTCACGTCGATCCGGTCACCGGGCTTCATCTTCTCCTTGGCGACGGCGAGCGCGATCCGGCCCGAGGTGATGTCGATGGTGGAGGTGCCCCCGCTCTCGGTGATCGTCAGCGAGGAGTGCTCGCGCACCGTGACCACCGCGGCGCCACCCAGCAGGATGCGCGCGAGCGACTGATCGCCGGTCTGGATCAGGTCTTGGAGCCGGACCGGATCCTTGAACCTGAGGGGCAGGAGCTGCGGCGCCGGCTGCTCGGTGGACACGCGCCGGACCGTCGCCGTGCCCTGCAGCGTCGTGACGATGCCGGCCGGCTTCAGGTCCTGCGCGAACGCGGCCAGCGGCAGCGCGAGCGCCACGGCGGCAGCGATGAGCGATCCCGTGAACAGCGTCCTTGTATGCCTCATGAGTCCTCCTCGAAGCGCGATCCGCATGTTCGGACTCTGGGAGATCGACGGGATGGCAAGGGGCCTGCCAAGCTCCTCACGCCCTCGATCGACGCTGTGTTTGCAGCGGCTTGCGCGCTGCGATTGCCCGCTCTCGTCCGCGTCCCATCGCCCATTTCACCGCCATCGGGCGGGCGCGCTCGGCGTTGTGCCCGATGCCCGCGACGGCCCACCGATCATTGCGTAGACGGCAGGGTACAGTCAATGGTCGTGACGCGGGCCCCGGACCGCAGCGCGCGGGGGTGATCAGAAATCATCCGCACCTCGGAACGATGGGTGCCGGCAGGGGGTCAGGGGCGTCCAAGGCCGTACAGCACGACAACCAGGGTCGCGAACTCGCGCAGCGCCGAGAGGCGGCCGGCAGCGCGGGCTGGGTCCACGTGCTGCAGGACGTGGACGAGCACGACCTGTGTGCGCTGCGGGCGCGCGGCGGCCAGGCGCAGGCTCTCGGTGTAGGGCACCGCGGGATCGTCGACGCCGTGCACGAGCACCAGGCGCGCCGGGATCTCGCGCGCCACGCGCTCGGGCGAGAGCCGCGCCAGCAGCTCGGCCACGCGGGGCGGCGGCGCGCGCAGCACGTCGGCCGCGCGCCCGGGGTCGGCGAGGGCCTCGCGGGCGGACGAGTCGAGGAGATCGGCGTTGGCCTCGACGAACGCGCGGACGACGTCGGGCGCGTGCTCGACCCGACCGCGCACGCCGTCCCACCCATACTCGCCCGTGAGGAAGAAGCGCAGCAGCTCCGGAGCCGATGCGTACCCGCCCAGGCTGAGCACCGTGCGCACGCGCTCCCGCACCGCGGGATCGGCCGCCGCGAGCAGGGCCGGGCCGGCCCCGACGCTCACGCCGACCACGACGGTCGGCCCGGCCTCCGCGGCGAGCGCGGCGACGACCGGGCGCACGTCCTCGGGCCGGAGGCGGCCGCGCGTGAGCCCCGGAATCGTCGGCACCGTGACGTCGAAGCCGGTCCGCGCCAGCAGCGCGGCCGCCTGCTGGACGCGCGGCTCGTCCTTGCCGGCCGGCGCGTAGCCGTGCACGAGCACGAGCGGCACGCCGCCGTCGCCGCGCCAGCGGTCGACGGTGGCGCCCTCGAGGCGCACGGACTCCCGGCGCGGGGCGGAGGTCAGCGCGGAGAGGGGACGCCGCGCGCCGCCCGACAGGAACTCGACGAGGAACGCGGTGGCGAGGGCGAGGCCGCCGGCGGCCTGCGCGACCGGCACGACGAGCAGCGCGGCGACGACGAGGGCGAGGAGCCGGGCTACTTCCGGTTGACGCACTTCAAGAGGCGCCACCCGTTGAAGAGATTCACCTTGATGATCAGCTCCGGCGTCAGCCCGACCTGCTTGAGCAGCGGCGTCATCGGCAGATTGGACTTCCAGCCGAGCCGCGTGCAGACGGGCGCCACCAGGTCCTCGAGGCGGCCGGACAACCGGCGATCGCTGCGGAAGTGGTTGAGCAGGACCAGCAGCCCGCCCGGCTTGACGACGCGCCGCATCTCGCGCAGCACGGCGACCGGATCGGGCACGGCCGAGATCGTGTACGTCGCCACCGCCTTGTCGAACTCGTTGTCGGCGAAGTCGAGGGAGGTGGCGTCCATCACCTTGAGGACCACGTTGGGCATGGCGAGCTTCTGCGCGCGCTCCACCGCCTTGTCGAGCATCTCCTGGGAGAGATCGATGCCCGTCAGCCGGCACGACGCCGGATAGAGCGGCAGGTTCAATCCCGTCCCGATGCCGACCTCGAAGATCGTGTCGTTGGGCTTCAGGTCGAGCTGCGTGATGGCCGCCTGGCGGCCGGGCGCGAAGATCCAGTCGAAGATGAAGTCGTACACCGGAGCGTAGAAGTCGTACGCGCGCTCGACCTGCCGCTTCTCCAACGCTACGTCCACGTGTACCCCTCCAGCGTGTGGGATGGTGTGAGGTCGCTCTGGAGGCCTGGAATGCTGATCCGCGGCGATTCTACTCGCTGCCCTCCGGCGTTGCCAAGAGGCTTGATCCCGAGATGGCCGGCCCCGCTCACGCAGTCTCCGGCAGCAAGGATGAGGCCACTGACGTCGCGCGTTCTAGCCGCGGCCGCCCCGCAGGGCCGCCAGAAAACGGGTCATGATCGCCTCCCCGACCTCACGCTCGCCGGCCGGCAACCCGGCCGCACGCCAGTCGCGGACACGCACGACGGCCTTGGCCATCGAGCGATGGCCGCCGGCGCTGCCGAGCGCGCCGAACGCCTCGTGCACGACGTCGCCGGCGGCCCGCACGTACCCGACGTTGCGGACCGACACGTGCAGCTCGGCGGCGATCCGCCCCGAGACCACCGACCACTCGGCGCCCTCGACCTGCAAGAAGAGATCGGCGAACTGCGCGACCAGCTCCGGATAGCCGACCGGGCCCAGGTGCGCGAACATCACGCCCTCGACGAGGCGGCGGCCGGCGATGCCGCGGGCCAGCACGTCGAGCGCGGCCTCGGGCAGATCGGGCCGCTCGATGCGCCGGAGCGCGTTGTGGTTGGCGTGGCCGTGGAGAAACGCGAAGGCGTCCATGTCGGCCCGGGTGGCGCCGCGCTCGAGATGCAGCGTGTCGGCCTTGATCCCGTAGAGGAGGGCGGTGGCCAGGCGCTCGCGGATCTTGACGTCCGCGGCGCGCAGGTACTCGGTGAGGATCGTCGACGTCGCGCCGTAGGCCGGACGGATGTCGCGCAGGCGGGCGCGGGCCGGCGTGTCCTCGGGATGGTGATCGATCACCAGATCGACCTCGGCCAGGCGCTCCTCGAAGAACGCCGGCTGGGTGTCGACCATCGCGATCTTGTCGTACTCCTCGACGGCGCGCGGCTTCACCTGCTCGACGTCGATCTCGAGAATGCGCGTCATCGCCCGGTTCTCGGGGCGGGTGATGGCGCCGAACGTCCCGATCGTGGCCGCCGACTTCGTGCGACCGAGCAGCGTGCGCAGCGCCCACGCCGAGGCGATCGCGTCCGGGTCGGGATCGTCCTGCATCATGATGAGCACGCGGTCGGCCCGGGCGAAGTGCTCGCGCACCCGGGCGGCGCGGGCACGGGCGACGGCGCGCTCCAGCGCCGGCTCCAGGATGGCGGCGGTGACGCGGGCGGGCGGCAGCGTCGCCAGCGGCTCGGCGTCGGCCGGCGCCGTGTCGGCGAACACGACGAGCGGCGCGCCGGGCGCCACCCCCCGGATTGCGGCGATCACGCGCGCCTGCCGTGCGCGATCGACGGCGATCAGCACCGGCTCGGTGCCGCTGCGAAACGCGCGGCGATAGACCGCCTCGTCGTCCAGGCGGCCCGCCAGCGCCTCCCCGCCGCGCTCGTGGATGCGGGCGCGGAGCCGCGGCTGCTCCACGATCCACACCGGCGCCAGCCGGGCCTCGCCCCGGTCGGCGGCCAGCCGCCACAGGAAGTCGTCGGCGCACACGAAGAGGCAGCGCATCACGTCAAGTGGAAGTATGAACCCGGGGCCCAGCCAGACAAGCCTATTCTTCCGCGAGCGCCGCGCGGAACGCGCGGTAGGCCGGCGCGCGCTGGACGCGGCGGCGCAGCGCGACATCGGTGGCGCGGGGCCCCGTCAGCGCGGCCGGCGACAGCACGCGGCCGAGCTCGCGCTCGCCGAGCAGACGGTGGCCCAGCACGACGTCGCGGAGCGGCCGGCTGCGGCGGCGCGCTTCCTTCACGAGCTCGGCGGTGACGTCGTAGCCGAGGTAGGGGGACAGCGCCGTCGCCTCGATCAGGCTGCCGGCGACGAGCCGGCGCGCGCGGCCGCGATCGACGGCGATCCCCTCGACACAGCGGACGCGCAGTAGTCGCACGGCGCGGGTCAGGAGCGTGAGCGCCCCCGCCAGATTGTCGGCGACCAGCGGCGTCATGACGTTGAGCTCGAGCTCGCCGGCCGCGGCCGCCAGCGCGACGGCGTGGTCGTCGGCGGCGACCTGGAAGCACGCCATCTGCACCGCCTCCGGAACCGACGGGTTCACCTTGCCGGGCATGATCGACGATCCGGGCTCGACCTCGGGCAGGTGCAGCTCGGCGAGGCCGGTGTCGGGGCCGGAGGCGAGCAGCCGGAGGTCGACGCAGATCTTCGCCAGGTCGACGGCGGCGCCCCGCAGCGCCGCCGAGCACGCCAGCAGCGGCCGCAGCGACCACGCGGTCGCGACCGGTGTCGGCGCCGGCCGCAGGCGAGCGCCGACGAGCCGCGACAGCTCGCGCGTCACCAGCGCGCGGAAGCGCGGGTGCGCGGTGAGGCCGGTGCCGACCGCGGTGCCCCCGAGGCCGATCACGCTCAGCTCCCCCCGCACGGCGCCGAGCGCGCGGCGGGCGTCGTCGAGGGCCTGCGCCCAGCCGCCGAAGACCTGGCCCCAGGTGATCGGCACCGCGTCCTGCAGGTGCGTGCGGCCGGGCTTGACGACGTCGCGCTCGCGGACGGCCTGCCGGCGCAGCGCGCGGACGAGCGCGGCCAGCTCGGCGTCGAGCGGCCCGAGCAGCTCCAGGGCCATGAGACGGATCGCGGTCGGCGTGACGTCGTTGGACGACTGGCCGAGGTTGACGTGGCTGTTGGGATGGATCGGCACGTAGCGGCCGCGGCGGCCGCCGAGGCGCTCGTTGGCGAGGTTCGCCACGACCTCGTTGACGTTCATGTGGGCGGGCGTGCCGGCGCCGGCCTGGAGCACGTCGATGGCGGCGGCGTCCGGGACGCGGCCGGCGGCCACGAGGGCGGCGGCCCGGTCGATGGCCGTCGCCCACCGGGGCGGCAGCAGCCCCAGCCGCGCGTTGGCGCGCGCCGCTGCCTGCTTGATGCGGGCGTAGGCGCGAACGAGGGCGGGGTGAGGCGGACGACCGGTCAGCTGGAACGTGTGGCGTGCGCGCTCGGTGAACACGCCCCACAGCGCACGCCGCGGGACGGCCAGCGGCCCGAGGCTGTCGCGCTCGACGCGCGCGGAACCGCGCGCGCGCCGGCGCCCCCTCGCGCCGCCGGATTCAGGCGGCCCGCTCGCGGACCTCGCTCGTCTCGCGGACCTGGAAGCGATGGCGGTCACCGTTGGCGCCCGCCATCAGCGCCGGCCGCTTGCCATAGCGACCGAAATACCACGCCTCGAAGCATTCGCGGTGATAGGTCCCCGACGACGCCACCACTTGTGGCGCGAAGCGGGCGACGAGCATGTGGCAGCGCCCGCACGCCGGCGCGCCCTTCATCGAGATGTCGCTGAGATTCTGGTCGTCCATGGCTGCGCTCTGCCTTTCCTGCGTCGATTCGGCCGCCTCGTGGCGGCCACCGATCGCGGTACCGGAACGCAAGCGCGGTGCCATTGTCAGAACCTTGATTTTCGCGACCTTGCGAGGCGAGTCGCGGCGCGCGCATCTTTTACACCTGTAAGGTCTACCACAAACGTGGCGGCGCGCTGCGACGTCCGTCAGCCGCGCTGCAGCGACGGCTGCGGGATCTTCGCGAGCTCCGCCACGAGCAGGCCGGCCCAACCGTAGATGTTGTGCTCGCGCACGTGCTGGCGCATGCGCCGCATCCGCGAGCGGCGCTCGGCGGGGTCGGCGGTGAGGGCGACGTGGATGGCGCCGGCCACGTCCTCGACGTCGTAGGGGTTGACGATCCAGGCGTCACCCAGCTCCCGCGAGGCGCCGGTGAACCGGCTGAGGATGAGGCTGGCGTCGTCATCGACCTGGGCCGCCACGTACTCCTTGGCGACGAGGTTCATGCCGTCGTGGAGCGAGGTGACCAGGCAGAAGTCGGCCGCGCGGTAGTAGCGGCGGATCTCGGTGTGGTCGTGGTGCCGCTCGCGGTAGACGATCGGCTCCCAGCCGCGCTCGCCGAGCTCCTC
>Ga0209474_10003579_pt1 | contig 13606 bp, 10 predicted proteins | sample GraSoiAngelo_145_FD_185902 | JGI IMG/M metagenome (GOLD analysis project Ga0209474, IMG submission 185902) | Grasslands soil microbial communities from the Angelo Coastal Reserve, California, USA - 14_1009_05_20cm (SPAdes) (version 2) | ecosystem: Environmental > Terrestrial > Soil > Grasslands...
GTTGATCCGTGCGGACGCATCGGTGATCGGACCCGTGTTGAAGGTCCCTGACGCGAAGGCGTCCGCGACGGCCTGATGAATCAGTGGACCGAACACAACGAGGAGCAGGATCACCGAGACCAACGACTGGACGACGACGGCACCGAGGAGCAAGACCCGTCCCGTCAGGTCGCTCAAATCGAACGCGATCAATGCCTCCGAGATGCTGGCGATGACGACCAGGAGGAGCACGCCTCGGATGAGACCATCGAACGCGGAGAGGATCTGGTCCGCGGCGGCGGGGTCCGAAGACGGGATGGAGCGAATGGTGGACACGAAGCTCCCGGCGAGGACCAATCCAGCAACTTGAGCGAGGATGAACAGGAGCACCGAAGTCCAGACCAGCATCTGATGTCTCCATCCGAAGGCTTGCGCGCCGAGGATGATCAAGATGACCGCGATCGCGCCAACGAAGAGACCTCCGATTTCGATGACCGGGATCCACAGGAGCAGCGCGGCGAGGATGAGCAACGCAAGGCCTGACTCGGTGCGCTCAATCATCCGGTTCCGGTCTTCGGCAACCTCCCTCTCCATCGGACTAGGGGCGGATGCGGGCAGCGGGCCAGATTGCATCTCTCTCCACGGGGTCGACTCGAGCTTTCCATCCGTGTCCGATTATTCGTCCACTGCGACACGGATGGCTCGCGGTGAACAGAAAACTTGGCGCTTCAAGGTTACGTTTATTCGAACTCCACCCGGAGAAATTGGGCGACAACCTCCAGCGGCCCCGGTCCGTCGGCGACTGGGTCCGTGCCCTTCGCAGGAATCGATCGCGATCGGAGGCTCCAAAAGGCTCTTCCAGAGATTTAGGACTACACGGCTGCGAGGAGTGCCCCGCACAGGCAGCCCATGCCGCACGTCGTGATCGTCGGAGATCGGGAGTCCGGGAAGGCGACGTTCTTGTCGCTCCTCTATGCGACGCAGGTGAAGTCCGGCTCGGACGCTTCCGATGCCTTTCGATTCCACGCGGATGTCGACTCTCTCGACGAAATCTCGGAGGCCTTCGAACAACTCATGTCCGGAAGCTTTCCCGATTCCGCCACGAAGGAGGGGATGCGCGGGATCACGTTTCACCTGGGATACCGCAAGGCGGGGCGAGGCGTCCTCTCTCGCCTCCGATCGCGAGGATGGGACGCCGGTGGCTCGATCGCTTTGCACTTCATCCTCGTCCGGAATGTCGAGGAAGAGATGTCGCGGTTTCTCCGGGGAAGTTCCCTCACGAACGCCGACTTGAGGGAAGTCCTGGAGAGCGACGCGGTCGCCATCCTGGTCGACAGCACCAAGCTCGGACCCAGGACCGAGGACCGGACGGTCGGGCCGATGGATCGATACGATACGGCGGTGGAGTCGCTCCTGTCCGCCGTGCGACGATCGCGGCCCCGAGGCAGCCGCCGACCGATCCACCCGATCGTCGTCTTCTCCAAGTTTGATTCCGTCGATCCCAAGGCCCTCCTCACGGCGAATCTCGCCGGTGCCCCTCCCCATGTCAAGAAGACCCGTCCTCGGAGCGCGTACGCCGAGGCCCTCCTCGAAGCGAGTCTCCCGCGGACGATCGAGAGGGTCCGGGCCCGCGACCGAGACGCTTCGCCGTTCGCGAAACCCTCGTACTTCTTCAGCTCCGTCCGGACGGAGGCCGCGACCGCGAACCAGCGGGCGAAGATCCGGCTTCGCCGCACGAACGGAGCCGGTTGGGGGCCCGATTACTCCGCGGACGAATATCGCGCGCTCCTCGAGCGCCTGTGGACGATCGCCTCGAACGCCGGCGAATGAGACGCCCTCCCGCGCGTGTGCTTCCCGCGGATGATAACGTTGTGCTTAGGATTAAGTACGGTCGGGAGGTGATGCACCGAATATGCCCTGCGCACTCCTCGGCGACCGCGCATCAGGGAAGACCACGTTCTTGGGATTGCTGTACGCCGCCCAAGTCAAGTACGGTACCGGCGTGCAGGACGACTTCCGTTTCCACGCGCCGATGGGCTCCCTGAACTTGATGTCCGCCGTCTACGAAGGGATGAAGGACGCCCGCTTCCCCAGCGCCACGCTGAAGGAAGAAATCACGGAGCTCGGTTTCATCTTCGGTTACCTCCGGAAGGTGGTCGGCAAGCTGCCGTACTACATCCGAAACCAAAACTGGGTCCGTCCCTTCTCCACGCTCCGGTTCTCCGCCTACGACGTCTCGGGCGAAGACATCGAAGAGTTCATCGAGACCGGGATCGCCTCGCGGCCTTTGATCCAGCAGCTCCTGAAGAGCGTTGTCGTCGTGGTCCTCGTCGACTGCAGCAAGATGACGACCGAGATCGACACGCCCGCGTACAAGAAGATGCTCCGGTACGACAGCACCGTTGCGAAGTTGCTCGTCGCCTTCCAGACGTACAAGAAGCAGGAGTACGACCGGCTGAAGGACTCGGGCGTCAAGGCGGATGCCCCGCGGATCTACCCGGCGTTCGTCCTCTCGAAGTTCGACACGCTCCGCGATGACGTCCTGGCCCGGTTGGGTCTCCACCGCGGATTCCCGGAGAACAAGCGCGCGCGGAAGGATTACGCGGAGGCCCTCCTCCGAGTCTTCGTCCCGCAGACCTTGTCCCAGATCCGAGGCGGCAAGATCGCGGGGGTCAGCATGGACAAGGCGGCGTACTTCCTGAGCTGGGTTCGCACGGAGCAGCACGAGGGCATGGAGCCCGTCGGGCAGCCGCGGATCGTCCGAACCGGCTTCGCTCCGGAAGGCGGCGGGGAGCCCGACTTCTCGTACGACGAGTACGTCGAGTTCATCGAGCACTTCCGGGACATCGCACACAAGATCCCGGACGAGGTCCTCGAGGCGGAGAGGTTCCAGGCCCAGGCCCTGGCTCGGCCGGCCTAGTAGGCGGCATCATGGGAAGCGCGGAATCGTCTCATGGGTCCACGGACAAGGAGTTCGTGGAATTCGACCACTGGCTGTACGGCGCCGTCCTCGGCACCGGGTATACGCAGAAGGCCGTCTCGAAGGGGCTCGACGCGGGCCTGTACGATCAGTATCTGCGCGGCCACTACACGCCGATCCGGGCCGCGACGGCCCAGTCCTACGAGGACCCGATTGACCTCCAGATGATCCATCCGGTCCGCGGCAATCGAGAGGTCCTCCTGTCCCGGATCACGCGCGGTCCTCCCGACGAAGCGGGTCGCCCGACCTTCGCGAACCACACCGTGGTCGGCCGGATTGAACCGTTGAAGACCGGCGCGATCACGCTCGAGTCAATCTACCGGGCCCTGGGCGAGTTCGACCGACGCGATCCGGACGTCGCGGGAGAGATGCCCCTCCTCCGAGTCCCTGTCCGATCCGAGGCGCAGCGCCAACTCCCCTTCGGGACCGGCATCCATCGACACCTCACGTTCCCGGCCGTCGAGACGCTCGCGACGCGGATCATGGCGGATCCGGCGAGTCGCACCCTCCTGTTGTGTCGCAACACGACGCCCGAGGCGCGGAACGCGACCTTGAACCTCGTGTTCGAACTCCTCTGCTGGGGATGTGGCCTCCCGATTCTCACGGCGATCAGTGAGACGCCGCGGTCCTCCGCGATGAACTTCTTCAACTTGGTCGTCGCGCCGCGGGGCGTCCGAGCCGACTCGAGCTGGGCGATCCTGGAGAGCGCCCTCGCGGAGCCCGTGTTGCCGCGCGTCATGGATCGCGACGATGTCTACCAGAAACTGACCGCGACGGTCCGTCAATCCCCGGACTTGGCCGCGGCGCGGTAGCTCCGCTCGGCCTTCGCCACCTCGCGCACGACGGTCCAACCGTGGCCGAGGGTCCATTGGCCTTCCTGGTGCTTGCTGTCGGCGAGGGCCTCCTCGATGTGATCGAGTTCCGCCTCCAGGTAATCGCTGTCCGTGTCGACCTCGGGCACCCAGTGGCCCTTCGACAGGAGCTGAGACAGGAGGACCGGACCGCTCGGTCGTCCTTTCCAGGCGACCGTGAGGAAGGCCTTGCGGGCTGCGGCCTCGGCGAGGAGCAGTTCCCGCAGGACCAGGTACGATTCGCGGCCGCGGGGATTGTCCCGTGGGGGCGGGTCCAACTTCGTCTTGCGCTTCCCCAGGTCGCGGAGGAGCACGACCCAGTCCTTCGACGTCATGCCTTCCCGTTCCCAGGGGAACGACGAGCCGGAGTCCATCGCCGCACCTTCGGCGGCCGGGGATCCCGAGGCGCGCGCCCCGCCCTGGACGAGATCGTACGTCGCCCCTTCCTCCTGATTTCTCGCGGAGACGATCCGGATCGACAGCGAGCTCACGCCCGGATGGAAGCGAGGGTCCAAGACGGTGAGGAGGGTCGTGCCCTCGGCGGTGAAGAGCTCCGCCAAGGTCATGCTCACCTCGGAGGAACCGTTCCGCCGAGCGAAGTCGCTCAGCCTCGCGAGCGGGAGCGGCCGGTCCCCATTCCGCGGGCTCGAGGCCAGGTCATCGAGGTAGGCTTGCGCGACCTGCTGGGTCAACCGCGGGCGTTTCGAACCGAGGGAGAACTGGACCATCTTCGCCATCATCGCCGAACCGCGGAAGATCCCGCTGAACCCGGCGCGGAGGAATGCGACCGCGCCACTCGCCTCCACGGCCTGGTTGATGAGTCCGGTCAGCCGGACGGAGAGCTTGCGGCTCAGTCTCCCTCCCGGCACCCGGGATTCGTGGAACATTCCGCCCCACCGGAGGGGCACCGTGTCCGTCCAAGTCCGATCGGTCGGGCTGCGCCGATACCAGTCGAGGGTCTTGTCTCGCAAGATGCCGCTGACCAAGATCGGGTCCTCCGTCTCGGCGCGCACCCGCGGCAAGAGTGCCTCCGCGGTCCGCACGACCTCGCGCAGCACGTGCTTGTCCCCGCGGGCTTGCTCCAGCAACGCCCGCGTGTCGATCGAGTTGACGGCCTCGAGGTCGAACTTCTCCTCGGGATTCATCTGCAAGAAAGTCTCGAGGACCGGCAGTTCCGACCTCGACGTCCCCAGGGCCTTGGACGTCTTCTTGGGGACCGCGATGGTCTTGCTGACCTCCTCGGACGCGGGGGAAATGAGGGCCATGAGCGAGGCTAATGGTACGAGAGGCACGTCACCCATTCCGTTGGCCTCACCGAGGCGCCCGAGGTTCAATAAACTCGTATCCGTCCATTATCGTCCGTGATAGGCATTGGCTTCGGGCTCGTTCCCCTCCGAGAGCCTGGAACGCGACCGCCATCCCGCCAACGCGGGTCGACCGAGAAGCTATATCCGCCGCGGTTGCGTGCGCGCTCCGTCCGACGAGGACCCTCGAGATGGTCTCCTGTCCCGTTCCCGCGAACCCCGATCGATGAGCATCGTGCATGGGGTGATCGACGACTCCGACATCACGGCTCGGATCCTCTTCCCCACGCGGGAGAAGGAGCCCTTCCTTCCGTTCGAGCGCTTCGCGGAGAGCGTCGCCACGTCCCGAAAGAAGGGCGACCTCCACGCCCACCTCGGACAGGAGGTCGTCACATACGTCCTCGAGGGCACCGTCGACCACGAGTATGGTGCGGGGGTGCACGACAACTTGACCCCGGGATCGATCCTCGTCCTGACGGCCTCACAGGAGGTCCGACACGCGCTGACGATGGAGAAGGGGCACACCGCCCGATGGTTGTCCATCGTCGCCCGGTTGCCCGGGCTCACCGGATTGGCCCCTTCGAGCCTGAAGATTCGGACGCCGGAGTCCGCTCCCGTCGGCTCGGATGGTGCGGCACGCACCTCCCTCATCGGACCGAACGGCGCGGTCCCGTCCTCCGCCGGCCTCGAGCTCACCGATATCGCGTTCGCGAAGCGAGGGTCCGCCTTTTTCCGACTTGGCCACGACCGCCGCGGCTTGGTGTACGTCCTCCACGGGACTGGGTCCGTCGACGACCACGAGCTGGAACTGGGTCACGGGGCTCTCCTGGAGAACATGTCCGCGATCTCGATCCAGGGCGAGGCCGGGTACCGGATCGCCTTGGCGTCGGTGCCTCGATCCGGACCGGAGTCGTCCTCCGGGGGTGCTGGAAACTAGGAGCACGATTTCCAGCATTTCGTTTGTCGCCGAAAGGTCCGCTCTGGGTCAAGACGGCCAGTCTTCGGTGCGGTCGATCCCTAAAAAGTCGGACCGTCCCTCAAGGATACAACCCGCCGCCACCACCGCTACCCGCGGGCACCGCGGTTGGCGGTGCGGCGAAGAAAAGGTAGTAGATCATCGCGTAGACAATGACCGCCACGACGACATAGAGGACGATCAGCCTCCAGCGCATCCGGTAGGCCATCTCTCACCACCCACATCCTGCCGACGACTCCGGTTCCATGGACAAGATTACTATCGCGATAGTATAAATCGATTCTTGGACGACGGTCGAAAAGATCCGAGACGACTATCATGTCCCGAATTGGTCCGGCAGCGTCACAGGCCACCGTCACGGTGGCCCTTTCAGGGCGATTGTGTTGTCTTCCTACGCTTCCATGCAATCAGTGTCATCGCGACACCTACTGCCCCTAGCGCGACGAGAATTGTTGCGAGGATCACCGGATCGAGGCCCGTCGGCCCGTATCCCGCCACAGTCACCGTGATCTGGACAGTCGCCTGGTTGCCCGAGGTGTCCGTGGCGCGGGCGTAGATGACATTTGTCCCCAGGTGCAGGGTGGTGGTCCCGGACCAGGTGGTGGTCCCGGACGCCGTGTTCCACACCATGCCGTCCGTGCTCAACTCAACCCTTTGGACGGCGACATTGTCCGAGGCGGTCCCCCTGAGGGTGACGGTCGTCGAACTGAGGACCGTATTGTTTGACGGGGAACTGATCGCGACCGACGGCGCGTACGAATCCAGGGACGGCATCGGGGTCGCTGCGACCTCGGCCGACTTCGATCCTTCGCCAAACTCGTTCACCGCGCTGACCTGATAGAAGTACGGGCTGCGGTTCGTCAGGATGGCGTCGGTATATGTGAGGACCTCGCCCACGGTGGTCAGGATCGTCTCGCCTCCGGACGATGTGCCGCGGCGCACTGCGTAACTGGTAATGGGGGCTCCCCCGTCCGAGACGGGGGCCTGCCACGTGAGCACGACCCGTCCGACCCCAGGGGACGCAATGAGGTTACGAGGCGCCGAGGGAGAAGCGGGTGGCATGAACGTAGAGATCACGCTCACGGTGTTCGAGCCTTGGTTCGCCACGTACACGTACCCGTTCGCGCTGTCGTATGCCACGCCAGCAGGATAGCTCCCAACTGGAATCGTCGTGACTACCTTCGTCGAATTGATCACACTCACGTTGTTCGAGTACGAGTTCGCCACGTACATGAAGCCGTTCCCGCTGTCGTATGCCACGCCGTCAGGACCGTTCCCAACCGGGACCGTCGCTACAACCGTCGTGCGGTTGATCACACTCACGGTGTTTGAGGCTTGGTTCGCCACGTAGACATGAAGGTTCCTGCTGTCGTATGCCACTCCTTGGGAAAGGTACCCGACCCGAACGGTCGCCACCACGGTCGTCCCGTTGATCACCGTGACGGTGTCCGAGCCATGGCTCGTCACGTAGACGTACTCGTTCCCGGCATCGTACCCCACCCCCGCGGGAGAGTTGCCAACCGGAATCGTCGCCACGACAGTCGTCCCGTTGATCACCGTGACGGTGCTCGAGTAGGAGTTCGCCACGTAGACGTAGCCGTTTGCACGGTCATACGCAACGCCATGGGGACCGCTCCCAACCGGGACGGTGGCCAAGACAGTAGTCCCGTAAATCACGCTGATGTTGTTCGCGCCTTGGTCCGCGACATAAACGTAACCGTTTCCGCTGTCATACGCGACGCCGGAGGGATCGCCACCGACCGGGATCGTCGCCACCACGGTGGTCCCGTCAATCACGCTGACGTTGTTCGCGCCTCCGTTCGCCACATAGATGTGCCGGCTTCGGCTGTCATACGCGACGCCGGAGGGATCGCCACCGACCGGGATTGTCGCCACCACGATGCCGCCCGCCGTAGTCGCCGTGAAGGAGATGGTGACGTTGAGAGGCGCGCGGTTCACCGCAACGGACCCTGAGGAGGGGGAGGGGTCATAATAGGTGGCGGAGGTGGCGGTTCTGGATACCACAAAGGAGACCTGCCCATCCGGCTCTGAGAACGTGATTGTGGGCGAGGTCGTGCGGTCGGAAAAACCACCTATCGCAACAGACCACGAGGTCCCCGACGTGAGTCCCACCTCCGTGAAGCTCACGAGGGAAAGTTGTGCGGCCGTGCAGATCACGCTCACGGTGCCCGCGTAATATCTCGCGACATAGGCGCATCCGTTGCCGGCGTCGTATGCCACGGCATCGGGGTACTCTCCGACCGGAATCCATGCGACCACGGCCGTCCCGGAGATCACGCTGACGTTACCCCGGATGAAGTCCGCATAGTTCGCAACGTAGACGTATCCGTCTAAAGTGTCGTATGCGACGGCATAGGGACAAGTCCCGACCGGCACCGTTGCGACAACCGCAGTCCCGTCGATCACATTCACGGCCTTCGAGTCACAGTTCGCGACGTAGATGTAGCCGTTCCCGCCGTCATAGGCGACGCCGCGGGGATTGCCGCCGACCGGCACCGTCGCGATGACGGTCGTCCCATCAATCACGCTCACGGCGCTCCGCCCGCTGTTCGTCACGTAGACGTACCCGTTGCCGCTGTTGTAGGCCACGCCAGAAAGGGCGTACTCGACCGGAATCGTTGCAATGACGGTGGTCCCGTCGATGACGCTGACGTTATTCGAGAAACTGTTCGCTACGTAGACGTACCCGTTGCCGCTGTTGTAGGCCACGCCACGGGGAAGGTTCCCGACCGGCACCGTCCCGATAACGGTCGTCCCGTCGATCACGCTCACCGTATTCTGACCATAGTTCGACACGTAGACGTAGCTGTTACCGCCGTCATAGGCGACGCCATACGGGTTGGCGCCGTACCCGATTGGGACCGTCGCCACGACGGTCGTCCCGGAAATCAGGCTCACCGAATTCGAGACGAAGTTGGCTACGTAAACGTAGCCGTTCTTGCTGTTATACGCGGCACCGACGGGATAGTTCCCGACCGAGACGGTCGCCACGACAGTGCCGCCTCTTGTATTCGCCGTGAAGGAGATGTCGACGCTCGAGGGTGCTCCGTTCACCGGGACCGACGCTGAGGATGAGGAGGGATAGTAGTAGGCAGCGTACCCGGTGACTCTCCCTACTGCGTAAGAGTGCGTTCCGTTCGGTTGTGAGAACGTGATCGTGCGGGTGGCGGAGCTGTTGGACAAGCCTTCCAGGGTCACGGACCATGAGGTCCCGGATGGGAGTCCCGTTTCGTTGAAGGTCACGAGAAAAAGTTGCACGGTTGTGGAGATCACGCTTACGGTATTCACAATAAAGTCCGCCACATAGACGAATCCGTTCCCGCTGTGGTATGCAACCCCAACGGGATTAGCGCCCTGCCCGACTGGAACCGTCCCCACGACCGTTGTCCCGTCGATCGCGCTGAGGCTATCCGTGAAGCTGTTCGCCACGTACACGTAGCCGTTCCCGCCGTCGTACGCCACGCCAGATGGATTCCCTCCCACCGGAATCGTCCCCACGACGGTCGTACCGTCGATCACGCTGACGTTTCCAGTGCCCGAGTTGGCCACGTACACATACCGGTTCGCGTTGTCGTACCCCGCGTGAACGGGACAGTTACCGACCGGAACCGTCGCGATGACGATCGTCCCGTCGATGACGCTGACGTTATTCGAGCCGCAGTTCGTCACGTAGACGTAGCCGTTCCCGCTGTCGTACGCCACGCCCCCAGGATAATTCCCGACCGGAACGGTTGCAATGACGTTCATTCCGGAAATCACGCTGACGTTGCCCGAGCCAGAGTTCGTAACGTAGACATACGCGTTCCCGCTGTCGTACGCCAATCCGATGGGCTGACTCCCGACCGCAACGGTCGCAATGACGGTCTTCCCGTCGATGACGCTGACGTCATTCGATTGCGAGTTCGCCACATAGACGTATCCGTTCCCGCTGTCGTACGCCACGCCCTCGGGACCGTTCCCGACCGGAATCGTCGTGATGACAGTCGTCCCATCAATCACGGTGACGTTGCCAGGCCGAACGCAGCCTGGTTCACAGCTCGTCAGGTTCGAGTTCGCCACATAGACGTACCCGTTCCCGCTGTCGTACGCAAGGTCATAGGGACCGTTTCCGACCGGAATCGCCGCTACGATGGTGCCGGAGCTCGAACCGGTTATCAGAGTATCGGTTGCGAGACCCTCGGTCCATCGGCTTTGCCCTCCCATCGCCTCCCCAAGGAACGTGAAGGGACTCGACAGGGCCCCTGCGGCGGCGAAGGTGCCGAGGACAAGTAGCCCGGCTACGGCGAGAGTCGAGATCGTCCTCATGGCAAGATCCTCCACACCGACCAAGAACGAGAAACAGCCGTGCGGATGGACCAGCGTAGCGATAAACCTATCCTCGCGAGGGGACGCGGAATCCGTCTCTCCACACGATGGTCTTAGGTGTTCGGAGTTTCGAAAACCTGGCGGACGCGGGGGGCTCCTATCGCGTTCTCGGTGAATCGTCCGAACGTGAGCGCTTCAAAATGATATCCGCTCGGCAGGGAGAAGACGACGTGTCTTCGCCTCCGGAGGTCTGCACAAGAGACTTACCCAATCACGGGTTCTGCTCTGGCCATGACCCAGAAGACTCCCGCATACGGCGCCCGCCGGGCCAAGGCGCCGGTTGAGCCCATGACGATCGAGCGACGGGATCCGCGACCGCACGACGTCGAGATTGAGATTCTCTACTGCGGCATTTGCCACAGCGACGTGCACAAGGTGAACGACGACTGGGGGAACACCCAGTTTCCGGTCGTGCCCGGCCACGAGATCGTCGGCCGAGTCGCATCCCAAGGTGTCAGCGCGTCCCGCTTCCGCGAGGGCGACCTCGTCGGCGTGGGCTGCATCGTCGATTCATGTCGAGCGTGCCCGGAATGCCGCGCGGGCCACGAGATGTTCTGCGAGCAGGGTGTCACGTTCACATTTGACAGCCTCGAGCAGGACCAGAAGGCACGGACGTTCGGAGGCTACTCCGCGAACATGGTCGTTGACGAGCGCTACGTGCTGCGAATCCCCCCGGGGTTGGACCCTGCGCGCGCCGCACCGCTGATGTGCGCCGGCATCACCACGTACTCGCCCCTGCGCCAATTCGGATGCAAGCCTGGCGACAAGGTCGGCGTCGTGGGCCTCGGTGGTTTGGGCCATATGGTGGTGAAGTTTGCGGCTTCCATGGGGGCAGAAGTCACGGTGCTCAGTACGTCGCGCGGTAAGGAGAAAGACGCCGATCGCCTGGGCGCCAAGCGATTCGTCGCCACGAGGGAGCCCGGTGCGCTCGACGCGCTTGCCAAAACGTTCGACCTCATCCTGGATTCGGTGAGTGCGCCGCACGATCTCAACCAAGAGTTGGCTCTCTTGCGGAATTTTGGCACCCTGGTCCTCCTGGGATTGCCACCCGGCTCAACCTCGCTTGATCCGGGCATGCTCCTCTTTGGCAACCGGCGCCTCGCGGGCTCCAATATCGGCGGGATTCCCGAGACGCAGGAGATGCTCGACTACTGCGGCGAGCACGAAATCGTCGCGGACGTGGAGGTCATCCCTATCCAGAAGGTCAACGATGCCTACGCGAGCTTACAGCGCGGCGACGTGCGCTATCGTTTCGTCATCGATTGCGCCAGCCTCGGAGCTTGACTCGAGCGAGGTCAGTAGGTGACGGACATGGACATCAAGAGAAGCGGTTCGCGATCGGCGAGCGAAGGATCGAGGGAGTGGTTCACCGGTAAGGTCCGCGTCGAGCCGCTGTTCCAAGCCAGTGCTCCGGGCCGCGCGCAAGGTGCGAGGGTCACCTTCGAGCCGAGCGCCCGCACGGCTTGGCACAACCATCCCTTGGGTCAGACGCTCATTGTGACGGAGGGTCGCGGCTTCGTGCAAAGCCAGGGAGGTCCTGTCGAAGAGATTCATCCCGGAGATGTGGTCTCGTGTCCGCCAGGAGAGAAGCATTGGCACGGCGCCACGCCCGACAGCGCGATGACGCACATCGCCATCCAGGAGGAACTCGAGGGCAAGGTCGTCAACTGGATGGAGAAGGTCGGCGACGAACAATACCACCCGAGGCGTCGGTGACGAGGTAGAACTCACCGGCTGGCGTGGTAGTGAACCTACATGGGTATGCTCCCGGCGGGAAGTCGGCTCGTTGGCAAGCAAACCGGGCAAGTCCATCGAGAGATATGCCAGTGGAAAGTTTCTCTCAGTGGGAGTTGAAGCCGCACTTGCCGCCTGTTTACGGAAGCGGAATCAGGGCTCTGTCGTCCCCTTCCACCCGGGTGTGTACCTAGTGAAGGGTATTTGCAGATTCGACGGCGTACGGCGCGAGTCCGGTGAAGCCGGCGAGCACAGTGAACGCGTCAATGGAAAATAGCGCACGCACGGAGGCGCGGAAGTTGCGCCCCTCTCTACCTCACGTCTTGGACCGCAAAAGCAGGACAACGGCGAAGACGACGCCGAGTGCCGCCAATCCGACGAGTTCGAGGGAGGCGGGCGAGGCGGGAAGTCCCGAAAGGAATACCAGGCCCAGGACCAGCACCATTGTCACGATTAGGGCCGCACTGCCGATCGCGGTTCGCGTCGTGTCGGTGTTTGCCCGTTTTCGCCTTGGACCCGGCTCCCCTCCCTCACTACTGCTCCGCTTCGCCCGAGCACTGTCCCCCCAGACGCGAAGCAACGACGCCACACCGTCATCTCCGACATCCTGAGTCCTGAACACGACCCGGCGTCCGTCATTCAGCTCAATGGACACCGAATAGACGCCTTGCACGCCTTGACGCGTGTACGTGCTCGCCCGGATGTCCTTCACGTCGGCGTACTTCAGAAAGGGACCAAATCGGCTGCGCGAAAACGTCATGCCTCGATATGGCGGGGAGAATCCATCGCCGTAGACCGCAAATCGCCTTGATGAAAAATCCGGACCGGCCCATAGAATCATCTGGAAAACAATCATGATGACAATGATTGGAAGGAGCCAATAGGACCGCGGCAAAGATGGGTTCGATGCGAGCCAAGGGATCATGAGTGTGACTGCGCCGATCGCTGCGACGAAACCAATGCCGTACAGGGCCAAGTCTGCGGCTCTCTTTTTCAGATACGACGGCCGGTCCTGTTCATATATCAGCGTTCCACGTAGCACAGCATGGCCCTCCGAAAGCCCGGAATCGAAGGTGGCCAAATAAGCCTGTATACTCCCAGTTACAACACGACAAGAATCGACCAGCAGCGTGTTATAAATAGCATGCTCCCGGCGGGAAGTCGGCCCATAGGCAAGCAAACCGGGCAAGCCCATCAAGCGATATGCCAGTGGAAAGTTTCTATGGTTGGGCTTTGAAGCCGCACTTGCGGCTCCCGGCACGCTGCGCTGAGAACCGGTTTAGGCCGTAATGTTCAGGTAGACGACTTCGCCTGCGAAGAATCCGCTGGATTGGCCATTGCCGTATTGCCCGTAGAAGATCAGGTTTTGCGGAATCGAGTAGGGGTTCGAGTAAGG
>Ga0209474_10003581_pt1 | contig 13603 bp, 11 predicted proteins | sample GraSoiAngelo_145_FD_185902 | JGI IMG/M metagenome (GOLD analysis project Ga0209474, IMG submission 185902) | Grasslands soil microbial communities from the Angelo Coastal Reserve, California, USA - 14_1009_05_20cm (SPAdes) (version 2) | ecosystem: Environmental > Terrestrial > Soil > Grasslands...
TGACACGTTGGCGCAGCGGCTCGCTCTATTGGGCGCGCTGAATTCGCTAAGCCAGCTCACGATGAAGGCGACCATACCAGGCGTACCCGACTTCTATCAGGGAACGGAGTTCTGGGACGTTTCGCTGGTCGACCCTGATAACCGGCGGCCGGTGGATTTTGGTGAGCGCGCCAAAGTGCTGGCGTCGGTGGAAACGCCTGACTGGGAAAGTCTGGCGCAGAACTGGCCCAACGGGCATCTGAAGCTGGCGTGGACCAGGTATCTCCTGAAGGTGCGAGCCGAACTTGCCGATTTGTTTGCCAACGGCGACTACGAACCGCTGGAGGTGAGCGGCCCGCGGCGCGGCCATGTCATCGCGTTTGCGCGGCGGCGAGGCCACGAAGCCGTGATTGTCGCGGTCGCAAAGTCCTTTGCCGAATTGTCGCAGGGCGGAAGGGTCTGGCCCCGCGCCGAGAGTTACGAGGCTACGCTCGATGTGAGCGGCTATTCGGTTCAAGGTTTTGCCGAGGCGGACGCGACGGCGCTGCGCGTTTCGGATCTCTTCAGGCATTTGCCAGCAGCAGTGCTAAGGGCCCGCATCGTGGGTGCTGCGACACCTGTGAAAAAGCGTGCTCGCGCATATCCGGCCTGAAACGCGAAAGCCGCCCGGGATCTACCGCCGGGCGGCCTGGCGGATGTCGTGCCGACTCAGATGGTCGGTTCCCTCCCCCCGCGCAATCCTGAATATTCTGGAAGATTCATCTCCCGCAAGTTCAAGCCAATGCCTTGGGAAGTTCTTCACAGCTTTCATCGTTTTGTCAGTAGCAGAGTGCCACGCTGACTGATCGCGGCTTTTGCCGCTTGTGCAAATCGTTGCAACAGCCAGGGCAAGGTGACTTCCAGCCGGACATGGTCATCCTCGACATCAACGTTGCCCGATGCGGCCTGGCCCAAAGCACGGACACGAAAGATCATGCGATTGTCCTCCCACCTCTCCTGGTCGACTTTCAAAACTTGAATGCTGGAGGCGGCGCGCGTCAGTCCGCCCTTGAGGCGGCGGATCGCCTCTTCGCGGCCCAGTTGGTGAGGAATCGAAACGATGAGAGGTTCGGACATTGCTTGGCTCCCGACAACGTAAGTGCATGTAATCGCGAATTTTCTCCGGAAAAGAGGCTTCGCAACCACGCGGGCTCCCACAGCACGGGAACCTAACGGGTTCCCAATCGTTTGTACCTCGAAGGCAGAGCACACGTGCCCTGCCGGGCTGGAGGAGATACTAAATGTCTATTGGAACGATTATCCTGATCATTCTTGTGATCGCCTTGCTCGGCGGCTTCACCGGCGTCGGAGGCGGACCGTTCTACGGCACCGGATATTACGGCGGCGGCGGCCTCGGTCTTGTGATTGTTATTCTGCTGATCCTGCTGCTGATGGGAAGGCTGTAAACTCTTACTGAGACGGTCACGACATTCTCGCGGGCGGCTTTCGGCGCGCCCGCCGCTCGCTATCTGCTGGCGGGCCGCAGCGCTCATGATTTTCCCGCCAGCTTTTTGATCGCCGCCTTGATCGATGACGCCGCGTCATCATACCCGTCCCAAGCCTTGGTCCTGGCAAGCAGCGCCGGCACGGAACGGAGCGTGTAACGTTTGGGATCGAGATCGTCGCGCACCTGCGCCCACGTCAAGGGCATCGAGACGGTTGCGCCTTCGCGCGCGCGCGGCGAGAGCACCGCGACCGCGGTTGCCATGCGATCGTTGCGAAGATAGTCAAGGAAGATTTTTCCCTTGCGCAGCTTTTTCGACATGTTGAGCAGATAGCGGTCCGGTTCATCATTGGCCATCCAGTGGCAAACGCCTTGCGCAAAGGCCTTCGCCTCCTTCCATGTCACCTTTTCCTTTGCGCCGTGCGCGAGCGGCGTCACCAGGTGAAGGCCCTTGCCGCCGGTGCTCTTGCAGAAGCTCTCAAGGCCAACGTCGGCGAGACGCTGTCGCATCTCTTTTGCCGATTGTACCACCTCAGAAAACTCAACTTCCGGCGCCGGATCGAGATCGAAGACCAGCCGCCCCGGAACATCAGGCGCATCCGGCGCGCAGTTCCAGGGATGCAGCTCAACCGCGCCTATCTGCGCCACCGCAGCGAGACCCTCGATCCGATCGATCTGTAGATACGGTTTGCGATCCCCCCACACCGTAACCATCTCCAGGAGGTTGGACGTACCTGGCATAGCGTGGCGCTGAAAAAAACGCTCGCCACTGATTCCATCAGGCGCGCGCACCAGCGAGCAGGGCCGTCCCTTCAGATGCCCAATCATCCAGCTCCCGACCTCTTCGAAATACCGGGCAAGATCAAGCTTGGTCACCGGTTTGCCGTCACCGCCGTCGGGCCACAGCTCCTTGTCCGGCTTGGAGATAAGCACGCCCATCACCTCGGCGGACTTGTCCGAAGCAGGCACCGTTTTGCTTTTGCCGGATTTGGGCGATCTCGCCTTCACGGCCTTGACGGCCTTGTTCGCAACGGCTGGCCTGACGATTTCGGGCGTGGCGGGTTTCTCCGCCACTACCTCGCGCGCCGGCTTGTCGTGGCGCAGCCCCTTGAAGGCCGCCTGGCGGATATTCCCGGCGTCGGTAAAGCCCGCGAATTCGATTTCGGCGACGAGTTCAGGCTTTAGCCAATGCACGTCCTTTGTTTTGCGGGGCGCGTCCTTGCCGCCGAACGGACTCTTGTCCGACGCCGCCGCCTTCAGCGCCGGCATGATCCGTTTCACCTTGTCCTTGCCGAATCCCGTGCCCACCATCCCGACAAAGGCGAGATGATCGCCCCGATTGACACCCGCCATGAGCGAGCGGAATTTGCCGTTGGTGGTTTTCCAGCCTCCCAGCACGACCTCATGGCCGGCGCGGCATTTGGCCTTGGTCCAGCTCCCGGACCTCCCGGAACGATAGGGCGCGCTGAGTTTTTTGGAGACGATGCCTTCCAGCGACAACTTGCACGCCGACTTGAGGATAGCGTCGCCGCCGCTTTCAAAATGCTCGACATAGCGGATCGATTTGGCTTTGCCCTTGGGCCTTGCTTCCAGCAACTGCCTCAATCGCGCTTTTCGCTCGCCAAGCGGCAAACCCCGAAGGTCTTCCCTCTCGGCGAACAACAGGTCGAACGCAAAGAAGATCAGTTCATCGGTCTTGCTGTCGGAAATCGCTGCCTGCAGCGTGGAAAAGTCAGGCGCGCCATTTTGATCAAGCGCGACGATTTCGCCGTCGATGAGCACATCCCGCAGCCCGGTTGCCTCTTTCGCGATAGCGCCGAACTTGTCCGTCCAGTCCAGACCTTTGCGGGTCTTCAGCGTCACCTCGCCGGCCTCGACACGCAGCTGCACGCGGTAGCCGTCGAATTTGATCTCATGGCACCAGCCTTCATCGCCCGGCGGCCGATCAACCAACATGCAGAGCTCAGGCGCAACGAACTCAGGCATCGCCGTGACCTTCTTGCCCTTTGGCGGGGGAACGGCCAGCAACGAGGCTTTCTTGCTTGGCGCCGGCGCTTCAGCGCTGTCGCCCCGGTTCGAATGCCACACGGCGTCAGCCTTCGTTAGAGGCGACTTCGATGTCATGAACGGCTTGGGCGCCCTGCCCTTGCCTGCCGCGATCTGGTCCATGCTCCGTCCCGATGCGACGGACTGGTCCGCTTCCAGAATTTTGTTGGCGCTGCCTTCTTTTACGTATTCGTCGCGATGCTTGATCAGCAGCCAATTCGTGCGTTTACCCCCGGTGCGATCGTTGCGCATGCGCACCAGAACCCAACTGCCGTGCAGCTTTTCTCCGTGCAGCGTGAATTTCAGATCGCCCTTCTTGAATCCGCGCTCCGGATCGTCGGCCTCCCAATAGCCGCGGTCCCAGAGCTGCACGGTCCCGCCGCCATACTGGCCTTTTGGAATCGTGCCTTCGAAATCCCCATAGTCGAGAGGATGATCTTCAACTTCCACCGCCAGGCGCTTATCGTGCGGATCGAGCGAAGGCCCCTTGGTAACCGCCCAGGATTTGAAAACGCCGCCGAACTCCAGCCTGAGATCATAATGCAGCCGGCTCGCAGCGTGCTTCTGGATGACAAACCGCCGCTGCCTTGAGGGCGCCACCGGAATGTCGCCACTGGGCTCCGCGGTCTTGTCAAAATCCCGCTTTTTTCGATAAGTGCTGAGGCTTCTCAAAGACACACGATCAATCCCGCAGAAATGAGCATCGATGCCGTTGCACATCAAACGCCCGGAAACCGTCCAGGCCATCCGCATCTCAGGAGATTGCAACAACAAGAGATGTGGAGGGCCGGGACACGGTCGCTTCAGCTAACACGAGCGCCAGCGCTATCGCTTTGACTTCCGCCCCGACCTTTTCTTGCTGCGCTTCCTGCCGCTCGAACTCTCGCTCGACCTCTTGCTCGAACGCATGCTTGAACTCCTGCTCGAACTCTTCTTCGGAGGGACTTTCTTTCCCTCTCGCCTTGCCTCCGACAGACCGATTGCGATTGCCTGTTTGCGACTCTTGACCTTCCTGCCTGACCTGCCGCTCCTCAATGTACCGGCCTTGCGCTTCTTCATCGCGCGTCCGACTTTGGCCGATGCCTTCTTCGAGTATTTTCGTGCCATGACACTCCTCCCATGTGAAACAAAACAATCTTCACGGGTTGGGAAAGTTCCATGACGCCTCGGCGCGTCCATTCACGGCACGCAATCGATATCGTTAGCACCGTTGGCACTACGAAGTGCGCGCTTGCAAAACGCCTCGCGCGTTACTCCGCTGCCTCTTTGATCGCGACGCGTTCGGCCTTGACCGCGCAGAACTTGAATTCAGGAATCTTGCCGAACGGGTCGAGCGCCGGATTGGTTAACAGGTTCGCGGCGGCTTCCGCGTAGCAGAACGGCATGAAAACCATGTTCTCGGGAACGTCGCGGTCGGAACGCACTTTCACCTCGACCGCGCCGCGCCGGGTCACCAGCCGGATAGAATCGCCGGGCCAGACGCTCATGCGCCTCATGTCCTTTGGCGACATGAACGCCACCGCCTCCGGCTCGATCTGATCGAGCACAATGGAGCGCCGCGTCATGGAGCCGGTGTGCCAGTGTTCAAGCACGCGGCCGGTCGATAACACCATGGGGTAGTCGTGATCCGGCAGTTCGTCGGGCGGCGATATGTGTGCCGGCACGATCTTGCCACGGCCGCTCTCGGTCGGGTAACCCGCGCTGAAGATGATCTCGTTGCCGGGCTTGTCGGGAGCGTCGACGGGATAGGTCACCGCGCCTTCGCGCACCAGCCGCTCCCAGGTGATGTTGTTCAGGGACGGCATCACCTGCGCCATCTCGGTAAAAACGTCGCCCGGCCCCTCATAACGCCAGTCCAGGCCCATGCGCCGGGCGATCTCCTGGATGATCCAGAGATCTTGCCGGGCATCCCCGGGCGGCTTGATCACCTCGCGCGCCAATTGCACGCGCCGGTCGGTATTGGTGAAGGTGCCGGATTTCTCGGCGAAAGCCGAGGCCGGCAGGATGACGTCGGCATGAAAGGCGGTCTCGGTGACGAACAGATCCTGCACCACCAGATGATCGAGCTTGGCCAGCGCCTCGCGCGCGTGCTGCAGATCGGGGTCTGACATCGCGGGATTCTCGCCCTCGATATACATGCCCGTGATCTCGCCGGCGTGGATCCCGTTCATGATCTCCACGACCGTCAGGCCGCGGACCGGATCGAGCTTGTGATCCCAGAGCAGTTCGAATGGCTCGCGCAGAGCGGTGCGCTCGACTGGCTGGTAATCCGGCAGGAACATCGGGATCAGCCCCGCGTCCGAGGCGCCCTGCACATTATTCTGCCCCCGCAGCGGATGCAGTCCGGTGCCGGGACGACCGACCTGCCCCGTAATCAGAGCGAGCGCGATCAGGCAGCGCGCATTGTCGGTGCCGTGCACATGCTGGCTGATACCCATACCCCAGAAGATGATCGAGGCGCGCGAGCGCGCATACAGCCGCGCCACTTCGCGCAGGGTCTCCGCCGGGATGCCGCAGATCGGCTCCATCTTCTCCGGCGTAAATTCCTTGATGCGTTCCTTCAGCTCGTCGAAACCCTCGGTAAACCCGGCGATATATTGCTGGTCGGTCAGCCCCTCGCTGATAATCGTGTTGATCATCGCATTCAGCATGGCCACATCGCTGCCGGCCTTGAACGCCAGATGCTTATAGGCATGGCGCGACAGCGCCTGGCCGCGCGGATCCATCACGATCAGCTTGGCGCCGCGCTGGGCTGCGTTCTTGATGTAAGTCGCCGCCACTGGATGGTTTATCGTCGGATTGGCGCCGATCACGATAATGACCTCGGCGTCCATTGCGGCCGCAAACGGCGCCGATACCGCGCCCGAGTTCAGGCCTTCCATTAGCGCTGCGACCGATGAGGCGTGGCAAAGCCTGGTGCAATGATCGACGTTGTTGGAGCCGAAGCCGGTGCGCACCAGCTTCTGGAACAGATACGCTTCCTCGTTCGAACCCTTGGCCGAGCCGAAACCGGCGAGCGCCTTGGCGCCCTTCTCGTCGCGGATCTTGACCAGGCCTTGAGCTGCGATGTCGAGCGCCTCTTGCCAGGAAGCTTCGCGGAAGTGCGTGAACGGATTGGCCGGATCGACCTGGTCGTTGGCATCCTTCTTCGCATTCGGCAGCCGCACCAGCGGCTTGGTCAGTCGATGCGGGTGATGGATGTAGTCGAAGCCGAAGCGGCCCTTGACGCAGAGGCGGTTGTGATTGGCCGGGCCGTCGCGGCCTTCGGCATAGATCACCTTTTCGTCCTTGACCTGATAGGTGACCTGACAGCCGACGCCGCAGAATGGGCAAAGCGAATCGACCTTCCTGTCTGGATAGGTTACGCGGGTCTGCTTCTCATCCAGCATAACCGCAGGCATCAGCGCGCCTGTCGGGCAGGCCTGTACGCATTCGCCGCAGGCGACGCAGGTTGATTCGCCCATCGGATCGTCGAAGTCGAAAACGACCTTGTAACCGTGATTGCGATAGGCCATCCCGATCACGTCGTTGACCTGGACCTCCCGGCACGCGCGCTCGCACAACCCACACTGAATGCAGGCATCGAGATTGACGCGCATCGCCGGGTGGCTGGGGTCACTGGCCCAGCGCTCGGCGGCGGGGAAACGGCTTTCGGTCACCTCGACCTTTTCGGCCCAGTGCCAGAATTTCGAATCGGGATCATGCGATGTTTCGCGCGCCGGCTGATCGGCAACCAGAAGCTCCATCACCATTTTCTGCGCCGCGACCGCGCGCGCGCTCGCCGATTTCACCTTCATTCCGACGCTCGGGGTGCGCTTGCAGGAGGCCGCCAGCACACGCTCGCCCTCGATCTCGACCATGCAGGCGCGGCAATTGCCGTCCGGGCGGTAGTCCGGTTCAGGCGAATGGCAAAGATGGGGGATTTCGCGGCCCTGGCGCTTTGCGACCTGCCAGATGGTTTCGCCGTTGATGGCCTCGACTTGATTACCATCGAGTTCGAACTGGATCTTTGTCATTCCGCAGCTTCCTTCGGAAGAAACTCGTCCGGGAAATATTTAATGACGCTGGTGAGCGGATTGGAGGCTGCTTGGCCGAGCCCGCAGATCGAGGCATCCCGCATCACCTGGCTCAATTCGTCGAGCAGATCGCGGTTCCAGATCGGGCTTTGCATCAACACCGCGGCCTTCTGGGTGCCGACGCGGCAGGGCGTGCACTGGCCGCAGCTTTCGTCCTCGAAGAAGCGCATCAGATTCAGCGCAGCATTTTTAACGCTGTCCTGGTCGGACAAGATGATCACCGCGGCGGAGCCGATGAAGCAGCCGTATTTTTCCAACGTGCCGAAATCGAGCGGAATATCATCCATCGACGCCGGCAGGATGCCGCCGGACGCGCCGCCGGGCAAATAGGCGTGGAATTTGTGGCCATCGGCCATGCCGCCACAGAATTCGTCGATCAGTTCGCGCACCGTGATGCCGGCCGGCGCCAACTTCATTCCGGGATTGTTCACTCGCCCTGATACCGAATAGCTGCGCAAGCCACGACGATCGTTGCGGCCGTGACTGTTCCACCAGTCCGCGCCTTTTTCGACGATGTCCCGCACCCACCATAGCGTCTCGACATTGTTGATCAGCGTGGGTAATCCGAACAGGCCGACCTGGAACGGGTATGGCGGCTTGTGCCGCGGCATTCCACGCTTGCCCTCGATGCTTTCGAGCAGCGAGGATTCCTCGCCGCAGATATAAGCGCCGGCGCCGCGCCGCATGTGCAGCACTGGACCGCCGGGCGGCAATTTGGCGATCTCGCGCGTCAGAATCTGGCGCGACGCCGGATATTCGTCGCGAATGTAGATGTAGACGTCGGGCGCATCGACCACATGCGCGCCGATCAGCGTGCCCTCGAGAAACCGGTGCGGGTCGGTTTCAAGGTAATATCGATCCTTGAATGTCCCGGGCTCGCCTTCGTCGCCGTTAACGGCCATCAGCCGCGGCCCGGGCTCGCCGAGCACGGCGCGCCACTTCCGTCCGGCGGGAAAGCCGGCGCCGCCAAGCCCGCGCAGGCTGGCGTCATCGAGCGCCTTCAAAAGATCTTCCTTTGACACCTCGCCGGAGCGCAGGCGCTTTAACAGCGTGTAGCCGCCATCAGCGACATACGCGTCATAATCGACATACTCCGGCAGATGCGCGTGAGTGTCGCCGGCCTTTGCGGCTGCAAGCACGCCTGCAACGCCGGCGTGATCGATGAAATTGTGGCCGACCTCAGCGGCCGGCGCGGTATCGCAGCGTCCGACACACGGCGCGCGCACGACGCGAATGCCTGGGCCGGCGCCATTCTGGACTTCCTGCAGTAATTTTTCCGCGCCCAACACCGCGCAGGTAAGCGAATCGCAGACTCGAATGGTCAGCGGCGGTATGTTCGGCTCGCCCTCCTTCACCACATCGAAATGCGCGTAGAAGGTGGCGGTCTCGAACACTTCCGCGAACGAAAGATTCATCTCGTCGGCAAGCGCCGCAAGGTGCGCGGCGGAGATCTGTTTGTAGGTGTCCTGGATGAGATGCAGGTGCTCGATCAGGAGGTCGCGGCGCCTTGGCCGGTCTGCGAGAAGCAGTTCGATCTCGTGCGCGGCGGTCGGATCGACCTGGCGTCCCTTGGGGGAAGAGATGGCCCGCTTCCGTCCTTCGCCTGGATGCTTGAACGAACGGACCTGTTGCACATCATGACTCATTGGGAACGTCTCGTTCTCTCGTTCAGTGGCATGACTCTAATCATTGGTATGCCAGATGCCAAGAGCAAATGTGCTGCATAAATAATGATTTAACCGGCACACACCCCCTGAGGCCATGCTCCTGATCAGATTCTGGTTGCTGCGGCAAAACTCAGATCTCGCCTGACGCAGCATTCGAGTAGTGGTGTCGCGGGACGATTGGGTCCCGCGAAGCAACGTGGCGATCAGATGATCTTGATCGCGCTTTCCGGGGTCTTCCACACACCCCAGGCGAGCGGGACGCCGACAAAGGCCCAGAACAGCGCGGCTCTGGCGTCGAACCCGCCCTTGCCAATGTCAAACGACCCCTGTTGCACCCCAGCCGCGCTCTTTGCAGTCGCAGCCTGCAGCTTGCTAACTTCTTCAGCGCTCATGTTCCATTTGGGGTCGACCGGCTTGACCAGATAGTTGCAGATCAAGCCGGCGACCAGCATGGCGCCCTCTCGGGGTAATTGCTGCAGAAGTCGCGCGGTGTCGATACGCCAATCGTAGAGGGCTATAACGAGCTTGGCCGGTTCCATATTGGCATTGGACACGCGGCTATATTCCCGCCGCGCGATGCGCCCGAGTTGTGCATGAATTTTCCGCCCCCAAAACAAGATGAGGGCGTGGGGAATGCCGGGCGCTCGATGCACCCGCAGTCTCGCGTGCGAAATGGGTAGAGAGCACACGAGGTAGTCACCACAGGTTCACCGGATCAACCCGGCATTCCCGCACGCAATGGTTTTAACGGTTTCCTTCGCGCTCTCCCCAGTGACCGGGCTTTGTTGCCACTGTCGTCAACGGAAATACTTCCGCCAACTTGATGCCAGCGTCGGGGCATCAGGACCACACGACTTCGCCGTCCGCGTCAGCACCGTTCGTCAGCGCTGCCTTCGCGTCCACCGCATCCCGTGCCCAACGTCCGTGACGATCGCGATACGCCCCTCATGTGGGACGGGATGGGGAGCTTCTAAAGGTGCTTCTACCAAAGCGTAAAGCGGAATATTTTTAGCGAGAGGGCTGGACAGCAGTGTCTCTGATTTGCCCGTCGAGGCAACCAGTGGAGCCGCACGCGGCGGAGCGGTGGAGTTCTCTGTCATACCCCGCGAAAGCCGAAAGCGGGGTATCCAGTACGCCGCTGTTTATCGATTCATAGCAGAGGTTCTGCAATACTGGATCACCCGCTTTCGCGGGTGATGACGAATTGCCCATAACCACCGATGTTCGTGGTTGTGAAACGTATCTAGCACTTGTGCCCAATGAGAAGCCGCAGCGTCGCGATAAGCGCATTGCGCTCACGCGGGGGTCCCGGATCGCGCTCGCTTTCGCTCCCTTATCCGGGACGACACGCGGGTGGAGGCGTCCTTCGAGGCGCGCGCCAGCGCGGCCCAAATAGCCCGCATGAGCGCAGCGAGATGCCCGAGGTGTGGAGACGGAACACCCCGGATATCGCTTCGCTCATCCGGGCTACGCCCCCTCGTGTCATCGCGCAGCGGCCTGCGTCTGCGCTGCGCGATACGAGAGCCGGTCGCGGGAGCTAACTTGTTTTTTCGATCAGGAACATGATTTCGTGCTCGGCGCGTTCGGTCGCCTCGAGCTTGTCGCCCGTCTCCCGGAGCAGATTGGGAATGTCGATCGCCGAGAGCGGATCGGTGCAGCGAACCTCCAGGAGATCACCCGCCTTCAGCGTCTTCAGCGCCTTTCGGGTTTTCAATGCAGGCAGGGGACATTTGAGCCCGGTGAGGTCAAGTTTTGTCTTGGTCATGCGTCTATAGTTGGCGCAGGCGATTTACCCCGTCAACGTATATAGAGAGCGACGAGTCGTCGGAAAGCTCATGCTACCCGTCACCGCGTGTCTTTCGCGCCATATTGAAGTACCTGTACCTTTTCGAGAGTGATCAGACCGCTGGTCATCATTTGATCGAGGGTTGGCAAGAAGCCATTGATCTTGTCCTCGCTATCGACAATCTCGATCACCAGCGGCAGGTCTTCCGACAGGCGCAGGATCTTCGTGGTGTGAAGCCGGCTGGAGGCGCCGAAACCCATCGGCCCACGCAGAACGGTTGCGCCGGCCAGATGCAACTCTCTTGCCTTGAGGACTATCTTCTCGTGCAGCGGCGATCCGCCGAACTGGTCATTCTCGCCGATAAATATTCGAAGCAACACCGCCTGTTTTGGGACTTGCATCGTTAGCTCCCTTGCAATCGGTTGAGGCGGCTTGCCAGCGCATGACCGATCCACACGGCCACGAGCCAGGTCACGACCGAGACCGCGATATTCAGTAACGCAGTCTGCACCAGCCCACCTTGCAGCAGAGTGAACGTTTCCAGGCTGAAGGTGGAGAACGTTGTGTAGCCCCCGCAAAATCCGGTCATGACAAATTGCCGTTGTCGCACGCTTGCGAACAATCGTCCGTCAGGGCCGCTCAGCGTGCTGTAAAATCCGATAATGAATGAGCCGGTAACATTGACGAACAGAGTTGCCCATGGAAATCCGGGAATCAACTGAATGAGCACCGAGAGCAGATAGCGCGCAACGCCGCCCAACACGCTGCCGGCAGCAACGTACCCGTACAGGACCGCTGCATTGATCGCTGCATTCCTGCTGCTGGTTCTTGCCATGGACCAAAACTCATTTTAGCGGGTTGACCAACGCAAATCCCACAGCAGCCGCTGCAATCGATAATACCACCGAGGCCACAACATAGCCCGTAGCGCGGCTTCTCTCTCCGTCTCTTGCAAGCGCGAGGGTCTGCAAACTGAAGGAAGAGACGGTCGTGTAGCAACCCAAAAATCCCGTCACCGCGAACAGCCACGGATTTGACGAGGCAAATAGCGATGCGTTGTTCTGAGCCAACGCGCCGAATACCCCGATCAGAAGAGCGCCACTGATGTTGACCGAAAGCGTGCCCCACGGAAATGTCTCGCCTACTCTTCTGGCCACTAACCCTGAAAGGAAATAGCGCGCTATGCCTCCGAGCGCGCTGCCGAGCACAACACAGGTCAATCCGCTGATCACGTGCGAAGGTATCCGCAGCGTGTTGCGCAGAGGCGATGCGGCATTGTTTTACCCCTCCAAGAGCTCGCTCGCGAGCGTGGCCAACAAGACCACACAAGCCGTCGTTAGAAGGCCTGACGTGCCACTCTTTTGAGCAGCGCCGCCAAACCAATCGCTTACGGTGGAGGAGTTAGACACGCTCCTACCGACGCAAGGCGCCTGGCAGGAGTCATCAGCCTCTCGGCGGTTATCGGGGGACCCCATCCCCATCTCCGCGAAAGTTAGTAGAGGCCGCCCAACCGCGCAATAGCTTTTGGGCAGGCATGGACCGGCACGTGTATCATAATCGCAACTCGACCACCGTAACGTGAGGACCGTCAATGAAATCTGCACTTTTGTCTTGGCAGCTCTGGGCTGTTCTGTCCGCGGGGTTTGCCGCGTTAACTGCCATCTTCGCAAAAGTTGGCGTTGAAAACGTAAACTCTGATTTCGCGACGTTCATTAGAACCATCGTGATCCTCTTCGCACTTGGAGCCATTCTTGCGAGTACCGGCCAATGGCAGTCGCTCGGCAGCGTCTCGCTCCGAAGCTATTCGTTCCTGATCCTTTCAGGTCTGGCAACGGGCGGTTCTTGGGTGTGTTATTTTCGCGCGCTAAAGCTGGGCGACGCCGCGCGCGTCGCACCGATAGACAAGCTGAGCGTTGTGCTTGTTGCGGTTTTCGGGGTCGTATTCCTGGGAGAGCGCCTTTCGACACAGAACTGGCTTGGGGTAGTTCTCATCGCGGCCGGCGCTATTCTGGTTGCTTACAAGTCATAGGTTAGCCGGAGCCGTCGCGCCTCACATCAAGCTGGCATAGCCGAGAAATCCGACGGTCTGGCCCGGCTCGACTTTCCTGATCTCTTCGCCCAGTTCGACCAGTCCATCGGTTTCCACCAGCGAGGACAATAGTCCCGCGCCCTCGCGCGGAAATTTGGTCGCCTCGAGCGCGCCGTCTTCGGCCCTGCGCAGATTGGCCCGCACATATTCGCGCCGCGAGATCTTCTTCTTGTAGCTGAAAGCCGCGCGGACCGGCATCGGCACGATGGGTTGTTGCGCGGCTCCCGCCAGCGCCAGCACGGTCGGGCGCACCACATGGACGAAGGTGACAAAAGTCGCCACCGGATTACCGGGCAGCCCGATCAACGGCGTGCCGCCGATAATTCCCATCGCCACCGGACGGCCGGGCTTTATCGCCATGCGCCACAGCACCAGCCTGCCGACGCTTTCCACCGCGGCTTTGACGTGATCCTCCTCGCCGGTTGAAACGCCGCCGGTGGTGAGGATCAAGTCGTGGGCGCCGGCTACCTTCTTGAG
>Ga0209474_10003582_pt1 | contig 13602 bp, 13 predicted proteins | sample GraSoiAngelo_145_FD_185902 | JGI IMG/M metagenome (GOLD analysis project Ga0209474, IMG submission 185902) | Grasslands soil microbial communities from the Angelo Coastal Reserve, California, USA - 14_1009_05_20cm (SPAdes) (version 2) | ecosystem: Environmental > Terrestrial > Soil > Grasslands...
GGAAGCGTTCGAACATCGCGAGAACACCGCCGCCCTTCTGGTAGGTGATCGAGTCGAACTGGTTCCAGACGTTCTTGATGTCGTCGAGCGGCTGACGCACGGCCCTCGCGTTCGCCAGCGCGTCCTTGTCCATCGCCTGATCGACCAGCGTCAGGAACGCATTCCAGGTGCCGTACGCCGGGTTCCACTCGTCGACGGTGCGGTTGCCCATCCAGGTGGCGAAGGACTCGTTCAGCCACGCGTCCGTCCACCACCGCAACGTGACTAGATCCCCGAACCACTGGTGCGCCATCTCGTGCGCCATCACGCTCGCGATCGCGGCGCGCGTCTGCTCGGAGCTGACGCCGGGATGGAAGAGCAGGATGTCCTCGCGATAGAGGATCGCTCCTGCGTTCTCCATGGCGCCGTACGTGTAGTCGGGCGCCGCGAGGTGATCGAGTTTCCCGAACGGGAACTGCGTCCCGAAATATTGCTCCAGCAGGAGGAGGAGCTCGCCGCCGGTGTTCAGCGCGAAATCGAGCTCACCGCCGCGCCCCTTTGGCGAGACGCCGCGCACCTGCAACGGACGCGAGCGGATCTGGTTCGGCGGCAGAGGCGGCGGGGTGACCACGTCGAACGGGCCGACGCCCCAGAGCAACAGGTACGTCGGGAGCGGGTCCGTCGTCGCGAAGCGAATGCGCGAGAGTCCCGCGCCTGCATCCTCCTTCGCGACTGGCGCGGTGTTGGCGATCGCGACGTCCGACGACGGTACCGTCAGCGTCACGTCGAACGGCGTCTTGAAATCCGGCTCGTCGAAGCCAGGAAAGGCGCGCCGGGCGTCGACGGCCTCGAATTGCGTATAGGCGTAGCGCCGGCCCGCTTCCTCGGCGCGGTAGAGGCCCACGATCTGCGGATCGAACTCGCCGTCCCACTCCAGGTGCAGCACCGTCTCGCCCGGCCCGACCGCGCGGTCCAGCACGAGCCGCGCGAGCCCCTCCGGGTTGACCTGCTCGTACGCCGCACGTGTATCACCGACGCGAGCACTGCTGACGTGCAGCCCGCGACCGTGCAGCCAGATCACATCGCGCGCGCGGTCGAGCCGGACGTCGATGGTGGCGTCGCCGGCGAAGCGATCGTTCTCCGGGACGATTCGCATCGACAGCGCGTAGTGGAGCGGATGGACGTCGCGCGGCAGTTGCAAGACCGGCGGGCTCTCCGGCGGCAGCCGCTCCTGCCGCGCGGCAGACGATGCCTCTCGCGTGGCGGCGGTCCGCTCTCGCGGCGCCGGACCCGTGCCCGCGCATGATAGCGCGGTGCAGGCGATCGGAATCCATGCACGGAATGCAGCTCTCACGGCGCCGCGACTGTACGTGAATTCGCGTGCCGCGGTCGTTGTCCGAAGGAACGGAGTGCAAAAACGGCGTGTCCGGCAGTCGAACGGCCGCGCGCTCGGCCCTTTCCACGGTATCGCGGCGATGCAACCATCGCGATGCCCGAGGAGGTTTCATGTTCCGCATCATCTGTGCCGCTGCGTGCGCTGCCGCCTTTGCGTGCGTGCGAAATCCAGCCACCGGCAACCTGCAGCTGAACCTGGTTTCCGAGTCGCAGGAAGTCGACATGGGAAAGCAGGCCGCCCAGGAGGTCGACCAGACGCTCGGCCTGTACAAGGACGCGAAACTGGAAGCTTACGTGGCGAAGCTCGGGCAGTCGCTGTCCCAGCAGACGAACCGGAAGCAGCTGCCGTGGCAGTTCCATGTCGTCGAGGATCCGGGCGTGAACGCGTTCGCGCTGCCAGGCGGACCCGTCTACGTAACGCGGGGGATCCTCGGGACGCTGACGACGGAGGCGCAGCTCGCGGGCGTCATGGGCCACGAATGCGGCCACATCGCCGCGCGCCACTCCGCGAATCAGATCAGCAAGGCGACGCTGGCCCAGGTCGGCCTCGGGATCGGTTCCGTGCTGAGCCCGCAGGTCGCGTCGCTCAGCCAGGTCGCGAGCGCCGGACTACAAGTACTCTTCCTCAAGTTCAGCCGGGACGACGAATCGCAAGCCGACAAGCTCGGCTTCGCGTACATGGCGAACGACGGCTACGACGCGCGGCAGCTGGTGGACTTGTTCAAGACGCTGGAGCGGGTCTCGAAGCTCGCCGGGGGCAGCAAGGTACCCGAGTGGCTGGAGACGCACCCGGATCCGGAGAACCGCGAAAAGGCCGCCGAGGACCGCCTCAAGGAAGTGAAGATCGATTGGACCAAGGCAAAGGTGAACCGCGACGGGTACCTGGCGATGATCGACGGGATGGTCTACGGCGAGGATCCGCGGCAGGGATTCTTCCAGGGGACGAAGTTTCTCCACCCCGATCTCAAGTTCCAGGTGACGTTCCCCGAGGGCTGGAAGACGCAGAACACGCCGCAAGCGGTCGGCGCGATCAGCCCCAAGCAGGACGCGATCGAGCAGCTCGCCATGGCCGGCAAACAATCCCCGGAGGACACCGCGACGAAGTTCTTCTCGCAGCAGGGAATCCAGCGGGGTCAGGCGGCGCAGGTCTCGGTGAATGGGCAGCACGCCGTCGCGGCGTACTTCAGCGCTCAGACGCAGCAGGGGCAGATCGCAGGGCTCGTCGCGTTCGTCGCGTACAACGGAACCACCTACGCGCTGCTCGGGTACACGGGCGCGCAGACGCTGCAGCAGTACGATCCAGCATTCAAGTCATTCATCGGCAGCTTCGGACCGCTCACCGATCAGAGCGCAATGTCGGTGCAGCCCGCCAAGATCCAGATCACGCGCATCGACTCGAACATGACGGTCGAGCAGTTCAACCAGCGCTACCCGTCGAATCTCAGGATCGAAGAGCTCGCGCTCATCAACGGGTTCGACGACAAGAACGGCCAGATGCAGGCGGGGCAGCAGTACAAGCGCGTCGTCGGAGGACCGCCGCTCAAGGACAAACCACCGGCCGCGCAGCCGCCTAAGTCGTGAGATGGTTCGCGTCGCCGAAGCTCTGAATGGTTAGCGCGCGAGCCGCAACGTCACTTCGCGCAGGAACCGGACGCCGTCGCCGATCCACTTGATCGGGCGCCGCTCGTCGGCGCCGTGAGCCGCGCGGCCCGCACGCTGATCCTCGCGCGTCCCCGGCGCACCGCCGAGCCCGTAGCACTGCATTCCGACTTCGCGCAGGTGTCGCGAGTCGGTCGCGCCCGTCGTCATCGAATGCGTCACGGGAACGTCGCCCCACACCGCTTTCGCGGCCGCGTGGACGGCGTCGTTCACGGGTCCGCTGATGGCGGACGGCTTGGCGAAGCCGATGTCCTCGAGCGGCTTCAGCTCGACCGCGGGATCCGCGATTGCTTGCGCGAGCCGCGCCTGCGTCTGCTCGCGCGTCTCGTCGGGAAGGATCCGGCAGTTGACGGTCGCCTCGGCCGTCGTGGGCAGGACGTTGTCCTGCGGAGCCGCGCGCAGCATCGTCGTCACGCAGGTGGTGCGCACCTGCGCGTTGGCGAGCCGGTCTTTACCGATGACGGCCTCGTCCTGCGCCGAAACCGCGCCTGACTGCGCCGCGTGTCTCAGCGCATCCGAGAGCGGCGGGTTCTCGTGCGTCGCCATCAGCGCGATTCCCTCGCGCGCTTCGGGGAGCACCTTGGCAGGAAAGCGCAGCTCTCCGATGCGCTGCAGCGCCCGAGAGAGCGTCATCACCGGATCCGAATCGGTCGGCGGCACGGAAGAATGGCCGCCCTTTCCCTTCACCACGAGCTGGTAGCTCTGGAACGTCTTCTCCGCGACGCTGATCTGCACCGATTCCATGCGCGTGAGATCCGGCGTCACGATCAGCGCCCCGCCTTCGTTCAGCGCGAGCTCGGCATCGAGCAGATCGCGGTGGTTCTGCACGAGCCAGCGCACGCCGACGAGACCTCCCGTCTCTTCACCGGCGGTGAGCGCCACGATCAGATCGCGGGAGAGCCTCTGCTGCCCGCGCGCCGCTTCCAGCGCGATGGCGCTGAACGCCGCCGCCATCGCCTTGTCGTCGCTCACGCCGCGCGCATACAGGTACCCGTCCTTTTCCGTCGGCGAGAACGGCGGCACGGTCCATGGCTGACCTTCGACAGGCACCACGTCGATGTGGGCAAGGAGCAGCAGCGGTCTCTTCGCTCCCGTTCCGCGCACGCGCGCGACCAGGTTGCCGCGGCCAGGGGCCGATTCGATGAGCTGGGCAGGCACGCCCGCGCTCTGGAACCGTTGCAGCAGCGGCTTGAGCGCTGCCGTCTCGTTGCCATGACTGGTGTCGACGTGCAGCAGCTGATCGAGGATCTCGCGCGCTTCCGCTTCGACAGGCGTTGCCGCCAGCGCGGCGCAGGTAAGAGCGAGGAGCATCCGCGGCTACCTCCGGGGCGCGCACCCTACCACGGCGGATTGACCACCGACGCAGCGTTGTGGATTTGCTACGCGCGGGAGGAACACCAGATGACTCGAACCTTTGCAATCATGCTTTGCATGTCGTTCGCTGCCGCGGCGCAGCAGTCCGCCCCGGCGCAGGATCCGGCCGCGGCGCAGCCAGCCGCTGCCGCTCAGCCCGCCGCTCCTGCTCAGCCCGCCGCTCCTGCTCAGCCCGCCGCGATGCCTGCATCCGAGAAAGCGCCCGCGGATCAGGCGATCTCCGCCGACGGCAAGATGCACATCGACGCCGCGATTGCGTTCCTCAAGGCGTGGGGCAAGGGCCGCTGGGACGATCTGAAGCCGGTCGCCGCCGAGAAGGTGCCGGTCAAGGTCGGCGACAAGTCGTACGATGTCGACGTCGTCGCGGCGAAGAGCGACATCAAGCCCGTGCTGCCGTTCCGCGGCCTGTCGACCGTGCGCGATCAAGGCAAGGTCGTCGGCATCGCCATCAACGACCTGTCGCTGAAGGGCGACGGAGCGGAGAAGCGCGGCAAGGCGCGTTTGACGACGGAGGACAAGGACGGCCAGGTCCGCGTCACCGCCGTCGAGATGCTGGAGTAGGCGCGGCTCTGCGCCTGTGCACGCGGAGCGTAACTCGGGGCGTCTCCGTGGATGCGGAGACGCCCCAACCGCTGCAGTAGGTCGGCAGCTCGACTTGACTCGTCCACCGGCGTGCTTACAGGTGCGCCGGTGGACGATCTGGTCACGTATCCCTGTTCTCTTTGCGGCGCGGCGAACCGCATTCCCCGCGCACGGTTGCGCGACGACCCGAAATGCGGGCGCTGCCACGAAAAGGTGTTCCCGCGCGCACCTGTTGCCGTGACGACGGCGACCTGGGGGCGCGATGTCGAGGAGTGCCCGCTGCCGGTGCTCATCGACTTCTGGGCACCCTGGTGTGGTCCGTGCCGGGCGGTCGCTCCGGTGTTGGAGCAGATCGCACGGGAGCGCGGCGGCAAGATCAAGATTGCCAAGGTGAACGTCGACGAGAACCAGACGCTCGCGTCCCGCTTCGGCGTCCGCTCCATCCCCAACATGGTGCTCGTCCGCGGTCCGTTGCTCCTCGGGCAGACCGCGGGAGCTCTGCCCAAGGAAGAGCTCGAGGCCTGGATCGACCGGTACGTCTGATCGCGATCGATCAGGAAGCTTCCAGGGCGAACCCCTCGTCGCCGAGCGTGACTCGCAGCACTTCGTCGAATCCCTCCTCGCGCGTCGGAGGCTCGAGCCGGCGTGCGGTCGTGAAGATCGCGACGTTCGGCACACGCGCGCGCCCCTCGCGCGTGGCATTGCGGCGGATCGCGTCGCCGACCGACGTGAGGAAATGCACCGCGACGACGTGAGCGCCAAAGCGCTTTCCGAGCGCAACGAGCGGAGCGCGGTCGGCCTTGCGCGGATTCGTGTTGTCCACCACCACCGATCGTCCGGTGGCGAGCGCTTGCTCGACGACCCGCAGCTGCCGCTCCGACTTCTGGCGCGAGTGACGCGGAAAGAGGTCCTTGCTGACGTGCAAATGCGTGCCTGCGTATCGGCTCGAGTAGAAGCCGCTCTTCCCCGAGCCCTGCAGTCCCACGAACACCACCAGCTCCATGCGCTCGCCCGCCCGCCACCCCTCCCAACGCGGCGGCGCGATGCCGATCTTCGTGCAGCGTTCGCGAAAGGAGCGCAAGGTGTCACGCTACGTTCTTCCCGATCTTCCGTACGACTATGGCGCGCTCGAGCCGCATCTCTCGGGTCGCATCATGGAGCTGCACCACGACAAGCATCACCGCACCTACGTCGAGACGGCCAACGAATGCATCGAGCAGCTGCTGGCGATGCGCCGCAAGGGCGACTTCGACGCGATCGCCGCGCTCGAGCAGAAGCTCGCCTTCAACGTGTCGGGCCATGTGCTGCACAGCCTCTTCTGGCAGAACATGACTCCGCGCGGCGGCGGCGACCCGCAAGGCGCCCTGGCGCAAGCCATCGCGCGGGACTTCGGCAGCTTCGATTCGTTCAAGCAGCAGCTCGTCCACGCTGCGGCGAGGATCATGGGGTCCGGTTGGGCCGCGCTCGTCTGGGATCCGGTGATCCGCCGTCTCGGCACGACGCAGATCCACGATCACCAGTCAGAGGTCACGCAGGGCAGCATTCCACTCCTGGTCCTCGACGCGTGGGAGCACGCGTATTACCTGCAGTACCAGACCGACAAGCAGCGGTACTTCGAGGCGATCTGGAATGTGTGGAACTGGAGCGACGTCGCGCGCAGGTTCGACTCGGCGCAGTCGGTGGATCTCCGGCTGGAGCACGCTGCCGCCGAGCAGCCGTCGGCGGCGGTCCACTGACGCCTGGAGCAGGTCAAGCGCCGCTGCGGAGAGGGAGCGCGGTCGATGACGCGCGCAGCTCGACCGCGTAGCAGGGTCGATCGCGCGCGCCCCAGCGGTACTTGTAGGCCTCGCGTCCGCGCAGGAAGTCGAACTGCGTCGCGCCTTCTCGCGCGGCCTGCTCGATGGCGTGGCCGACGATGAGCGTTCCCGGTGAAAACCGGTCGAACGCAGGGTCGAACCCGGACAGGTAATAGAAAGCGCGGCCATGTGCGGAGAACCCGTAGAAAGCGGCGGCGGCGCGATCCTGCAGATGCAGAACGTACATCCGCAGCAAGCCCGCCGCGTGCAGGGCGTGCGCTGCCTCGCGGTGGAAACGCTGCACGGCGGCCGACGACAAAACTCCCTCTTCGCCGCGCGCGTGCCACCGCGCTGCGTGCAACGCGAACAGCACGTCGAGCTGCTCGTCGAGGTTCTCTGCGAGCGCCGCTTCGATGCGCAGCCCGGCTTCACGCGCGGCTCGGCGCCGCAAATACGCGAGCTCGTGCAGTCTCGCGCGCGGCACGACGCGCAGATCGCGCGACAGCGGCAGCGCCGGCGCGAGCTCGCGCACCTGCGCGCCCCGCAAGCCATGCAGAAGCGGAGATTCCGGCCGGAGCTGATCGAGCTCCGCGCGATCGCAATCCGCAAGCAGCGCATCGATCAACGCCTCGACCGCCGCCGGAGGCAACGCCGGATCGATCACGCCATCCAGGTGATCCGTCACACCGCGTCCCAGCAGGCGCATGACGAGCTCCCCTCGCTCGCGCACGATCTCGGCGGGAATGATCGCCGAAAGCCTTCCGCCGGAGCGCAGCGTGACGACGCTGATCGCGTGCCGCTCCAGGTTGGCGCACCAAGGCAAGAGCCATGCTGGATGCTGGAACGGCGTCGCGTCCGGGCAGCGTTCCCACAGCGCGCGCCACTCGTGCGCGATCCCGCGAAGCGCCTCCGCGCCGTGGAGTGCCTCGATCGTGAACGCCGTCCGCCTGCGAGGGCGAGCCGCGAGCTCCTCGTACAGCCCGAGGTACTCCGCCGTCATGCGCCGGGCGGAGAAGCGCCGCTCCGCGGCGGCGCGGCAATCCTCCGGCCGCAGGTCGCCGGCGCGCAGCATTAGTTGCCCGAGCTCGTCGACGCTGCGGGCGATGAACCCCGTGCGCCCGTGCTCGACGATGTCCGAAAGCGCTCCCGCTGCGTACGCCAGAATGGGCGCGCCCGAAGCGAGCGCTTCCATCGCCACGAGGGAGCTCGTCTCGGGCGCGAGGCTGGGGACGACGACGCACCGGGCGGCGCCGAGGAGCCGCCGCTTTTGCGTAGCGCCGATGGGGCCGACGAACCGCCTCGCGCCGTCGAGCAGAGGCGCGATCTCGTCATGGAAATACCGGCGGTGGATTTCGTAGTCGAAAACGCGGCCGGCGAGCAGCAGCGGCATGCCTGCGGCGCGCGCCGCGCGCAAGGCGAAATGGAAGCCTTTCTCCGGGCAGATCCGCCCGAGCGCGATGGCATATCCGCGCCGCCTGTGCGCCGGGTGGAACGCGTCGAGGTCGACGCCGTTCTCGACGTCGCGCACGAGGTGGGCGCCCGGCGGACAGCGCTGCCGTTGCGATGCCGAGACGCATTGCAGGTGGACGCCGGGCAGGTGGAACGCCGCGGGCGCGTACCACCCCGGCGGCAGATGCAGCGTCGCGAGCACCGGAACGTCGGCACGGGGTGCGTAGTGATCGAAATCGACGCCGTGGAGATGCACCACGTCGATCGGCTCGCGCTGGAGGGCTCCCTCGATCGCGTGCCGTGCGGCAGCTTGTGCGCGCGCCAGGGCGAGCTCATCGATGGGCCCGTCGTGCCGGGGCAAGGCAATGAGCGTCCCGGCGCACCGCGAGCCCTCCTGGGCGACGATCAGCGAACGGTGACCCGCTTCGACGAGAGCGCGATCGATTGCCGCGAGGACTTGCTCGGCACCGCCCACGGCGTCCGGGCCGACAGGCGCCAGCGGGTACGCCACGTTCAACACGGTCAACCCCACGGCGAGCGTATGCTGGTATCGAGGCGCGCCGTGGGGAACCCACTCGTTTCGTACGTCTCAGCCGAGGGTGCGGGGAAGCCCTAGCTCGTCGAGCGCTGCGCAGGCGAGCGAGCGGAACTGCTCGCCGCGCATCCATCCCATGCGCTCCGAGTACAGCTCGCCCGCGTGCGGCGGCCGCGAAAAGTCGGCTGGCGGCGTTGCGCGGAACAGCTCGGGGCCCAGCCGGAAGGGCGCGAGCGTTTCCGCCTGGCTGCGATGCGCGTCGAGCATCCGCTGCTTGAGCGCGAGCTCCGCCGCGGACGGCTCGATGCGCAGAACTTCATTTCCAGGGTCGAGGAACTCGCCGACGACGAGGCCGCCGTTCCGCGCATGATAGCCGGTCATCTCCAGCAGCACGGGCTCCTGCTCGCCGGCGCGTCGCAAGAGGAGGGCGGCGGCGCGGCCGATCACGCAAGCGGCGTCGTGGTCGGGGTGACCTCCTTCGTACGACTGGAGAACGAGCACCGATGGACGAAGTCGCCGGAGCGTCGACGTGAGCTGCCGCGCGAGTCGCGGGATCTCGCGCGCGGCCTCCTGGTCGACGCCGGACAGCGAATGGATGCGCGATCTCGCCACTCCCGCCAACGCGAGCGCCTCCTCCGCCTCGGCGCGGCGCAGCTGCGCGTACTCGCCGCGGTCGCCGCGAAAGCTGCGCGCCCAGAAGCGCGAATCGCGCGGAGCGCCGTCGGTGAGGTGCACGATCGCGCAGTCGGGAGAGCGCGCGATGAGCACGGCCGCGCCGACGACCTCGTCGTCGGGATGGGCCGCCAGCACGAGCGACGAGGGCGGAAGAGCTCCACGGCGCAGTAGCTCCATCGGCTGCCAACCGTACCAGCCGCGCGGCCGGCGTCGAAGAATTGACCGCGCGAAGCAGGACGCGCGGCGGCTCGCTACACTCGGCGGGCTTTGTGGAGTCCATGGCTCCTCGTGCTCGCCGCAGCGGTGGCACTGCTGCTGCTCGCGGTGTTGCACACTGTCTTCGGGGTTGGGTCTACCGGGTCCGGCCGGCGCACGACGAGTTGCGCTTCACAGATGCGGCCGACGGGTGGCGCATTGCCATCGCGCGTCGCGCGCCTCGCGGAGAGCCGCGCGTTCCGCCGGTGCTGCTCTGCCACGGCTTGTCGGTGAATCGCGGCAGCCTCGACTTCGGCGTGCCGCGGTATTCGCTCGCCCTCGCGCTCGCCGAAGCGGGGTTCGACTGCTTCGCCATCGACCTCCGGGGACACGGAGATTCGCGCCGCGGCCGTCCACGCAACTGGAGCTTCGATACCTATCTGTCGCAGGACATCCCCGCGGCGCTCGAGGACGTGCGCGCCGCGACGGGCGCGTCGCAAGTGCTGTGGGTCGGCCACAGCCAGGGCGCTCTGCTGGGGCTCGTCGCGGCGTCGGCGTTCGCCGCGCGGATCGCGGGTGTGGTGGCGCTCGCGCCGCCGACGCATTTCCATGCGCAGGACGCCCTGCGAAAGCTTCTTCCCTACGCGTTTCTCGCCACCGGCCACGGCCACCGGCTGCTCGCGCGCGCCGCGACGCCGATCGCGGGCTGGTTCCATCCGGCGCTGGCGCAGTTCGCCTGGAATTCGCGGAACATCGATCCGCGCGTCTATCGGCAGGTGCTGGCGAACGTGGTGGAGGACGTGCCGCCGCGCGTCCTCGCCCAGTTTCTCGACTGGATGCGGCGCGATCGCTTCGGCTCCGTCGACGGGCTGACCGATTATCGGGCCAGCCTTGCGGGAGCACGTCAGCCGGCGCAGTTCGTCTCGGGAGCGGTCGACCTGCTCGCGCCGCCGCCCGCAGTCCGTGCCGCGTTCGAGATCTGGGCGGGCGAGAAGGAATATTGGATCGCGGGGCGCTCGTCCGAGTTGAGTACCGACTACGGCCATTCGGATCTGATCTTCGGCCGCCGTGCGCCCGAGGAGATCTACCCGCGCGTCGTCGCCTTCCTGCGCGCCCACAGCGAACGCGCAGCTCAGCGCGCGCCCGCCTGAGCGCAAGACTAGGGAACGAGGGCAAGGCGCTGGTGCACCGTACACGCGGCGGTTCCACTCTACGGCCATGACGAAGGGGCTGGTCGCCGGCCTCGCCGGCCTCGGCGCCGCGACCATCGCGGTGCTGCAGACATCGCGAAGCGGTGGTCCGCCCGACCCGGTCGCTCCGCCGATGATCGCGCCCGCCGATGCTGGCGCGCCGGAGGCGACCGGTTCGCGCGACGGCGGAACGGCGGCACAGGCGTCGACGTCCGCCGACACAGGCGGCGTTCCCGTCTATCGAAGCGACGCGGGCACGCTGTACGTCGGTGGTCCGCCAGGACGGCTCGGTGCGGCGGGCGACGCGGGTCACAGCGATGCTGGGTCAGGGGACACGGGAAGCGCGGACGGTGGCGGCGGCGGATCGGCGAATGCCGACGAATTGCGCAGACTGCGCGAGCGTGTCGCGTCGCTCGAGCAGGAGCTGGCGAGGACGCACGCGACGGCGCAGCAGCAGCAACAACAGGTCGAGCAGCTCAACGACCTGAACAAGCAGGTCACGACGCTTCGCGAGCAGCTCGCCGAGGAGCAACAGCGCCGGCATCAAGAGGAAGCGGCGGCGCAGCAGGCGCGCCAGCAAGAGACGCAAGCCGTCACCGCGCTCTCCGCGGCGCAGCAACAGCTCGCGGCGGGAGACTCGCGCGTCCTGGAGACGCTGGAGTCCGCGTCTCCTTCGCTGCCGGCGCCTGCGCAACGCGCCGTCGCGAGCGCGCGCAGCGCGGTGCAATCCGGCGATCTGGCGGCGGCGCGATACTGGCTCTCGGTCGCAATCGCGCAGACGCAACAAGGTCAGGTCACTCGTTGAGGATCCGGAAGGAGCGGTGCGGCGTGCGCCGGTAGTCCGCCGGCGCCGTCTGCCGCGTGATCTCGGTCGCAGCTCGCGCGCAAGCTCCTCGCGATCGCGCGCGAATCGGACCTCGACGGGATCCGTCCGAGTGCCGCCCGGAACACCTGACTCGGGAATCGCTGCGCGTTCTCGCGAAGTACGTCGACAATCGCCAGCTCGTGATCGGCGGTCAGAGCGGATCGGATCGAGTGCTCAGCCGCACACACCGGGGACACTGCGTCGAAGACGTGCGGCGCGCCGCGCATGCCTGCATCGAGTCGGGCTTCGTACCGGACGTCGACTTCCTTCTTGGCCTGCCCGGCGAGACGAACGATGACCGTGGGCTGTCGATCGCCTTCGCGCGCGAGCTGGTCGGTCTGGGCGCGCGGATCCACAGCCACTCCTTCATGCCGCTTCCGGGTACGCCGCTGGCGGCCACCCGTCCGGAGCCGATCGACGAGCCGGCGCGCCTCGCGATGGAGTACCTCGAGTCGCAGGGCGCGATGCACGGGCAATGGCGCCGGCAGCAAAAAGTCGCCGAACGGCTCGTCGCGCTCAGGTCGTCTCGCGATACAGGATGACGTCGACGTCCGAGATGGCGACCAGCCCACTGCCGACCATCTGATCGAGGTACGGAAGCGCCTTCTCGATCTTCTCCGCGGCGTCGACAGCGACGACGGTGATCGGCTCATCAGCCGAACGCCAAGCCGGGCGCCGATGGATGCGGCCGGACGCGCCGTACCCTTCGATGCCCCGGTAGACCGTCGCACCGGCGAGGTCCAGTTGATGGAACCGCTTCACCAGGGCCTCCCAGAGCGGCTCGCCTTCCCAGGTGTCGTTCGCGCCGACGTGCACGCGCAGCATCTTGGCCTTGCCGGTCAGCTTCTGGTGCATCACGGGAGACTCCGCCTTCGGCCTCCGCAGCCGCGCCTTCACGACGTCCACGTCGTGGACGGCGACGAGACCGTCTTCCACCAGCACGTCGATGTCGGGCAGCGCCGCGTCGATCCGCGCGGCCTCGTCGATGGCCTCGATCGTCACCGGCAGATCGGGCATCGCATCGGGCGTCAGATCCTCGTGCAGCTTGCCCGACGCTCCGAACCCGACCACCCCGCGCGTCGCGGTCGCGCCCGAAAGGCCATGCCGGTGCAACGTGTCGAGCACCTCACGCCATAGCGGCCGCAGTCCACGCCGCCGCGATTCGTTGACGTACACGACGAGGCGGCGCGGCGAATCCAATTCAAATCCTCCGCCCCAGCCACGCGCCCACCGCGACGGCACAGAACCCGAGCACGTTCGACGCGACGAGGTACACCAGCGCTCCGGCTGCCTGTCCGAGCTGGACGAGGCGGAGCATCTCGTATTCGTACGTCGAGAATGTCGTGTACGCCCCGACGAAACCGACCGGGAACAGGTAGCGCCATCCCGGGTTGAGCTCCGCGCGTCCCGCGGCCGCCGACAGGAACAGCGCGATGGCGAAGCAGCCGCTCAGGTTGATGACGAGCGTTCCGTACGGCCACCCCGTCCCCAGGCGGCGTGCGAACGAATCGCCGACGGCAAATCGCGCCACTGCTCCGGCGGCCCCGCCGAGCGCGACCAGCAGCATGGCGGTCCCGCGGCCCACGCGCGCAAGATATCAGAGCACCAGATGCGCGACTGCGGGCTTCAGCTGCGCAGCAGACCTTCGGCTTCCATTGCCGCTCGGACAGCCGGTCGCGCGGCGACGCGCTTCACGTAACCGTCGAGCGCGGGCCAGCGGGCGAGATCGATCCCGACGACCCTGCTCCAGTTGAGGACGGTGAAGAGATACGCGTCCGCCACCGAGAACCGATCTCCGAGAACGAACTGCCGCTTCTCCAGGTGGCGCGCGATGAAATCGAATTTTGGGCCCAGCGCATCGCGCAGCGCCGGACGTTGCTCTTCCGCGGCGCGGAAGAGCGGGCTGAA
>Ga0209474_10003583_pt1 | contig 13602 bp, 14 predicted proteins | sample GraSoiAngelo_145_FD_185902 | JGI IMG/M metagenome (GOLD analysis project Ga0209474, IMG submission 185902) | Grasslands soil microbial communities from the Angelo Coastal Reserve, California, USA - 14_1009_05_20cm (SPAdes) (version 2) | ecosystem: Environmental > Terrestrial > Soil > Grasslands...
TGCCATCGGCGGGATGGGTCAGGCTCTGACAGAAAAGCCCCGCACGCGGCGAGGCTTTCTCAACGTCGATCGAACCACCGATCAGGAGGAGGGGACCGCACACCGGCGGGTAAACAGCCAGGACGATCGATCCATCCTGGCTGATGGCAACTACGTTTTGTCCCCAGACACGAACTTGTGGAAGCGGCTGAGCTTTCCGTCCTTGGTTTTGTCCTGATACAAGAATTGCAGGTGCGTTTCGTCGAATTTCTTGAAGAATTCCTCCCAGCTGATCTCTTCCAGGCCTTCTTCCTTTGGGCCAAAATCGATGCGGAGAATGCCGGCGTGCCCGCCCTTTCCGGTCTCTTTCACGGTGGCGGGCGCCCCCCCACGCTCATCGACCCATTTTTTGATCTTCTTGTGGTCTGTGGTGGTGTGGCTTTCACTCATTTGGGAAACTCTGAACGCGGGTTGATGCCGTCATAACGAGCAATGTACGAAGCGGGTCCGTGCGGCGCGGATAAGTTACCCACGGCTAACCTATGTTAAAGCCAGCATTCCCCGCACTGTGCCTCGAGCAGGCCGGGCTCGAACTACGTTAGGTTGTGAATACCTCGGCCAGGAAAGTGAGCCGATATACGACTTCACCGCTTTCGCGGGTGACCTCCATGCGCCACTCGGGTCCAGCTTTCAGCGCGCCATCCAGGTCGCGCAGCATCTCGCCGCATGAGGTCGTAGCCTCAACCCATGCAGCCTCATCGTCCGCAAGTTCGACTCCTTCATGCGGCCACGGTGGCGCGCCCTCGCCATACGTGATGCGGTAGAAGTAGAGAGGCATCGGGTTGCCCTCTAGCCCGAAAGCCAGCGGGCTGGGCTTAGCCGCTTGCTTGGCCAAAACGATCATCAACTGTTTGTTCAGATGAGCGTTCCCGAGCACCTGCAGATTGTTCGGACATGAGGCGATTCGGTGTGGTTCACTACACGCCGATATCTCAGGGATTTCAGTTCAGACCGATATCTCTTTCAGATCTGACTTCAACGTGGCGACAGCCGGCTTGAAGAGCTTCAACTCCTGGATCACTTCGTCCATGACATTGGTCCAATCACCGGCTGTTTTCTGGTGAAACAACTTCATGGTCGGATACCAGATGGTCTCGCGACCTGTGTCCGGCCATCGCCAGTCGCAGCCCCGGTGCAGCATCGTCCATACGGGAGCAGCGAGCGCTCCGGCCAGATGCGCTACCAGCGTATCTACCGTGATAATCAGATCGAGGCTGGTAATGGTGGCTGCCAATGTTTGGAGGTCATCCGCCGCAATGTCCTCCGCCGGGATCGTGGGGGCCAATGCGCGGCCGGGGCCTTGTTGGAGCGAAAATAGCCGAACCTCGGAGCGCTCAAGCAATCGGGCAAACAGGCGAGGTGGCACCGAACGGCGGTTATTCCAACTGCCTGCTTCCCATACTATTCCGATCGAAAGCGGCGAGCGCTCTTGTTTTTTGCTTTGGGGGTAGTCTCGAGGCAAATAGGGGACCCTGTCGGCTGTAAGTTGTGGCGTCACTCTCAACGCATGCGCCAGCTCCATGACTTCTATGTCGACGTCAAATTTCACATCGGGTGTACCATCGTGGAGCGGGATCGCACGATCGACCCCGTCGACCTGAACCAGCAACGGCAGCAGTTCGGGCTGTCCCCAAACGATCACCTCCCGCGCGATGTCTCGCAGAGGCTTGGCGAAGCGGATGAACTGGATCGTGTCGCCAAGCCCGTGATAACAGCGGATCAGCACCAGCTTGTCCCTGAGATCCTCGCCTCGCCAAATCCGCTGATGATGGCGCTCCCCGGCGTGCTTGATCGCCCCGGAAGCGCAATATTCGCTGAGGCTTCGGTCGCTTAGCTCCCAAGCGCGTTGAAAATCATTCTTTCGCAGTGCATCGGTCCATTGGCGATGAAGAACCGAATTCACTCGGGGGCTCGCGTCTCAAAGATGTGGAAGAAAGCGCACCCTAACGGGCGGAGGATTTCGCGGATTGCAGCGACTTCGCCGCATCCAGATGCTTCTGCAGCACCTCGACCTGACCCTTGGCGTACTCACCGGCGGCATCGGACTGTTTTGCTTCCTTTTTGTATTCTGCGAGATCCTTTGTGTGATCCGCAACCATCTGCGTTGCAAAGTCACGATCGAACCGCGCGCCGGTCATTTTTGACATCTTCGCATAATCCGCCTTTTGCTTGGCGTTCGGGCCATCCGGCGGCGTCATGCCCAGCGACTTGGCGGCGTCGATCGCTTTTTGGTTTCCTGCCGTGTGGTCGTCGACCAGCATTTGCCCGTATTTCTTGACGTCCGCGCTTTCTCCGTTCTGCTGAGCCAGCTTGCCCATCTGAACCTCGGCATAGTTGCCTTCGATGGCTTTCTTCAGAAATGCCTGGCTCGGCTTGCCCGCCGCCAACGCCGGAGAAGCCGCCAACATTGCGATGATTGCGAGCGAGGTGAACTTCATTGCGAATTTCCTGGTTTGGAGGATCGTGGTTGATGCGATAACCTGATCGCGCAGATCGCGTTCCATGGCTCGCCAAGCATTTGACTGGCACCACCGAGTAGCCTCGCCGATCACGAAAGGTGCATCGGATACAGCAGCTAACACGATCTTCTTCTTGTTCTTCTTCAACGTAGAAGCTGGCGGCTATTGACGCGGCTTCGGCGCGTACAGCGCTGCTGACACTATCATACGTTAAGCAATTTTCTTTTTTTGCGGGCTCGAACTCGGCTCGTGATGCTTGCAGGCGCACGGCCCGGAACGAATGCGATCATCACACGTTCGCGGAAACGTACTTACCTTTACGAGTTCGCACTCGAACGAGCAAAAATACCATGCACGCTCCCACTCCGCCGCCCCGCAAGGTACGCATTGGAATTGTTGGGATCGGAAACTGCGCCAGCTCTCTCGTTCAGGGCCTGAACTATTATCGAGAAGCCAAGTCCAACGAGCCCGTTCCGGGCCTGATGAACGTGAATCTCGGCGGCTATCACATCAGAGACATCGAGGTTTCGGCAGCGTTCGACGTCAACGCAGCAAAAGTCGGCAAGGATGTCGCCGACGCGGTCTGGGCCGCCCCCAACAACACGCATCGCTTCGCCGACGTTCCGTTCACCGGCGTGACCGTGATGCGCGGCCGGACACTCGATGGCATCGGACAATACCTCCGCGACGACATCGAAATGTCCGACGAGGAAGAAGCGGATGTGACCTCCGTTCTGACTCGATCTCGAACCGATGTCCTTGTGTCCTATCTTCCCGTCGGCTCGCAAAAGGCCACCGAGTGGTATGCGGAACGCGCGCTCGAGGCGGGCTGCGGGTTCGTCAACTGCATACCCGTTTTCATCGCATCCGATGCCAATTGGCGTGCGCGCTTCGAGCAGGCCGGCCTTCCCCTGCTGGGTGACGACATCAAGAGCCAGGTTGGGGCCACCATCGTGCATCGTGTGCTGGCCAATCTGTTTCGCAGCCGGGGAGTCCGGCTCGACCGCACGTACCAGCTTAACTTTGGCGGCAACGCCGATTTCAAGAACATGCTTGAGCGCGAGCGGCTGAAATCGAAGAAGATCTCCAAGACCCAGGCGGTGACCAGTCAGTTTGAGGTGCCTATGGAGCCCGACAATATTCATGTCGGTCCGAGCGATCATGTGCCGTGGCTGACGGATCGAAAGATGGCCTATATCCGTCTCGAAGGCACGGCGTTTGGCGGTGTGCCGCTTAGTGCCGAGCTGAAGCTGGACGTCTGGGACTCGCCGAATTCCGCTGGCGTCGTGATCGATGCGGTACGCTGCGCGAAACTGGCAATGGACCGTGGGGTTGCAGGCGCACTGATAGGGCCTTCCAGCTATTTCATGAAGTCTCCGCCCGAGCAATTTGCCGACGATGAAGCCCGTGAGCGTACCTATCGTTTCATCGCCGGCGATGCGTAGGGCCAGTCGCGTGACCACGCACGTGCATCTTGTACGCCACGGTCATCACGCGTTATTGGGCCGCGTGCTCTGCGGACGAATGCCGGGGGTGCAGTTGGATGAGCTCGGGTGCAGCCAAATGGCGGCTGTTGCGCAGATGATAAAGCAGACATCTCCTTCCGCGTTGCAATCGAGTCCACAACGACGGGCGCTGCAATCGGCAGGGATCGTGGCTTCGACGTGCGGCCTCGCCGTGGAGATCGTGCCTGCATTCGACGAGATCGACATGGGAGAATGGACCGGCGCAGAATTTTCGGGTCTTGCATCCGACGAACGATGGCAGCGTTGGAACGAAAAGCGCGGCAACACGCGGCCGCCAGGCGGGGAGAGCATGGTCGCAGTCCAGACCAGGGTAGTCGGACATATCGAACGATTCCGAGCGCTCGGAGGTTCGATCGTCATCGTGACTCACGCCGAGCCGATCCGAGCCGCGCTGATGCATTATCTGGCCTTGCCGCTGGATGCGTTCCATTCTGTCGAGATCGATCCCGCAAGCATCAGCACGATATCGCTCGACGGTTCGCGCGGACTCGTCTCTCGATTAAACGGTGAGGTGACGGCGTGAAGATCGTTATCTTCGGTCTGACGATCAGTTCGTCGTGGGGCAATGGACACGCCACGCTCTGGCGCGGGCTATGCAAGGCGCTGATCCAGAGCGGACATGATATCGTCTTCTACGAACGCAACGTTGCGTATTACGCCGAGATGCGGGATCTCAATGAACTCCCTGGAGGACGGCTCGAGCTATATGAGGACTGCCAAAGCGTCTGCCGACGCGCCTCGATCGATTTGACCGACGCAGATGTTGCGATCATCACCTCTTACTGCCCGGATAGCCTGGTTTTCACCGATATCGTGCTCGCGCAAGACCGCGCGTTGCGTGTGTTCTACGATCTCGATACCCCGGTCACGCTAGCCCGACTCGAGGCCGGCGAATGCGTTCCCTATATCCCCGCTTCGGGGCTGGCCGATTTCGATCTGGTGCTGAGCTATAGCGGCGGGCGTGCGCTCGATGAATTCCGGACCCGGCTGGGCGCTCGACATCTTGCTCCGCTCTACGGTCATGTCGATCCGGATCTGCATCATCCGACGCCGCCGTTACCGCGTTATTGTGCCGATCTTTCCTATTTGGGAACCTACTCGGAAGACCGCCAGGACGCCCTCGAGGCATTGTTGGTAGTGCCGGCGCAGTTGCGGCCGGATCGAAGGTTCCTGATTGGCGGCGCTCAGTACCCGCAGCAGTTTCCGTGGTCTTCCAATATTTATTTCGTTCGTCATTTGCCGCCGGCCGAACACGCTGCTTTCTTCTGCTCGTCGCGCCTAACCCTTAACGTCACCCGACGTGCCATGGTGGAGCGGGGCTGGTGTCCTTCCGGTCGCTTGTTCGAAGCCGCCGCTTGCGGTGCGCCGATCGTCAGCGACATCTGGGAGGGACTGGATGCATTTTTCCAGCCCAATCAGGAGATCATTCTCGCCGGCGGATCGGCCGATGTAGTGGCTGCGCTTGAGCTTGACGACGAGGAGTTGCAGAGAATGGCCCGCCGCGCACGTGAGCGCACTCTCGACGAGCACAGCTCGCGTCGCCGTGCCGACGAATTGATTCAACTGCTCGAAAGGCCGTCTCAGACCGTTCCCGGCCTTTTGGCATCGGCGGGGGCGTGAGATGTGGGGCATTATTCCGGCCGCTGGGCGAGGCAGCCGAATACAGCCGCTGGCATTTTCCAAGGAGCTGCTGCCTGTCGGTAGCCGGACAGAAGACGGCGTGGAGCGTCCATGCGCGGTCTCGGAGTATCTCGTCGAGCGGATGATTCTGGGCGGCGCCGACAAGATCTGCTTTGTAATCTCACCTGGTAAATCCGACATTCTGGGCTACTTCGGCGACAGCTACGCCGGCGCTCAGATCGCCTATGTCGTTCAGCCGAATGCCGAAGGTCTCTGTGACGCGATTTTCCGGGCCAGTTGCGTCGTCGGCACCACAGAGCCGGTGATAGTGGGACTGCCCGATACGATTTGGTTTCCGGAGAATGCGCTCGATTCCCTGCCGGATTGCCCCCTGTCGTTTCTGCTGTTTCCGGTGGAGCACCCGGAGTTTTTCGACGCGGTAGTGCTCGAGGGAGACCAGGTCAGGGAAATCCAGGTGAAGCACAGGTCTCCGGCGTCGAACTGGGTCTGGGGCGCGTTCAGGATGTCTGCCTCAGGTTTCCGCGATCTCAAGGCGCTGTGGGAGACCCGAGGACGCAGCGACGAATATTTTGGAACGCTCGTTAACAGCTATCTCGCAGGAGGCGGCGCCGCGCTCGGAATCAAAGCCGGCGAATCTTACGTCGATGTAGGTACGCTCCATGGCTACCGCACGGCAATGACCCTGCTTTTGAGCCGGCAAGAACTCGGCGCATCCCGGCTCATGTCAAAACGGCAGGCTAAATTGACGCCACTTGAGGCTGTAGCCCTGCACGGAGCGGATACATGACCGGATCATTGCTTTCAACCGACGAGATTCGCCGTAAGGTCAATGCGCTGGGGCCATGGTTTCACAACCTCGACCTTCACGGTGTGGCGACGGCGCCGTCGCATTTCCTGGGAGATTATCCGAGGGTCAAATGGCGTCGCTTTGCGGATGTGGTGCCGGCCTGCTTGAAAGGAAAGACCGTCCTCGACATCGGTTGCAACGCGGGTTTCTACGCCATGGAAATGAAGCGGCGCGGCGCCGACCGGGTGCTTGGCCTTGACAGCCGCGAGCAATATCTCGCGCAGGCTCGGTTCGCCGCAGAAGTGAACAACCTTGACGTCGAATTCCGTAATCTTTCGGTTTACGACGTGGGAACGCTCGGGGAGTCCTTTGACCTCGTGATCTTCATGGGCGTTCTATACCACCTCCGTCACCCGCTGCTGGCCCTGGACCTGATCTATGAACACGCCGCCCGCGATTTGATGCTATTTCAGTCGATGCAGCGCGGCAGCGATCGACCAGGTAAGTTCGATAAAGATTACGATTTCTGGAGAACCGATCAGTTCGAGAGCGACGATTTCCCCAAATTGCACTTCATCGAGCACCGCTACGCCGACGACCCGACAAATTGGTGGATCCCGAACCGCAGCTGCGCGGAAGCCATGCTGCGGAGCGCCGGATTTGTGATCACGGCTCATCCGGAGCCTGAGGTTTATCTGTGCCGCCGCGGCAGGCGGCCTCAACCCGATGAGCTCTATATGGTCGGGAGCACCGGGGGATGATCGAAGCTGTCAAAATATGGAATGAGCCGAACAACAAGTCGCATTGGGATCTGGAGCTCGATCCTGGCTGGAGCCGCTTCGCGGAGATGGCCGTGCTCGCCGGAAAAGCCATTCGCTCGGTTCATCCGACCTTGACCCGCGTCCTGGGCGGCATTTCTCCAATCGACCCAGCCTTCATGAATCGGATGAAGACAGCCGGCGTACTCGAGCATATTGACGCCGTGGCGGTTCACGGCTTTCCGCTCGATTGGAACCTGTGGCAGATCGACGACTGGCCGAACAAAATCGCGGAGATCGAGGCCGTGGTTTCCGTTCCGGTATGGGTCACCGAGGTTGGCGTGTCGTCATTTGGAGCCGAGGAGGTTCAGGCCTGGGGCATAAAGCGCACGGCGCAACTGTTGGGAAATCGATCGCCGCGGATTCACTGGTACAGCCTCTACGATCTGCCGACTACTTGGGAGGCGACCACCCGCCACAAGGAAGCGGAGGGCTCTTCCTACTATCGGCATTTTCACATGGGCGTGCTGCGCCAAGACGGCACCCCCAAACTTGGACTGTCGGCTTTTGCCGAACACACCGACGTACTCGGATTGTGCCAATGGTTCCACTTCGAGGACCATAGATTGGATGAGGCGGTAGGATGGATGCGGCGGCTCGGCGTCCGTCACCTTCGCACAGGCCTGTCCTGGGCGGATAGTTATCGGCCGAACGCCCTGGCCTGGTTCGACCGTCAAATGGAGGCGATTGCTGAATTCGATGTTACCTTGACGTTCTGCTTCACTCCCGAGCATCGCGGCATCGCTCCACATCACACCAGCGCACCACTGGTACCGGAGGAGTTTGCCGAATTCTGTGCCAGGATGACTGAGCGTTACTGTCCGAGCCGATCCGTGGCAGGCGCTGTCGGCGATAAACCAGAGCCAATTGAATGCGCGCCATTGTCGTTGTGATGGATTCGGTCGGCATCGGATCGGCTCCGGACGCATCCGCCTACGGAGACGCCGGCGCTGACACGGTGGGGCATATCGCGCAGGCGTGCGCCCGCGGCGGCGCGGACAGCGCCCACCGCGAAGGGCCGTTGGACATTCCGAACCTTCTCAGTTTGGGACTGGCAGAGGCTTGCCGGCTCGCGACCGGGCAGACGCCGCCTTTCCGTGGGGCTCGCGAAACGATTGGTCGTTGCGGTTGCGCCGCCGAAACCTCCAGAGGAAAAGACACGCCGTCCGGGCACTGGGAACTTGCCGGCGCACCCGTCGCATTCGACTGGGGTTACTTCCCGCGCACGATTCCCTGTTTCCCCGACGAAATCGTCGCGCGATTATGCGAACGTGCCGGCCTTCCAGGCATCCTCGGCAACTGCCATGCCTCCGGGACCGAGATCATCGCACGCTTCGGCGACGATCACATTCGTTCGGGAAGGCCGATCTGCTACACCTCGGCCGACAGCGTGTTCCAGATCGCGGCACACGAGCAGGAATTTGGGCTCGAGCGGCTTTATGCGGTTTGCGAGATCGCCCGCGAGCTTTTGGAACCGCTCAAGATCGGCCGGGTGATTGCCCGGCCATTCCGTGGAGCGCGATCCGACTATCTCAGGACTCACAACCGTCGCGACTATGCGGTGCCCCCGCCCGACCAAACCATTCTCGATCTTGCTACGGAGGACCGCCGCGATGTCGTCACCATAGGCAAGATCGGTGACATTTTCGCGCACCGAGGAACGGGCCAGGTTTTGAAGGGAGACGGCAACGACGCGCTGTTCGATCGTATGCTGGAGGGAGTAGCTTCTCTCGGCGATGGCGGATTATTATTTGCGAATTTCATCGACTTCGACTCGATCTACGGTCATCGCCGCGACGTTGCTGGGTACGCAGCGGCGCTCGAAGCATTTGACATGCGGTCGATCGAACTGCTCGGTCGCCTGAAGTCCGACGACTTGCTCGTGGTCACCGCGGACCACGGCTGCGATCCCACCTGGGCTGGGACCGACCACACCCGTGAGCAGGTACCGGTGCTGGTGGTCGGAGGAGATGCCTCGCGCGCCATCGGTGCGCGTTCAAGCTTTGCTGACGTCGGTGCATCGGTTGCCGTACATCTCGAGTTGCCCCGCCTGTTGAAGGGTCATGCCTTCTAGTGCAGCTATTCACCTGCGTTAATAATTTATGTTAGGCGAAATTGTTGTTTGTACGTCCGCAAGGAACGAACAAACTTCGCACGGCTTCTCCAAACAAGACAGCCCGCGCGAACCCGTTTTCTCATTCCACTTCGCCACGCTGTCCCGAGTCGGCGCCCGAGCGGGCGCTGAGTGCGGTTCGTTGGTCCGAGTACTCACGAAAGAAATTGAATGACGCGAGTTCTTATCACTGGTGGAGCAGGCTTCATTGGCTCGCACACCTCAGACCTCCTGCTTGAAGCAGGTTATCAGGTCAGGCTGTCGATAACCTAACGCCGCAGGTGCACGGGCCATCGCGACAGCCACCTGTCTATCTTAATCCTGGAGCCGAGCTGACCGTTGGTGATGTTACCGATCACGCGGCGCTGGACCGGGCTTTGCGCGGAGTAGATCTCGTACTGCACCTTGCATCTACCGTGGGCGTCGGTCAGAGCATGTACGACATGGTCTCGTACGTTCGCAACAACGAGGTCGGAACCGCAACATTGCTCGAAGCTCTTGCGAAGCGACCGGTGGCACGGCTGGTCGTTGCGTCCTCCATGAGCATTTACGGCGAGGGCTTATGCCGGGATGACTCGAAGCGACTGGTCTATCCAGCAGAGCGATCCACGCAACAGTTGCGGAGTGCTCGATGGGAGCTAGAGGATGCAAACGGTCAGGCTTTGACGCCAGTGCCGACACCCGAGAGCAAGCCACCCTCGCTCAGCTCGGTTTACGCCCTCAACAAATATGCTCAGGAGCGACTCTGTCTGATGGTAGGGAAATCCTACGGGATTCCTACTGCGGCACTTCGTTTCTTTAACGTCTATGGACCGCGACAGGCGCTGTCGAATCCATACACCGGTGTGCTCGCGATCTTCGCCGCCCGACTCCTCAACGGCCGCTCCCCCATGGTGTTCGAGGATGGTCAGCAGCGGCGGGATTTCGTCCATGTTCTGGATGTCGCGAACGCCTGCCGACTGGCGCTGGAGTCGAAAATAGATGGCGAGGTCTTAAATGTCGGCTCAGGGCAGAGCCGCTCGATCCTGTCGATCGCGAACGATCTGGCGGAGGTGATGGGCAGGCGCGACCTTAAACCACACATCACCGGAAAATATCGGGCAGGCGATATCCGGCACTGTTTTGCCGACATAGAAAAGAGCCGCAGTATTCTGAGCTTCGCTCCGCGCGTGGAATTTACCCGGGGCTTGAAAGAACTCGCCGAATACCTCGCCGGCCAGATTGCCGACGATCACGTCGAACGGGCTACCGAAGAACTCGCAAGCCGGGGACTGGTGGCATGAGCACCGATACACTCAACCGGCCGATCTTGATTACCGGTGGGTGCGGCTTCATCGGCTGCAATCTGGCGGATGCCCTGGCCATGCGGGGCGACAAGGTCGTTGTGTTCGACAATCTGTCGCGTGCCGGCGTCCGGGAGAACGCACAGTGGCTGAAATTGCGTCATGGAGAGCTGGTCTCGATCATGACGGGCGATATTCGCGACGCGATTTCGGTGATCGAGGCGGTGCGAGGTGCGAGAGCGGTATTGCATCTTGCCGCTCAGGTCGCGGTCACCGGCAGTTTGCAGGAGCCCATCGATGATTTCGAGATCAATGCCCGCGGCACCCTGAATGTGCTGGAGGCGATCCGGATCCATAATCCTTCAGCTCCAATGATCTTCGCATCCACTAACAAGGTTTACGGCCGTTTGGTGCAAGACAGCGAGATCGAGCAAGTTGGAAACCGTCATGTTCCGATAAATGCTCGTCTCTCCGGTGGCGTGACGGAAGATGTTCCGCTGGACTTTTATAGCCCCTACGGATGCTCCAAGGGAGCCGCCGATCAGTATGTGCGAGACTACGCGCGCGTTTACGGGATGGACACGGCGGTGTTGCGGATGAGCTGCATCTACGGACCACGGCAATTTGGTACCGAGGATCAGGGATGGTTGGCTCATTTCATGCTGCGCTCGATTCTAGGAGAGCAGCTCACGATCTTTGGCGATGGATTACAGGTGCGCGATGCATTGCACGTATCCGACGCTGCGGCAGCCTGGATCGCCGTGCTCGAAAACATCGGATCTGTTCGTGGACGGGTCTTCAATTTAGGCGGCGGGCTAGAGAATGCCATCAGCTTGCTGGAGCTGATCGACCAAATCGCGCTGATGCGCGGAGTTGCGCCTGCGCTCAGCTTCGATCAATGGCGGCCGGGCGATCAGCCCTGGTACGTGTCGCGGTTTGACGCGTTGACTTCGGCGGTAGGCTGGATGCCGCAGGTGCCGCTCCGAGAGGGGCTTCAGTCGTTGTTGGGGTGGCTGGAAGGACGCTTCAGCCCAGCAGGCGCGAATGCGCCGCGGGAGTTGCGGCTATGACGCGGGTTGCGCTTATCAATCCTGATTGGCGCTACGACGGAAGCATCTATTTCGGCTGCCGATCGCCTCACCTCCCGCTCGAGCTCGGAATTTCGCAGCAAATGCTCGAGCAGGCAGGACATAAGACGCTGCTGCTCGATGCGCACATGTTCGGACTTGCGATCTCCGACGTCGCCGCCGAGCTTCGATCCTTCAAGCCCGACATTGTCGTCATTACCACTGCTCCCACGTATCTGTTCTGGCGGTGTGCGCCGCCGGAACTGCGTATCCCGCAGCAGCTAACATTTGCTTTGCGGGATGCCGCACCCATGCTGGTCGCTGTCGGTCCGCATGGCTCCAGCACGCCTCGCGCAGCGCTGACCAAGTTGCAGGTCGACTGCGTGGTAATGGGCGAATGTGAAACGACACTGCTGCGTCTTGCGAATGGCGAAAAGCAAGTGGCCGGCACTTGCTACAGGGACCGTACCGGCATCCGCGTCAATGGTGGACCGCAAGCGGCGGCGTTTGTGGATCAGCCGCCTTTGCAATGGCCGGATGAAATGATCCGCCGGCACAAGCATCATCACCATCGATTTGAAGCGACGCCGGTCGGACCTGGGGCGGAGGTCGAGGCATCGCGCGGCTGCCCGTACAGCTGCACGTTTTGCGCAAAGGACAACTTCCGCAACGGTTATCGCAAGCGGCCCGTCGCAGCGATCCTGCAGGAGGTCGACCAACTTCGCCGGCAGGGCGTCGAATATATCTACTTCATCGATGAGATATTTCTGCCGAATACCGAGCTGCTGAATGGCTTGATCTCGCGCGGTCTGCTGTTCGGAGTTCAGACGCGCATCGACCTTTGGAAGCCGCAAATGCTGGAATTGCTCGGCCGCGCAGGCTGCGTGTCGATCGAGGCCGGTGTCGAAAGCCTTACGCCGGAAGGGCGCGAATCGCTCGCCAAGAAGTGCCGGATGACCACCGACCAATTGGCCGATCGTCTGATGATGGCGAGACGTCACGTTCCATTCGTTCAAGCCAATCTGATCGAAGTGGCTGAAGATGACGACATCGCCGTGCAGCGCTGGCGTGACAAAATGCGTGCTGCCGGAGTCTGGGCCAATGATCCGGTCCCGTTATATCCCTATCCCGGCTCGCCCGATTACCGAAAATTGTGGGGCGAACCGGACGATCACGCCTGGGAGCGCGCGCACGATTACTATCTCGGGCTGTTCGACCGTTTCAGCGACGTGCAGGAGCAGCGTCCGGTCCCGCTTCGACAGCTCGAGCTCGAGGTGCGGCCATGAGAGCTGCTGGCTCGGGCATTCGTCTAATGATGACGACCGACGCCGTCGGCGGGGTATGGGTTTTCGCGACGACGCTGGCCCGCTCACTTGGGCTCGCCAGTTTCGAAGTTCTGCTGGTGACGCTCGGGCCACGACCAACGGCCGCACAAACAGCGATGGTGCGAGGGTGTCGGGGGGTCTCGCTGGTCGAGACCGATCTGCAACTGGAATGGCAGGATCCGGCCGGAGCCGACGTTTGCCACGCCGATACCGTGCTCCGAGCGATCGCAGATCGTTTTGGGCCGGACCTCGTTCATTTCAACAGTTTCCGCGAGGCCATGTTTCATTGGAAGGTCCCGACCATCGCGGTTGCCCACTCCTGCGTTAATAGCTGGGCCGCTGCTTGCCGAGAAACCGATGCATTCACTGGCGATGAATGGAAGGCCTACACCGTCTCCGTTGAAGCTGGATTGCGAAATGCCGACGTGTGGGTGGCGCCCACGTGGGCGTTTCGAGAGCAGTTGCTTTGGCAGTACGGCCTTTGCCAAGGCGGGGAAGTGATCTGGAATGGTGTGGAGAGTTGCCGTGGTCCGTCCGCCGCCAA
>Ga0209474_10003584_pt1 | contig 13601 bp, 15 predicted proteins | sample GraSoiAngelo_145_FD_185902 | JGI IMG/M metagenome (GOLD analysis project Ga0209474, IMG submission 185902) | Grasslands soil microbial communities from the Angelo Coastal Reserve, California, USA - 14_1009_05_20cm (SPAdes) (version 2) | ecosystem: Environmental > Terrestrial > Soil > Grasslands...
CGCAAAGGCGACCGGCCACAAGCCACCTTCGTCGAGGTTCGCCGCGTCGCTGAAGCCCAACGTCGCGTACCTCGACTTGAATTTCTGCGCGTCCTGGAAGAAGCAGACGACCTTGCCGTCCTTGTAGTACGCGGGCATCCCATACCAGAGCTTCGGCGAAAGGTCGGGCGCGCTGGCTTTGACGATCGCGTGGACCCGCTTAGCCATGGCGCGATCCGAGGTCTCCATCTCGGCGATCTTCGCGAGCAAGGCGCTTGCGTCCTCCTCCTTGCTTGCGGCCGACTTCCGCTCTTTGACGAGCTCCTTCATCGCGGCTCGTTCCTCGTCCGTGAGTACGCTGCCCTTCTTGTTGGTCCCAGTGGTGCTCTTGGCGGACTTTTGCGTGACCTTGGTTGGGCTCATAGAAAAACCTCCTTCGCTTCGCGCCTGGCTACTCCGCGTATGGCTGATCGCTGCCTTGCGCGCTGTAACCGACCCTCCAGACATAGCCGTCGGGGTCTGAGAACGAACCACCGTACCCGCCCCACTGCAGCTTCGCCGCGGGCTTGAGGATCTTGGCGCCGGCCTTCTTTGCCTCGTCGATCACCTCATCAACGCGCTTCTCGCTGCGGACGACGTAGTTCATCACCACGCCGGGGAAGCCGCTGCCCTGCGGGTTCACGCCGACATCGGCCGCGAGGCCCTCACGCCCGTAGAAGCCCACGAGCGACCCTCCGTGCGGAACGAAGAACACGGAGATCTTGTAGTCGTTCTGGATCTTCCAGCCGAGGCCTTCGGTGTAGAAGCGCTTCGACTTCTCCATGTCATTGACGCCCAGAAGGATCGCGCTGACGTGCGCATTCATCTCGCGCCTCCCCAATACGTATTTAGAGTCTCAACCCAGCTATTTGCGAGCCGCCTGCGCGCTTGCAACGTACGCGGCGAGCGACTCGAGTGTCTGCTGCGCCCCCTGCGCGGCGTAGAACTTCGCGATCTTCTCATCGCGCTCTTCCTTACTGCCGAAGAGCAACTGCAGTGTCGCCTCGGTCGTGTTGCCACGCTCGGCGAGCGTGAGGGTCGTCTTCACCGGGTGCGGGTCATCCTTCTTCAGCGAATACATCCAGACGATGCGCTCCGGCGGCACGATCTCCTGCCATCTCCAGTGGTTCGGATAAGCCTTCCCGTCGGGGCCCTGGATCGTGGCGTCCCAGACTCCGCCCGGCTTGAAGTCGAAGGCGTGCGTGGTGATCTTGCTGCCCGGCCACGGGGCACACCACTCGGCGAGGTGGGCGGCGCTCGTGAATGCGTCGAAGACGATTCGCCGGGGGCCCTCGATGATGCGCGAGACGACGATCTCCCGGTCCGCCTCGCTGCTAGCTTCGCTTGCCATCTGCGTGCTCCTTCTGCTGAAGTTTCTTCACGTACTCGTTGAGCCGGTCGAAGTTCTCGTTCCAATACTGCTCGAAGCCAACGACCCACTCGTGCATCGGCTGGAGGCCGCGCGCGTCGAGGCCGTAGAGCCGCTGCTGCCCGGACTCGCGGACTCGCACGAGTCCCACTTCGCGAAGCACGCGCAGGTGCTTCGACGTCCGCGGCTGCGTGATCCGCAGTGCGCGTGCAAGCTCATTGACCGGACGCTCGCGCCCTTTGAGAAGCGCGAGAATCCGCCGCCGCTGCGGCTCCGCAACTGCGTTGAACGCATCAGAGGTCGTGGCCGCGCGTGCCATGAGGCCCAATATATGTCCATATCGGCATATGTCAAGATTGCGCCGCCCACAACTCCGCCGTTTCACCCCAACCTGACCCCAAAGCGCCAGGCCTGCGAGTTATGGTCACGCAATGTCAGCACGGGCAGCAGGGATTCTTGTTCTCCTCCTCATCGGTACGGGGTGCGTGACGGCGCGGAGCGAGGCATCTAATTCGCCTGGACCAACGCCCACCGCCGGAGCACAACCACCCGGCGGTTCGGCGCAACCCACGGCCACCGGGCCGCGGGAGACACCGACGGTGGCCGAGCAGGGTCTCGTACGGGCTCTCGCCGAATTCGCGCGCGCTCCCTCTGCTGGAACTCTCGGCGCGGTCCCCTTCGCTGAGACGGTCAGGCTCGGTCTCAGCGACCGGCTCATGACCGAGCGGGCTTCGCCCGACCTTGTACGTCCCGAAGCGTGGGTGCTTTCGGCAAACCCCTTCCGAGGTCGCGTCGGATCCTTCTCCGCGCTCGAGTTTCTGTCGAGGAACGTGCCAACGACCATTTCAGTCGGACCGCACGCCCATTGCGCGTCGCCTCCCGTGCCGCCTCCGACGGACCTAGCTCGGTTGCGCCGCGTGAGCATCCAGCCGAAGGACATCGACACCTGCGTTGTTTGGTGGACGGTGGACCTGTTCGTGTCCTCCGCGAACCGGATTGAGGCTGTAACTCTCGACGTGTGGGAGCCATAGCTTCCAACTCACGTTCGCGCGCAATGACCGCGGCTGGTTCGAGCTGATGGACCTGCTCTCGGCTGAATCGCCGCGACGCGCGGCCGCGCGTGAGGTAGCAGTCCGCCTGTGGTTCGCCGAAGAGATCAGCTTCGGTGAGGCGAGGCCACGTTTTCTCGAAAACTTCCGCCGAGCGTGAACCTTGCGCACCCCTTGCGCCAGACGCGGAAACGAGTAGAACGGTCGAGCGCGAGTTCAGGAGCTGAGATGAGCAAGAAGGCCATTTCGAGGAAGATCACCCCAAAGAAGCGCACTGCGGCGAGGATCACTGCGAAGAAGGCCGCCCCAAAGCGGGCGACGACGCCTAGGGGGAAGGGACCGGCCGAGAAAAACCTCGACATCTACGGTTCGGCGCCGCTCCGGTGGTCGCGCGCTCTCAAGCAGCTCGAGGCGGGTACCGCAGCGTCGTACTGGCTGGCGACAACGAAGCCCGACCGCCGACCGCACGTCGCCGCCGTCGGCGCGCTCTGGGTCGACGGCAAGATCTACTTCACGAGCAGTGCGAAGGCCCGTAAGGGTCGGAACCTTGCCGCGAACCCCAACTGCGTCCTCTCGGTCACGCTCAAGGGACTTGACCTCGTCATCGAGGGCAGCGCCGTCCGCATCACCGATCGGCCCACGCTCCTGCGTCTCGCCCAGCGGTACGCGGCCCAGGGCTGGCCCGCAAGCGTCAGTGGCGAGGCACTCACTGCCAAATACAGCGCGCCGAGCGCCGGACCGCCGCCGTGGAATCTCTACGTAGTCAGGCCGACCACGGCGTTCGGGGTGGCCACGGCCGAGCCATGGGGAGCGACGCGGTGGCAGTTCGAACCGCGCGGTGGCGACCAGACCTAGCCACGTCGCGCTCGCTGGTTTCGAGAGGATGTGACATGGATCTCACCAACGACAGCTACGTGATCGTGATAGGCACCAAGAACTTCACGGAGCGCTATTACCGCGACAAAGTCGGCTGGTTGAAGGTGTCGGCGCGTGGTCGAAAGTTCCGCGCGACGGCCGAGCAGGTCCTGAACCATGTCCTCCCGGCAGTGGCCGGGATCAAGCCGAAGGTCACGATCAAGGTGGAGCATCGTGACCCAACGTGATCCAGGGATGTACACGCGCGGCGTAGCTCCGTGCGAGATCGACGGCAGCCAGTCGGCGTCAATGCGACGTAACCGCTCAGTTGCGGCTGCGAAACGTGAAGAGCCACTCGGTGGGGTCGGTCCGCGGTTCGAATCGCCGATCGCTATATCCGACTTTCTGTAGCCCCGTGGCGGCGTTGGCGAGCTCAAATTCATACGAGGCAAGGAGATCGGCCGGCTCTGCGAGGCTTATCCGCCCTCGGAAGGGCATCGTCCAGTCGTGGCGCCCGTCTCCCCAGACGAGGTCTCCACGAATCTCGACCGTCAGTGGTGCGATCGTCTCGATCGAGTCCTCGAGCAAGTCGTCGACCCACCAATAGCGTGACCAAGCCGGCTCGTCCTGGAGGTGCGCGCCAGTCAGCCCCGCAACGATGTTGCTCAAGCGGCGCCCCCGCGCGCGCCGGTTCGTCTCGTCTTCGGCCGCCACGTAGTGGCGAAGAGCGTCCGCAAGCTTGGTCTCGAGGTCTTCTACTGCGCAGAGTTTAGGCCCGGCTCCGGCGGCATTGACGCCGCGCGACTATGGTCCCGCGACGGTAGCTTCCTGGTAGTAGCCCTGGGGATGGATGGACTGAAGTGTCCGAGCTAGGACGAGGTCGCCGCTGAAGCGGTACGTGCCGGACGGAACCGTCAACGGCGCCTTGATCTGGTAGACGAAAGTTCCCAGCTCGCCAGGCATCACGACGTCTTGGCTTGTCGTCGCGTACGCGATGCTCGAGAGCCACGTGCCGTCGTTCCACTCCGCATTGGGCGAGAACACGTTGCACGTCGTCTTGTCCGCGCGGCAGATCGCGAGGTTCACCTGGCTCGCAGTGTTCTTCTGCCACGTGGTGGTGCCGGTGTTCTTGAAGAACACCTGGAACGGCTGCGAGGGGCCCGGCGCGATATTCAGGAACGCTGATTCCCCGGCGTACTCCGAGTCATACCCCGCAACAGCGCTCGCTTGTCCGGAGGATGGTCCGACCATCAGGACGAGCGCGATGATCGGCGTAACGACGAAACGCATCGCGCTTTTCCAGCCGCAACCTGCGTGCCGGGTCTAGCCGCGCGAACGCGGCACAGGTATGCTCCCCGCGGCCCGGGGGAGGACGCGCGCTTCCGAGCACGCACCCCGGACTTCGCGCAACGGTGTGAGCGCGGCGGAGGAGGGACTCATGGCGGCACGAACGGCCGCGGTGGGCGGCACCACTGATTGGATCGAGCGGCAATTCCACGTACGCGCGGCAGGTTCCACGATCGGCACGGAAGTGCGGGGCGGTATCACGACCTTTCTCGTCATGTCGTACATCCTCGTGGTCAACGCGGTCATTCTCTCTGGCGCCGGCATCCCGTTCCCCGCGGTCGTCGCGGCGACGGCACTCATGGCCGCCCTTTTTACCGGCGGAATGGCGCTGTGGGCGAACTACCCCTACGCGGGAGCGGCGGGGCTCGGCATCAATGCGGTTGTCGCGTTTGGTCTGGTCAAGGGCGCCGGTCTCTCCTGGCAGGGAGCGATGGGCGTCGTCGCGCTCGAGGGCCTTGCGATCTGCGTCGCGATGGCGCTCGGCGTTCGGAGAGCGCTCCTCGATGCTGTACCTGTCCCGATCAAGCTCGGCATCGGCGCCGGCATCGGGGCGTTTATCTTCGCGATCGGCTTTTTCAACGGTGGCCTTGCGGTAGGCACAGGTAATCCCTCTGACCCGGTGGCACTCGGGAATCTGAACAGCGGGACCGCCATCGTCACGATCGGCGGCCTCTTGCTGACAGCGTTCCTGTACGCGCGGAACGTCAAAGGTGCGTTGATCCTCGGGATCATCGGCGCCACGATCATCGGCATCGCCGTGAACGCAGCGACCGCCGGCGCGACATACGGGGCTCTTCCCGGCGTCGCCGTAATGCCGAAATCGTTCTTCTCGACTCCGGACTTCTCGACGATCGGAGCTGTGTTCACGTCGGTGAACGGCAGCTTCGGTCTCCTCGAGGTATTCAAGCTCGGCTTCTTCGTCGCGATCCTCACAGTGTTCTCGCTCATGCTGTCCGACTTCTTCGACACTGCCGGCACGGTCGTGTCCGTGGCGTCCGAAGGCGGCTGGCTGAAAAAGGACGGGAGCATCGACCGCGTCGACCGCGTGTTCTGGGTCGACTCGCTCGGCGCGCTCTTCGGCGGCATCTTCGGCACCTCAAGCAACACCACCTACATCGAGTCAGGCTCAGGTGTCGCGGAGGGAGCCAAGACCGGGCTCGCGAGCCTCGTCACGGCCGTTCTCTTCTTACTCGCGATCTTTCTCGCTCCGATCGCGGGCATCGTCCCGCAACAGGCGACGGCGCCTGCGCTGATGCTCGTCGGCTGGTTCATGTTCAAGCCGATCCTCGACCTCAACAAGATCGGAAACATCGACTTCGCGACCGGCTTCGCCGTGCTCCTCACCTTGTTCGTGATGCCTCTCACGTACTCGATCACGAACGGGGTCGGAGCGGGCTTCATCGCGTATTCGGCTCTGAAGGTCGCGAGCGGAAAAGCCAAAGAGGTCAGTCTCCCGCTGTGGGTGGCGACGGCAGCGTTCGCCATTTACTTCGCTGATCCCTGGCTGCGCCACTTCTTGTCCCAGTAACGACCGGTCCGGCACCAACGGAGGCCCCGTCGTCGACATGACGACGGGGCCTCTTTCTATCCTGAGGGTGTGGATGCCCGAGCGGCCGTGCGCGAAGCCCTCGAACGCGGCGAACGTGCGGCCTTGGTGACGGTAACCGGCCTCGAAGGAAGCCCGCCTTCGAGCGAAGGCATGGCCCTCGGTGTTCTCGAGGGCGGCGCGCGGTTCGGCAGCCTGGGCTGCGACGGGTTCGACGAGTCGGGCGAGCACGACGCGATGCGCGCTCTGCGCGAAAGTGTCCGTCTTGAGCGGACCTACGACTGGGACGAGACCGCTCGGATAAAGGTGGAGGTGCGCCCGTTCGCGCCGGGTGAAACGGTCCCCGGCTCGACTGCGCGACCGGAGCTGATCGTGATCGGTTCCGGTCCCGTTGCGCGCGCTCTGGCCGCAATCGGCAAAGTGCTTGGCTTCACCATCCGCGTGGTTTCGCGCGGCCCCTCCGATGCGACGGATCCGGACGAGCGCATCGTCGTGCGGGGCGCGGCCGAGCTCACTCGGCTGCGTCTCGGAACGGAGAGCTACGTCGTTATCGCCGGGCATGACCGCGAGTTCTCGCAGGAGGCACTCCGCATCCTTCTGCTGTCGGATGTGCCGTACCTCGGGATGATGGGAAGCCGCCGTCACACCGGCCCACTCCTGGACGAGCTACGCGCTGCTAGGATCTCGGATCGCTCGCTCGCGCGCGTGCACACACCGGTGGGACTTGACCTCGGAGCGCAGACGCCCGAGGAGATCGCGCTCTCGGCGATCGCGCACGTCGTCGCGGTGCGCAGAGGACGAAACGGATCGCCTCTCGCCTGACGCGGCCGGCACAGCTAGACTCGCTGTGGGTTTGGTGACCTCACGGGGAGGTCGCATAGTTGGCCTAGTGCGCGGGTTTGCTAAACCCGTAAGGATGCCGTAAGGCGCCTTCGAGGGTTCGAATCCCTCCCTCCCCGCATTTTTTTCGCGCGATAGGCCGGTACCGTTCCTCGGATGCGACGGATCGACTTTTCTCTCGTTGCAGCCCTCAGCGCGTTCGCAGTCCTCCTTGGGCTGACGCTCTTTGGCGAGCGCATCGCACCGTACGAGCCCTTGTACGTGGTTCTCGATCTCGGCAGGCAATCTCCGCCATACGCTCCGGGCGGACCATTCGCGCTGGGCACGGATACAAGTGGTCGCGACCTGCTCAGTCTCATTCTGTCCGGCGCGCGCGAGACGCTCACCATCGCGGCCGCTGCAGGAATCGGGCGTGTTCTTTTAGGTCTCTTTCTCGCGGCCGTGAGTTCGCGTTCCTCGCCGGTGCGCCGTGTTCTCGACGGCGTCTCAGAGATCGCCTCGGCCCTGCCGGTGACGCTCGTTGCGGTCGTGGCCGTCCTCGCGCTCGCTGGCGCCGACGCACGCGCTCTTCCATTCGTGACGGCCATCGTGGTCGCGGGCTGGCCGGGACCTTACCGAGTCTCTCGCGCAGAGCTAGCTCGCCTCGCGACTGCGCCTTTTACGGAAAGCGCGGTCGCCCTCGGTCTTCGCCCCCGGGTCATTCTCGCGCGCCATCACCTTCCACACCTGGCGCCTCTACTCGCGATGTCCATCAGTCAGCAGATGACCGCGTCAATCGTTGCCTTGGCGGAGCTCGGCGTCTTCGCGATCTTCATCGGACGGGTTCGGCAGATCGGGGCAGGCCTCGCTTCGGACCCGCCAGAGTGGGGCGGTCTGCTTGCGAACGCTAGGAGCGTCGAGAACCTGTACACGACTCGTTGGGTCTTCCTGGTTCCAGGCCTGACCATCGCGGCGGCTGCAGTGATGGTGGCCATCATCGGCATTGGGGTCGCCACTCGCTATCGCCGTCGTGACCTCGTTGCCGATTTGCGATCGCCGCTCGCCGCGACGCTCGTTGGCGCCGTCGTCCTATCCATTGCTGTTGCGGCGCTGCTTCCCGATCGTTATCCGGGCACGCGCGAGCGCGCTGCCGCTGCGCGTGACAGTGCGGTTCCCGCAGCTGAGCTCGCGAAAGCCCTGGCCGGGGCCGGATTCTCAGCGGTCGGATCTGGCGTGGTTGAGACGTCGTTTAGCGCGCTTCGTCAAAGTGGGCCGGCGACGATCACCGCGAGTGACTCGTCGAGCGCGATCGCGTTGCGCGACGGGCAAGAGGCGTCGTCAGATGCCCAGGCCGTCCTCTACTCAGCGTCAGGTGGTGGCATCGTCGACGCCTCGTTGGTTTTCGCCGGATGGGGGATCTCGCCCGCCGACTACCCACCGCGCGATGTGTCGGTGTTCTCACCCCCCGACTTCGGCAAGGCGATCGAGAAATGGGCCGACGACTACGCGAAGGTCGATGTCCGAGGAAAGGTCGTTGTCTTACTGAAGCTCCCATTTCTGCAAGCTCGCACCGCCCGAGTCACGCCGCCGGACGTCGCCACCCAGATAGGAAATGCCCTGAAACGCGGGGCTGCCGCGGTTCTGCTCGTCGACCCCATGAAGGGTCGGTATCCGCCGGTCCCACGATTCGGAGTTCAGACCGACCCGTACAAGCGCTTGGCACAAGTCGACCCGCTCGAGCACCGCGAGGGCCCACCTGTATTCGTGCTCAGTCTTGGCGCGGCAGACCGTCTCCTCGCGCCGATTGGCATCACGGCGACGACGATCTATGGCGATCCCGGGCGCAACTCCGCGGTCTCGTTGGCAAGCGATTCTTCGCTGCGAATGCATATCGACCTCGCCATCGGCCCCGTCACGCTGAAGTCGCGGTCGGTCGTTGCGGAGCGTGTTCGTACCGATCCGGCGCGGCGACGCGTGATGGTCTGGGCTGTCTCGCCCGATCCTCTGGACGGTGCGACGACGGCGCTTGACGCTGCCGCGGCCGCGGTCGAATCGCTGACCACGTCGTCGGTGACGGTGACGGTGGTGGCCTTTGATCCGACGGGCGATGTGGCTTCCAACGCGGCCGCCGTTCGCGCAGCGCTCGAGGGCCGCATTCCGGATCTGATCCTCGTGGTCTCGGGTCTTCAGGGAGATCGCCTGCAATTCCTGACCGCAACGCCGGAGTTCGTGCCGATCGCGGACGGGTACGCCGATCGTCTGGGCATTCCTTATCAGCCGACATTCTCGATTGCGAGCGAGGCCGACTGGACTTGGCCGGGCGTGAGCGCCTACCCCGCCGCGCGGACGCTCTGGGTTCGCGGCGCCGTCGCGCCCAGCGAGACGAGCGATGTCCGGCGTAATGCGGCGGCGTTCCTCGCTTACACGCTGGGACGGTACGAGCTCGGTGCGCCTGAGATCCGCAGATGACTTTCATTCCGCTCGCGAGGATCGCGCGAGTTCCAGCAGTGGTGTTGCTGGTGTGGGCTATCGTCGCGATCGCCGCGCCGCCAGCGATGGCCAGGTACGCGCCGTTCTCGCTCGGGCGGGGCGCGGGGCTCGGTTGCCAACTGCAGCAGGTCGCCGGCTCTTTCAACACTGCGAGACCCTTGGACTGCTCGCGTGCGCTCACGGACGTCTATCAAATGCCGCTAGCCGAGTTGATCGCTGACGCAACGCTGCGGAGCCTCGCCCTCCTGGGCGGGGCTGCCATCCTCGGCCTCGTTCTCGGCACAGTGATCGGAGTGTCGATCGGCATCCTGCGTCGGCATGCGCTCGTAGGCGGAGGGCTCGTCGCGGGTGCAAGCCTGCTGGCGGCGATCCCTTCGTTCTTCGTCGCTTACTTTCTGCAGCTTTTCGTGATCCTGCTGGCCTCAGGGTCGGACCGAAGGTTCCTACCGGTCTTCGGCTTTGGCTACGACGAGCACATCGTCCTTCCCCTGGTTGCTGTTGCGATTCCGGCCATCACGGTCACTGCGCAGCTTGTAGGAGTGCGAGTCAGCGAGGTCCTCGATGCCGACTTCATCGTTACGGCTAACGCCAAAGGTCTCTTGCCTTTCTCGATCGCGCGAGTTCACGTGCTCCCGCATGCCTGGCCAGTCGTAGTGGAGGCGCTAGGAAGCGGCCTACGAATCTCGGTGGCGAGCTTACCGATCGTGGAGTACCTCTTTGTGTGGAACGGGATCGGGTTTCTGGCGCTCCAGGCGATCGCGAGCCGCGATCCGGTCGCGCTCGCGGCGAGCGCGATCGTCCTGGGCGCGCTGTTCTCGCTCCTGGGGGCCCTCAGCGATTTGGTGAAGGCGCGAAGCTAGGTTCGAGATACAAGCCGTAGGTGCGCACGACTAGTCGAGGGATCGCACCACGAGCCCGGCGGGCACCTTGGGATAGAAGTAGGTCGTCTTCTGCGGGAGGCGCTCGCCGGCGTCGGCCACGCGTCGGAGCGTGGTCGGATCGACCGCACGCAAGAGCAGAGCAGTCGCGCCCGTATCCGCGGCCGCAAGCGCGGCCTTCGTGTCGTGCTCGTACGCGATCTCGGCGCCGGCTTCGCGCGCCTCGCGCAGCAACAGCTCCTCCGCTTGGGCCACCGGCAGCTCGCGCCAGGCCGGCCTCACGGACGACAGATCCGCATCCGCCTTGAGGGTCAGCTGCTCGTAGCGGCCGTCGCGGACGATGACGATCCCGGGCTGGATGTCGCCGATCGCGCCGGCGTCGATCGGCCCTCGCTGGAAGTACCGATCGATCGCGCGATCCAAAGTGCCGTTCCCGCGGACCACACGGTGCGTTGCGAAGATGCGAAGACCGGGGTCGTCCGCCGAGCACAGATAGGCGAGAACATAGCCGGTCGGTGCGTCGGCGGGTGCGCCCGCGCCGCGTTCGGCGAGGTAGGTAAGCGCGGTCTCGTAGCGGTGATGCCCATCGGCGATGTACACGCGGCGCCTGGCGAGAGCGTCGCGGAACTCGCCGATCGCCAGACGATCGCCGACCGCCCACACGCGGTGCTGATCGCCACCCACGGTCGCCTCGGCGGTGGGCTTCGTGCCTTCGATGTGGCGCGCGATCCCGCCGGCGATCTCGCCGCGTCCGTCCTCGAAGACTCCGAAGATGGCGCTGGTATTTGTGCGCGTCGCGCGCAGCAGCGCGAGACGGTCCTCCTTGGCCTTCGGGAACGTGAGCTCGTGCGGCATCACGATCCCTTCTTCCGGCCGGTGCAACCGCAGCGCGCAGTGGACACCGCGCCGGCGCACCCGGGTCTTCCCGACGGAGAACTCGTGGTCGTGCACGTAGATCGCGGCGGCCGCGTCCTGCCGCATCACGCCGCGGAGACGCCAGTCGGCAAGCTCCGCGGCCGCGGCGGCATAGGGATCGCCGTCGGGCTTGGGGAACTCGATACGGACGAAGTTGTGGGGGCTCTGGGCGTAAAGGCGCTCCCGCTCCTCCGGGCTGATGACGTCGTATGGCGGGCACACAAGCGCTCCGAGCGGCTCGGGCTGCTCGCCGTAGCGCAGGGCCTTGAACGCAGCGACGTCGGCCATTCCCGGATTCTGCGGCACCCGAGCGGCGACAATTCCGAGCGTGAAACACCGGGCACTCGTCGTGGGCGCAGGCAACGCCGGCAAGGCGCACGCCGATGCGCTCGAGAGCATCGGCGTCGAGGTGGTCGGTCCGCTCAGCGGAACGGCGACGGTGACCGATCTCGCGCCGCTTCGCGATCCGACCGTCGATGTGGTGCATGTCACGACGGCGAACGATCTGCATCCTCCCCTTGTGCGTGAAGCCCTTCGCGTCGGCAAGCACGTCGTCTGTGAGAAGCCGCTTGCCGGCGATCTCGAGGGAGCGGAGAAGCTTGCGGAGTGGGCGAAGCTGAGCGGCCGCCAGACGACGATCTGCCAGAACTACCGCTTCCTTCCGCTCGTCGCAGAGCTTGCCTGGCGCGTCGGGGCCGGCGAGCTTGGGCCCGTGCATCTGGCGCGCGGCGCGTTCCTTCAGGACTGGTTGCTCCTCGGATCGGACGACAACTGGCGGCTCGACACTTCGCGCGGCGGCGTCTCGCGCACCGCCGCGGACATCGGGGTCCATTGGCTCGATCTCGTGGAGACGATCACCGGGCGCCATGTGGAGTCCGTGGTTTCGCAGCTTGGTTACCTGCACGGGCGCAAGACCGAGGATCACGCCGGGCTGCTCATCCGTTTCGCCGGCGGGTTGCAGGGCGCGTGCACGCTGTCGCAGGCGTCGGCCGGCCGGCGAAACGAAGTCGAGCTCTCGCTCGACGGCACCGCGGGATCGGCGACATGGCTCAGCGAACGAAGAGACGAGCTCTGGCTCGGCGCCCGCGACCGCTCCCCGCAGATCGTGACGCGCTCAAAGGTCCGCGCACCGTCGGCGCGCCTGCTGACCCAGCGCCCCGCGGGCGCCGACGAGGGCCGGCGCAATTTAATCGCCGCTTTCTATGCGACGCTCGACGGCACACCGTCGCCGGTTCCACTGCCGACGTTCGACGACGGCCTTCGCCACGTCCGTTTCGCGGAGGCCGTCATCGTGAGCGCCAGGCGTCGCGCCTGGGTCGAGATCGCGGAGATGAAGACGACGATCGCCCTCGCGCCGTCGTGACCCGCATCGGAGTCCAGGACCGGCTCGTGCCGGGAGGGACGCTCTCGGAGAAATTTGAGGCGGCGCGGCGCTTTGGTTTCGACGCTCTCGAGCTCTCGCAGCGCCCAGCGTTCGATGAAGCTCGGACCGCGATCCGCGAGAGGATCCCGGTGACCGCGATCGCGGGCGGTTACCGCGGCTGGCTCATCGATCCGGATCCCGAGAACGTCGCGGCCGCGCGCACCGACATCGCGGAGCTGCTCGGTTTTGCCGGCGAGCTCAGCACCGGCATCGTGATCGTCCCGATCTGGGGACGCACGCGGAATCTCCCGGGCATCGCGACCGGTCGCACGCGAGCCGAGGACGAGGCGCTCTTCTTGGACGGCCTCCGGCCGCTCGCGGAGCGTGCCGAGCGCACCGGCGCGCGCATCTTCATCGAGCCCCTCAACCGCTATCAGAACGACATCTGCGTGACCCTCGCCGACGCTGCGCGCTTCCGCGACGCGGTCAACAGCCCGGCGGTGCTCGTGGTCGGCGACACGTTCCACATGAACATCGAAGAGGCCGACATGGCCGCCTCGCTCGCTGAGGCTGGGGAGCGGCTCGGGTACGTGCAGATCGCGGACTCGCAGCGATTCGAGCCCGGCGCGGGGCACATCGACTTCACCTCGATCTTCTCGGCGCTCGCCGGCATGGGCTACGCGGGCGATGTCGGCATCGAATGCGCGGGGCTGTCCGGCGCCGCCGAGATCGTCCTGCCGCGCACGGCGGCGCTCGTCCGCGACCTCCTGCGCGAAAGCGAGCTGGCCGTGTGAGCGGACATATCGACGACCTCGTCGCGGGTGGTGAGATCGGCGGCCGCACGGTGCGGATCCTCGAGAACGGCGAGGTGGACTGCCACACCTATCCGGTCGCGCCGCTCGCCGAAGGCACGGTCCGCGTCCGTAGCGCGCGCACCGCGATCAGCCCTGGC
>Ga0209474_10003587_pt1 | contig 13594 bp, 14 predicted proteins | sample GraSoiAngelo_145_FD_185902 | JGI IMG/M metagenome (GOLD analysis project Ga0209474, IMG submission 185902) | Grasslands soil microbial communities from the Angelo Coastal Reserve, California, USA - 14_1009_05_20cm (SPAdes) (version 2) | ecosystem: Environmental > Terrestrial > Soil > Grasslands...
GACGATGCCGTTGAATCACTACTCGCTGCTGGCGACGATCTCCGACCGGTTGCGGGTTCCGCGCCTCGGCCTCGCGAAACAGGCGACCTCCCTGCATTCGCAGCTCGAGGCGGCGGCCGCCAAGAGCCCGAGCAGCGGCTAAACCCCGCAAGGGGAGCCGAATACCGCAATGATATAATTGATATCACGTTATGCGTAGGCGTAACGAATGATCCACTATTCTGAGTTCGCCGCGCGGCGTGCCTCTCCCGGGCCCCTGCTTGGCGCGATCGCCAGCCTGGCGGCCATCGCCCTCTGCCTCGGGGACCCCCAGGCCGGAGTTGGAACGGCCCCTGCCGCCCATATCCCGGCGCTCGCCGGGCCGGCGGTCTCGATGCCCGAGCGCCGCAATGACGAGATCTCGCTTCGGGCTCGTAACCCGAGTGGGCCGCCAGCCAGCGACAACCTGTCGTCCGGCCCTACGGCACAACCGGCCGCGGTTGCGCTCTTCAACCGTGACCGAGCCGCGGCCGGGCTCCCACTCCTGACCGAGTCGCCGGCACTCGACGCGATCGCGTCGACGCGCGCGCGGCAAATGGTGACGGACGGGCTGACCCACGTCCGGCCGGGTCGCACGGTAATGGCCGCCACCGAGCTGCTCCAACAGAATGGTGTCACCTACACCTGGAACGGGGAGAACATCTACTGGGCGGGCGGACCGCCATTCACTGACGCCGTCTCCGACGCCACCCGAACATCGAGACAACATCCTTGGCTCGCACTTCCGCCAGGTCGGCATCGGCACCGCGATCGACGGCGACAAGATGTACATCTCTGCCGTCTTCACCGACTAGCGTTGGATAATCGCTACCAGGTTGCCGGCCAGCCTCGCCGAGATCGCGCTCGTCTTCTCGAAGCTCGGTCTGGTCGCCTTCGGCGGGCCGGTCGCGCACGTCGCCCTGATGCGCCGCGAGGTGGTCGATCGACGGCGCTGGCTCGATGAGCGCGTCTTCCTCGAATACTTCGCCGCCTGTCAGCTGATCCCGGGTCCGACCTCGACCGAGCTCGCCATCCTGCTCGGCTACAAGCGCGCCGGGGTTGCCGGGCTGGTGATCGCCGGCAGTGTCTTCATCGGCCCGGCAATGGCGATCATGCTCGGGCTCGCCTGGCTCTATCGGGAGTTCGCGTCCTCCGTGCTCCTCGGCGGGGTGTTGCATGGGATCCGGCCGGTCGTCGCCGGCATCATCGTCTGGGCGCTGCTCGATCTCGGCCGGCGGATCCTGCGCGGACCATGGCCGGTGCTGGTCGGCCTAGCAGTCGCGCTGGCCGCGCTGATCGGGCTAAATCCGGTCCTGCTGCTGGTGGCGGCAGGCGTGGTCATCGCGGTCCGGGATTCACTTGCGACCAGGTCGGCTCCAGGTGGCATGGCCGTCATCGTCGCGACGCCGCTGCTCGGCGGTGCGACGCTCCTCGGCATCTTTCTCGCCTTTCTCAAGTTCGGCGCGGTCAGCTTCGGCAGTGGCTACGTGCTTTACGCATTCCTCCACGCCGACGTTGTCCAGAACTATCACTGGCTGACCGACCGTCAGCTGCTCGACGCCGTCGCGATCAGCCAGGCGACCCCGGGTCCCGTCTTCACGGTTGCGACCTTCATCGGCTTCCTGGTCGCCGGGCTCGGCGGCGCGTTGCTGGCGACGCTCGGCATCTTCCTGCCGGGCTTTGTCCTCGTGCCGTTCCTCGACCGGATCGTGGCGGTCGTCCGTACCAATCGCTGGGCCGGCGGCTTCCTGGAGGGCGTCAATGTCGCTGCCCTCGGCCTGATTGCCGCCGTCGCGCTCCAGCTGGGTCGCGCTGCGCTGGTCGACCCGATCACCATTGGCATCGCGCTGGTCTCGTTCGTGGTCTTGCTTCGCGCTCCGCTTGCCGCACCGCTGCTGGTTATCGCCGGCGGCGTCGTGGGCGTGCTGCTCTTGCGCTGATCAGGCGGCTGCCTGGCCGTCGAGACGCTCGCCGAGGCTGCGCAGGAGAGCGCGGACAGCCGGCTCCCAGAGATGCGTCCCGGACTCCTCGCGAAGAATGCGAACGGCGCGCTCGTTGTCGAAGGCCTGGCGGTACGGCCGGTTGGAAATGAGCACGTCGTAGGTATCGGCGACCGCCAGGATGCGCGCCTCGAGCGGAATCTGCTCGCCACGGAGTCCACGGGGATAGCCGCTGCCATCGATGCGCTCGTGGTGCGCGATCACGATCTCGGCTTCGCGGTGAAGGCTCGGCACCCGCAGGAGGATCTCGTGGCCGAGGTGCGGGTGACGCTTGATGACGGTCCACTCGTCGGCGTCGAGCGGGCCCGGCTTATTGAGGATGGCATCCGGGATACCGATCTTGCCCACGTCGTGGAGCAGGCCGGCGCGTGCGAGCGTGCGCAGCTTGTCGGTGGGCAGCTCCATCGCGCGCCCGATCCGGACCGCAAGCTCGGCGACACGGGTGTTGTGCCCCTTGGTGTTTTCGTCCTTGGCCTCGACGGCCGCGGCCAGAGCGGCGATCGACTCGGCATGTTCGAGCTCGGCGCCGACCTTGACCTGGAGCTCGAGCGTCGCTTCCATCACGTCCCGGAACGACTGGCCCTTCGCCCGCTGCGCCGCGAGCGCGGAGACCGCGAGGCCGACGCTGAGCAGCATCAGCCCGTGGTACTCCCACCAGGAGAGGCGCCAGACCTGGCCGAGCATCATGATGCCCTGGGCCTCGGCGAGCAGGACGAAGGCAAGAACGAGGACACCCTGGAGGGGGAGGCGGGCGACGAGGTAGGCGGCGGCCTGGCGCCATGCCGAAAAGAGCAGCAGGGCAATGGTCGTCAGGCCCATCGCCGTGGAGTACGGCCGGACGCCAAAGGGTAGCTCAGCGATCACCTCGGTACTGGCGATGGCCAGCGCGCCGTAGATCGTTAGAGCCGTGGCGAGTAGGACGATCAGCCAGCCGGCCGGCGAGAACGGAAGGCGGCGCTCGAACGCCGCCGTCAACGGCGTGTACGACGCCGCGAAGAAGAGGGCGGGTACGAAGAGGCTGAGGTAGGCGGAAACGCCGAGCACGCTCCCGGCGTAGCGTGCGTCAGCTCCCGTCTTGAGGATGCCCGGTGTATCGATGCCGTGGACCGCGAAGATGCCGCCCATGGCCATGAACCCGAGGCAGAAGAAGAGCACGCGATACTGCGCGATCTGCACCGCGGCGATCGCCAGCAATACCGCAAGCCCGAAGGCTAGCAAGGAGACCACCGTGACGATCAGGAAGTGCTGGCGCGGCACGACGATGCCGGGGTCGGCGCCCGGATGGGCCAGCAGCCAGGCGAACATGCCCGCGGGGAAGAGGAGGGAACCGAAGGCAGCCGCCGGAGTCGCCCACTTGACCCGGGAGCGCGAAACGACCGCGGCGGCGGGGGCCATATCGACGTAACGGAGCGGTCGAAGAAAACCCCCACCTCCGCCCGAGGCGGCGGTGACAGCGCAGTATCATTTGGTTGTGGTTGAGACAACCTCCCAGGCCGCGCTGCAGCAGACCGGCGTCCGGCGGACGCCGCAACGGCTCGCCATCGCCGCGGTGCTGGCGCAGACGGGAAAAGAAACCTCGGCGCAGGAGCTGTACGAGCGCGTCCGCAAGAAGCATGCCTACATCGGACGGGCCACGGTGTTTCGATCGCTCGACACGCTGGTCACCGCCGGATTGGCGCAACGCCTCGAGCGGCCGGGTCACATCTCGGCCTACGTGTGGTGTGAGCCGGGTCATCACCATCACCTGATCTGCACCACCTGCCGGACCGTTGAGGACCTGGACGAAGAGGCGGTCGCGCCCCTTGCGGAGACGATCGCGCGCCAGCGGGGCTTTCGGGTCGACCACGCGACCCTCGACTTCTACGGCGAGTGCCGGAGCTGTTCCTCCCGCGCGAGAAGCTCCCTCCCGCGCTTGCGGGGACGGGTCAGGGCGGGGGCCGCCAACCGCGCCAGGACGTAGCTCCCGAACGCAATCGTCGTGATGAAGAAGCCGACCGGGTAGGGCACGTAGTAGGCGACCGTCAGCCCCGCCCAGGTGAAGAGCACCGCTAGCGCCGCGGAAAGCAGCAGGCCACGACTCGGCCGGGTCGTAAATCGCTCGGCGATGGCCGCGGGCGCCACGATCAGGGCAAAGATCAGGAGCACGCCGACAACCTGCACCGCCTCCGAAACGGCGACCGCGAGAATGACCATGAAAGCGATCGACAGACCACGAACCGGCACGCCCTTGGCTTCGGCAACCTCTTCGTCGAGGGTGGAAAAGAGCAGCGGACGGTAAACGGCGACGAGCGCCAGGACCGTGAGGAATCCGGCAACGAACGTGACCGCGACCTCCTGACTCGTGATACCGAAGATCTGACCGAACAGGATGCCGATCGCCAGTTGGGCCGACCCTTTGTACAGGTAGGTGAAGAGGAGACCAAGGCCGAGCGACCACGCCATCACGAGGCCGATGGTCACATCGCGGCCCCGTAGCCGCTGGCCGAGGGCACCCATGACGGCGCCCGCCGACATGGTGAAGACGAGCAAGCCGGCGATGGGCGTCGCTCCCGCGAGGACGGCGCCGGTTGCACCGGCGAACCCGATATGGGAGAGCGCATGAGCGGCGAAGGAGAGGCCGCGTAAGACCACGAAGTACCCGATGATCCCGGCCGAGAGCGCGACGATCGTCCCGGCCTCGTAGGCATGCTGCATGAAGGCGTAGCGAAGGAGTTCCTGCACGTCGCGCACGACGTCCCAGCCGAAGTACGGCGCCACCGCCAGGTAGAGCTCAGGCATCATGGTGGGCGCTCTCCGCTTCCAGGCCCACCACGAACATGTGGCCGTGGCTGTCGTGCAGCACCTCGATGGGGGCGTCGTACAGGCGGCTCAACTGTTCGGTGGTGATGACCTCCGCGGGCTTCCCGATCGCCAGACCGCCGTGCGCCACATAAAGCACGCGGTCGACGATCGGCAGCAGCGGGTTGATGTCGTGGGCAATCAACAGCACGGTGAGCCCGTTCGCGCGTGCCAACTCCGCGACCAGCTCGGCAATGATGATCTGGTTGCGCAGGTCGAGGCTGGCCAGCGGCTCGTCGAGGAGCAGCATCTGTGGGCGGCCGGCGAGCGCCTGTGCCAGCAGCAAACGCTGCTGCTCGCCGCCCGAGAGACGACCGATCGGTCGATCCGCGTACGCCTGCGCCTCCACCGATGTGATCGCCTGGTCCACCCGCTGATGGTTGCTGGCCGCGTTGCCCAACGCGAGGCCCCATCGGTTGCCGTCGATGCCCAGGTGAACGAAATCCCGGCCCCGCACGGGAAGGTCCCGGTCGATGTTGCGGCGCTGGGGAACATAGCCGATCTGGGGGTTGCCGCGAAGCGGACGTTTGCCGAGAACCTGGAGGCTGCCGGCCGCGGGGGGCTGAAGCCCGAGTAACAACCGCAGGAGCGTGGATTTTCCACTCCCATTGGGGCCCAGCACGGCAACGAACTCTCCCGTGTTCACCGTGAAGCTGGCATTTCGCCAGATCAGCCGGTCGCCGTAGGCGGCAGCCACGCCCTCGGCGACGATGGCAGGGGAGACGGAACGGGCCATGCTGCCCGCTATTGTCGGCTGAGTGCGGCCTGCAGCGAATTCAACTGCCTCACCTGCCAGTCCTGGAAGGCGGCGGTCAGCGGCTGGACGGTCTCCGAGATCCCGACGACAGGGATGCCGTTTTGGGTCGCCAGCTGCTTGAGGTTGTCAGTGATCGGCGTAGAGGTCTGCGTGTTGTAGACGAGCACCTTGATTTGGTGGTGGACGATCTGATCCTGGAACTCGGCCACGGTTTGTGCCGGTGGGTCGGTCCCCTCCGAGATCGCCTGCATGAATTCTGCGGGCGAGGTCAGATTCACGCCCAGGGCTTGCGCCATGTACACGAAGATGCTTTCCGTTGAGCCCACCGGGACGCCATTGACGCTTGATCGGATGTGGGCAACCGCGTCGTGGTACGGCTTCAGAGCCGCCGCAAACGCCTGGCGGTGCTGCGTGAAGTAGTCCGCGTTCGCCGGATCGAGGGAGCGATAGTCGGCGGTGATCGTGTCGGCGACCTTCTCGACCCAGTCCGGGTTGTACCAGAAATGCGGGTTGTCGCCGGCCTTCTTGTTGAGGAGCTCGGCGACGGTAAAGACTTTTCGGCTCTGGCTCGGGTTTGCCGAGAGCAACTTCTGTCCCCAGTCGTCGTAGCCGGCGCCATTCAAGATCACGTAGTCGGCCGTCGCAAAGGCACGGGCATCCGTGGCGCTGCTCTCGTATTCGTGCGGATCCGTGCTCGGGTTGGTCACGATGCTGGTGACCGCGACCTGCGAGCCGCCGAGCTGCGCGGCGATGCTGCCCCAGAAGTTCTCCCCGGCGATCACCTGCAGCGTGCCCGAACGTGTGTCCGCCGGCGTGCCGCAGGCGGCCAGCACGATGGCTAACAGCGTGACCGCGAGCAGCGTTTTGATAACCCGAGTCATTTGATACTGGGTATCATACCGCACGTGTGCGGCGTCGCGCGGCTCGCGGCGCACTCGCGCATAAGAACGTGCGCTCGTGTGCTCGCACGAGCCGCCTCGCCGCACGTGCTATTACGCGCGAAAGCGCGACTTCGCAATTCGGACTCTTCACAAGACACGCCCAGCGGTCCTATGGTGGGAAGAGCGATCGGAATTCTCAGAAAAGGAGGTGCAGGGTGTACTTCGGTGGAGGCGGATTGTTGATCGTTCTCGGGATTATTGCGCTCGTACTCGGCTACACCTTGATCGGGATCATCCTGATCATCCTCGGTTTGCTCGCCGGCGGCTTCGGCTTTTACGGTAGCCGTCGAGCGCCATAAGCGGAGCGATCCCTTCACAACCCGGCGGCTGCCACGCGGTAGTCGCCGGGCTTTTTGTTTTCTAGCCCCCCTGGCCCAGGTCGCGCGGCGTGTAGCCAAGCACGCAGGGAAGGCCGTTGACGGTCAGCTGCGCGTCGGTGACGGTGTAGGGGTTGAACGAACGGAAGGTGCAGACCGGCCAGCGGCCCGCCAGCGTTGCCGGCAGCGACTGGGTTCCCGGCAGGAAATAGTTCTGACCGATCTGGTTGACCCCCGCGGGAACCCCATACCACTGGTCTGGCTGCGAGGCGAGCGCCTGCGTCATGAACTGGTGCCAGATGGGGGCCGCACCCACGATGCCGGTGGAGTTGTGCGCCAGCGGATGGTAATCGGGATTCCCCACCCAAACGGCCGTGGCCAGCGTCGGCGTAAAGCCGACGGTCCAGTTGTCGCGGAAGTCCTGCGTCGTCCCGGTCTTGGCGCCGACGTGCCGGCCGGGGAGGGTCAGGTCACCGCCGCAACCAAACGACATGCAACGGTTGCGGTCGTCCGACATGATCGAATCGATGATGAACGCCACCTGCGGGCTGATCGCCTGGTACTGGTTCTTGGCCGGGTCGTACTTGAAGACGGTCTTTCCGAGTCCGTCCTGGATGCTCAACACCGGGGCCGGCCGGTGACGGACACCCATGTTCGCCAGCGTCGAGGCGCCGGTGACCATGTCCAGTGGTGAGACACCATACCCGCCGAGCGTCAGGCTGATGCCGTAGTGGCTGTCGTCCTGGTTCAGGCTGGTCACGCCCATCCGCCGCGCGGTGTCGAGCACAGCCGGGATTCCGGTCGTGAGTTCGACCTTGATGGCCGGGATGTTGAGGGAGTTGCCCATCGCCATCTTCAGCGGCAGCGTGCCGTGATAGCGCTTGTCATAGTTCTGCGGGGCGTACGGCTTGAGGCCGTCTTTGCCACCACCCAGGGGGAAGATCAGCGGCTGGTCCGAGATGGGGCTGAGCATGTTCAACCGGCCGCTTTCGATCGCGGCGGTGTAGGTGAACATCTTGAAGGAGGATCCCGGCTGGCGGGTATCGGTGGTTGCCATGTTGTACTGGCCGCCCGGGCGATAGTAGTCGTCTCCGCCCACCATGGCCAGTACCTCGCCCGTCTTTGGATCCATGGCCACCAGCGCGCCATCGTGGAAGTCGTAGTAGTTCCCGAACCGGTCGATCTGGTTCTTGACCACGGACTCCGCCAGGTGCTGAACGTTCAGATCGAGACTGGTGTAGACCCGGTAGCCCTTCCGGTCGCTGGGGCGGATGTGGTACTGCTTGTCCAGCACCTGCAGCACATAGTCGACGAAGTGGGGCGCCTGCAACTGGTTGGTCGGATAAAAGAACTGAAGTTTCTCGTTCTCCGCCGCCAGCGCCTGCTGGGGCGTGATCATTTTCTGGGCCACCATCGCGTCGAGGACTTCGGTCTGGCGCGCCTTCGCCCGCGTCGGGTTGATCAGCGGGCTGTTTTGCGTCGGCGCCTGCGGTAACCCGGCGAGCATGGCGGCCTGCCCCAGGGTCAGGTCGTGCGCCGTGGTGTGGAAGAAACCGCGGGCCGCCGCCTCCGCGCCATAGCTCTGCGCTCCGTAATAGATGGTGTTGAGATACAGCTCGAGGATCTCGTCCTTCGAGTAACGGCTGTTCAGGTCGACGGCGAGCACCGCCTCGCGGATCTTCCGCTGAATGGTCGGTGGCGGGTTGGGACCGATGAACACCTGCTTGACCAGCTGCTGGCTGATCGTGCTCCCGCCCTGGGCGATGTAGTGATGCGAGTAATCGGCTAGCGCCGCACGCGCGATACCGCCGAAGTCGACGCCATTGTTCTTGTAGAAGGTCTTGTCCTCGATCGCAATGGTCGCCTGCTTGACGAAGGGAGACATGGACTTCAGCGGCACCACGATCCGGTGGTCGCCATGGTCGCCGATGTCGTCGATCAGCGTGCCGTGACGATCGAAAATCAGCATGTCCTGATTGAGGCCGGTCGCGGAGAGGCCGTCGATCGCCGGCAGGCTGCCGACCGACTCGGCGGCGAAGGCGGGGATCACCATCAGCGGAAGGGCCAGGATCAGCATCGCCACCAGGAGAAAGGCACGCCGTCCTTTGGAGCGACGCTGGCTCCGGCGGAGGAGCCGCAGGCGGCGGTGGAAGGCATAGCGGGAGAGACGCCGTCGCGGCATCAGATGGGACCGAACGCGGGTGTTCCTGTCGACATCATCAAAAATGATAACGGAAATGTAGCGATTAGTGTATGCCTGAGATCAGGTCCGAATACCCAGCAGGCTCAGCCACGTGGCAGAATTTGAGTCGATGCGGGGGCGAGTCACGGTGGCGCTGCTGCTCACCATCGGCTTTTATGGGCTGGCGTTGGGGATCGCCGGCGGCCTGCTCCTAATCGCCTGGCTGTTCTGGGTCAATGGCCACCACGTCAACCGGGTCACGGCGTTCTGTGTCATCGGTGCCGGGGTGATCCTCTGGTCGATCATTCCGCGACCGGAGCGGTTCCAGCCGCCGGGACCAGCCCTCGAGGCGTCGTCAAATCCGAGGCTGTTCAAAGAACTGAACGACGTCGCGTCGCGAGTCGGGGAGCCGATGCCGCACGAGGTCTACCTCGTGCCGGACGTGAATGCCGGCGTTCGCCAGCGCGGCGGTTTCATGGGCGCCCGCGGTCGCCGCGTCATGTTGCTCGGCCTGCCGCTCCTCCAGGTCCTGACCATTTCAGAAATGCGCGCGGTGCTCGCGCACGAGTTCGGTCACTATCACGGCGGCGACACCCGGCTGGCTCCGTGGATCTACAAGACGAGGGAGGCGATCATCCGGACCGTCCGGCAGCTGTCGGGGAGTAGCAGCGTGCTTCACCTGCCGTTCGTCTGGTACGGGCGGATGTTCCTGCGCGTCACGCAGGCGATCTCGCGCCGGCAGGAATTCGCCGCCGACGCGCTCGCGGCGCGCACAGTTGGCGCCCGTCCCCTCGGGAGCGGCCTGCGCACGATCTTCGGCGCGGCACTGGCCTATGACGGCTACTGGCGCGAGGAGGTAGTCCCTGTTCTGAGCGCGGGTTTCCTGCCGCCCCTGGCGGACGGTTTTGAGCAGTTCCTGCGCGAACCACGAGTGGCGGACGCCGTCAATCGCGCCACGCAAGAAGAGATGAAGGCGCCCAGGATCGATCCGTACGACAGTCACCCGTCCCTCGCCGATCGACTCAAAGCGCTGGAAGGCCTTCCACCCGGTCCCGAGCCGGCGAGCGAGCCGCCCGCGCTCAGCCTGCTCGAAAATGCGTCCGGCGCCGAGGTGCCCCTGGCGGCGAGCCTGTTGAAGCCGGGCACGCCTGCCTTGCGGCCGGTCTCGTGGCCCGATGTTGGCATCGAGGTTCAGGTCCCGTACTGGGAAGCTCGCGTCCGGCGCGAAGCGCAGCTCCTGGCCGGGCAGACGGTCGCGACCATCCCGCAGCTGATGCTGCCCAGCGACTGGGACGCCGGCGCGCGACGGACCCGGCAGGTGACGATTGGCGCCGCCCTGGCGGTTGCCCTGGTCGGCAGCGGCTGGACGCTCGAGTCCCTGCCCGGCGCGGTGCCGGTGCTGCACCGCGGCGCCGACCGTGTGGAACCGTTCGGGATCGTTGAAGACCTTTCCAGCGGCAAGCTCTCCGCGCAGGGATGGCAGGAACGCGCCGGGGCCCTTGGTATCGCGAACCTGCGGCTCAGCGTCACCTAGCCGGTTGCCAGCGACCGCCGCCGCCTAATACAGTGGATTGGTGAACGTCGCTCGCACTGTTGGCCGCCCGCTGCTGGCCGGCGTTTTCATCGCGTCGGGACTCGAGGTGCTGGCGAATCCCGAGCCGCGGGCGAAGGTCGCAAAGCCCGTGGTCGACCGGGTCGCTTCCGCCATCCCCTTCGCGCCGACGGATCCGCTTGACGCCGTCCGCCTGAACGCGGCGGTCCAACTTGGAGCCGGGGTACTCCTGGCCGCCGGCGTGATGTCGCGACTTGCCGCCCTGGCGCTGGCCGTGTCGATGGTGCCCACCACCGCTGCCGGGCATCGTTTCTGGGAGATTGACGACCCGCTAAAGCGCCAGCAGCAGCGCACGCAGTTCCTCAAGAACAGCGCCATCTTCGGCGGGCTACTGGTCGTCGCACTCGATTGAATGGAACATCGCGGCGCCGCGCTTGGTTCTTGATGTAGGACGCACGTCCAGGAGGATTGGCCATGGCAAAAGCGCTTGAAGATCGGGTCATCGAAAACGCGGGGGAGCGGCCTGTCGCCGGCGATGACATCACCTTTGTGCCGACCGACCGTCGTGTGCGCGTGGTGTTCGGTGGCGCAACCGTTGCCGACAGCCGCGCCGTGATGCTGATGCTGGAGAAGAAGCGGTTGGCGATCTATTACTTCCCCGCGAAGGACGTCCGCGTCGATCTGCTTCAGCCCACCGGTTACACCAGCGCGCATGCTGGCAAGGGTCAGGCGAGCTTCTATTCAGTGAAGGTCGGCGACCGGGTGACGGAAAAAGCCGCCTGGCGCTACCTGCAACCCGAGCGACCCGACCTGAAGGACTACGTCGCCTTTTACTGGGACAAGATGGACGCGTGGTTCGAGGAGGACGATGAGGTCTTCGTCCATCCCCGTGATCCCTACCACCGGGTCGATGTCCTGAACAGCTCTCGCCACGTCAAGGTCATCGTCGGCGGCGAGGTCGTCGCCGAGACCACCCGGCCGCGCCTCCTCTTCGAGACCGGCCTACCGACGCGCTATTACATCCCCAAGCTGGACGTGCGGCTCGACCTCCTGACGCCCACGAATACCTCGACACGGTGCCCCTACAAGGGGAAGGCGTCCTACTGGACCGTCAACGTCGGCGGCAAGGAATTCGCGGACATCGTGTGGGGCTACCCGGCGCCCATCCCGGAGTGCCCGAAGATCGAGAACCTCCTCTGCTTCTACGACGAGAAGGTCGATGCCGTCTACGTGGACGACGTGCTGCAGCCCAGGCCCAAGACGCCCTGGTCCTAACTGGAGAGCTGCCGGTAGCGGAAGCAGCTGACCAGGTGGTCGTTGACCAGCCCGGTCGCCTGCATGAACGCGTAGCAGATCGTCGGCCCGACGAAATTCGCCCCGCGCTTGATCAGGTCCTTGCTCAGGGCGCGTGATTCGCTTGTCTCCGCCGGAATGTCGCCCATCGTCTTCCAGGCGTTCCGCTTGGGCCGGCCGCCGACGAACGACCAGGCGTAGCGATCGAAACTGCCCTGCTCCTTTGCGATGCCCTGGACCACGCGGGCGTTTCTGACGGCGCTCGCGATCTTTGCCCGGTTTCGGACGATCGCGGAGTTGGCCAGCAGCCGTTCGACAGCTGCCTCGCGAAAGCGCGACACGCTCGCAGGGTCGAAGTCCTTGAACGCCTTGCGGTAGGCATCGCGCTTGCGAAGGATCGTCATCCAGCTCAGCCCCGCCTGCGCGCCCTCGAGGATCAGGAACTCGAAGAGCAGGCGGTCGTCATGGACGGGGACGCCCCACTCGCGGTCGTGGTACTCGAGCAACAAGGGATCGCCCTCCCCCCAGCCGCACCGCTGAATGGCCATGCCCCCACCCTACCCTCCCCCGCGAGCGGGGGAGGGATCTATAGTCGAGTTCGTGCCGGATCTTCCGCCATGGTTTTTCGAACCGAAGGGACGCTACGACGAGCATCGCTTCGAGAGCCAGGTGCTCAAGGAGAATCCGCTCGGCGATCCCTACCGCCGCCCGCTCTGGGTCTACGTGCCGCCCGGGTATGACGCGGATTCGCAGCGCCGCTACCCGAGCATCTACGTGATCATGGGCCTGACCGGCCAGATCGACATGTGGCGGAATCGGGCATCCATGCGGCAAAACTTCCCCGAGCTGGCCGACGCCCAGTTCGCCGCCGGCGGCGCTCCGCCCTGCATCCTCGTCTATGTCGACGCCTGGACGTCGGTGGGTGGCAGCCAGTACGTCGACTCGCCCGGCACGGGCAAATATCACACCTATCTCTGCGACGAGATCGTCCCCTGGGTCGACGCCCGCTATCGCACGCTGCCGCAGGCGCGTCATCGCGGCATCACCGGCAAGTCGAGTGGGGGATACGGCGCGATGATCACGCCCATGTTGCGTCCGGACTTGTTCGGCGGGCTGGCAACCCACGCGGGCGACGCGCTCTTCGAGATGTCGTATGCGCAGGCATTTCCAAGGTCGGTTCGCGCGCTCCGCGACCACTATCACGGCTCCTTCGATGAGTTCTGGAAGGACTTCCGTAGCCGCACCGCCTTCACCAGGGAGGGCGACGGTGATCTTCTCAACGACTGGTGCATGGCGGCATGCTACTCGGCAGATGACGACGGGACCGTCCGCCTGCCCTACGACGCCGCGACCGGCCAGCTGATTCCGGAGATCTGGGAGCGCTGGCTGCGCTGGGACCCGGTCCGGATGGTGCCGCACTATGCCGACGCGCTGCGCAAGATGCGGGCAATCTACATCGATGCCGGCAAACGTGACCAGTATTTCCTCGACCTCGGGGCGGAGGCCTTTCGCCGGGCGCTGAAGGCGATCGGGGTGACCGACATTTTCTTCGAGCTCTTCGACGCGACGCATGACGCGATCGAGTACCGCTATCCGATCGCCATCAAGTACCTGGCCGAGCGGCTAACCCCCTAACCGAACATCCGGGTCGCAGCCTCGCCGTCCGGGTGAAGTTGCGCATCGGATTTCCGCCTAC
>Ga0209474_10003588_pt1 | contig 13591 bp, 9 predicted proteins | sample GraSoiAngelo_145_FD_185902 | JGI IMG/M metagenome (GOLD analysis project Ga0209474, IMG submission 185902) | Grasslands soil microbial communities from the Angelo Coastal Reserve, California, USA - 14_1009_05_20cm (SPAdes) (version 2) | ecosystem: Environmental > Terrestrial > Soil > Grasslands ...
GGGAGACCGGTACTCGGGCGAGATTCCGGACCACGTGGACAGTACGACCGGTCACGAGTTGCGCTGACCCCGCCGCGGGCGCCGGAACTGCCGTGGGCGCCGGAACTGCGGTGGGCGCCGAAGCTGCCCAGCGCCGCCTCCAGCAACGGCAGCGCGTGCAGCACCTGGCGGCTGCGGATCAGCAGGTCCCACACCGGCTCGAACTTCTTCCAGCCACCCGCGTAGGCGAGGTGCCGCAACCGGTCGCGCAGCAACGCCTTGGTCGCGGCACCCCGCCATATCCCACCCCACCGGTAGAAGTCGCGGTACGCCCGGCGGTACCCGGACTCCAGCTCGCCGGCGGTCATGCCCTGCGGCGCGAACACGACCTGGCGCGTGTCGTACCGGTCCCAGTCCTCGTGCAGCATTCTGCCGGCGGCGCGCATCCGTTGGTACAGCGCGGTTCCCGGGTACGGCGTCATGATGTGGAACGTCGCCGTCTCGATGCCCTGGGCGATGGCCCAGTCGACGGTACGGTCGAACACGTCCGGTCCGTCGCCGTCCATGCCGAACACGAAACTCGCGTTGACCATCACCCCGGCGTCGTGCAGCCGGCGCACGACGGCGGCGTAGTCGCGTCCGATGTTCTGCCGCTTCCGTTGTCCCGCAAGGTTTTGCGCGTTCACCGTCTCGAAGCCGACGAACAGGCTGCGCAATCCGGCCGCCGCGGCCCGCTCCAGCAGGTCGGGGGCGAGCACCGAGTCGACGGTACCGGCGGCCTGCCAGACCCGTCCCATGCCGCGCATCCCGTCGAACAGCGCGGTCGCGAAGCGCCTGTTGCCGAACAGGTGGTCGTCGAGGAAGTACAGGTGCCGTCCGGGCAACCGGTCGATCTCCGCCAGCGCGGCGTCGACCGCCTGCGTGTAGAACGACTTCCCGCCGTCGAAGAACGCGTCCTTGTAGCAGAAGTCGCAGTGGTGCGGGCAGCCGCGGGACACCACGATCGAGTTCGGTACCAGGTACCGGTGCCGCTCGATCAGGTCCCGCCGGATCGGCGGCAGCCCGTCGAGCGTCCGCTGCCGCGACTCATACCGCCGCCTCGGTTCACCGCGGCGGAAGTCGTCGAGGAACACCGGCCAGGTGTCCTCACCCGGCCCGAGAAACACCGCGTCGGCGTGCGCGGCGGCCTCGTCGGGCAGCGCGGTCACGTGCAGCCCGCCGAGCGCGACGAACACGCCGCGGGCACGGTACGCGTCGGCCAGCTCGTACGAGCGGCGGGCCGAGGTGACGTAGACCTGGATCACCACGAGGTCGGGCCGGTCGTCGTCGAGGTCGAGCCGCCGCACGTGCTCGTCCCAGATCCGCACCTCGTCGTCCGGGCGCAGGTACCCGGCCAGCGTCGCCAGGCCCAGCGGCGGGAACAACGAGTATTTGATCGGCCGGAAGAACGGGCTGGTCGCCTCGGTCAGCGCCGGCAGGATCATGGTCACCCGCATGGAAAGAGGCTCGCACACGGATGCGGAGCATCCGTGTGCGAGCCGTGAAGATAGTGCCTTAACTTGTGATGTCGACCCGGTCGGGTACCACGAAGGTGCCGCTGCTGCTGGCGTTCTTCGTGCCGGTGACTCTTATCCGGAAGGTGTGGCTGCCGGCTGCGAGCACCGGACTGGTGAACATCAACGTGTTGCCACTACGGCTGGCGGCGAAGAAGTCCACCATCGTCTCCGGACCGCCGTCGATCGAGATCGCCCCGATGCCGTGCTGCGGGTCCTTCACGCCGAAGAAGGCGATCCGGGTACCGGTGAAGGTGATGCTCGCCGTGCTACCGGTGGTGTTGCTCCAACTGTTGGTGCCGTTGAACAGGTCGGCGCCGCAACCGCTGCAGTGCGACCAGGTACCGGCGTAGGTCAGCCCCGGGTCGTCGACGGTGGTCGTACCCGGCGGCGGTGGCGGCGGCTGCGTGGCGCCGGCCGTGATGTCCACCCGGTCCGCTACCACGAAGGTGCCGCTGCTGCTGGCGTTCTTCGTACCGGTCACCCGCAGCTTGAACGTGTGGTTGCCGCTGGCCAGCACCGGGCTGGTGAACATCAGGTGGTCGCCCGAGCGGGTGGTCGAGAAGAAGTCGATGTTCTTCTCCGCGCCGCCGTCGATCGACACCGCACCGATGCCGTGCTGCGGGTCGAGCACGCCGTAGAAGGCGATCTGGGTACCGGTGAAGGCGACCGTGGTCGAGTCACCGGCGGTGTTGTCCCAGCTGTTGCTGTCGTTGAACAGGCTGGTGTCGCCGCACGGGCCGCAGTGCTGCCAGCCGGCACCGTTGAAGGTGAAGTTGGCGTCGTCGACCGTCGTGATGCTCGGGCCGCCCGGCCCGCCCGGCGGGTTGACCGCGAAGTTGTCGAACTCGGCGTTGCGCCACTTGCTCACCAGCAGGCCCACCTGGCCGCTGTGGTAGGTAGTGTCGGTGACCGCGGCGACCTGGGTACCGTCGATCGACGCCTGGATGTTGGTGCTGTTGAGGTTCAGCGTCAATGTGTGCCAGGTGTTGGTGCCGATCGTCCGGCTACCGGAGGCCAGCGTGGTGTCGTTCTGGTTGCCGTCCTCCTTGAACAGGCTCCAGGTACCGGCGCTGTTGATCCGGAAGTGGTAGCCCTGCGAGCCGCCGGGGCCGAACTGCGAGACGCCGAAGGACCGGCCGATCACGTCGACGTTGCCCGACTGCTGCAACAGCGCGTCGACCTTCACCTGGTAGTTGCTCCAGGACGGGTCACCGACCACGGTGATCGGTGGCGAGTCGGACCCCAGCGGCCAGGTGATCGGCGCGGTGGTGACCGCCTGCTTATAGCACATGCCGGTGTGCCCGCTGACGCACGGCTGCGTGTCGAACCCGCCGGCGTCGTCGGCGAAGTACTTCGCCAGCGAGTTGGCCGGGTAGGACTCGAAGTTGTCGGAGTACGGGATGCTGAGGCCGGACGCCGGCGGCGGACTCGTCACGCCCTTGCCCTGCCCGGTCGTGGTGGTCACGCTGTACACGAACCCCGGCTGCAGCGTCAGCGTGTAACTGCCGTTGGACGGCGTGACGTCGGTGGTGTGCACGAAGAAGTCCGACGGGTTGGACGAGTTGAGGTTGGTCGCCCACACGTGCACGGTCCCGGTGGACAGGCCGCCGGTGACGTTGAAGGTGGCCGTCTGCGCCGCGGTCGCCCGGGTCGTCTCGATGATGGTGCTGTAGTCGCGGCCGTTGGGCGACTTGAGCGCCACGAAGCTGCCGTTGTTGCGGCTGCCGCCGAGGTACCCGGTCGCGCTGTCGAGGTACTGCCAGCCCGGCTGGGTGAACTGCGTGGTGTGCGCCACCGTCCACAGTTGCTTGCCGACGTGGTACGCGCCGGACCACGGGCTGTTCGCTTGCATCAGGCTGTCGCCCGGGTCGGGCAGCGACGGGTACGTGGCGTCGACCGCGTTCCAGTGGATCATCGCGGTGATCCGGGCGTCGATGTAGTCCCGGTTGATCGCGCGGGCCAGTGCCGGAGCGCCGGTGTCGAAGTTCTGCGACCCGTGCTCGCTGGCCCACGTCGGCTTGCTCAGGGCGCCCGGGTTCGTGCCGGCCGGCGGCAGGCAGTTGTCGGCCGGTCCGCCGTCGTTCTGGCAGGGGTAGTGCACCCCGGCGACGTCCACGGCGCCGCGCAGCGTCGCGTCGGAGTTCATGTCGTCGACGATGTTCCACACTTCGCCGATCTCATCGCCGCCGATGACCTGCGTCGACAGGTTGTTGGCCCGCAGCGCGCTCTTGTCGTATCCGGCCTCGTTCTGGCCGCCGGTGTAGTCGATGGTCAGACCGTGCTGCTGCGCACAGCCGATCCACTTGATGATGTAGTTGATGGTGTTGGTGGAGTTGAAGCTGCCCAGCCAGCCCGGCGCTCCCCAGGCCAGCCCGGCCAGCTTGATGTTGGGGTTGCGCGCCTTGGCCTGCTCCATCAGGAACCACTCGTACCCGCGGTTGCAGTTCAGGTCGGTGGCGCTGCGCATATGGCTGGCCTCGGCGCCGTTGGTGCTGTTGGTGTCCCCGCCGATCTCCACCTTGAGGATCTGCAGGGCGGCACCGAAGCCGGGCTTGAACAGGTAGTCGAGGATCTCGCTCTGCTGCTGGGCCGGGTAGTTGGGCAGCAGGCGCGAGGTGCCGCCGCCGCCGCTGATCGCGCCGACCCCGTCGAAGCGGCGCCCGGTGGCGCTACCGCTGATCGTGATGTTCGTTGCCGCGTGCGCCGACGTGACGGGTAGCAGGGCCAGTACGACGGCCCCGACCGCCCCGGCGGCGACCAGGCTGACTCTTCGCTGCATGAAAATGACGCTATCGGCGATATTCGATACTGGCAACGTTGTCAAACGCTCCAATGTGTAAGTGTCAGTAACCCGGGCACGCAAGGCGACGTGGTACCACGAGACCAGGATCTGCCCACCATCCACGATCTCGACGAGCTGGCCGCTCTGCTGGCCGCCGCCGGCCCGGACGAGGATCTGTACGTGCGGTGGTCGCGGGGACCCGCGGCAGACACCGACCGGCCGGAACAGTCCAGCCGGGACGCGCTGACCGGGGTACCGCTGCCGGGGCTGTCGGCCAACCCGCTGCGGGTCGAGCCCTGGTGGGGTGACCGCTCGCTGAGGCTGTGGGTGGCCCGCCGGCTCTACGACTACCGGCACCTGCGCGACCGGCGCGGGCCGGGGGTACGCCCCTGGATACTGGTCGGCGAGCAGTGCGGGCGCGGCCCGGACAACGAGCCACTGGTGAAATGCCGCCGGCCGGTCGCCTGGATCTCCGAGGAGGCCCTGGCGCAGTGCGAGAAGGCGGTCGAGGGGCAGGACTCCGACGAGTGGGGACCCCTCGACCGGGCTCAGTGACCAGAGCTAGAGCAGGCCGCCCTCTTCGGCGACGAAGCAGACGGCGAGCAGCCGGAGCAGGTGCCAGCCGGCCCGCGACCAGTCCACGTCGCCGCTGTGCCCGGCGGGGTCGGGCAGCGGCCGGCCCATGCGGTGCGCGGCGGCGGTGACCGACTTCGCGTAGTCGGCCAGGCCGGCGGCGTCGACGCGACCGGCGCGCACGAGCATCGCCTCCCGTACCGCGGCGGCGTGCTGGTCCACGGCGGCCAGCAGGCCGGGCGAGCGCAGCGCGGCGACCAGGCCGTCCACACCCACCCGGGCCATGAGCTCATCAAGGGCGACCCGGGCGTCGACACCGGTCGGGACGTCGTAGCTGCTGTTCATGGCGGATACGCTAGGCAGCCGGTGCGACTTTCGGGATAGCGGAAACCCAAAGGCACCCGAGCGCAACCGAACCGCTCCGGTTCTCGGCCCGTTCGAGGGCTTCGCCGGCCGGTACCTCCCGGAGTATTTTGTCCCTGGCGTAACCGTTTTCCGCACGTGGAGTCCACCGTGTTCGAGGTCCGCACCGACACCCGCCACGACGGGGCGGTGATCGTCCACGCCGCCGGCGAGGTCGACATGACCGTCAGCGAGGTTCTTGAGCGGACCCTGCTGGAGGCCGCCCGGCACGCGGCCACCCCGCGGGTGGTGGTCGACTTCGAGAGGCTCCGATTTCTCGACTCCAGCGGGGTTCACGCGCTCGTCCGTGGGTACCACGCGGTAAACGACGCGGGCGGCTCCTTGACCGTGCGCAACGCCACCGGGGTCGTCGCCCGGGTGCTACATATCACCGGCGTTGCGGAAGCGCTGGGTATGTCCGTGCTCGACCAGAAGGACGAGTACCCGAAGGGCGCCTGAGCATATGCCGACCGACGTGCGGGTCGCCCGCACCGGCGAACTGGTCACCGTGGTCCTCACCGGAATGCTGACCCTGGAGGGGGTACCGCGCGTGCGCGGGATCCTCCTCAAATGCCTCGCCGACTGCCCCACCGGGCTGATCGTCGACGTGTCCGGTCTACACGTCGACTCGGACCTGCCGCTGGTGGTGTTCCCGACCGTCGCGCGGCAGGCGCGCTCCTGGCCGGGCGCCCCGCCGGTGCTGCTGTGCGCGCCGTCCGGTCCGGTTGCCGACCGGTTCGCCCGCTGGAACCTGGGCCGGATGCTGCCGGTACACGAGGACTGGGCGAGTGCGGTCGCGGCGCTGGATGAACCGGAGCCGGGACCGCCGGCGCTGCGGGCGGACCTGCCGTTCGGGCCGGATGCGCAGCGCCAGGCCCGGCGCCTGGTCTCCACGGCCTGCCTCGAATGGGGGCTGCCGCAGTTGTGCATGGCGGCAGAGCTGATCGCGTCCGAACTGACCGGCAACGCCGTCCGGCACGGCGCGCCGCCGCTGCGCCTGGTCGCCGCGGCACGGACCCGGTACCTGCACATCGTGGCCCGCGACGGCAGCCCGCGGCCGCCCCGTCCGGTCGACCCGCCGCCCGTGCCGTACGCGCTGGCGAGCAGCGGGTACGGCCTGCGCCTGGTCGACGCCGTCGCGGCCACGTGGGGCTTCGTGCGCACCGCGGGTGGCAAGGCGGTCTGGGCCACGTTGCGCCGGGAGGGGGTCGGCTGGCCGCGGCTGCTGCGGACCGCGCGGCTGCTCCGTACCACGTAGGCTCCGACGGTGATCGTGCTTGACGACGCCGCGGTGCGGCGCGCACTGACGCCGCGGGCCGCGGTCGACGCGGTACGCGCGACGCTGGCCGCGCAGCACGCCGGCGGATTGTCCGCTCCGCCGCGGGTACCCGTCCCGCTCGCCGGCGGTGACCTGGTCTTCACGGCCGGCCGCGTGGCCGGGGTCGGCTACGGGTTCCGCGTCTACGACACGATGCCGACCACAGGTGCCGACCAGGTGACCGTGGTCTTCGACGACCGGACCGGCGAGGTGCTCGGCGCCGCCGTGGGCACCTGGCTCGGCGCGGCGCGCACGGGTGCGATCGGGGCGGTCGCGGTCGACCTGCTCGCCGACCCGGCGGCCGCGACCGTCGGGCTGGTCGGCACCGGTACCCAGGCGTGGAGCCAGCTCTGGGCGCTGCGCGCCGTGCGGTCGCTGCGCGAGGTGCGCGTGCACAGCCGGGACCGTGGGCGCCGGGAGCGGTTCGCGCACCGCTGCCGTGCCGAGCTGGACCTCGCCGCGTCGCCCGTCGGCGAGGCCCGGGAGGCGGTCGAGGAGGCCGATCTCGTGGTACTCGCGACGAACAGCGGCACACCGGTCATCGAGGCCGACTGGGTGCGGCCGGGCAGCCATGTGACGACGGTCGGGCCGAAGGAGACCGGCCGGCACGAATGCCCGGTGGCGCTCGCGGCGCGGGCCGGCCTGATCGCCACCGACTCGCTCGACCAGGTGGACCGGTACGCGCACCCGTACTTCCTCACCGGTACCCCGGACCGCGCGCGGATGGTGTCGCTGGCCGCCGTCCAGGCCGGCGAGGTGGCCCGGCCGGACGCGACCACGCTGTTCTGCTCGGTGGGCCTCGCGGGTACCGACGTCGCCGTGGCCGCGACGCTGTTCACCTGACGAACGCCCGGATCAGCTCGCCGGTCCGTTCCGGCTCCTCCAGCAGCACCTGGTGGCCGCAGTCCACCTCGACCACGGTCAGGTCCGCGCCCAGCGCGTCCTGCCAGTCCGGCAGGTACCCGCGCCAGGCCGGCGACCGGGTCGCGACGACGAACAGGATCGCGGTGCCGGTGGGCGGGTCGGGCAGCGGGCGGGCCAGTTCGGAGAACCCGGTGACGACCGCGGCCGGGTGCGCGGGACCGCCCTCCTCCCGGCCGCCCTCGGCCCGCTCGTCGAGCGCGCGCCGGGCCATCACGTCCGCCACGCCGGCGGGTACCCGGATCGTCGGGTCGAGCAGGATCAGCCGCCGTACCCGACCCGGCGCGGCCGCGTTGAGCGACAGCGCCACCGCGCCGCTGAACGATTGCGCGACGACGTCGACCTCGGGAAGGCCGATGGCGTCGAGGGTGTCCTGGACGTCGGCGGCGTGCTGTTCCAGGGTCCACGGCGGTTCCTGCACGGAGGACCCCTGCCCGCGCAGGTCCGGTGCGTACACGCGCATGTCGGCAAGCTGCGTCTCGGCGAGGTGCCGCCAGACCAGGCCGGGCCCGCGCAGCCCGGGCAGGGCGAGCAGCGGCCGGCCGTCGGGCGGCCCGAAGGTGTGCACATGCAACGGCATGCCGGAAGGCTAACGGGGCGGACGCCGCCGCATCCGCCCCGTTTCACCACGTCAGCTGATTTCCAACCAGTCCACGTTCGGCCCACCGGCGGCGCCGGTCGCGGTGGCCCGCACCGTGTTGCTTCCGGCCACGAGCGTCGCCGGTACCGTGACCGTCTGCCAGGTGTCCCACGAACCGGTCACCGGGAAGCTCACCGACGTCGCCGCGCCGCCGTTCACGCTGATGTCCATCGGCCGGGCCGCCGTGCTGCCGTTGGCGAACCGGATCGTCAGCGTGGCACCGCCCGCGGCCGCGGCGTTGACCGACCACTGGACGAACCCGCCGGCCACGTTGGTGTAGTCGACGAAACCGGTACCGCTGAATCCGCTGTGGTTGGTCGCGACCGCGGCCTGGGACAGCGTCGCGGACTCGGCCTCGAAGCGGTTGGGTGGCGGGGTGACCGAGCCACCCGGGTAGTCCGACGCCACGTAGATGTCGTTGATGCGTTCCTTCTTGAAGTGCTTGGAGTCGCTCGACGCCGCCCAGGTACTGCTGATGGTCAGCCGCACGAACCGGGCCGACGCGACATTGAGGTCGATGAACTGCACACCTCGGTTGTCCGGCATGGTGCCGCTCTTGACCGTGCTGAACGAGCTGCCGTCGGAGCTGACCGCGACCGAGTAGTCGCGGATGCGCGCCGGCTGCTCGCTGGACGAGCGGTTGTACGCCACCGACCACTCGGTCTGGTTGACGCCGAGGTAGGCGACCTTCCTGGCGCTGCCCAGATCGAGCGTGACCGTGGCCGGCAGGGTGGCGTTGTTGTCCCAGTACGTCGCGTCGTCACCGTCGACGAGGGCGGCGGCCGGGTGCCCGCTGGCCGAGACCGACGCGCTCGCGCTCACCGTGCCCTTCGGGTAGATGCCGACCCGGCCGCTGGTCTCCACCTTGAGCACCGTGTCGAACGGGTCCCAGGTGGTGATCCCGCTGATCGTGATGCTGCCAGCGGCCTGGGTGAAGTTGCGCGTGGCACCGGTACGCAGGTCGGTCACCCGGGTCACCTGGTACCCGTTGTCCCGCACCGTGATCGAGCTGCCCGACGTCGGCTTGTCCAGGACGTGCACGTAGTTCAGTGTCGGGTCGGCGCGGCTGACCGTGGTGACGCCGTACGCGCCGTTGCCGAACGATCCGGGCTTGAGGCCACCCTTGCCGTAGCCGCCGCCGTCGGTACCGCCGATCGACTCCCAGATCTGGTTCATGTACCCGTTGAAGAAGTTGTTGTAGTCCGCCTGGTTGGACGGGAACTTGCCGCCCTGCATGGCCTGCTCGTCCATCAGCGACTTGATGGACGAACCCGCGTTGGTGACGAACCGGCCGATGTTCAGCTTTCTGTCCACTGTGGAGTTTGAGCCGTCGAACCACCACGCGCCGCTTGACGGCAGCTTGTAGTCGGCTTCGGTCAGCCGCGGCGGCGAGGTCCAGATCGCCTGCGGCATGTCGTACGACGGGGTCATCCCGGTCTTCTGCTCGTGGTCGACGGTGTCGAACGCCGGGGTGTCCTCGTTGTTGTTGGACAGCAACATGTTCGGCCGCTTCGTGCGGACCTGGTCCCAGAGGTTGTGCGAGTTCCAGTACGCGTTCAGGTTGTCGATCCAGAAACCGTCCAGCGTGGGGTAGTTGTCCATGACCTCCTGGAAGTTGTCGTAGCTGAACTCGCCGAAGCCGTCGCGGGTGGACAGGTCCACGGTGTGCCCGGCGAACTTGGAGAACGCCGAGGAGTTGAAGTACTCGAACCCGTTCTCGGCGTGGTGCGACGGGTCGTCGGTCATGTACAGGATCAGGCGCAGGCCGCCGTTGTGCGCGGCGGTCAGCAGCTCACCGAGGTAGTCGCGCTTGGTGCTGCAGGTACCGGGGATCTTCGACGGCCACGCCCGCGCGTACCCGAGGCGGCTGTGGAACGCGGCCAGCACGATGTACTGGGTGTGCAGCTTCTTGGCCTCCTGTACCCAGAAGTTGGCGTCCCAGCCGGCGTTGTTGACGTCGTTCTCCCAGGTGGTGCAGTTGGTCTGGGCCGGCGATGTGCGCTCGCCCCAGTGCAGGAACAGTCCCGCGGTCGCGGCGCGCAGCCAGTCCTGGCGCGGGTTGAACAGGTCGGCACGGGCGGGTCCGCCGGGTATCGCCAACAGCGCCGCAACCAGGGCCGCGGCGGCGGCGAGGACGGCGACCTTTCTCTTGGTACGCATCTGGGGCCTCTCAGAGTCCGCGCGCGGTCGGGCGCGATATGAGAGGACGATATGAACTCCCAGGGACGACCGTCAATGTTCTCCCGTACGGCGGATTGCCTGGTCCGCCGGCTGCAACCGATTGCGGCATTCCACGTGACGGCAACGGATTCCCGTCGGCAAAAGGTATTTCCTGCATGCAAAATCGTTCATGCCGCCGCCTTGACGGTCCGATGGTCGGCTCTTAGCCTGATCGAACCAGATCCATGAAAAGGTTTGCAAGTAAGTCCCCCAGCGGCGGTAATAAGGAGAGGCTCGTGCGAGGAATCCCAGTTCGCAGGGTCGGGTCGAAGCGGCTGTTACTTGCCGTCCTCGGCACGACCGCACTGGCGGCGGCGAGCACCGCGGGCATCGCGTCGGCCGGCGCGTTCAGCCCGAGCGGCGCCATCTCGCCGGACGCGGTGTTCAACGTGAAGAATTTCGGCGCGAAGGGCGACGGCACGACCAACGACGCCGCCGCGATCCAGAAGGCCGTCGACGCGGCCAACACGGCCGGCGGCGGTACCGTCGAGTTTCCCGGCGGTACCAGCGCCACCTACCTGACCGGGCACACGATCCACCTACACAGCAACATCACCATCATGGTGGACGGCGGGGCGGCGCTCACCGGTGCCTCGTCCGGGTACGACGCTCCCGAGTCCAACCCCAACTCGGCGTTCCAGGACTTCGGGCACAGCCACTTCCACGACGCGATGTTCTTCGGCGACGGCCTGACGAACATCGGCTTCGTCGGTTCCGGAACGATCACCGGCAACGGCCACTTCATCACCGGCAACCCGAGCAGCGGCCAGGCCGACAAGCTGATCTCGCTGACCAACTGCAAGGGCCTCACGCTCAGCGGCATCACGCTGGCCCGTGGTGGGCATTTCGCCGCGCTCATCAACGGCTGCGACGGCGTGGTCTCCGACCACCTGACCATCCGTACCGCGTCCGACCGCGACGGCTGGAACATCATCAACACCTCGCACGCGACCATCACCAACATCGACGACCAGGCCAACGACGACGCGCTGGTGTTCAAGAGCGACTGGGCGCTGGGCAAGCGGTTCACCGACCAGGGTCACGTGACGGTGATGAACGCGACGCTGCGGGCCGGGTGCTGCAACGCGCTGATGTTCGGTTCGGAGACGTGCAGCAACTTCACCGACTACAACTTCGACACGATCACCATCACCGGGGCGAGCAAGTCGGGTCTGGGCCTGGTGTCGATGGACGGCGCGACCATTTCCGACGTGCACTACCGCAACATCAACGTGACCAACGTGGCGTCACCGGTCATGCAGAAGATCGGTACCCGTAAGCGGTGCGGCGACAGCCCCGGCGTCGGGCACATCAACAACATCACCTATGACGACATCACCATCGCCGGCAAGAGCAGCCCGCAGTTCAGCCCGACGATCTGGGGCGCGGACACCTCGCACGAGCCGAGCAACGTGACGTTCAACAACGTGAAGATCACCGTGCCGGGCGGGCATGCCAACATCGGCACCGGCGTGCCGAGCAACAACTCGACCGACTACAACCCGAACAGCATCGGTACCCGGCCGGCGTACGGCTGGTACATCCACAACGCCAACAACATCCACTTCACCGGCGGCAGCCGGGTCGAGGTGAGCAGCGGTGACGCCCGGCCGGCGGTCATCGCCGACACCGGCAGCCAGGTGACGTTCGACGGCTTCCAGGCCGAGCGCAGCACCGGTTCCACGGACGTGGTGTTCCAGACCGTCAACCCGTTCTGCGTGCAGAACAGCACCAACACCGCGGGTGGCGCGCTGCGCGTGACCGCGACCGGCTCGACCCAGTCCTGCCCGAGCCAGGGCAGCGACTTCTCGATCGGGATCAGCCCGGCCAGCCAGACGGTCAGCGCCGGTGGCACGGCGAAGTTCACGGTGTCCACCAGCGTGGTGTCGGGTACCCCCGGCAACGTGTCGCTGAGCGTGAGCGGCGCGCCCAGCGGGTCCACCCCGACGTTCAGCGTCAACCCGGTGGCGGCAGGCGGCAGTTCGGTGCTGACCATCCCGGTACCGAGTAACGCGTCGGGCAGTTTCGCCATCGCGGTGACCGGTACCGCCGGGACGACCACGCATACGGCGACGGCCACGCTGGCCGTCGGGACGACCGGCGGCCTGGTCATCAGCGGCCTGTCGGTGGCCGATTCGGCCAACGCCGCGGACTGGTCGATCCAGTCGAACCTGCGCGTGGGCAGCGTGCAGTACGGCGACCGCACGTTCACCCTCACCGCGGTACCGTCGGCGCTGAACGGGGCCCAGTGGATCCGCACGGCCAACGACTCCAAGGGGGCCACGGCCGACCCGCTGGTGACCTTCACGATCAGCACCTCGGCGACGGTCGCCGTCGCGGTGGACACCCGGATCGGCCGGCGTCCATGGATGGACTCCAGCTGGGTCGACACCGGCACCTCACTGAAGAACAACGAGAGCACGCCGCGGACGTTCGAGGTCTTCACCAGGACGTTCCCGGCCGGTCAGGTGGCGCTGGGCCCGAACGGCAGCACGGGCAGCAGCAACTATGTGATCGTCGTCTTCTGAGCGTCGCGTCGGCGGCCCGCCCGTCTCACGGAAACTCTCGTTGACCCTGTCGGTTGGCCGTGCGTATAGATTGACAAACGTCACTGCCAACAGAGGAGGTCCTATGCGCCGCCATCGGACCAGACTGTTCATCGTCGCGCTCGCCACCTCCGCGGTACTCGTGCCGGGCGGCGCCATGGCACTGGCCGCGCAGGTGACCGCCGCGGCACCGGCCGGGCTGCTGTGGGAGGGCGTGGCCGCGAAGGGTACCTCGGTGTTCCAGGGGCTGGAGAAGGCGCCCGGTACCATCACCGTCGCGGGCGACCCGACCGGACGGTTCGGGCCGTCGTTCCGGTACGAGACATGGGACAACCACGGCATCAAGTCGCGCTGCGAGAGCCGCGGCGTGGCCGGGGTGAACCTGGACAAGACAAAGCTCGGCCAGACGTTCTACGTCGGCTGGAAGGCGTACTGGGACGTGCAGATCGCCCGGGGTCGCTGGACCTCGTTCTGGCAGCTGCACTGGTCGGGCGCCGGTCCGGGCGGCGGTCCGATGACCGTGCGTACCCTCGGCGACGGCCGGTTGTACGTGCAGTTCGTCTCCGCCGACGGGAAGTTCGACCGCAACATCTGGAGTACCGCGTTCCCGAACCGCCAGTGGAACAGCTTCGTCATCGCCTTCCACCTGGCGCG
>Ga0209474_10003591_pt1 | contig 13585 bp, 14 predicted proteins | sample GraSoiAngelo_145_FD_185902 | JGI IMG/M metagenome (GOLD analysis project Ga0209474, IMG submission 185902) | Grasslands soil microbial communities from the Angelo Coastal Reserve, California, USA - 14_1009_05_20cm (SPAdes) (version 2) | ecosystem: Environmental > Terrestrial > Soil > Grasslands...
TTGACGGTCTCACCGGCGTGCCAGGAGGCCGGCCGACCCCGCCGCGAGAATCGCGGCTGCGGGATCAGGCCGGGCTTCTCGCCGCCGAGCTCGATGCCGGTGAGGGTCGAGAAGCCGAACGCGGTGGCGTACTTCGCGATCGCCGGCGCGCCCACCTTGAGGCCGGCGTTGTAGAAGAAGACGTCGCACGAGTCGCGGATCCCCCGCATGAGGTCCACGCTGCCGTGCCCTTCCTTCTTCCAATCCTTGAACGTCCAGTTGCCGAGGTGGAACTCGCCCGTGCACTGCACGCGGTCGCTCGGCACGAGCGTGCCGTCCTGCAGCCCGGCCGCCGTCACCACCATCTTGAAGACGGACCCGGGCGGGTACTGCGACTGGATCGTGCGGTTGAGCAGCGGGTGATTCGGGTCCTGCATCACCCGCAGCCAGGCGTTGCGGTCGATCGAGCCGGTGAAGCGATCGATCTCGAAGGCCGGCGTCGACACCATGGCCAGCACGTCGCCGTTGCGGGGGTCCATCACGACCACCGCGCCGGCCTTGCCCTCCATCGCGCGCTCGGCCGCCTCCTGCACGCGGCGATCGACGGTGGTGACGACCTGGGCGCCCGGGTGGGGCTCGGTCGACTGGATCAGGCGGATCTGGCGGCCCATCGCGTCGACCTCGATCCGCTCGCCGCCGTCCTTGCCCCGCAGGAACTCGTCGAGGAGCCGCTCGAGGCCGGTCTGCCCGACCATGTCGCCGCGGCGGTACCGGCCCTGCTTGAGCTGGTCGTCGTTGGCCTCGCGGACGTAGCCGAGGAGGTGGGCGGCGAAGCGGCTCGTCGGGTACGCGCGCTGCGGCTCGACCTCCACGATCACGCCCGGCAGCTCGAGCTTCCACTCCTCCACGCGGGCCACCTCGTCGATGCTCAGGCCGCGCCGCACGCGCACCGGCAGGATGGATTCGGGCGACACGCGGGCGACGGCGTCCTGGAGCTCGGCGAACGGGATCTGCAGCAGCGAGGCCAGCCGCCCCAGCGTGACGTCGCGCTGCACGGGGTCGCGATCGAGCTCGCGCGGGATCAGCGACAGGGTGAAGGCCGGACGGTTGTCGACCAGCGGCAGTCCATTGCGATCGAACAGGATGCCGCGCGGGGCCGCGATGGGCCGCACCCGGATGCGATTCTTCTCCGACGCCTCCTGGAAGCGGCCGCCCTCGAGGACCTGCAGGTACCAGAGCTGGCAGACGACGACCAGCAGCGCGGTGGTGACGAGACCGGCCATCGCGACGATGCGACGTCGCCCCGGGTCCGGCCGGCCGGGCATCCGGCCGCCGAGGTAACCGAGCCGGCCGACCGCGCTCACAGGCTGGCCTCGCTGCCGGCGCGCACCGCAGGGCTCACGAGACGTTCTCGCTGGTCGTCTCCGCCCACGTCAGCGCGAGGACGAGGGCGGCGCCCAGGAAGCCGTTGTACAGGGCCTGCGGCAGGATGACGTAGGCCATCAGCTCGCCGAACGGTGCGGGGAAGTGGAAGAGCTTGAGCAGCGCAAAGCGCGCCAGGCCCTCGGTGATCGTCAGCAGCACCAGGCCCGGGACCTGCACGAGCGGCTGGCCCACGCGCAGCCGGCCGCCGAGCCCGCCGATCAGGAACCCGATCAGGGCCTTCGTCAGCGCCTGCACGCCGAGCAGCCCGCCGGAGGCGGCGTCCTGCAGCAGGCCGGCCACGAAGCCGGCCCCGCAGCCGAACTCCGGGCCCCGCCGCAGCGCCAGCAGCACCACCACGATCAGCGGGATGTCGGGCGCGACGTCGGCGATGCGCAATGCCGGCCCCAGCGTGGCGTGGGCGAAGCCGCCTCCGAAGATGGCGACGACGACGAAGGCGCGCATCAGCCGCCCGCCGGCGGGAAGAGCGCCGCCACGTCGTGGGCACCCTCGCCGACGATCAAGAGCACCTCGTCGATGCGGGCAAAGTCGACGGCGGGCGTGAGCTGCGCGTAGTGGAAGAGCGCCGAGCCGCGATCGTCGATGGCCCGCACGCGGCCGATCGGGATCCCCCGGGGGAAGAGGCCGCCGGCACCGGAGGTGACGACGAGGTCGCCGATCTGGATACCGCTGCCGTCGCGGGCCATGTACTTGAAGCGCAGCGTGCCGCGGGGCTCGCCCTCCACGATGCCCTGGGTGCGCGCGCGGACCGCGTGGGCGCCGACCGTCGAGGTCGGATCGGTGAGCACCTGCACGATCGAGGCGCCCGGCCGCACGTCCACCACGCGGCCGATCAGCCCGTCGGGCGCGATCACCGCCGTGAGCCGCGTCACCCGGTCGGCCCGGCCGCGGTTGACGGTGAGCGAGCGCACCCAGCCGCCCCACTCGCGCGCGATGACCTCGCCCGACAACGTCGCCAGCGGCATCGACTCCTTCAGCGCGAGCAGCCGGCGGAGGCGCCGGTTCTCCTCGGTCGTCTCGGTGACGCGGAGCGCGTTCACCCGCAGCGTCTGCGTTTCCTCCCGTAGCCGGCGGTTCTCGGCGCGGACGTTCTTCCAGTCGCGGTACGTCGACCACAGGCCGAACGCGGTGCGGTTCACGCGGGCCAGCACGCTCTGGATGGGTGTGGTGACGACGGCGAGCGCGTCGGAGGCGCCGGCGATGTGACCGCGCATCTGCAGGGTCAGCAGTAGCAGGCACACGGCCGCCACGGTGCCCAGCAGCGCGAATGCGCGAATCTTCACCGTCGACCCCCGGACGAACAGATCAGGCCGGGATGGCCACCTTCTTGAGCAGATCCAGCTCGTCGAGCACCTTGCCGGTTCCAAGCGCGACGCAGGAGAGCGGGTCCTCGCCCTGGGTTACCGGCAGGTTGGTTTCCTGACGCAGCAGGTGGTCGAGACCACGCAGCAGCGCCCCGCCGCCGGTCAGCACGATGCCCTTGTCCACGATGTCGGCGGCCAGCTCGGGCGGCGTCCGCTCCAGGCAGGTGCGCACCGTCTCCACGATCGTCATGACCGGCTCCCGGAGCGCCTCGCGGATCTCCTCGTCGGTGATCACGATGGTCTTCGGGATGCCGTCGATGAGGTCGCGCCCCTTGACTTCCATCGTACGCCGCTCGCCGCCCATGGGGTAGGCCGAGCCGAGCGCCATCTTGATCTCCTCGGCCCGGCGCTCGCCGACCAGCAGGTTGTAGTGCTTCTTGATGTACTGCACGATCGCCTCGTCCATCTCGTCGCCGGCGATCCGCACCGACTTCGCGTAGACGATCCCGGAGAGCGATATGACCGCGACCTCGGTGGTGCCGCCGCCGATGTCGACGATCATGTTGCCGCCCGGCTCCTGGATCGGCAGGCCGGCTCCGATGGCGGCCGCCATCGGCTCTTCGATGAGGTACACCTCGCGCGCGCCCGCCTGCATCGCGGAGTCGCGCACGGCGCGCTTCTCGACCTGGGTGATGCCGGACGGCACGCCGACGACGATGCGGGGGCGCACCAGCGTGCGGCGGCGGTGCACCTTGGAGATGAAGTAGTGGAGCATCTTCTCGGTGACGTCGAAGTCGGCGATGACGCCGTCCTTCAGGGGGCGGATGGCCACGATGTTGCCCGGCGTCCGGCCGAGCATGGCCTTGGCCTCGTGACCGACGGCCAGCACGGAGTGATCGGCCTGGTGGATCGCGACGATGGAGGGTTCGTTCAGCACGATCCCCTCCCCGCGCACGTAGACGAGCGTGTTCGCGGTCCCCAGGTCCACGGCAAGGTCGTTCGAGAACATTCCGGCCAGCAGGTTGTAGAACATCAGTGCTCCATCGTCGTCAGAGTTCGTGCCCCTCGACCGTTTCGGGAAGCGTCCGTACAGTAGCACAGTCCGTGCCATACGCCAACAAAATCCCTAATTTTACAGACGTTTAGGCGACTTCGGCGCGGGGCCGAAGCCCGTGTCGGGCCGGTCCCTTCCTCGAAAAGGAAAAGATTTTCAGAGGCTTGGCCAAAGCCGCCGGCGGCGCTCGGCGGGCCCCCCGCCGGCCGCCTGGGACGGCCGCCGCGCAGCCCCTCCGACGCTCCGATCTCGGAGCCGGCGGCGAAGGAGCTCCCCGGAATACGTCCAGGGTGGCACTGGGCGTGACGGCGAGTGTCAGCGCGCCCGCGGTAGAGGCGGACGGCGGCGCGGACGACGTCCTCGGCCTCGCGGCGCCCGCGAAAGTCCTCGACGTTGACGATCTTGTTCTCGAGGGCCTTGTAGTCGAGGAAGAACCGCTCCAGCTCCCGCAGCCGGTGCGGCGGCAGCTCGGCGATGTCGCGGTAGTGCTCGTACTCCGGGTCGTCGACGTGGATCGCCACGATCTTGTCGTCAGCGCCCTTCTCGTCGCTCATCGTCAGCACGCCGATGGCCCGCGCCCGTACGATACACAGCGGCACGACCGGCTCCTGGCCGAGGACGAGCACGTCGAGCGGATCGCCGTCGTCGCAGAACGTCCGCGGCAGAAATCCATAGTTGGCGGGGTAGTGCACGGCGCTGTGCAGGACCCGGTCGACGCCGAGCAGGCCAGTGGCCTTGTCCAGCTCGTACTTCACCTTGGAGCCCTTGGGAATCTCGATGACGGCTCGAAAGTGGCGCGCGATGTCGTCGCCGAGCTCGACGTCGTGCCACGCGTGCATAGCACCGCGATGATACCCTGCGACGGTGTTCGAGGCGCGCCACGGCTCCGCCGGGCTCGACGAGCGTCGGGGGGGCTGGGGGCCCTGTCGGGGCCCCCAATGCGGCGACCATGATCGAGGCGCGCCACGGCTTTGCCGGCGCGCGACGAGCCTTGGGGGGTTGGGCGGCCATCTCGGGGCCCCCAATACGGCGACCATGATCGAGGCGCGCCACGGCTTTGCCGGGGCGCGACGAGCGTTTGGGGGGCCATCTCGGGGCCCCCAATACGGCGACCATGATCGAGGCGCGCCACGGCTTTGCCGGGGCGCGACGAGCGTTTGGGGGGTTTGGGGGGCCATGTCGGGGCCCCCCATGACGACATGGACATATTCGAGGAGTGGTTCGAGCGCGGCGTCACCGACGGGCTGCCGGTGGTACCGCCCACGCGCGAGCGCGTCGAGAGGATGCTGGCCGCGACGCAACGCGGCGCCGGTGAGCTCGTGGGCGAGATGCCGCCCAACTACGGCCGCGTCACCGTCGAGAAGGCAGCCGTCAATGCGGTCATGGCGGGCTGCCGTCCCGAGTATCTGCCCGTCGTGCTCGCCGCCGCGGAGTGTGCGTGCGATCCCGCCTTCAACCTGCACGGCGTGGCGACGTCCACGCATTTCTCGGCGCCCCTGATCGTCGTCAATGGCCCCATCCGGGGACACCTCGCGGTCAACGCGTCCTTCGGGGTGTTCGGCCCCGGCTACCGGGCCAACGCGACGATCGGCCGCGCGCTCCGCTTGCTGATGATCAACATCGGCGGCGTGCGCCCGGGCGAGATCTCGATGTCGACGTTCGGCCATCCCGGCCGTTACACCTACTGCATCGCCGAGCACGAGGAGGCGAGCCCGTGGCCGCCCTATCACGTGGCGCGCGGGCTGGCGGCCGGACAGAGCGCGGTCACGCTGTTCGCCGGCGAGGGGCCCCACGGGATCTCCGATCACGCCAGCCGCACCGCGCGCAGCCTGGCCGGCTCGCTCGGCTGGTCGATGGCCGGCCTCTGGAACAGCAAGCACTTTCCGCTCTACTCGCACACCATGCTCGTCGTGGGACCCGAGCATGCACGGACGTTCGCCGACGACGGCTGGACGCGCGAGGACCTGGCGCGGGCGCTCTTCGAGCGGATCCGCGTCCCGTACCGGACACTGCTGCCCGATGAGGATCACGGCGAGAGCACGAACCTCCGCTTCGGCAAGCAGCCGCCGCCCCCCGAGGACCTGATTCCCAAGTTCCCCTCGCCCGAAGAGATTCACATCCTGGTCGCCGGAGGCACCGCCGGGCGCTTCTCGGTGGCGATCCCCGGCTGGCTCGGCACCAAGAACGGCTCGCGCCCGATCACACGCGCTGTAGAAATGGGTTGACTTGCGGCGGGCCAACATGTAATTCTTGCGTCCGGTTTTTGGTACCCACGGAGTCGGCACGAGTGAAGAGATCGAGACACACGCCGCGCGGAGCCACTGTCGCGCGGCGCTTTTTTTTACCCAGCAGAGCCGGTTTGCCTGCCAATTCAGGCAGGTAACCCCGCCATTACGGCGGGAGCACACAGGGGCTGAAGACCCCCGAAGAGAGAGGTCGCAGGATGGCACAGGGACAGGTGAAGTGGTTCAACGACGCGAAGGGGTACGGGTTCATCACTCAGGAAGGCGGAGAGGACGTCTTCGTCCACTACAGCGCCATCCAGGCTCAGGGTTTCAAGTCCCTGGCCGAAGGTGACAAGGTCGAGTTCGAGGTAACCCGCGGCCCGAAGGGTCTTCAGGCAGCGAACGTCAGGAAGATCAGCTAACCCCTGTCGCTTCCGCCCGGGCCCGCAGTACGCGGGCCCGGGCTCCGCAATTGTAAGAACTCCCGCAAGAACTCGCGCACTACTACGCCGCGGAGCGGGTTGGGGAGCACCTCCGAGGGTATCCCCCACGACAAAAAGAAGCCCCGACGATGGCTGCGGCGCGTGATGCTTGTCACCCGCGCGTCGCGCCGCCCCGCTGGTGAGGCGGGATCGTCGGGGCCGGTGGTGCCTGGACTCCCAGGCGCGCCACCCAGAGCTAGCGTGGACCCTGCCTAGGAGGCAACCACCTCACAGATCACCGTAGAGGAACACATCGGCTGGATCACCTCCTATCTCGGCAAGGGCGCCACGCAGGGCCCAGGTTCCGCTGACCCCCAACCGGATGCCGACTCCCGGCCCGGGGCTCGGTCACGTCAGCCGCCGACGGAATTGTCGGCGGGGACGCCGAAGGAGCGCTGTTGTCGCTCCGACCGACTTGTAAAGCCATCCTACATCAGCGATTCGGCGCGGCCAAGAAAAAGTGACGCGGAACGTCACTTCACCACGATGCGCTCGCGATTCTTGTCCCACAGCCCACCGCCGACACCGTCGACCTTGCGCAGGTCCTCCGCCTTCTTGAAGAGGCCGTGCTCGTCCCGGTACTTCACGATCTTCTCGGCGAGGTGGTGATGGATGCCGTGCAGCTTCATGAGGTCCGTCACGTCGGCGGTGTTGATGTTGATCTTGTCGTCACCGACGTGAGTTGACGCGCTGACCGTCTCGGCGGCGGCGACGACCGGTGCGCCGGCGAGCGCGACCACGCTGAACAGGACAGCGAACGCGACGAGCTTGGACATGAAACGCCTCCTCGGGTGAGCGGTGCACAGCACGCTCGAGATCGAGCGCCGCCATTCAACGAGCACTCGTGGAAAGCGTCAACGTCCAACGTTTCGGTCACGCGAACCGGATACATCACTGATCCTCGCCGAGCGAGTCGACGTACTCCTGCCATTCGATCGGGAGCAGGCCCTTCTTGCGCGTGTTGCAGTCCTTGCAGGCGGGGACGACGTTGCCGCGGATGGAGGTACCGCCGCGCCCGAGCGGGACGATGTGATCCATGGTGAGCGCGCGGATGCCGACCTGACGACGGCAGTAGTAGCAGACACCGCTCGAGATCCGGCGCTTCCACCACTGGCTGTCGCGCAGCGCGCGCGCCTTCGCGCGCTGGCGCTTCAGCTCGTCGGGATCGACGGGGACCCAGAACTCGTTGGCGCCCGGATTCACTCGTGCGCTGCCAGCGCCGTCGACACTTCCTCCCACTCGCGCAGGAGTCCCGTCATCTGCTCCTCGGCCGCCTTGCGCTCGCGCGATACGGCGCGGACGCGATCGCCGTCGAGGTACAGCTTCGGGTCGGTCAGGGTCGCGCCGATCTGGGCGATGCGCTGCTCGAGCGCGTGGATCTGACGCTCGAGCTCCTCGACCCGCCGGCGCAGCTCGCGCACCTCCGACGCCGGCGTCTTCTTGATGATCCGCGCCACCACCCGCCGCTCGCCGTCGGCGCCGTCCCCCGCCTTCGACGTGCGGGCCAGCCGCGGCGGACGTGTCGTCGGCGCGGGCGCCGGCCGGGGCGCCGGTCGCGCGGAGCCGGCGCCGTCCGTGGTGGGATCGGCCGCGCGCGCCTTGGCGTCGAGATAGTCGTCGTAGGAGCCGGGATAGGAGGTCAGCCGGCCGGCGGCGACCTCGACGACCGCCGTCGCGATCCGGTTGATGAAGTAGCGGTCGTGCGAGATGAAGACGATCGTGCCCGGGAACGCGGCCAGCGCCGCCTCGAGCACCTCGCGCGAGGCCAGGTCCAGGTGGTTGGTGGGCTCGTCGAGGCACAGCAGGGCGGCCGGCCGCACCAGCATGCGCGCCAGCGCCAGGCGGGCCTTCTCGCCGCCCGACAGCACCGCGACCTTCTTGTCGACGGTGTCGCCAGAAAACAGGAATGCGCCGAGGATCGTGCGCAGGCGCGTGTGGGTCGACTCGGGCGCCACCGCCTCCAGCTCTTCCAGCACCGTCCGGGCCGGCACGAGGGCGTCCAGCTGATGCTGGGCGTAGTAGTGAACGGCCACGTGCGCGCCCAGTGTCCGCTCGCCCCGCTCGAACGGCAGCACGCCGGCCAGGATCTTCAGCAGCGTCGACTTGCCGGCGCCGTTCTCGCCGACCAGGGCCAGCCGCTCGCCCCGCTCCACCGCGACGTCGACGCCCGCGTAGACGACGTTGTCGCCGTAGGCCTTGTGGATGCCGGCCAGCGTGGCCACGCGGCGGCCGGTGCGCGGCGGCTCCGGAAACGTGAAGTGCACCTGGCGGCGCGCGCCGGGCAGCTCGATGCGCTCGACACGCTCCAGCATCTTGATGCGGCTCTGCACCTGGCGGGCCTTGGTCGCCTGGTAGCGGAACCGCTCGATGAAGCGCTCGACCTCGGCGATGCGCTTGGCCTGGTTGCGCGCGCGCGCCTCGAGCAGCTCGCGCCGGGCCTCGCGCTCGACCAGGAAGTCGTCGTAGTCGCCCGGGTACACCGTGAGGCCGTCGGGGCCGAGGTCGGCGATCGAGGTGACCATCCGGTTCAGGAAATAGCGGTCGTGCGAGACCACGACCACGGTCCCGTCGTAGCCGGTCAGGAAGTCCTCCAGCCAGGCGAGGGAGGCGAGGTCCAGGTGGTTGGTCGGCTCGTCCAGCAGCAGCAGCGATGGCGCCAGCAGGAGCAGCCGCGCCAGCGCCGCCCGCATGCGCCAGCCGCCGGAAAACTCCGTCAGCGGGCGATGCAGCTCGTCGGCCCGGAAGCCGAGGCCGCTCAGGATGGTGCGCGCCGCCGTCTCGAGCCGATAGCCGCCGAGCGCCTCGAAGCGGTGCTGGAGATCGCCGTAGCGCGCGGTGAGCGCGTCACTCGGCGCCGTCTCGAGGGCGCCGGCGACGTCCTCCATCTCGCGCTCGAGCGCCCACACCTCGTCGAAGCCGCTCAGCGCTTCCACCAGCACGGAGCTGGCGGGGCTGGCGGCGACCTCCTGCGCCAGATACCCGACGGTGGTGGTGCGCGGGCGGCTCACCTGCCCGGTGTCCGGCTCGTCGAGACCGGCCAGGATCCGGCAGAGCGTGGTCTTGCCGGCGCCGTTGGGGCCGACGAGCCCGATGCGCTCGCGGTCGGCGATGCGCCAGCTGACGTCGCGGAAGACGAGCTGGCCGCCGAACCCCTTCGAGACGTCGTCGAGCTGGATCACCGCCCTCCCATCACCCCATCGTCTGGATTTTCTCGGGCACGATCTTCACCGTCACCCGCACCTCGCCGGGCCGGCGGTTGGGATACTTGTCCTTCCCGAGGTACTTCTTGGCCAGGGCGTCGATGTGCTCGTCGGCGCCCTTCTCGGTGATCTCGACCACGCGGCCGCGGACCTGCACGTAGCGATACGGGTTGTCGGGATCCTGGATCGCCACGGCGACCTTCGGGTTGCGCTCGAGGTTCTTCGCCTTCACGCGGCCGCGGGCGGTGTTGATGCGGATGTATTGACCGTCGGAGTCGACCCACACCGGGGTGACCTGGGGCGCGCCGTCGGCGCCGACGGTGGCGATGTGGGCGAACGCCTTCTTGTCGAACAGGTCTCGAACGTTCGGAGGAATCGCCGTCATGAGCGTCATCCTTTCGGCTTCGACCGTGGTTACGAGGGCGTGACGAGCTCGCCGCCGCGCGCCTCGGCCATCGCGCGCAGGGCGAACAGCAGGCGGACGACGCACTGCTGCACGAGCAGCGCGTCCTGAGTGAAAGGGTCGGCCAGCCACTCGCGCGCCGTCTCGCCGGTGCCGGACGCGAAGCCCAGCGTCGGCGAGAGCTTCTGCAGCCGCAGCAGCAGGTCGTCGGGCGGCAGGCCGCTGGCCCGCAGCCGCGTGACCACCGCCGCCCGCACCGCCGCGTTCCAGATGCCGGTGAGGCCTTCGAGCAGCGCGGTGTAGCAGGTCGCGTCCTGCTTCTGCTGCATATGCTCGAGCACGACGGGCACCAGCGGGTTGACGACGATGTTGCCCTCGTCATCATTGCCGAACAGCGGCCCGATCACGGGATCGGCGCCGGGCTCGGCGAGGGTGTCGACGAGTCCGATCGCCTCGTCCACCGGCACCGCCGGCAGCTGGGCCAGACGCTCCAGCAGGGGTACGTCACCCGCCATGGCTCTATCCTCCCACGCGCGTGGGCTCGCTGCGAAGCTCGGCTCGAGCAAGATCCTGAGCGCGACCGGCCGGGACCAGGAACGCCGACAGCACGGCCCCCAGGCAGATCACCAGCCCGGTGAGGAACACGTCGTGGAGCGCCTCGGCCTGGCTCACGCCGAGGCCGAGGCGCCAGGCCATCACCGCCCCCATTACCGCCAGCCCGATGGCACCGCCCACCGTGCGGAAGAACTGGATCATCGACGTGGCGGAGCCCAGGTCGGTACGCGGCACCGCGCTCTGGACGGCGATCAGCATCGGCACCATCGTCAGGCCCATGCCGACGCCGCCGATCAGCGCATCGCGCATCGCCACGCCCTGCGTCAGCGCCGCCGACCAGCGACTCAGCAGAAGGAACGCCATCGTCAGGCACACCATGCCCGCGACCACGACGATGCGGTAGCCGATGCGCAGCACCAGGCGGGCGCTCGTGATCGACATCGCGACCCAGCCGAGCACGAAGGGAATGAGCACGATGCCGGCGCCCGTCGCCGACATGCCACTCACCGCCTGGAGAAAGAGCGGCACGAACGAGATCGCGCCGAACATGGCCATGCCGGCCAGGAATCCGGTGGCCGCCGCCGCCAGCACCACCCGGTTGGCGAAGAGGCGCAGCGGCACGATCGGCTCCGGCACCCGGCGCTCGACGACCACGAACGCCGGCAGCGTCACCAGGGCAACGGCCAGCGGGCCGACGACGTCGCCGCCGGTCCACGAGCCGACCCGGCCCGCCTCCAGCACGCCGACCAGCAGGGCCGAAACGCCGGCGGCGAACAGACAGAGCCCGGCATAGTCGATCACCGGTCGCCGCTGACCAGGCGCCGCCCCGGCCAGGGCACTGGTCAGCAGTCCCATCGCCACGACGCCGAACGGCAGGTTGATGTAGAACACCCAGCGCCAGGAGACGTGATCGGTCAGCAGACCGCCGATCAGCGGGCCGAGCAGCGAGGCGATGCCCCACACGCCGGAGATGTAGCCCTGCATCTTCGCGCGCCGCTCGAGGCCGAACAGCTCGCCGACGACCGTCATGCCGATGGGCATCAGCGAGCCGGCGCCGAGGCCCTGCAGCATGCGGAAGAGGATCAGCTCGGTCATGTTCTGGGCGGCGCCGGAGAGCGCCGAGCCGGCCAGGAAGATCACCAGCCCGCCCAGGAAGATCGGCCGGCGGCCGTAGAGGTCCGACAGCCGGCCCCACAGCGGCATCGTGACGGTGGATGTCAGCAGGAATCCCGAGAACACCCAGGAGTAGATCTCGATGCCACCGAGGCTGGCCACCACGCGCGGCATCGCGGTGGCGACCACGGTCGACTCCATCGCGGCGAGAAAGATCGACAGCATCACGCCCGCCAGGGCGAGACGCTTGCGACGGTCCTCCATCAGTGGGCGCCGGTGCAACTCGCGCACCGGCAGGCCGCGCGCAGATCCACCCAGGGCAGGAGGCTTTCGTGGGCGTCGGTCCATACGATGCGCAGCGCGTCGTCGAGCTTCTTCAGCTCGCGCGGCCACGTCGCCTCGGCCCCTGGCGCCGCCAGGTCCGCGCAGGCGCCGCACGGGCAGGACCGCCGCAAGTGTTCGAAGGGATAGATCGAGCCGTGGCCGTCGAACCAGTCGACGCCGAGCGCGTAGCGACCGACCAGGTGGACGTCCTTGGGACGGTTGGGGTCGCCCTGGCCCAGGATCGGAATCGACAGCTTGCGGCTCACGCGCCACCTCCGCCGGCCTGCTTGACGCCGAGCCGCATGCCGACCAGGAGATAGTGCACCGCGAGGTTCTGGTAGGCGCCCCAGGCGCCGGCGCGCCGGCGGATGGCCTCCTCGCTGAGCGCCCGGCCGCGGCCGTAATGGTGGTCGAACGCCTTGCGCACGGCGAGATCGCCGGCGGGGCAAACGTCGCCGCGCCCGCAATGGCGGGCCAGGAACCAGTCGGCGGTCCAGCGGCCGAGACCGCGCAGCGCGGTGAGACGGGCGATCACGTCGATAGTGCTCGCCGCGGCGAGCGCGTCCAGGTCGAGCGCGCCGGCCCGCACCGCCCGCGCGAGGTCGCGGATGTACTCCGCCTTGCGCGTGGAGTACTTGAGCGAGCGCATCTGGCGGACCGTCGCCGCGGCCAGTGCGGCCGCGTCGGGAAACGCCCACACCGTGGCCCGCCCGAGGGTCATCGGCCGGCCGTAGCGCCGCACGAGGCGCGCCCGGCACGCGTAGGCGAACGAGAGGTTCACCTGCTGGGCGGTGATCGAGCCCACCAGCATCTCGAGCGGTGTCGGGGCCAGCGTCGGCCGCATCCCGTACAGCCGCTCCACCAGCGGCGCCAGCGCCGGGTCGGCCTTCGCCACGCGATAGAACCCCGGGAGGTCGAAGTCGAGACCGAACAGGCGTCGGACCTCGGCGGTGATCGCCTCGCCGAGGGCGGCCCGGCGGGCACCGGGAGCGTTCACGGTCAGCCGAACGTCCTCGACGGGACCGCTCCAGCGCACCTCGTACGGCACCAGCGTCTCGCCCGCCCGCAGCACGCGGCGAAACACGTCGCCGTCGAGCAGGTTCGCCGGATCCTCACCCCACAGCCGATACCGCCCGAGCGTGCTGGTGACGTCGAGCGGGCCATCGGCATTCACAACGATCTTCATCGGGCCGTCACGCGAAACGTAATAGTACCAGAGTCTCTCGCCGACTCCGCCCTCCGCGCACGGCCGGAGCGGGGCGCCGTCCCCGCCCCCCGAAGGCGCGAGCGTCAGCGCTTCAGGTGATAGGGGACGTCGGTCACGACGACGTTCTTGCGGAACAGGAGCTGGCCTTTGATGAGCAGCGCGGTCTGGTTGTGTAGGAGCTGCTGCCACCACCGGGCGGGGAGGAACTCGGGCAGCACGATCGTGACCACGTGGTGCTCGCCGCGCTGGCGCTGGAGCTGATCGATGTACTCCATCAGTGGCCCCAGCAGCGAGCG
>Ga0209474_10003592_pt1 | contig 13582 bp, 15 predicted proteins | sample GraSoiAngelo_145_FD_185902 | JGI IMG/M metagenome (GOLD analysis project Ga0209474, IMG submission 185902) | Grasslands soil microbial communities from the Angelo Coastal Reserve, California, USA - 14_1009_05_20cm (SPAdes) (version 2) | ecosystem: Environmental > Terrestrial > Soil > Grasslands...
CTTTGCGCAAAAACTCCACGTTCGTTACAAATAAATCGTCACCCACAAGCTGGATTTTATCGCCGAGCCGCTCCGTCAACTCCTTCCAGCCCGTCCAATCATTCTCGGCGCAGCCATCCTCGATTGAGATAATCGGAAACTTCGCGCACAGCTGGGCATAATACTCGATTAATTCTTCCGCTGTACGTTTTGAGCCGTCCGATTTTTTAAAAACGTAAAGATTTTGTGCACGATCGTAGAATTCGGATGAGGCGGCATCGAGCGCGATAAAAATCTGTTCGGCCAGTTTGTAGCCGGCGCGCTCAACCGCCTTCGCGATGGATTCGAGTGCGTCTTCGGCCGACGAAAGTGCCGGTGCGAATCCCCCTTCATCGCCAACGGCAGTGGAAAGGCCGCGCTCGCGCAAGACCTTTTTTAATTCGTGGAAAACTTCCGCGCCGTAACGGACCGCTTCGGGAAAATTTGGTGCGCCCTTCGGCATGATCATGAACTCCTGGAAATCGATCGGAGCATCGGAATGCGCGCCGCCGTTCAAAATATTCATCATCGGGACCGGCAAAACGCGGGCCCCGGGTCCGCCCAGGTAACGAAAGAGCGGTAGGTTTGCCGCCGCTGCGGCTGCGTGCGCGGTGGCAAGGGAAACGCCGAGCAACGCGTTCGCGCCCAGATTTTTTTTGTTGGGCGACCCATCCAACTCGATCAGCTTGGCATCGACCTTTTCCTGGGCGCGGGCGTCAAATCCCTTGAGAGCATCAGCAATCTTTCCGTTCACATTCGCGACCGCCTTGAACACACCTTTGCCGCCGTAACGCTTCGTCTCGCCATCACGCAATTCCCAAGCCTCGTGCTCGCCTGTGCTTGCACCGCTGGGCACGGCTGCTCGTCCGAGTGCGCCGCCTTCCAGTCGCACATCGACTTCAATGGTGGGATTGCCGCGCGAATCTAAAATCTCTCGTCCGATTATCTCGGAAATGCTGGTTTGCATTTTGCGCGGCTATGATGCGCGATGTGCGCGCGCTGTCCAACAGATGTTGCAAGAGAATCTTTCTGGCGAAAGCGAGCGCAGGATGCTGACTTGGAACACGGGCCTGCGGCCTGTGCGCCCAGCGGGTTTCCGAACGCGCTGACTCAAGCAACCCGCGCAAGGGTCACGTCAGCGGAGTGAAACTCCGCTGGGCGCACAGACTTCCAGTCTGTGTTCCCCGGAAAAGATTCGCACTGGCAATCTCGATCTAGATTAGTACGCTATGGTCTAATGTTGGTGCGCGGACGAACCGCTTTGTTGTTATTGCCGATTGCTGCCGGCGCGTTGATCGGTGCCGAGCCAGCCAAGCTTGCGCCCGATCAAATGGCAAAAGCAGCCCGGACCGATACCATCACAATTCCAACTCCAGGAGAGCTTTTCGCCGCCTTGCAAAAACCGGGCAAGCCGAACTGGACTGGCGCCTACCGCGCCCCCATCCCGACGACCTACAAAAATCGCGCCCAGCTTGCACTCAATCTAGGCGGCTTAATCGCAGACGGTTTCATCGCGGTGGAAGCACAAGATAGCCAGCAGGTGAAAAACATTGGCTCAGACGTCATCAAGTTGGCCAAGGCACTTGGGGTCAGCCAAAACATTCTTAGTCGCAGCAATAGCATCAATGACTTCGCAGAAACGAACCAGTGGGATTCGCTCCAGGAAGAACTCGAGGCGACGCAGAACGAAGTAAAGAACTCGATGCAATCTCACAGCGACCAGGACCTGGTCATTTTGGTCAGCATTGGTGGATGGATTCGCGGAACCCAAGTGGTCAGCGGGTCGGTTGCAGCTAACTACGATGCGCGGAGCGCGAAACTTCTGCGGCAACCGGCGTTGGTAGGTTTTATTCACGCCAAGCTCAATGATGTTTCACCGGAGTTGCGAAACGATCCGCTGGTCAAAAACGTAAACGATCAGCTAACAAATTTGGAGAAGCTGGTGACGTTTCCGGCCGGCAAATCGCCCAGTCCAGATGACGTGCGCAAGGTAAACAACGTAGTCAGCGATTTGATACAACAAATTCAACACAAGCCTGACGCGAAGTGAAACGTCAGTTCTTCCTGGCCACGATGTTTGTTTTCGCGGGTGTAGTCACTTCCCTGGCCGACACGGACGCGGAAGTGAATGCGCGGAAGAACGCACTGGATGTGGCCGGGGCATTTACCAACGACGGCTTTAAACTGCGGGATGGACATTGGTGCGGCACCTTAAAGGCGCAGGACCACGCCCTGATCGCGGTGAATCTATATGCCGGAAATCAGTATTGGTTTGCGGTCGGCGCAGCTGATCCCGCCAAGAAAATCGCGGTCAATATTTACGATGAAACCGGCAGGCTGCTGAGGACGGACCATTATGAAGGGGGCGACCGAGCTGCGGCCGGATTTTCGCCAAACGACAGTGGTCAATACTTCGTTTCAGTTGATCTGGTGGAGGGTGGATCGAGCAGCTTTTGCCTCATCTATTCTTATAAGTAGGCTAGGCCGGGAATAGGATAAGCTTTGGAAACCTCGCCATGAAGGTATCGAGTTGTGTCCTCGGCGGAATACTTACCTTGCTGGGTTTGTGCGGTACGAGCTGTTCTACCTCTGATTCGACAGCACCGACCGCGTCCAACAGCGGGAAATATTATGCCGTCAGTGTGAAGCAAGCGGAATTTTATTTCTATGGCCCTCAACAAGCCAACGGTCCCGACCAGAAACTTCCGCAGGATACGTTGGTGATGCTTATTCGCCCGTCATTTGGCTATAGCAAGGTTAAGCTCATGAATGGTCAGCAAGGTTATGTTGCCAGTCAGGACATTCGCGCTGCGCCACCAGAGGTGGTTTCGGCCGCGACCAATCCGCCCGTCAGCAATGAAATCAGCCGGGCCCGGAAATTTCACTTCGATCCGCGGTTGCTTCCGCCAGAACCCTTGCCCAACGATGCTCCCGAGCCGACGCCGATTCCCGAAACGGAAGCTTCCCCGTCGCCGTAGCTAGACAAGCGTGCTCTGCTGCGGATTAAGTAGGCGGCATATTTGTTATGAAAGCCGTTCAGGTATTTTACGAAGGCCGGGTCCAAGGGGTTGGTTTCCGCTATTCCGTCAGGCAAATCGCGAAAGGATTCAATGTCACCGGATGGGTCCGCAATCTCGCCAATGGCCGCGTCGAGTTACAGGTAAGTGGTGAGGCCGAGGAAGTGAACGCGTTTTTAGAAGCAATTCGCCAAAGTGACTTGGGCTCTCTCATCAAAAAGGAATCGGAGCACATGCTCGCCACGCCGCCTGATTCGCGGGGATTTGAAATTCGAATATGACAGAGCCCGCTATTCGCGTCATCGACGTCAGCAAAATATTCCCCACGCCATTTCGACGGCGGCGGGTCGTTGCCTTGCAGGATTTAAATCTCGAGATCGCTCCCGGTGAGATCTACGGATTACTCGGGCCAAACGGTTCGGGTAAAAGCACGACCTTAAAAATTATTCTTGGCTTGATTGGGCCGACGCGCGGAAGCGTGCGCATTTTTGGTCGCGATAATTCTGCGGTCGCGGTGCGCCGCGATATCGGATTTCTGCCGGAGAATGCCTACTTCCATAAATTTCTTAGCGGCGCCGAAACCCTGCGATTTCACGCCAAGCTTAGTGGTTTGTCCGGGCGGGAAACTAAATCACGCGTTGCTGAATTGCTGGCAACGGTCGGACTTGCGAGGGCCGCTGACGCGCGCCTTGGCACCTACTCAAAGGGAATGCTCCAGCGTATCGGGTTGGCGCAGGCGCTGATTCATCATCCGAAAATTCTCGTGTTGGATGAACCGACCGCCGCGGTCGATCCAGCCGGCTCGCGCGACATTCAAAATCTCATCGTCTCCTTGAAAAAGCGCGGCACCACCATTTTGCTTTCATCGCATTTGCTCACTCAGGTACAGGAGGTTTGCGATCGCGTCGGCATTTTGCATCGCGGCAAATTGCTACGTGAGGGCCATCTCGAGGATTTGCTCGCGATTGAAAATCAAACCGAGCTCATTGTGGAAAATGCGACGCCTGATTTGCTCGATGGACTCGAGCGGGAGCTTGCGGCGGCTAAAGCCCGGGTTGTGGCGCGTCGCAAACCGCAAACTTCCCTCGAGCAATTATTTCTGAAAGTAACCGACATCGGCGACGAATGAGCTCTTCCTTAGGCCGTATTGGCGCAATCGCGCGCACCACTTTCATCGAGCTGGCGCGGCTCCGCGTCTTCTACGTCCTCGTCCTTTTTGCTCTCGTTCTTATAATCAGTTCCTCTTTTCTGGCACGAATTTCTTTTCAACAGGAGTTGCAAGTGACGAAGGACATTGCGCTGGGTGCCATCAATTTCTTTCTCAGCATGCTCGCCATCGTTGCCACCGCGCAACTTTTGCCGCGGGATCTGGAAGACCGCGTCATTTACAGCGTGCTGGCGAAGCCGGTCCGGCGTTTCGAATACATGCTAGGTAAATTTTTCGGCGTGCTCGGACTATTGGTGATCTCCCTCGTTGCCATGACTATTCTTTGCCTCGCTGTGATTCATCTGCGGGAAGGAGCCGCCGTTCGCGAGACGATGCTGCAACTCGCCCAGTCGCCTTCCGAGGAACTCGACCACGCTCTGGTTGGGGTGCATCAAGCCGGCGCCAATCGCGATCTTGTTCTCGCCTTGCTCCTTATCTTGACCAAGGCTGCCGTTCTGGTCTCGCTCACGCTCTGCATTTCCAGTTTCGCCACGTCAAACATCTTCACCATCAGCGCCATGGCGATGGTTTATTTAGTTGGGCATTTGGAATCGATCGCCCGCGATTACTGGCTGCATCAACGCGCCGCCGGCTGGTTGGTCCGCGCGTTTCTCGCTGTCATTGCATTCTTTTTTCCTGACTTGCAAGCATTCAACCTCAGCGATCAGATCATTGCTGGGAGTTCGCTCTCCGATTTGATGTTGCTGAAACTTCTTGGACTTGGCGTCATTTACGTTGTCGGATACCTCGTGATTGGAATTGCGATTTTTTCGCAGCGCGAATTATGAAGCGCGTGCTCGCTCTCATTCTCATTCTGGCCGCGTTTGTGCCTCTGAAATTAAAAATGGAGGCGGCTTGCGATCGGATCGTGCCCGGAGCGCTCTCCATTGATTTGCGTGAACAAATCGGCCAGTCCGCATTCATCGCCGTGCTCGGTGGATTTCGTTCCGTCATTGCCGATCTCCTTTTCATCGACGCCTACTCCGCTTGGGAACGGACCGATTGGACCTATCTTCTTTTGCGTTTGCGTCAGGCCACCGAACTGCAACCGCGCGCCATTCTTTTCTGGGAGATGGCAGGATGGCATATGGCCTGGAATGCCGGCACGGCCGCGCTGGAGGACGATTCCAAATCACCGCTCGCGCGTCGCCGGTTGCAGCACGATTATCTCGAGCTGGGCGAGGATTTTCTCGTTCGCGGGGTTGCGCACAATCCGGAAAAGCCACAGCTCTATGAAGCACTGGCACGATTATATCGCGACAAGTTTCACGATCACGCCCGGGCGTCGGAGAATTTCGAAAAAGCGTCGCGTCTTCCTGGCCATGCCTCTTACGACGAACGTTTTTCCGCCTACGAACTCTCTTACTGCGAAGGCCGCGAACGTGAGGCTTACGATCGATTGCGTACCCTCTACCAGCGCGGGGAAAATCAGCGCCTCCCGCGTCTGCTTAACCAATTGCGGGTGATGGAAGAGCGCCTGAAAATTCCCGCGAACGAAAGAATTATTCACTGATGCGGTTTGCCATTTTTAGCGACATTCACGCAAATTTGGAGGCCCTTGAAGCAGTGCTATCGGATGCGCGCGAACGGCACTGCACCCACTTCATTTGTCTTGGTGATGTCGTCGGCTATAACGCCAACCCGCGCGAGTGCATCGAGATTGTGCGGAATTTGGATTGCCCGACGGTAAAAGGGAATCACGACGAGCAGGCGTCACAACCGGAAGCTTCCGGCGATTTCAATGAAATGGCTGAGCGCGCCATGACATGGACGCGGGCGCAACTGAGTGAGGAGGACCGGGCGTGGTTGCGCGATTTGCGCCTCCAGCGGCAGGTGCGCGATTTCACCATCGTTCACGCCACCCTCGATACTCCAGCGCAGTGGGGCTATGTCTTTCGCGATCTCGATGCCGCCGCCAGTTTCACTTATCAACACACCGCCGTTTGTTTTTTTGGTCACACCCATATTCAATGCGCTTTTATTCGGGACGAGCGCGCTCGCCGCACGCAGCAGGAACAAATTCACGTCGAATTTGGCAAAAAATATTTTGTTAACGCCGGCAGCGTCGGTCAACCGCGCGATGGTGATTGGCGCGCCGCCTATTGCATCTACCACGCCGATGAAAATTTGATCGAGCAGCGTCGTGTTCGCTATGCGATCGACAAGGCCCGTAAAAAAATTATAGCGGCTGGGCTGCCGCGTTTACTGGCTGACCGTCTTGCGCTCGGTCGCTAATTCGTGCCGTCGAAAATCCTGATCATCAAACCGAGTTCGCTCGGCGATGTCGTGCACACTCTGCCGGCAGTGGCGGCGATTCGTGATGCTAATCCCGACGCCGAAATCACCTGGGTCATCAACCCGGAGTGGGCGCCGTTGTTACGCGGAAATCGAGACATCGATCACGTTCACCTCTTTCCACGCGGCGAATTTCGAGGATTCGGCGCGCCTGCTCGTTTATTGCCCTGGATTCGGGAAACGCGCCGGTCGCGACCGGATGTGGCGCTGGATTTCCAGGGGTTGTTTCGCAGTGCACTAATTGCCCGGATTAGCGGCGCGAAAAAGATTTTGGGAATGAGCGACGCCCGCGAAGGTTCGCGTTTCCTTTATACGCAGGTCGCGCGAGTCGACCGGCAAGAGCACGCCGTCGATCGCTATTTCAAGTTAGCCGAGTCGTTCGGCGCGTCTCTGCGCGAGGATTTGCGTTTTGCCATTCCAACTGGGGATCAACCACCGCGTTTCGATGCTTTCCCCGGATTCGTTATTCTGCATCCCTACGCCCGCGGACGCAATAAATCGATCGGAGCCAATGTAATTCTGGAATTTTGCCGCGCGCTGGCGCCCGCCCGCGTCGTGGTCGTCGGCAAATCCGGCCGAAGATTTTCGGCACCGGAGAACTGCGTGGATTTGACGAACCAGACTACGCTTCTGCAATTGGTCTGGCTTTTACGCGCGGCTGCATTCGTCATCAGCGTCGATAGCGGCCCGATGCATGTGGCCGCGGCGGTGACCACGAATCTGGTTTCGATTCATACCTGGACCGATCCACGCCGTGTCGGCCCTTATAATGACGCCGCGACAATTTGGAAAAACGGAAGGCTTTTTCGCGTCGCCGACCTCAAGTCCGCGACCGATCTCCGTAAGGGACGAAAGTTCCTGCGCGAAGACGTCGGGCCGATCGCAGATCTTGCCCTTCGGGCTCTGGCAAAACAGCCGCTGGTGTAAACTCCAGCCCTCGACTTACGCTCGGGATGACGAGTGGCGTTGCTTCAAAATGAACTCCGCAATCGGCAAGTCGCCGGCGTAGGTGATTTTCAAATTGTGATCCTGCGCTGGCACGATCACTATGCTTCCGCCCGCGTGTTCAATCGCGGAAACTTCATCGGTGACGATCAGCGAATTGCTCCTGATACGTTCGTACGCCTCAAGCAGCGACGCTCGACGAAAAATCTGCGGCGTCTGCATCGCGAAAACATTTTGCCGATCGATCGAGCCGCTGACGACCTGATTTGCGTCGGCAAACTTGAGCGTCTCCGTGATCGGTGCAGCCAAAACTGCCGCGCCATGTTTCCGCGCCGCCGAGAAGACGCGCTCGATTTCGCGGGGCGTAATCAACGGGCGCGCGGCATCGTGCACCGCCACAAACTCCGAATTCTCGGCTAACTCTTTCAGCCCAGCCCGCACCGAATCCTGTCTCCGCTCACCTCCGCGAACCACTGCGCGGACTTTTATTCCGTCGGCCCGGTTGATCGCATCTTGGACGAGCTTGGGGTCCCGACAGACGACGATGATTTCGCTTACTGATTCCGCCTCTTCGAATGCCGCCAGCGCATGTTCAAGAACGGACCGGTCGCCGAGCTTTGAAAATAACTTATCGAAACCGACGCGCTTGCTGCTGCCGGCTGCGACGATGATGGCGGTGAGCATGATTAAGAGGTTGAAGCGTTGAAGGGCTGAAGTGTTAAAGCAGGAGGAAGCGCGCCACCGCTTAAACGCTTCATTGCTTCAACGAGTCACGAATCATGACAACTGTCGTGACACCTCCGCGCTCAGTGTTTTCCCATCGGCGCGCCCCGCAATTTTCGGCTGCAACGCTTTCATCACTGCGCCCATTTGCGCGCGCGAGCTCGCGCCGACTTCACGAATCGTGTCAGCAACGATCTTTTGCAACTCTGCCGCGCTCATCGCCTGTGGGAGGTACTGATTCAGCACCGCAATCTCAGCTCTCTCTTTTTCCGCCAGCTCGGCGCGTCCGCCTTTTTCAAAACTTTCGATCGAATCCTGTCGTTGTTTTACTTGTTTGCGAATTACCGCAATCGCATCGGCATCGTTAAGTTCGCCATCGGCTCCGACTTTCTCGATGGTCGCGTTTTTGAGCGCGGCTTTGAGCAAACGAAGGACGCTTAGGCGCGGGGCATCCTTTGCCCGCATCGCATCCTTCAAATCTTCATCGATTCGCTTCTGCAACGACATGGGTAGCGCAGGCAGCTTGCCTGCGAGTTTCGGCAGCCTGCCGAAACTAAATTTCGTCGGCAAGCTGCCGACGAATGCAGGCTAGCAGCCTGCGCTCCCCAATCAAGATTGAAGACTGCGCAGTCGTTCCGCGCAATTTCGCGCGGACTCGACGTCGCTCACGGAAATTGCTTCTACATCCTTGTTCGTGCGCTTCAACAATCCCGCCAACACGCCACCAGGTCCCAGTTCGATAAAGAAATCGCAACCGCGCCCGACCATGCCTTCCATGCAATCGACCCAGCGCACCGTCCCTGTGACCTGATCCTGCAAAGTTCGACGAATTTCCGGCAATGTGCTCACTGCTTCGCCGGTCACATTGCTAAAGACCGCAAATGAGGGTGACTGCATCTCAATTTCGAGCAACGCCTCGCTCAGTTTTTCATAAGCACTTTCCATCAAACGCGAATGATACGCGCCTGCCACGTTCAACATCGTCGCCCGGCGGATGCCATGTTCTTTGGCCAGTGCCACTGCCATCTCGATCTTGGCCCGCTCGCCCGAGAGTACAATTTGCCCTGGCGAATTAATGTTCGCGACATCGACATCCGCATCTGCGGCTAAAGCGCGCGCTGAATTTTCGTCGGCGCCGATCATCGCTGCCATCGCGCCGTCGGTCGCCGCGCAAGCTTCATCCATCAGTTCGCCGCGTCGCTGCACCAATTTCAATCCATTTTCAAAATCAAATGTCCCGGCCGCAGCGTGCGCGGTCATTTCGCCGAGAGACAAACCGGCTGCCGCTTCAATCGGGAAATTTCCCGCGAGTTCGCGCAACACCGCAAGGCAGGCGAGTCCGTGAACAAAAAGCGCCGGCTGACAATTCGAGGTCTTGGTTAGTTCCTCGACCGGCCCCTTCCAGGTAACGTCGGTTAGCTTGCGGGCAAGTATCGCGTCGGCCGAGGTAAACATCTCGGCCGCGACAGTAAATTCATCCGCCAGATCTTTTCCCATCCCGACGGTTTGCGCGCCTTGCCCTGCGAAAAGCAGTCCGATTTTTTTTGCCATCGGCGTTAGTTAACTCGCCTCGTTACAGGTTGCGAGAGGATTTACTCTGCTGGGGAGCACAGGCTGCCAGCCTGTGGCAGTCGGCCGCTGTGCCGACTGGACTCAGGTCAGCCAGGCATGTGATGTGGCGGTCTCGTGACCAGGTGGTTCGGACCGCGGTGAACATCAGAATTCGGCACTCCCCGGCGTCCGGGCAAAGGGAATGACGTCGCGAATGTTTGCGACGCCGGTCACAAACATAAGCATCCGTTCGAAGCCAAGGCCGAAGCCAGAATGTGGCACGGTACCGTAACGGCGGAGATCAAGGTACCATTTGTAGTCGGCCGGATCCATTTGGTGCCGGCGCATGTTTTCTTCCAAGACCTCGAGGCGTTCTTCACGCTGACTTCCTCCGACGATTTCGCCGATTCCAGGAACAAGCAGGTCCATCGCGGTGACGGTGAGATTGTCATCGTTTAATCGCATGTAGAATGGCTTGATCTCCTTTGGATAGTTAAAGACCGTGACCGGACATTTGAAATGCTTCTCGGTCAGCCAGCGTTCGTGCTCCGACTGCAGATTCAACCCGTATTCGACCGGAAACTCGAACTTTTCTCCGCTCTTCTTTAACAGTCCAATTGCCTCGGTGTAGGTAGTTCTCTGGAAAGGGCGTTCCAATACAAAATTCAGTCGATCGAGCAGTTCCTTGTCGACAAATTTCGCGAAAAGCGCCAGCTCTTCCGGACATTTCTCGCGAATATCCCGGATGAGATACTTCACAATTTCCTCCGCCAAATCCATGTTTCCGGTCAAATCGGTAAAGGCCATTTCCGGTTCGATCATCCAAAACTCGTTAGCGTGGCGTGAGGTATTCGAGTTTTCAGCACGGAAAGTGGGACCAAAGGTATAAACTTTCGACAAAGCAGAAGCGAATGCCTCGGCTTCGAGCTGCCCGCTTACTGTCAGATAAGTCGAACGACCGAAGAAATCCTTTGCGTAATCAATATCACCGCTGGCCTGTCGCGGTGGGTTTTTGCAATCAATGGCGGTGACGCGAAACAATTCGCCCGCGCCTTCGCAGTCGCTGCCGGTGATGATCGGCGTATGAATGTAGTAAAACCCGCGTTCCTGGAAAAACTGGTGAACGGCGAAGGCAAGGCGGCTTCGAACGCGAAAGACGCAACCAAAAAGATTTGAACGCGGACGCAGATGCGCGATTTCGCGCAGGAACTCCGGAGTATGTCCTTTTTTCTGCAAGGGATAGCTGTCATCCGACGCTCCAACAATGTTTATTTCATCTGCGACTAGTTCCCAGTTTTGTCCCTTGCCTTGTGACGCGACCAGCGCGCCCCGCACGATAATGGAAGCGCCGGTGATCAACCGCTGCACTGTCGCATAATTCGGCAGAGTGTTCCTGGCGATGACCTGCAGATTCCGCAAGGTGGAGCCGTCATTGAGTTCGATGAAAGAAAAATCCTTGGAATCACGACGCGTTCGGACCCAGCCTTGCACCAATATCGGCGCAACCGGCGCAGTCTGATTCAATGCATCTTTTATCCGTGTCGGCGAAAGCATGGCGGCAAATTGGACGAACCGGCGGGCACACTCAAGCCCAGCGCAATGCCTTCTGGTCGGCCGCGCTCGCAAGTCATCGGGTTTGGCGCGCCGCGCTCTCATTAACACCGGGCCTTCAGGCCGGTGATTCCGCGGGACGTGGAAACGAGCCGTTTTAACGGCTTAGCATCGAGGCCGAGGTCCATTGACCGCTGTGGCTTGGGTTGTCAGCATGAGAAAGCCGTTGAAAACGGCTTAATGGCGCTGAGGGCCGATTGTCCATCGGCCTGAAAGGCCGGTGTTAATGAGAACAAACCTAGGGCTCGCTACATTAAAATGCCAGATATGGCTAGGAATCTACCTTCTTGCGGATCGCGAATGCGCGATCCACAATCGGCGTTGTGAGGTCGTTATCGAGTCATCGGTTCATCGCTGCTTGCGTGCTCGCCTCTTTCTGCCTCATCGCCGGTTGTGGAGGCAATGCCCGAAACATTGTTGGCGCCTGGCGCAGTTCCACGGACCCGAATGCGATGGTTTGGGAATTCTCCAGCGATGGCTCGGTCCTGATGGGTGCGAATCGCGGCCGCTACACCTTCGGAGACAACAACCGGATTAAGATTGAGACCTCAATCGCTACTTCTGTTTATCAGATTGAACTCGTCGGCGACAAAATGACTTTAAAAGAACCTAACGGTTCAAAGCTCGTCTTAACGAGAGTTAAGTAGGATCACGGTTCCTGCGCGGGATTCAGTTCGTGCATTAGTAAATAACCAGACCGACCCGAACCCGTGAATATGGGCAACCCCGATCCCAACGAAGTGCCGCTGGCGCGCCGGCTGGGTTTATTCGACGCCACCATGATTGTAATGGGCGGAATTATCGGCGCGGGAATTTTTGTGAACCCAGCGGTCGTCGCGCGCAACGTTCATACGCCCCTCCTCGTGCTCGGCGCCTGGCTGATCGGCGGAATGATCGCGCTGATTGGCGCATTTGTTTACGCCGAGCTCGCCGCGCTGCGACCCCGCGTGGGTGGCCAATACGCCTACTTGCGCGATGCTTACCACCCGATCGTCGCTTTCCTGTACGGTTGGACTCTCCTTCTCGTTGTCCAGACCGGCGGAATGGCGGGCGCAGCCATCATCTTCGGTCGCTACCTCTGCGAACTATTCGATCTTTCCATTTCCGAACAAGTTGTTGCTACCGTGGCGCTCGCGATTTTGACGGCCGTTAACTGTCTCGGTGTCCGTGCTGGAAGCAATGTGCAAAGCGCGTTGATGCTAATTAAACTGGTGGCGATTGCGCTCTTGATTGGCGTCGGATGTTTCGGACCGGTCAAAACGAGCTCCGCAGGAGTGGAGTTGCCGGCCGCTTCTGGCGGTTTCGCGGGACTGGCCCGGGCCATGGCGCCCGTTCTTTTTGCCTATGGCGGCTGGCAGACGGCTAGTTTTGTCAGTGGCGAAATGCGCAATCCGCGACGTGACCTGCCACGCGGATTACTTATCGGAGTGATCGGTGTCATCGTTTGCTATGTTCTCGTTAGCTATTCGTGTGTGCGCGTACTGGGGGTAGCGGATCTTGCGCGCACAAGCGTTCCCGCTTCTGAAGTGATGCGTCATGCTTTGGGCGAGCGCGGCGCTCAAGTGATAGCGGCGGGAATCGCGATTTCGACTCTTGGATTTCTTAGCCAAAGCATTCTGACCGCCCCGCGGGTCTACTACGCGATGGCGCGCGACGGCGTTTTCTTTAAAGGGGTCGGCTATCTTGATCCAAGGACGCGTGTGCCAACAGTAGCAATCGTTCTCCAAGGCGTTTGCGCGGCGGTAATCGCGTTCACTGGAAAATATGACCAGATTCTCAACTACGTTGTGGCGATTGACGTGCTCTTTTTCGGGTTAACGGGTGCTTCCTTGCTAATCTTTCGAGCGCGATCTGAGGGGAAGAGGCTGGAGAAGGAGGACCTTCGGGTTCCATGGCATCCGATCACCACCAGTGTGTTCGTCCTTGCTTGCTGGGCCATTGCAATTAGTACCGTCGTCCAGTTCCCGCGTAACGCGGGCATCGGCGTCGGTATTCTCGCGGCCGGCGCGCTCATCTACCCGCTGTGGCGATCCGGCGCGCAAGGTGCGTCTGGGCCGCAAAATTCGCCCGACGTAATGTAATTATGACGATATTCTAAACGTGATCCTGGGATTCTTGAAACGGCGCCGGCGAGAGCGCCTGCGCGCGCAACCTTTCCCGCCGGCATGGCGTGCGATCATCGCTGGGAATCTTCCAATTTTTCAGCGACTGCCCC
>Ga0209474_10003593_pt1 | contig 13581 bp, 14 predicted proteins | sample GraSoiAngelo_145_FD_185902 | JGI IMG/M metagenome (GOLD analysis project Ga0209474, IMG submission 185902) | Grasslands soil microbial communities from the Angelo Coastal Reserve, California, USA - 14_1009_05_20cm (SPAdes) (version 2) | ecosystem: Environmental > Terrestrial > Soil > Grasslands...
TCAGCGATGTGATCAGCGCCGTCCGCACCTCAGCGTTTTCCCAGGTGGCGACGATCCAGCGAGTCGAGAGGCCCGGTAGCGGCCACGACTGGGAGCGGGCCGGGTTGAACGCGTACAGCACGATCACCAGCAGCGGAACGTAGAGGAAGAGGAGCACCAGGCCGCTCACGACGCCCATGCTGATCCGCACCGAGCGCGGCTCGATGGCGTGTTCGCGGCTCACAGCGCCTCGAACGCCTTGAGCTGGCGGGCGATCAAGAGGTAGACCGCCATCACAAGTGCCGGGACGATAGCGTAGGCCGCGGCGAAGGGGATGTTGTTGGCAATGCCGACCGCCTGGTAGATGACATTCCCGATGAACTCGGTATCACCCACCATGCTGGGGGCGATGTAGTCGCCCAGCGTCAGGGAGAAGGCGAAGATCGAGCCGGCCACCATCCCGGGGAGTGCGATCGGCAGGATCACCCGCCGGAAGGTGGTGATCCAGCGGGCCCCGAGGTCGGTCGAAGCCTCGATCAGTGAGTTGGGAATCCGCTCCAGCGCGGCGTAGACGGGCAGCGTGACGTAGGGGAGCCAGAGATAGGAAAAGACGATCCACAAGCTCCAGCGCGAGAAGCCAAGGTTGACCGACCCGAGATGGATCTGATGAAGGGACCAGTTGAGCACGCCATCGCCGGAGAGGATGGTCCGCCACGCATAGACCCGGACCAGGTAGCTCGACCAGAGCGGCAGCACCATCGAGAGCAGCAAGAAGGTGCGGACGCGAGGGCTGGCGATCCGGGCCGCGTAATAGGCGATTGGAATCGCCAGGACGATGTCGGTCACGGTGACCGCCAGCGCGATGCCGACTGTCCGGATGGCGATCGTGCGGTAGACGTCGACCTGAACCAGGAACTGGTAGTTGGTCAGACTCCAGTTCTGAACTATTGCCCCGGTGACCGAGTCCTGCCGCCAAAAGGACGTGATCAAAAGAAGGCCAAGCGAACCCAGGAAGATGACTAGCATCCAGATCAGCACCGGACCCAGCAGCAGCGCCAGCCGCGCGCCTGGGTAGCGGTGCAACACGAGGCCGACCCGATGGCGCAGCCGGCGTACGGCGCTGGGGGGAGGGGCGTGAAGCCTCTCCCCCACCCGGTTGAGTCTCTGCGCCATTCGTTACTTCGTTCCGCGGACCTCCTGCCAGCGCTGCTGCCAGACCGTGTAGTCGGTGCACGTGGCGCCGCGACTGTCGCCACAGTCCTGCAGTGGCGTCTTCCAGAGGGCGATGTTCTTGAGGAAGCCATTGTCGCCGCAGTGGTAGTCCTTATCCGCCGAATCGCCGATGTTCTTCCGAAGAATGTCGCAGGCCTTCGCGTTGCTCGGGACAGCGCCGTAGAACTCGGCGACCTGGTCCTGCACGGCCGGCGTCTCCGTCCACTTCATCCACTGGTACATGCAGTTGGGATGCTGCGCGTGCGCTGACATCATCCAGGTGTCGGCCCATCCCGTGGCGCCCTCCGATGGCACGAGCGAGGCCACCGGCTTCTTGTCGGCCTTCAGGAAGCTGACCTGATAGGGCCAAGCAGTCCCGATCACCATGTCGCCGCTGCTGAAGGGGTCGGTCTCATCGGTGGTCGCCGACCAGTACTTCTTGATCATCGGGGCCTGCTGCTTGAGCAGCGCGATCGCCGCATCCAGCTGCTTCGTCGTCAGCTCATAAACGTCCGTGATGCCCAGGCCCTTGTTGTGGGCCTTGAGATAAAGGGCGGCGTCGGCGATGAAGATCGGGCTGTCGTAAGCCGCGACTTTTCCTTTGTACGGCGAACTCGTTTCCCAGGTATCCTTCCAGCTCGTCGGCGCCGGATTGACGACCTGGGTGTTGTACATCAGAACATTAGGGCCATACATGTACGGGATGCCGTAGTGCTTGCCGTTGACCGTGTTGTGCTTCGGCGACTGCAGCGAGGGAATAACGTCCTTGAAGTCCGGAACGAGGCTGACGTTCACCTCGGCCACGTCCCCATGAGCGATCAGCCGGTTGGTCGCATCGCCGCTGGCCGAGACGCCGTCCCACTGAGTGCCGCCACCCTGACGCATGAGCGTCACCATCTCGTCTGACGTGTCGGCGAATTTGACGTTGATCTTGCAGCCGGTTTGAGTCGTAAAGGGTGTCACCCAGTCCACCTTCGGATCCGACTTTCCACTCTCCACGTATCCAGTCCAGGCCACCAGGTTGAGATTGCCCTCCCCAGCACCGATGCTCTGTGGCAGGTTGGACGCCGCCTGGTTGTTTGACGTCCCCCCGCACGCCGCCAGGACCATCATGGCCCCGGCGGTCGCTGTGAGATTCGCACGATATCGCTTCATCCGATCTCCTCCTTCTTCTGATCACTGCCCGCCGTCGCGATCACGCGGCTATGCTGCCGGTTCCAGAACAGGCGCACGCGGCGTCCGCGCGCCTGGAGGACGTCCATCGAAGACATCGAGAGATTCTGCTGCAGGACGACCAGCTCGCCGCCCGCATCCAGGTGAACGACATACCGGGTGAAGGCGCCAACGTAGACGACGTCCTGCACCAGGCCAGGGGCCGAGACCTCGTCGGATTGCGGCCGCTCCTCGGGCGAGCCGAGCCGGATCTTTTCAGGGCGGACCGTGATGGCCTGCCCCTGACCGGTAATCGCCATCGCGATGTCGGCCGACAGCACGTTCGATGCGCCAACGAAGCCGGCGACGAAGCCGGTGGCCGGCCGTTCGTAGACCTCGGCCGGAGTGCCGACCTGCTCGACCCGCCCATGATTCATGACCGCCAGCCGGTCGCTCATGGTCAGAGCCTCCTCTTGATCATGCGTAACGTAGATGAACGTCATCGAGAGACGCTCTTGGATCGACTTGAGCTCGATCTGCATCGCCTGGCGCAATTTGAGATCGAGGGCACCGAGCGGCTCATCGAGCAACAGCACCCGAGGCTGGTTCACGATTGCTCGCGCCAAGGCCACCCGCTGCCGCTGGCCGCCCGACAGCTCGCCGGGTTTGCGGCGGCCGAAGCGCTCGAGCTGCATCATCCGCAGTGCCTCGACGACGCGCCGGCTACGCTCCCCTCGACCCACGCCCTTAACCAGCAGTCCGTACTCGACGTTGTCGTGCACCGACATGTGCGGAAAGAGGGCGTAGTCCTGGAAGACCGTGTTGACGTCGCGCTCGTAGGCGGGCAGGCCCGCGACATCGCGTCCGTGGAGAACGATGCGTCCGGCGGTCGGCTCCTCGAAGCCCGCGATCATCCGCAGGCAGGTCGTCTTGCCGCAACCCGACGGCCCGAGCAGGGAGAAGAACTCGCCTTCCCGAATCTCCAGGTCGACCCCAGCCACCGCGACCACATCGCCGAAGGTCTTACGTATGCCTTCCAGGCGGACCTCGGTGGCGACCGCAGTCGGCCGTGGCGCGCTAACGGCTACCGCTCCCTTCCCCTCCTCGCGCTGAACTCATGCGTCGACTGATCGTAGTGGGCTTGGGAGCAAACTAACCGACCTCCTGTGCTTTGTCAATCGGCTTGCGCGATTTGGCAGGCTCCTGTACCTTTACCGGGATAGTCCGCCGCCTTTACCATTAGCGGCCGAAAGGGAGGAACGGATGGCTCGCACGCCACTGCTGACGGAGGTCCAGCGACTCGCGGCCCACTTCGATCGGCAGGTGAGCCGGCGCGAGTTCATCAAGGTCACAGGTGCGGCGGTCGGCGCCGCAGCCGTCAGTGGCCCCATCGCGACGTTCGCCGCCGCACCGCCGCGGATCGCCATCGTTGGCGGCGGGATCGCCGGCTTGAACGCGGCGCTCACCTTGCAGGATGCCGGGATCGCATCGACGGTGTACGAAGCCTCAAACCGGGTGGGCGGCCGCATGCACTCCGATTCGCCGCTCACAAACCCCAACCGGATCTCGACCTGGGACAACGGTCAGACCAGCGAGCACTGCGGCGAGTTGATCGACAGCGGGCACAAGACGATTCTCAAGCTAGCCAATCGCTTCAGCCTCCCAACGGTGGATCTGCTCGCCGCTGAGCCGAACCAGTCCTCCGAAACCTACTACTTCTTTGGCCAGTACTACCCGCGGGCCCAGGCGATCATCGATTTCAAGCCGGTGTACAACGCGGTCCACAAGGATATGAGCGCGGCCGGATACCCCACGACGTACAAGACCCACACCGATGCCGGCGTCGCGCTCGACCAGATGAGCGTCTACGACTGGATCGAATCGCGCGTACCCGGCGGGCATACGAGCCCGATGGGTCAGCTGCTCGATATCGCGTACAACATCGAGTACGGCAACCTTTCGACCGCACAGAGCTCGCTCAACCTGGTCTACCTGCTCGCCTTTCAGTCCGTGCCGGGGAATTTCCGGATTTTCGGCGCCTCCGACGAGCGGTACCACATCCTGGGCGGCAACGAGCGCCTGCCGAAGGCGATCGCCGCGAGCCTGCCGCCGAGCAGCATCAAGCTCAACACGGCGCTCACCGCGATCGCCATGAACGCCGACGGAAGTTACAACCTGTCCTTCAGCAGCCCAACCGGACCGTATAGCGCGACGTTCGATCGAGTGATCCTCGCCCTTCCTTTCTCGGTCTTGCGGACGCTGAATTACCGCAAAGCCAACTTCGATCACCTGAAGGTCACCGCCATCACCGAGCTCGGCTATGGCGCCAACGCCAAGCTCCAGCTCCAGTTCGACACGCGCTACTGGAACGACCCCGCGGGGCCATGGGTACCGTCTGTCGGGATCAGCAACGGCGCGACCTATGCCGACACCCACTACCAGAACACCTGGGATGTGACCCGTGGCCAAGCCCACGAGACCGGGATCCTCGTCAACTACACCGGCGGCGGCGTCCCGCTGGCGTCGTTCAAGGGCCAGCCCACGACGGCGGACGCGCTCAGCTACGGCCAAACCTTCCTCAAGGAACTCGAGCCAGTGTTCCCGGGCATCACGGGACACTGGAACGGGAAGGCGACGCTCGACACGCCGCTCACGAATCCCTTCCTGCTGGGTTCGTACTCCTATTGGAAACGTGGCCAGTACGTCAGGTTCAGCGGCTACGAGAAGGCGCGCCAGCCGTTCCCCAACGGCAAGTGTCATTTCGCCGGCGAGCATTGCTCGCAGGATTTCCAGGGTTACATGGAGGGCGGAGCATCAGAGGGCGCCCGCGCGGCGAACGAGATCCTGGCGGATTACAAGATGGGGATCTTCCCCTAGGAACCCCCACCCTACCCTCCCCCGCAAGCGGGGGAGGGAGTCATGCGCCGTCGTAGTCCGGGAAGTAACGACGGATCGCAGCGAGATCGAACTCCTTGAGGATCGACTCCTTCGGCTCGCGCTCGAGGAGAAAGGCGAAGCTATCGCCCACCAGTTCTTCAACCGACCGCCCACGGCTCCAACGTTCGACATCGTTCGACGACGCGCGAACTACGTGGTGGCTTTTCCCGGATGCGTCCGAGACCTCCACAGTGCACCGGTAGCCGTTCCCATCTTTCGAACAGCGCACCTCGACCGGCATCGCCTCTAAACTCCAGTCATGGCTGTCAGATTTGGCGTCTTCGTCCCCCAAGGCTGGCGCATGGACCTGGCGCGCATCAAGGACCCCATTGAGAAGTATGAAGCGATGACCCGAGTGGCGCAGGCCGCGGACAGAGGCCGGTGGGACTCGATCTGGGTCTACGACCACTTTCACACCGTGCCGGAACCGAAGCCGGAAGCGACCTTCGAATGCTGGACGATCACGTCGACGCTGGTCCGCGACACGAAGCGCGTCCGCGTCGGCCAGATGGTCGGCTGCAACGGATATCGCAACCCCGCGCTCTACGCCAAGATCGCCTCGACGGTCGACGTCGCCAGCCACGGGCGTCTGAATGCCGGCATCGGCGCCGGCTGGTACGAACACGAATGGCGCGCCTACGGCTACGGCTTCCCCGAACTGAAGCAACGGATGGGAATGTTCAAGGAGGCCTGCGAGATCATCCACCGGATGTGGACCGAGGACGATCCGACCTTCAAAGGGAGGTACTACACGATCGACCGGCCCATCAATGAGCCCAAAGGCGTCCAGAAGCCGCACCCACCGCTCTGGATCGGCGGGTCGGGCGAGCGTGTCACCCTCAAGCTGGTCGCACTGTTCGGCGATGCCTGCAACGTTGGCGGGGATCCGGCCACCATCCGGCACAAGCTCGGCGTGCTCCGGGAACACTGCGACGCCGCCGGCCGCAACTACGACGACATCATCAAATCCGCCGAGGTGGAGGTGCTCGTCACCGCCAGGGGCGAGGACGCCGAGCGGGTAAGGGCCCAGGCGCGCAGCTATGAGTCCTTCCGCGAGGGGACGGTGGTCGCCGACGCCGGCGCCGTGGTCGCGCACCTGGAAACCTTGATCGAGGCCGGGATCGATTATTTCATCATCTATATCCCGGGCGTCGCCTACGACCAGGAACCCTTGCACCGCTTTGAATCCGAAGTCATACCGCAGCTCGCCGTGGAGACACCGGTACACTCGATCACGGGATGACTGTGAGCGACCCGACCGTCTACATCGACTTCCTCTGCCCCTGGGCGTACCGGGGCGCCATGTGGCTGGCTGAGGTGGAGAAAGTCGGTCGGATCCGGCCCCAGTTTCGCTTCTTCTCACTGAGCCAGAACCACGCGGCGCACGAGGGGCATGCCCAGCCGCCGGTCTGGGAGCGCGATCCGAACGCCAAAGGATTAGCGGCGTTCCTGGCCGCGACCGCCGCGCGCGCCCAGGGCCAAGAGGCTGGTGATCGCTTCCGGCTGGCGCTGCAGCGCGCGCGCCACAAGGATCATCTGCCCGTCGATCAGCCCGCGACCCACCGAACGGTGGCCGAGGGGGCGGGCCTGGATGTCGCCCGCTGGGAGCGAGACCTCAAGGCGACCGATTTCTCGACCCTGGCGCGCGAGCACGAGGAGGCGGTGCGTCGCGGCGTCTTCGGGGTGCCGACGCTGGTGTGGCCCGAAGGCCGCAGCTACTACCTCAAGATCACCGAGCTGATTCCGGCGGAGCGGGCGGTCCCCCTCTACGACGCCATCGAAACGGTCCATCGCTTTGGCGAAGTGATCGAGATCAAGACGCCGGAGTCGGAAGGGACGCTGGCCGCCTGAAAGGCCGACCCGATAGCTCGCTCTTGCTCGGGCTCGGAGGGGTCGCCTGGATTCTTCAACTGCTGGCGCTATTTGGTCAGGCGTCGATCCAACAGGCACATCGGGGAGAAAAGTTCGCGGTTTCTGCTGAATTCATCGATGGGCTTATCGTCACGCAAATCGTCGCGGTGTTGGTGAGCGCTGGCCTCATCTTGTGGCGAGGGCGACGCCCGATCGTCAGACTGGCGGTCGTGCTTTGGGGTCTCTTTGTCCTCGACTTTCTATTTCTCCTCATCGCCGGCAAGGTACCGGCTCACTAAAAGGAAGCTCTGCGCAGCGAGAGGAGAGAAAATAGGCCGTGGCCAAGAACTGGCAGGATCCCGCGTTCGCCGAGGCCTGGGATGCCCGCCACGTCGTCGGAAATCCTGCTCGCGCCGAGCATCTCTCGCTCCTGCTGACGATCCTCGAGGAGGTCGCGAGTGGTTGGATCCTCGACCTCGGATGCGGGTCCGGCCTAATCGCCCAGATGGTCCTGGACGGGAAGGCGGGCGCGCGAATCTTGGGCCTGGACTCGTCGGCGGCCATGCTCGAGATCGCAAAGGAGCGCCTTGGGCCTTACGACGAACGCGTCCAGCTCACCGAAGCCGACCTGACATCGCTGGATCGTGTCAAGGCGCCGACGGAATGCTCAGCCGCGATCGCCGTCCAGTCCCTGCACCATCTCGACGAAACCCAATATCGCGCGGCGGTTCGGTGGACCTTCGAACACCTGGCACCGAGAGGATGGTTCTTCATCATCGACCGGCTGGCGATCCCCTCGGAGAGGCTGTACTCCGCCTTTCACAACCTTCGCGAACGGCAAGGACAGAGCCCGAACCCTGCCGATTGGTCGGGCTACCTCGAGTGGCTCGAGGTCAACGGCGATCGGCCCCTGCCGGTGCAGGGCATCCTGCGACTCCTCGAGGAGGCCGGATTTCAGTCGGCCGCGCTCGACGTGCGCGGCGACCGGGGAATGCTGATCGGGCGGCGCCCCGCTTAGTCGACCTCGAACATGACGTCGTCGAGGTAGCAGTACATCCAGTTCTCGCCCGGCTCGAGGGACTTGACGATCGGGTGGCCGGTGGCCCGGTAATGTTTGGTGGCGTGCTTGTTCTTTGACGAGTCACAACACCCGACGTGGCCGCAGACCTCGCACAACCGCAGGTGCACCCAGGTATCCCCCATCTTCAGACACTCCTCGCAACCTTTCGAATGCGGCCGCGGATTCCGGATCAGTTCGAGATGCGTACAGACTTGTGTCGTAGCCATGAATTGCTCCTTCCCTTGTCAGGCGGTCGTTGCCAACTCGTCGGCAGGCTCGAACTGCCGCTGATACAGTCGCGCGTAGAGTCCTCCCCGCTCGAGCAGGTCGGCGTGGCGCCCCTGCTCCACCACCTCGCCATGATCCATCACCAGGATGACGTCGGCCGCGAGGATGGTCGAGAGCCGGTGCGCAATCACCAGTGAGGTCCGTCCCCTGAAGAGCGGCCGAAGCGCCACCTGGATCAGGTGCTCGGACTCGGAGTCGAGGTTGGAGGTCGCCTCGTCGAGGATCAGGACCCGCGGATCCTTGAGGATGACGCGGGCGATCGCGACCCGCTGCTTCTCCCCGCCGCTGAGCCGGTGGCCCCGCTCCCCGACTACCGTGTCGTAGCCGTCAGGCAGCGACACGATGAAATCGTGGATGTAGGCGGCCTTCGCGGCGGCGATCATCTCCGCTTCGCTCGCGTCGGGCCTAGCGTAGAGCAGGTTCTCGCGGATCGAGGCATGGAAGAGGAACGTGTCCTGGAAGACCATGCCGACCTGCCGGCCCAGCGATTCGAGCGTCAGGTCGCGAACGTCGTGGCCGTCCACCCGGACGGAGCCGAGCTGCGGATCGTAGAACCGAGGCAAGAGGTTGGTGACCGTGGTCTTGCCGGCGCCGGTGGGACCGACCAGTGCGGCGAGCTGTCCTGGCTCGATCCTGAAGGACACGTCGGTGAGGGCCGGGCGGTCGCTGGTGCTGTAGCGGAACGTGACTTGATCAAACTCGACCTGCCCCCGCGCCTGATCGAGATGCACGGCTTCCGGTTTCTGATCGATCACCACGGGAAGGTCCATGTACTCGAAGATCCGTTGGAAGAGGGCGAGCGAGCCGACGACGTTGACCTGTAGGTTGGCCAGTGATCCCACCGGACCATAGAGGCGTCCCAGCAGGACGGTCGCAAAGGTGACGACCGTGCCCAATGATTCCTGGCCGGTCACCACCAGGTAGCCACCGAAGAGCCAGAGCACGGCCGGACCGGCCGTGCCGAGCACACCCATCAACATGAAGAACCAGCGGCCGATCATCGATTGGCGGATGTTGAGGAGGCGGAGCTCGTCGTTGAGCCCGCGGAAGCGCAGGGTTTCCGCGCTTTGCCTGACGAAGGCTTTGACCAGCTGCATGCCCGAGATGCCGAGCGTCTCCTGCATGTAGGCGGTCATCTCCGAGAGCTTGCCCTGGGTCGCCTTGCGCGCCTGAAAGGTGGCCTTGCCGACCTGGCGCGTTGGCAGGAGGAACGCCGGCAGCACGATCAAGGCGGCGATCGTGAGCTTCCAGTCGAGCGCGAACATCAGGACGACGGTGCTGGCGAGAATCACCACGTTGTTGACGAGGCTGAAGATCGTGTCGGATACCACGCTCTGCACGCCGTTGACGTCATTGCTCAGCCGGGACATCACGTCGCCGGTTCGGGTCGCGGTGAAGAAGGCGATCGACTGCTTGAGCACCCGGTCGAAGAGCTGGTTGCGCAGGTCGAACATGATGCTCTGGCTGATCCGGTTGCTGACGTAGGACTGGAGGACCCCGATGAGGCCGCCGAGTAGCGATGACCCGACAAGGATCGCAATCAGCAGCGCGACGAAACTGAAGGCGCCGTGCTGCCCGGTCAGGTAGTTGATCAGGTCACGGGTGACGATGGCGGGGACCAGTCCCAGCGCTGCCGCCGCGCCGATGCAGGCGAGTACTACCAGTGCCAGCCGCCAGTAAGGGATGAAGTAGCTGAAGACGCGCTTCAGCAGCGGCCACTCCAGCTTGACCCCCGGCTCCGGCTCGTGAAAGCCGCCGTGCCACCAATACATGCTGCTAGCCTACCCAGCGGGAGGCAAGTTCAACGACCCCCACCCTGCCCTCCCCCGCAAGCGGGGGAGGGAAATGCCCAGGACCTCCCCCCGCAGGCGGGGGAGGGAAAAGCGAGGGTCCCTTTTTACCCCTGGCGTTCGCCGACCGTGACGGCGACGTCTTTGCGCTCGCCGGCGCGGACCACGCCGAGCCGGTGCGCCGAGCCGACCTCGAGGGCGCCCAGCTTGCCGAAGAGCTCATCCAGGTGCCGCACCGGGTCGCCGTCAACGGTCACGATCGTATCGCCCTGCAAGAGGCCGGCCGTCTGGGCCGGACCACCCGGCTCCACCGTGACGACCAGCAGCCCACTCTCCTGTCCCACCTGCTTTGCCAGCGTCTCGCTCAGCCGGACGGGCTGGGCGCCGAGACCGAGATAGGCGCGCCGGATCCGGCCGTGCGTGCTGAGGCTCTCGGCGACCCGGTCGGCGGTCTCCAGCGGAACCGCGCGGCTGACACCGCGGCCGAAGTTCCAGCTGTTGATGCCGATGACGCGGCCCTCAGCGTCGACAAGCGGGCCCCCGGAAAACCCCGGCAACAGCTCGGCCGTGGTCTGGATGAGGCGTTCAATCTGCCCGCCACGCCAGCTTCGGAAGGAGCCCGACAACCCGCTGACGATCCCAACGGTCACCTGCAGCTCACCAGGCTGGCCGATCGCGACCACGACCTGGCCGACACGGATATCCGTCGACGATCCGCGCGGTGCGGGTACGCCGTTCAACCCCTCCGCTCGCAGCAGCGCAAGGTCGGTGCCCGGATCACGACCGGCGATCGACGCCTTCACGGTCGCTGTGGAGCCCGTGACCTGGATGGTGTCCTCATGCTCGAGGACGTGGTCCGCGGTCAGCACGAGATTGTCCGCCCAGATGATGCCGCTGGCCGGCCGGCCGCGGCGGGCATCGACGCGCACCACGCTCGGGCCGAGTCGCGCGACCACTTGGGCGATGTCGCGTGAAAGGTCGGAAAGCGTTGCCATACCCTCACGCTATCGCCTGGGTGCGCCGGCGTCATCACCCGGATACCCGGGACGCGAGCCGCCCATTAGGGCAGGTGTAACGGTTTTCGTCGGAGCCGCGTTCTTACACCAGATTCATCCATCTGAGTTCATCTGAAGGAGATCGACATCATGCAATCCTTGAGGGGTACATTCGCCACGCGTGGAATCCTGATCGTCATCGGCGCCTTGATCGCGATCGCGGCTTCGGCGGTAACGGCGGTGGCGGTCCGCGCCGGTGCCGGCGGATCAACGCAAACCTCGGTCGGTGCGGGGGCCGTGGCCGGACCGCGCGACACCATCACGGTCGTCGGCGAAGGCACGCAGAACGCGACGCCCGATAATGCCCTGATCAGCCTCGGCGTGTCAGCCCGGCGCCCCACGGCGGCCGACGCGATGAACACCGCCAATGCCGAGATGACCGCCGTGCTGAAGGCCATCAAGGGTCAAGGGGTCGTTGATGCCGACATTCAGACGACCGGCATTTCCATCTATCAAGACCAGCAGTACAACGTGATCGGCTACCGCGCCGGGAACACGGTCAACGTCAAGATCCACCACATCACCAACGTCGGCACCGTGATCGTCGCCGCGCAGAAAGCGGCGGGCGATGACATCCAGCTGAACGGCATCAACCTGCAACTCAGCGATAACACGACCCAGCTGAAGGGTGCGCGACAGGCGGCCATGACGGCGGCGGCGGCTCGCGCCAAGGAGTGGGCCAACCTCGCCGGGCGTCACCTCGGCAAAGTGCTCTCGGTTTCGGAAGTCATCGCTAGTGGGTCATCGTCCTCGCCATGCGGGGCCGGCGGCCAGTGCGGCGGCGGCGGCGGCGCACCCGTTCAGGCCGGACAGGTGAACGTGACGGTTGACGTCGCGGTTGTCTACGAGCTGAACGACTAACCGCTCAGGCGATGTGTGCCCCGACTTCTTCGTGACAGTCGGGGCACTCTTCTTCCGGCCCCGGAGCGTGGCCGGCGTGCTTCGATTCCATCGGATATTGGGCGGCGCGCCACGCTGCCAGTCCACCGCGGAGCGCCCAGGCCTGCCGCCCTTGCTGTCGGAGGAATTGCGCCACACGGGCGCTGGTGCCCTCGTCGGGTCAGGTGCAGTAGGCGATGACCTCGCGATCCGGCGGCAGCGACTCGAGATGCCTCGCGATCTCCGATGCCGGCCGGGCGGCCTGCAGGCCGCGGATGATGGGCTCGGGCGGGATGCGGATGGCTGCGGGGATTTTGTGGCTGACGGCCGGGTACACGAGGGAGCTGGTCACGTCGAGCGCGATCGCTTCCCCAGCATCGAGCTTCGTCTTGGCGGAAGCCACGTCGATGCGCGGCGCGATCATCATCGGCGTGGTTCCGGAGGCGCTTCGGGCAAGAGCCAGGGCAGCGCCTCGGACATCGGTCGCACCAGGGTTACGTATTGCTCGTGGCCGAGCCGGTCACGGGCCAGGATCCCCAGCGCGGCGCCGAGCAGAGCGCGTTCGGCCTTGTGACCGAGGTCGCCGTGCTCGACCTTCCACGAAACCAGCGAGGTGCGGCCTTCGGTCAGATCCAGGATCCGCTTCTTGGCGTCATCCCATGGCTGGGCGCGGTTGGCCTGCTCGAGCATGCGGAGCGCGGCGCGCTCGGCGTCGCGAAAACGCTGCATGGCGGTCGGATCCTCGTGCCGGTCCCAGCCCCAGGCCGCGCGCTCGATGCCGGCGGGCGACAGGACCCGGGCGTCTGTTAGCAGGCGATCGAGCCCTTCTTCGTGCGAACCGTAGCCGTAGCCTTCGGCGTCCAGTGCCATCTCTAAACCAGGATCCAGCCTAACCCAATAGCCCGCGCGACGGCTTCGGCGCGGGACCGCGCGTTCAGCTTGCCCAGGACCGCCCCCGCGTGGAACTTGACCGTGTGCTCGCTGATCCGCAGTTGCCGGGCGATCTGCCGATTCGTCAGACCACGCGCCATCCATTGCAGGACCTCGAGCTCTCGCGGCGTGAGCGCTTCGGCGGGCGCTCGGAGTGCCGGCTCGATCCGCTCCTCCTGCGGCAGCAGCGTGGCGAGATCCGCACGCGCAATCGACACCAGCCCGCGGGCCGCGGCGCGCAAGGCGGCTGCCAGCGTCTCGCCGTCGACCGCCGCCGGCAGCAGCGCCGACGCGCCGAACGTCAGCGCCTGCGAGACGGCACCATGCTCGCTCGCCAGCGCGACGATCGGCAGCCCAGGTTGGGCCGTCGCCAGCCGGGCGATCGCGTCGAGCTCCTCGGCTTCGCCGGCGCCCGCATCAAGCAGCACGGCATCGGGGAGCAGCTGCC
>Ga0209474_10003594_pt1 | contig 13579 bp, 10 predicted proteins | sample GraSoiAngelo_145_FD_185902 | JGI IMG/M metagenome (GOLD analysis project Ga0209474, IMG submission 185902) | Grasslands soil microbial communities from the Angelo Coastal Reserve, California, USA - 14_1009_05_20cm (SPAdes) (version 2) | ecosystem: Environmental > Terrestrial > Soil > Grasslands...
ATCCGGGAATCGAGGGACCGCCGGTGTGGATGGTGCTCTGGATGCCGTATTTGCGCGCCCAGCCGACCATCTTGCGTGCGGTCGGGCCGTCCTTGACGCCGCCAAGGCCGACCTCGCCGAGCAGCTTGACGCCGGCTGCGGCCAATTCCTTGAAATCGTCCTCGACCATCTCGCATTCGATGACGGGGGCGCCGGCGTGAACTTTCACGCCGCCAGGGCGCAGCGTCCAGAACGCACGCTGCGCGAAGATCGCCATCGCCTTCAGTCCGACGACGTCGCGCGGGCGGCCGGGCATGTGGACCTCGCCCGCGGAGATCATGGTGGTGACGCCGCCGTGGAGATAACTGTCGATCCAGTTGATCTGGTTCTGCCGCGGTGTCCAGTCGCCGGCGACGGGATGGACATGGCTGTCGATCAGACCGGGCGCGACCGTGGTGCCGTTGGCATCGACAATGGTGGTGGCGCCCTCGGTATTGACGTCCTTGGCGCGGCCGATGGCGGTGATCTTGCCGTTTTCGGCTGTGATCGTATCCGCATCGAGGATCGGCCTCTCCATGGCGCCGGAGAGCAACAGGCCGATCTTGCGGATCACCAGCTTGCTTGGGCCGGCGGCCTGGGGTGCATCGTGGGCCATGGGATTTTCCTTTTTGTTCAATGCCTTCGCGCAAGCGCAACGGCATCTTGCGCGCGGCTTGACGGCGGGATCAAGCTGGATTATTCGTTCGTATACGAATGATCGTATACAAACGATCAGGCCGATACAATCGGCGTCCTTAGACGACGGAACGGGCAGCGATGAGCAATTTCAACCAGGAAAGCGTGCTGAGCGTCCATCACTGGACCGACACCCTGTTCTCTTTCACCACCACCCGCGATCCCTCGTTCCGCTTCCGCAACGGCGAGTTCACGATGATCGGACTGAAGGTCGGCGAGCGGTCGCTTTTGCGCGCCTACAGCGTCGCCAGTGCCAATTACGAAGACACGCTCGAATTCTTCTCGATCAAGGTGCCGGACGGCCCGCTGACTTCACGCCTCCAGCATCTGAAGCAGGGCGACGAGATCATCGTCAGCCGCAAGGCAACCGGGACGCTGGTCATCGACAACCTGGAAGACGGTCGCAATCTCTATTTGATCGGCACCGGTACCGGCTTGGCGCCATTCCTGAGCGTGATCAAGGACCCAGAGACCTATGAGCGATTCGAGAAAGTCGTGCTGCTGCACGGCTGCCGCCGCGTCGCCGAGCTCGCCTATGGCGAGATGATCACGGAAAGGCTGCCGAACGACGAATTGATCGGTGAATTTGTGCGCAACCAGCTGATCTACTATCCGACCGTGACGCGCGATCCCTTCCGCAACCGCGGCCGGATCACCGACCTGATCAATTCAGGCAAACTGTTCGGCGACATCGGACTTGCCTCGCTCGAGCCCGCGCACGACCGCGTCATGATCTGCGGCAGCCCGGCGCTGGTACAGGATACCCGCGCGTTGCTGTTAGGCAAAGGCTTCGTCGAAGGCAATCACGGCGAGCCGGCCCAGTTCGTGGTCGAGAAGGCGTTTGCCGAGCGCTAGTAGCCGAGCGCGGTAGTAGACCTACGCCTGGACGAAGGCGAGCAGCGTGCCGTTGGCGGCAGCCGGTGAGACGCAAATGCCGCCGCCGCTGCGGGAGGCCGCGGAACCCAGCGCCTTTTCCGTCGCCGCGAGATCGGCCGCAATCACAAGCCCGGCGCCGCCACGCTCCGGCAGTCCCGCGATTGATATTTCGGGATAGCGCTTTGCGAGTTGATCCCTGGTCAGGAATACAAAATCGGCGCGATCCGCTCCTGACGGCACCGTCACCGCACCGTCCTGCTCACTTCTCGTCTCGCGATCGATCATGCGCGACATATGGGCTGCGGCCTTGGCCGGCTCCTGCGTCGCGATCAGCACCTGCCGCAGTCGTTTGGCGCCGTTGGCGTGTTTCATCAGTTCGGGGATCCACACCGTTTCGCGCGTTTTGTGCTGGCAGGCGAAGATGCGCACGCCGCCCGGCGCTTCCGCAACCGGCCACTGGAAGGTCCGAAATTTGGCCGCCGAAAGCCTGCCGTCGGGCATCGTGACCGGCCGCTCGAAATCCGTCGGACCGATCGGCGCGTAGCCGCGCGCGCGAATTTCCTCCGCGCCCGCGGCTGAATCGATCGCGGTAAAGGCGACGCGCTCGATACCGTCGCCGTGCTGGGCAAGAAACGCCCGCGCCGGAGCGTTGTGCTCCGTCTCGGCGAGCACGCCGAGCAATTCCATATAGTCCGGGTCGAACATCATGGTGTAGTTGCCCGTTCCCATGTGGGCGCTGTGGGTGCCGCGCGGCGACAGCGTGAAGCCCAGGCGCTTCCAGTTCTCGGCGGCCTTATCGAGCTCCTTCACCATGAGCACGGCGTGATCTATTCCGACGATGTTCTTCAGTGCCACGCTTTGTTTCCCCGGCATCCGTTGGCATACTGACCTAATCAGATCGGTCTGGCCCCGGCAAGAAAGGACGACGATGGATATCGCAGAGGTCCGCTGGCCGGATTCGCTATGGGCTGCGGTGACGCCGAAAGGACCCGATCTGCCTGAACTAAGTGTCGGCCACGCGGCCGATGTCGTCATCATCGGCGCCGGCTTCACGGGCCTGTCGACCGCGTTGCATTTGCGCGAGGCGGGCGTGGATGTGGCGATCGTGGAGGCGATGGAGCCGGGGTGGGGCGCTTCGGGGCGCAACAACGGGCAGGTGATCCCGACCTTGTCGCGGCCCGATCCGGAAGACATCATCGCCAGACACGGCGCAGCCGGCGAACGCTTCGTCGGCCTGCTGCGCGACAGCGCGTTGATGCTGTTCGAACTCGCGCGCCGTTACGGAATAGAGGCCGAACAGGAACAATCCGGGTGGGTACAGCCGGTGCATTCATCCGGCCGCATCAAGATCGCCGAACGCCGTGTCCGGCAATGGTCGAAATTTGGCGCAGCTGTCGAACTGCTGTCGCGCGAGCAGGTCAGGCACATGTTGGGCTCGGAAGCCTGGTTCGGCGGGTTCTGGAACAGGTCCGGAGGGCACATCAATCCGCTCGCGCTGTCGCGCGGGCTTGCGCGCGCCGTGCTCGATGCAGGCGGAAAGATCTACGCGCGTTCGCCGGCGCTCAAATTCGAGCGCCGAGGCGATCGATGGCTGGTGAAGACGGCGAACGCCGAGATCAGCGGCCGCGCATTGGTGATCGCGACCAATGCTTATAGCGACGAATTCTCGAGGACGCTTGTGCCCGACATCGCGCGCGAGGTGATGCCGGTGTTGTCCTGGCAGATGGCCACGCAGCCTTTGTCCGACAATGTTCGCAAGACGGTCATTCCCGGCCGGCAGGCGATGTCAGACACCCATGGCGAACTTTATTTCGCACGCTACGACGCGCGAAATCGCCTGGTCACCGGTGGCGCCGTGATCGGTCCCGGCAACCAGCCGGAACGGCTGAAGGCGAGGGTGACGGAGCGTCTGCAACGGCTGTGGCCGCAGATCGGCGAGGTCTCTTTCGACCATATCTGGAACGGCTATGTCGGGATGACCACCGATTTCCTGCCGCGCATCCACCGGCTGGGGCCAGATGCCTATGGCTGGACCGGCTGCAACGGCCGTGCGGTGGCGCTCTCGATTGCGCTCGGCCATGAGCTGTCGAAAGCGGTTCGCGGCGTCGGCGAAAGCGATCTGGCACTGCCGTTCACAGAACCCGCGCCCATTCCGGCGCACGGCCTCCTTCGCAAACTCGCGCCGCTGATGCTGCTCCTCTACCGCCGGCGCGACGCGCGCGAGATGGCTTGAAAAAGGCCTCTTGGGAATATCCGTCCGAGCCGGGTGCCGCGCACGACAAGGTTTTTCCCCGTTTGCCACCTGCGGAAACTGCAACCTTGCTATTTCGGTAAGCGGGCTTGCCGGAACAGGCGCTCCAGCCAACATACATTGAAACAACCAATGGAGTCCGGGAGACCACCATGGGCCTTCAAGAAACAAAAATCGAATCGCTTCCGTTCGTAACAGCCGAACTAAACTATCTCGCTCCCACCGCCGGGAAACCGCGAACCTACGCCTATGATCCGCCGCCGGGCGAGCCAAAGACGACCGCGCTGCCCGAACCGCACCAGGTTCCGATCTTTGATGCGCGCCTGATCGCTGACGCCATTTCACTGGACCGTGAAGGCTTTGCCCTGGTCCGCCATCCGACCGTGGTCAAGAACTTCTACGACGATAAGGAAGTGCGGAGCGTCTACTATCCCGCGGCCGAAGCCTTCCTGAAGGCAACGTTGAAGGCCGACCGCGTCTTCATCTTTGACCATACCGTGCGCAAGCGCGTCGAAGGCGCCGCGGATGTGCGTGGCGCTGGCCCGCGGCAACCGGCAACGCGCGTCCATGTCGACCAGACCGAAATATCGGGCGCCAACCGCGTTCGTGAGCATTTGCCCGATGAAGCCGACGAGCTTCTCAGGGGACGGGTGCAGGTCATCAACCTGTGGCGGCCAATCCGCGGACCGGTGCGGGACGCGCCGCTCGCGATGTGCGACGGTCAAAGCGTCGCACCCGGTGATCTCATTGCATCCGATCTGATGTATCCCAACCGAAGCGGGGAGACGTATTCGGTGAAGTATAATCCGGATCACCGCTGGTTCTACATTCCGGCGATGAGAGCGGATGAGGCGCTGCTCTTGAAGTGCTACGATTCCGCAACCGACGGTCGGACCCGCTTCGTGCCGCACACCGCGTTCATCGATCCGACGACCCCACCCGATACCCCGCCACGCGAAAGCATCGAGCTGAGGACACTGGTGTTTCACAAGCACTGATCCCCGCGGCAGCCGGGCCCTTCGGCACAGCGGATAGCACGCTGTTCGCTGGCCGAACTTGATACCCTTGGAGTGATCGCGCCGATCCGCTACAAGGTCTGAATGACCACAAAAATCGATCCCATTACACGGTCGGTTGTTCAGTACCGCCTCAGTTCGATCGTGGAGGAGATGGGCGAAGCGATGCTTCGCACCTCCTACTCGCAGATCCTCAATTCCAGCCGCGACTTTTCGCTCGCGATTTGCGACACACGCGGCCGCCTGATCGCGCAGGCAGATCACATCCCGGTTCATGTCGGAGCGCTGCCCTGGGCGACGCTGGCGGTCGAGGAGAGATTTTCAGGCGACATCCGGCGGGGCGACGTCATCCTGCTCAACGATCCCTATCACGGCGGCAGTCATCTGCCTGATCTGACCGCGTTCGTGCCGATCTTCGATGGCGACAAGCGCCTGCTTTGGACCATCGTTCGCGCCCATCAAAGCGATATCGGCGGCGCGACCCATGGCGGCTACAATCCCGCCGCAACCGAAATCTGGCAGGAGGGGATACGCGTTCCCCCGATCAAGCTCTCAGAGGCCGGCCGCCTGCGCGACGACCTCCTCGACCTGTTGGCGCTGAACATCCGCAATCCCCGGGAATTCCGCGGCGATCTCGCGGCGATGGTCGGCGCGGCCCATCTCGGCGAACGCCGGCTGTCGCGGCTGTTCGCCGAGTTCGGCGAGCCCATCGTCGAAGCAGCGATGGAGGCGATCCTTGATGCCACCGAGCAGCAGACGCGTGCCGTGGTTTCGAGCTGGAAAGACGGTGTGTTTCAAGGCGAGGCCTTTCTCGACGATGACGGTCATGGTCGCAACGACATCCGGATCGCGGCGAAGGTCACCAAGCGAGGAAGCGACGTCGAGGTCGACTTGTCGGCTTCCGACGCCCAATCGACCAGCTTCGTCAATTCCTCGCATGCCAACATGCAGGCCGCGGTCGCGATGGCCTTTGCCTATTTGATCGATGCCGATATTCCGAAAAACAGCGGCGCGTTGCGGCCGCTCAAGGTGGTCGCAAAGCAGGGCACGGTGGTCTGGGCCGATCCGGGCCGGCCGGTGACGCTTTGCACAAGCCACCCCTCGAACGAGATCGTTGAGGCCATCATCAAGGCATTGTCGGCGTCGTGTCCTGATCGTGCGATGGCGGGATGGGGTCGACGCTTCCGGATCGCGATCCAGGGCGACGACCCGCGAACCGGCCAGAATTTCATCTGGCACATGTTCCAGGCCCGCCCGGGCGGCGGAGCGTCGTCCGGCGGCGACGGTTGGTCGTCGATCGGCGAATGGCACTCGGTCGGCGGCATCAAGTTCGGCAGCATCGAGGTTGCCGAGGTGCGCTTTCCCTTGCACTTCCGCCATCATGAATTCCGCGCCGGGTCCGGCGGCGACGGGCAGTTTCGCGGCGGTCTCGGCGTTGCGCTTGATCTCGTGCTGGAAACTGAAAAACCCGCGCGCGGCAATACTGCGGGCGATGGCGCGCGTCATGGCCCCTGCGGCATGCTCGGCGGCGAAGGTGGGCAACCGCATTGCTATCGCTTGTTGTCCGAGGGTCGTGAGCCGCGCGTGTTGCGCACCAAGGAAGTCGGCGTCGAGATCCGTCCTGGCGATTGTCTTGAAATACGTTCCTCCGGCGGAGGCGGCTGGGGACCGCCCGCGCGGCGATCCGACCAGGCGCGCCGGCGCGATCGCGAACAAGGGCTCGTCGGCGTGGCGCCGGAGCGGCGCAGCTCGTGATGTTTACGATCGGGGTTGACGTCGGCGGCACCTTCACCGACCTGGTCGCCAGCGACGAGGCCGGACATGCCGTATTCGCCAAGTCGCCATCGACCCCGGCCGACCAGTCGATCGGCGTGATGGCAGGCCTCGAAGAGCTTGCCAAAAGATTGAACCTGACCCGCGGCGAACTGCTCGCGGCAACGGCGCGCCTGGTTCACGGAACGACGGTCGCCACCAATGCGCTTCTGGAGCGAAAGGGCGCCAAGGTCGCGCTGTTGACCACCGAAGGCCACCGCGACGTGATCGAGATGCGCGAGGGCCTCAAGCCGAACCGCTATGATTTGCGGTCGCCGCCACCGGAGCCGCTGGTGCCGCGCGAACGCCGTCTCGGAATTCTGGAACGGCTCAAGGCCAACGGCGATGTCCTCACCCCGCTCGACGCCAAGTCGCTGGACAAGGGCATCGCGGCCATCCAGCAATCCGGCGCGAGCTCGATCGCGGTTTGTTTTCTGCATTCCTACCTCAACCCCGTGCACGAACTCGCGGCGGTGCAACGTCTGGCCAAGGCGCTGCCCGATATCAGCGTCTCGCGCTCTAGCGACGTGCTGCCGCAGATCAAGGAATATGAGCGCGTCTCGACCACGGTCGTGAATGCCTATGTCGAGCCGGTGGTGCGGCGCTATCTGAACAATCTCGAAACGCGCCTGGCCGAAGCCGGATTCAAGGGCAATCTCTTCATAGTCCTGTCGCACGGCGGCATGGCTCCGCTTGAGGAAGCCTCGCGGCTTGCTGCGGGCACGGTATTGTCGGGACCTGCCGGCGGTGTCTCCGGCGGCCGCCGCTGCGCCGAACTGCTCGGTATTGCCGATCTCGTGCCGTTCGACATGGGCGGCACCAGCACCGACATCTCGTTGATATCGGGTGGCCTGGCATCGCTGTCCGCCGACGGCATGCTGGCCGGACAGCGCATCGCGCTTCGTAGCCTCGACATTGCCAGCATCGCGGCCGGCGGCGGGTCGATCGCCAGCGTCGATGCCAGCGGAACGCTTCACGTCGGACCGCACAGCGCGGGCTCCATTCCTGGACCGGCGTGTTACGGCAACGGCGGTTTGGCTGCGACCGTTACTGATGCCAATGTCGTGCTCGGCTATCTCGATCCCATCGCTTTCATGGGAGGCCAGCGTCCGCTCGACCGCACTGCCGCCGAAGCCGCTATCGAGGCGGTCGCAACATCGCTGGGGCTGTCTCGGCTGGAAGCCGCGGCCGGCATCTACCGGATGATCAACCTGAAGATGGCCGACGGCATCCGCCTGATGACCTTGCGCCGCGGGGTTGATCCGCGCCGGTTTGCGCTGTTGAGTTTCGGCGGCGCCGCGGGCCTGCACGCGGCGGAAGTCGCGCGCGAACTCGAGATCAGGCGCATCATCGTGCCGGCGGTGGCCTCGGTGCTGTCGGCATGGGGCATGCTCACCAGCGATTTGCGCTACGAGGTGAGCCGAACCCATTATGGTGCGGGATCGCGGATTTCGGCCGACGAAGTTCGCGGGATGTTTGCCGAGTTGGAGCAGCAGGCGGTTGGCCGGCTGCGCTCGTGGTTCAATGGGCCGATCGCAACGGTGCGGTCGGCCGAGATGCGCTATGGCGAGCAGGTATTTGAAATCGACGTGCCGCTGGATGATCTGGATTGGTCGGCAGCCGATCTCGTCGACCAGATCGAAGAGCGGTTTCATCGCCGCCACGAGGAGCTTTATACCTACGCCTCGCCCGGTCAGGAGGTGGTGTTCGTCAATGCGCGCGTCGCGGCGGTCGGCCAGGTATCTAAGCGCGGCATGGAAACGAAGACGACGCAGCCGGCCCGGCCTTGTGCGGCACACGCGATGCGGCAGACTTTTTTTGGCACGCCGCGCGATATTCCGGTTTATTCGTTCGACAATCTCTCGCCAGGCCATTCGCTCACAGGCCCCGCGATCATCGAGGCGGAGACGACGACCGTGCTCGTCGACACAGATGACCGCGTGAGCGTGAACGCGCTGGGCTGGCTCGATATCACGGTGCGCGACGGACAAGCCTAGGGAAAGATTATCAGTTGAACGCCATGCCGCCGCTCAGCGCGATGGTCTGCCCTGTCATGTAGGCGTTGTCGAGCAGCATCACGACGGCCTGTGCGACCTCGTCGGCCCTGCCGAAGCGGCCCAGCGGAATCCGGCTGACCAGATTTTCCTGGCCCCGCATCATGTCCGTTTCGATCAGGGAGGGCGCGACGGCATTGACGGTGACACCCTCTTTCACGAGCCGCGCGGCGTACCCGCGCGTCAATCCCTCGATGCCCGCCTTCGACGCATTATAGTGAGGCCCGATGGAGCCGGCGCCCCTGGCGGCGCCCGAGGAGATATTGACGATGCGGCCCCATTGCCTGGCCCGCATCATCGGCAGGACGGCGTGGGTGCAGAGGAAAACCGATTTCAAATTGACCGCGATCGTTTGATCGAAATCGGCTTCGGAGAGGTCGTCGATGCCGCGCGTGATCGCGATTCCGGCATTGTTGATCAGAATGTCGATCGGCCCAAGCTCTGATTTGACGCGTTCGACCATTTGGGCGACGGCGGATGTCTGTGAGACGTCGGCGGGAATCGCGACGGCGCGCCCATTGGCCTTCGCGATCGTCTCGACCAGCTTGTTAGCTTCGTCTGCGCGCTCGCGATAATTGATGGCGACGGCCACGCCGGCCTGCGCCAGCGCTTTCGATATGGCCGCGCCAATGCCGCGCGACCCGCCTGTCACGAGCGCCGTGTGTCCCCGTAGCGTAGCTTTCGTCATCGAGACCCCCGATTTTTGTCGAGCCATGGCCCGAACGTCAATAAATATGAGCCCCGACCCGGGTTGCAACGCCCCGCCGTCAGCGTCGTGCGTCGCGAGCTCAACCGCCCTTGACTGCGCCTGCGGTCAAGCCGGCGACGATCTGGCGCTGGGCGAACACGGTCAGCAGCAATACCGGGAAGGTGACGATGAGCGCGGCCGCCGCGAGTGGACCCCAGCTCAGTTGATCGAACGAAATCATGTTGTACACGGCGACGGGCAGGGTGCGCGTCTCCCGCCCGGCGAGCACGATGCCGAATACGAAATTATTCCAGGAAAATATCACCGCGAGGATGAAGGCAACCGCAAGGCCCGGCCGAGCGATCGGCAACGCCACATGCCGGAACACCTGCCAGCGGGTTGCGCCGTCGATCAACGCCGCCTCTTCAAGCTCGAGCGGCGTGGTTTCGAAATAGCCGATCATGATCCAGATCACGATCGGCACCGTCACCACGAGGTGAATGATGATCTGCGGCACCAGCGTGCCGAGTAATCCCAGCCACTGGAACAGAAGGAACAGTGGAATGAGATAGGATAGCCCGGGCGTGATCCGCGCGATCAGGATCACGACCGCGGATTTATGTGCGGCCATCCTGGCTATTCCGTAACCGGCGGGTACGCCGACCAGCATCGCCAGGAAGGTCGCCGTTCCGGTAACAAGCAGGCTGTTGACGAAATAGGTCAGGAAGCGGTTGGACGCGAGCACATCGGCGTAGTTTTTCCAGGCGAAATGTGTGGGGATGAAAATCGGCGGATAGGCGGCGTTGTCGACCTCGAACTTGACCGAGAGCGAGGCCATCCAGAGGAAAAACAGGATCGCCGGTGATACGATGACGAACACCGCCAGCGCGAGCCCGAGCTTGCCGAGGACGTGCCGTACGCTCATGCGCCCAGACCTATCTCGGTCCACAACGTGCGCTGGCGCAAATAGAGCAGCACGGCTGCTAGTGCTATGATCAGCACGAAGAACATCACCGCGATCGCCGAGCCGTAGCCGAGGTCGTAATAGATGAAGGCGACACTGTAGAGATAGAGATTGATGGTCTCGGAAGCCGAGCCGGGACCCCCTTGCGTGATCGCAAAAATGACGTCGAAGCTTTTGACCGCATCGATGCCGCGGATCATCGCGGCAATGAACAGGAATGGCGTGATCAGCGGCAGCGTGATGTAGCGGAACATCTGCCACATGCCCGCGCCGTCGATCTGCGCACTTTCGTAAGGCTCGATCGGGATCGCCGCGATGCCGCCGAGCACGATCAGCATGACGAGAGGGGTCCACTGCCAGGTTTCGACCAGCACCAGCGAGGGGATCACCGTTGCCGGATGAAATACCCAAAGCTGCGGCGGCAACCCCACCAGCGAAAGCAGATAATTGAGCACGCCGAGTTGCGGGTGGAACATCATGGTCCAGACCAGCGCGATCGCGACCGGCGTTGCCATCATCGGCATGATGAAGATCGCGCGCAGGAAACCGCGCCAAGGGAATTTCGCGTGGAACACGACGGCGGCGAAGGTGCCGAAGACCAGCGGCAGCAGTACCGATAGCGCGGTATAGACCAGCGTATGCTCCACCGCTTCGATGAAGCGAGGATCGTTCGGCAGCCGCAGGTAGTTGGCGAGCCCGACGAAGGTCGTCGGCGAACCGACTTTCCATTCGTTCAGGCTCATCCAGATCGTGAATAGCCACGGGAATATGATCACGGCCAGGACCACGATCAGTGCCGGCACCACGAACGGCCAGTACGATGGCGGCCGCCATTCCCGCCTTGGCGCGGGCTCTGTCCGAGCCGCGGCCGGAGTGGCTCGCGTCAACGCGCTCACGCTTTCTCGCTGCGCTCCAGGATCGGCCGGTATTGCTCGTGGGCCTTCTTCAACTCAGCCGCGGGGTCCGCGCCAGAGAGTGTCGCCGTAAGGGCCGCGCCGACGATGTCGCGGAACTCGGCGACCGGAATCACGACGGGGAGGCCGAGTTTGCTGATCTTTGCGGAATCGATCACCGACTGCAGCCATTCCTTCGGCATCTTCACACCCTTCTGTATTTCGGGGTCGTTGAGGATGGAATTGCGGAATGGCACGCCGCCGCCCGCCTGCAACAGCCGCGCGCCTTGCGTTTTCGAGACCGCCCATTGGCAAAGCAGGTAAGCGGCCTCCTTGTTCTTGCTCGCCGCGGCAATGCCGAGGCCGTCGCCGTAGGTCGCCGAAAATTGTCCCTTGGGTCCGGCCGGCACCACGGTATAGCCGACCTTGCCGACGATGCGCGAAGCATTCGGGTCTTCCAGCGGTGGCGCCCAGCCGACGCCGTCGATCCACATCGCCGAGCGCCCTTGTGTGAACGAGGCCATCGACTCCATCCAGTTGAAGCCGGCGACCCCGGGAGGCGCCACTTTCGTGAGTAGCTTTTGATAGAGCTTTGTCGCCTCGATCGCCTCCGGGCCGTCGGTCAGGATGCCGCCCTTGGCATCGAGGAATTCGCCGCCGTAATCGAGGTAGAAGTTGGTCCACAGCGTCATGTTGGCGTTGCGCAAACCGCGTCCGACGAAGCCGAAGGTGCCCTCCTTGGGGTCGGTGAGCTTCTCCGCCGCCTCGACCATTTCGTCCAGCGTCTTCGGCACCGCAACGCCCTTTTTCTGGAACATCTCCTTGTTGTAGTAGAGAATGAAATAATCGACCGACCATGGCAGCGAGAGCATCCGCCCCTTGTCGTTCTTGGCGTACTGAAGACCGGCGGCGGAGAAATCGCTTTCAACGAGATCCGGCGCGGTGAGCGTCGGGTCCTTCATGTAGCCGGAGATGTCGGCGAGCCAGCCCGCCTTCTCGAATTGCCGCTTCTGCACATGATAGCTCACATGAATCACGTCGAAGCTCGGCTTGCCGGACGCAAGCTCGATCACCGCTTTCTGCCGCTGCTGCTGCTCCGGGATCTGCTCCGACTCGACCTCGATACCGGTCAGTTCGGTGAATTCCTTGATGTTCTTCTGCAGATTGTCGCCGCGCGGCCCTTTGGCAAGGATCACTTCCAATTTGGTGCCGGCGTATTTCTTCCATTGCGGCTCGGCGGCCTGCGCGGGCAATCCAGAAAAGGTGAGCGCGCCCGCGGCGGCTGATCCGGCCAGCACGGCACGGCGCGAGATGCGATGGTCTTTCATTGTTTCCTCCCCTGGATCGTCTTTTTGCTAGGCGGATTGTAACGCGTGCAAGGCTGCTGCAACAGGCCTGTTCGCGCAAGGACCTCCTCCCGCCCGCGGCTTGAACAGCGCCAAGGCGCCCGTTACGCTCGCCCCCACATTTCCCGGGAAACAACGAGAGGAAACAAGAATGAAGCAGCTTCGGATCGGCGACATCACCATCGATGCGGTGATCGAACGCGAGGGCCCATGGCGGCGGCCGCAGGACTTCTTCCCCGCCTATGATGAGGCCGTCTTCAAGCACCATTTGCCCTCGATGGAACCGGAGGTGTTCGACACGGCGCTCGGAATGATCGTCATCACCTATCAGACCTTCGTGGTGCGCACACCGCGCTACACGATTCTGGTCGATACTTGCACCGGCGAGGACAAGGGTCATCCGCCACCGTTCGATTTTCGCGGCAAGGAGCGCTGGCGCAACGAGCTGTTCGCGTTGGGAATCGGATACGAGCAGGTGGACTACGTGTTCTGCACTCACCTTCATATCGACCATACCGGCTGGAACACCACGTTAAAAGACGGGCGCTGGGTGCCGACCTTCCCGAACGCAAAATACATTTTTCACAAGCGCGAATATGCCGTGTGGGAAGCTGAGCATAAAAAGGGCGCCAATCCGCCCGGCACCGTGTTTCGTGACAATTGCCTGCCCATCGTGGAGGCTGGCCAGGCGCTCCTTGTCGATGACGACTACGCGCTGGATGACACCATTACGCTGACGCCGACGCCGGGGCACTCGCCCTGTCATTGCTGCGTCAATATCTTCTCGAACGGCAAACGCGCGGTGGTCGCCGGCGATTTGATGCATCACATGATCCAGTGTCGGGAGCCGGACTGGTCGGCGAAGCCCGACTGGGATCCGAAGCAGTCGGCGGCGTCGCGACGGAAGTTCTTTGCCTCCGTCGCCGACACCGATACGCTGTTCCTGCCGATCCACTTCCCGGCGC
>Ga0209474_10003595_pt1 | contig 13577 bp, 15 predicted proteins | sample GraSoiAngelo_145_FD_185902 | JGI IMG/M metagenome (GOLD analysis project Ga0209474, IMG submission 185902) | Grasslands soil microbial communities from the Angelo Coastal Reserve, California, USA - 14_1009_05_20cm (SPAdes) (version 2) | ecosystem: Environmental > Terrestrial > Soil > Grasslands...
GGGTCAGCCGCAGCCCGAAGGACGGGATCGCGGCCGCGACGAGGAGCGCCGCGCCGACGCCGAGGAACGCCAGCGGCCGCCGCATGATCGCGCCCGCCAACCGGTGCCAGAAGCCCGTGTCCGCTTCGCGCCGTCGGAACCGCTGGGGCAAAACGGCAATTCGCGCGACGCCGCGCCGCCCCAGCAGCGAGAGCAGAGCCGGCTGCAGGGTCACTGCCGCCGCGATCGATGCGAGCGGGATCAAGAAGCCGCCCACCCCGATCGAGCGCATGAACGGCAACGGCATGAAGAGCAGCAGCGCCAGCCCGATCGCGACCGTCGCGCCGGAGAAGACGACGGCGCGGCCCGCGGTCTGCATCGTCCGCACGATCGCAGCCTCGACGTCGCCGCCACGGGTCAACTCCTCGCGGAAGCGATAGATGACGAGCAGCGAGTAGTCGATCGCTATCCCCAGCCCAATCAAGAAGACGAGGTTCGTCACATAGGTCGCCGTGGTCAGGAAGTGCGCGTAGATGTAGACACCACCAAGGGTCGCCATCACCGTGCAGGCAGCGAAGATGAACGGCATCGTCACCGCGACGGAGAGGCCGAAGACCGCAAACAGGACGAGCACGGCGATCGGCAGGGCGATGAACTCGCCCTTGCGCAGATCCTTGGCGAAGATCGGATCGAGGTCGTGCTGGATCGCGGCCTGGCCGGTCACGTACGACTCGACGCCGCCGGTGTGCGGCAGCGCCCGGTAGAGATCGTCCGTGTACCCCTTCGCCTTCGCGAGCCTCAGCGTCGAGACGACGTCTCCGTAGAGGATGTGGCGACCGGCCGGCGCCAACCGGCGCGGCCTCGCATCCGGGACGGCTCGCGCGGCGCGGTCGAGATCGCGCTGCAGGCGCACGTACGTCCCCCGCCCAAGCGTGTCCCGGACGCGAAAGACGACCGTGAAGGCGCCGTCGCTGCGATCGCCGAAGTGGCGTTCGAGAATCGTCCGCGCCCGCTCGGAATCGGTCCCCGGAACGGAGAACTCATTTGAGAGGAGCGAGCTCAACCGAGTGAACGCAAAGCCGCCGGCCAGCAGCACCACGAGCCACCCGACCAGGATCGGCCAGCGAAACCGCAGCACCAATCGCGTCCAGCGCTCCATCAAAACCTCCCCGCCGGCGCCAAGCTAGCGATTGCTAACTTGGAGCCAGGCCTCAAGTCTCCGTCACGCGCGAATCGACGCTAGCGGAACGGCCGTTCTACCCTTAACCCATGGTGCCGCGAAAGAAAGAACAGCTCGACCACCTGCAGGACGAGATCCAGGAGCTCATCGACGAGCTCTGGCAGGTCCCCCGCTTCTCGGGGCTCCGCCGCGGATTCCGCCCGCAGGTGGACATCGTCCGGACCGAAGATCCGGCGGAGTTCCGCGTCATGTTCGAGCTGGCCGGGGTCGACTCCGAGAGCCTGCGGATCTTCGCCGACGCCCAGACGCTCGTCGTTGCCGGTGTCCGCCCGCGCTCTTGCCGCGGCCGCTACTTCCACATGGAGATCGACTACGGCCCCTTCCAGCGCCGGATCCAGTTTGCCGAGCAGGTCGATCCCGCGGGCGCCCGCGCCGAGTACAAGCGCGGTCTCCTGACGGTGTCCCTGCCGGTCGCCGAGCGCGAGCCGGCTCAGGAGAAGGTCTCGATCCAGATTGCGAGGAGCAAATGAGCGAGCTCTTGACCGAGGAGCGGATCGAGGAGCTCGAGATCCCGGCCGAGCTGCCGGTGCTGCCGCTCAAGGAGACGGTCGTCTTCCCGCAGTCGATGACGCCGCTCGCGATCGGCCAGGAGCGCTCGGTCAAGCTGGTCGAGGATGCCGTCGACGGCGAGCGCCTGCTCGCGCTCGTGACGGTCAAGAATCCCGAGGTCGAGCAGCCAAGCTGGGACGATCTCTACGAGATCGGGACGGCCGCGGTCATCCACAAGCTGATCCGCGTTCCCGACGGGACGCTGCGAATCCTCGTCCAGGGTGTGCGGCGGATCCGGCTCGACCGCCGCCTCCACGACGACCCGTACCTGGTCGGCCAATTCGCCGAGGTGCCGGACGAGGTCGAGGAATCGCCCGAGGTCGAGGCGCTCACCCGCAACGTGCAGACGCTCTTCGGCCGCGTGATCGCCTCCGTGCCGTACCTGCCGGACGAGCTCGAGCTCGCCGCCGCGAACGTCGACGATCCGAACGCGCTCTCGTACCTGGTCGCCTCGACGTTGCGCATCAAGACCGACGAGAAGCAGAAGCTGCTCGAGCTGACCGAGGCCGGCGCCCGCCTGCGCGAGATCTCGGCGATCCTGAACCGAGAGCTCGAGGTCGTCGAGCTCGGCTCGAAGATCCAGTCGCAGGTCCAGTCCGAGATGGAGAAGGGCCAGCGCGAGTACTTCCTGCGCCAGCAGCTGAAGGCGATCCAGGAAGAGCTGGGCGAGGGCGACGCCGAGCAGGCGGAGCTGAACGAGCTGCGCGAGCGGCTCGGCCAGCTCGAGCTCCCCGAGGACGTTCGCAAGGCCGTCGACCGCGAGCTCGGACGGCTCGAGAAGCTGCCGTCGGCGGCAGCCGAGTACGGCGTCATCCGCACCTACCTCGACTGGATCGCGACCCTGCCCTGGAACAAGACGACGCAGGACAATCTCGATCTCGTCCGCGCACGCGAGATCCTCGACGAGGACCACTACGACCTCGAAAAGGTGAAGGAGCGGATTGTCGAGCACCTCGCCGTCTCGAAGCTCCGCAACGACGCGTCGGGCCAGATCCTCTGCTTCGTCGGCCCGCCCGGAGTCGGCAAGACCTCGCTCGGGCAGTCGATCGCGCGGACGCTGGAGCGCAAGTTCACCCGCATCTCGGTCGGCGGCGTCCGCGACGAGGCCGAGATTCGCGGCCACCGCCGCACCTACATCGGTGCGATGCCCGGGACGATCATCCGCGCGATCCGCGACGCCGAGTCGAGCAACCCGGTGATGCTGATCGACGAGATCGACAAGATGGGTGCGGACTTCCGCGGCGATCCCGCGAGCGCGATGCTCGAGGTGCTCGACCCCGAGCAGAACCGCAGCTTCCGCGACCACTACCTCGATCTTCCTTACGACCTCTCGAAGGTGCTCTTCATCTGCACCGCGAACCAGCTCGAGACGATTCCGAGCCCCTTGCTCGACCGGATGGACGTGATTCACCTCTCGGGCTACACCGACGAGGAGAAGTTCGGGATCGCACGCAAGTACCTGGTGCCGAAGCAGCTCGAGGCCCACGGCCTCGATCCGGCGCAGGTCTCGATCACCGACAAGGCGCTGAAGCTGGTCGCCCGTGAGTACACGCGCGAGGCCGGCGTCCGCAACCTCGAGCGCCGGATCGCCGACCTCTGCCGCAAGGCTGCGCGCGAAGTCGCCGAGGGAAAGAAGACCAAGATCCGGATCGACGAGAAGCGCACACGCAAGTGGCTCGGCCCGCGCCGCTTCTCAGGCGAGGTGCGCAAGCGCACTTCCGAGCCGGGCGTCGCCACCGGCCTTGCAGTCACCGCCGTCGGCGGCGACGTTCTCTTCATCGAGGCAACCGCCTACCCCGGCAAGGGACGCCTGACCGTGACCGGCCAGCTCGGCGACGTCATGCAGGAGTCCGCGACGGCCGCGCACTCCTGGGTGCGATCGCACGCGGTGCAGCTCGGGCTCGATCCGACCTGGTTCGCCGACCACGACGTGCACCTGCACATCCCGGCGGGGGCGATCCCGAAGGACGGTCCTTCGGCCGGAATCACGATGGCGACCGCAATCGTCTCGCTGGTCCGCGGCGTGCCTGTCTCCGACGAGGTCGCGATGACCGGCGAGATCACCTTGACCGGCCAGGTGCTGCCGATCGGCGGCGTTCGCGAGAAGACGCTCGCGGCCCAGCGCGCCGGCCTCAAGCGCGTCGTCATCCCACGTGAGAACGAGCCGGACCTCGATGAGCTCCCGAAGGAAACCCGCACCGAGCTCGACTTCGTGCTCGCCGACACGCTCGACGACGTGCTCGCGGCGGCCTTCGACGGCACAGGCGTCGTCCGGCCGTCGAGGCCGGTCGCCGCCGACCGCCAAGCGGCGTCCTCTGTTTAGCAGTTAGTTTCCGCAGGGTAGAGAAGCCGCGGAAGCGAGCGAAAGGACGCCGGATGGCGAAGACAAAGGACCGCGTCTCGGATGTGAAGCCCTACGTCGAGCGCGCGATCAAGGACGAGGAGTTTCGCGACAACCTGAAGAGCGCCTTCGTTGCGGCGCGCGACGTCTACGACGAGCTGATGGGGCCGCGCGGTGTCGGCGGCAAGGCGGCCCGCGTCGCCTCGGACAAGGACCTGCGGGACACGCTTCGTTCGGCCATCGAGGACCTGCGGAGCGCAGCCGACCGTGTCCAACACGGGCCCAGCCACAAGGGCCGCAACCTGTTCGTGGTGACGGGGATCGCCCTCGGCATTCTCCTCTTCAACCCGATGACGGGCTCCGACACGCGCAAGTGGCTGAAGGAAGCCGTCCTCGGCGAGGAGGACGAGTTCGGCTACCAGGGAAACTCGGGCTCGTAGCTAGCCGCTGGCGGGCGTGACCGTCCGTAGGTGGCCGCCCTCGCTCGGCGTCAGCGGGGCGAAGAGCGCTCGCCGCAGCGAGGCCGGGTCGAGGCCGTTCGCCTGGGAGATGTCCGTCGCCTGGAGCAGGATCGCCCCCGGCTTCGGCGCGGCGGCGGCCACTCCGGCCAGGTAGCCGGCCACCTGCGCCGCATAGAGATCCTTCTGCTGCTGCCAGGCATCCAGGTACGGCGTCGGATCGACGGCGCCGTCGTAGCCGAGCGCGAGGTAAGCGACCGGATGCACCTCGAAGTGCAGATGGTAGGGCGTTCCCTCGGCGTCGCCGGTGTTGCCGACGAACCCGATCACCTGTCCCGCCTTGACGTGGTGCCCGTTCCTCGCCGCCGGTGAGTAGGCGGAGAGATGCGCGTAGTAGAACTCGTTCCCCTGGCCGTCGCGGAGCCAGATGCGGTTGCCGCCGACGTCGTTCCAGCCGACCGAGAAGACGGTGCCGTCCGCGCAGGCAAGCACCGGCGCGCCGAGCGAGGCGAAGATGTCGTCGCCGTGATGCCAGTTCCCCGGCACGTCGCCGCGGAAGCCGCCGAAGCTGTCCCCGAAGTCGTGCGGGCCGTAAACAGGGAAGACGTACGGGCCGGCGGTCAGCTGGGGCTGCAGCCCGAAGGGGATGTTGTGGAAGCTCGGCCCGGGGCTCGGCGACTGGCCGACCTTCGGCTCCGGCACCTTGGGCTGCTTCTGCTTCTTGGTCGTCGCCTTTCCGGGCGGAGGCGGGGTCACCGGCACCGGCTTGGCGGCCTGCGCCCAGGCTTCGGCGTAGCCGACGAGGATCTCGCTGCCGGCGGATAGCCCGCCGTGGTCCGCCGTCAGATGGATGTCGAGGCCGGTGACGTACCCGCGGTAGCTCGGAGTCGTCCCGGCCGAACGAACTTCCGCCTGCTCGAGCGTGATCGCATAGCCCCAGTCGCCGAGCGCGACGCGGCCATTCGGACTCGCCGATTGAGCGACCCCGCCGACCGTGAGCCCGCTGACGGTCGACGCCGCGAGACTGCCGGTCGCGCTCTGCCCGCTGGTCGAGCCCGTGGCGCGGGCGCTGACGCTCGCGGCCGTCACCTCGCCGCCGAAGAGGGAGAACGAGCTGACGGAGCTCGAGGCCGTCGAGCGAGCGTTCGCCCCGACGTCGGTGTTTGCGGAGACCGAGATCGGGCCCGTCGTCACCACGGAGCCGTCACCGGGGTAGGCGAACCCCGAGGTGAAGCCGACTGCATTGGGCGGCGCGGACACGGACGTCGAGGTCGCCCCGGGCACGACCCTGACGCCGTACGCGCTCGCCGTCGCCCCGGCCTGCGAGCCATGGGACGACGCACCGGCGGAGCCGGTGAGCAGCAGAACCATGGGAAGGGCGAGGACGACCTGAAGCCGCATGGCTACGGCGCATTATGGCCCAGGCGGCGAACGGTGTAACGAGAATCAGGCGGCGGGGACTCAGGCGGCGCGGCAACCGGAGCAGACGCCGGTCGCCTCCAGGCGGTGGCTCGTGGCCACGAAGCCGTGCGAGGCCGAGACGCGCTCGAGCCAGCCGTCCAGCTCGCAGTCGGCCAGCTCGACGACGCGGTGGCACTGCGAGCAGACGAGATGGTGATGATGCTCCTCGCCGCAGAGCCGGTAGCACGTCTCCGCCGAGCTGTGCATCAGGGCGTCGACGACTCCGCGCTCGCTGAGCAGTGCGAGGGCGCGGTACACGGTGGCGAGACCGATTCGCACGCCGCGGGCGGCGAGCGTCGCGTGGATCTGCTGGGCGGTGGCGTCATTCGGCTCTTCGGCCAGCGCGCCGAGCACGGCGAGCCGTTGCTCGGTCGGCTTGATGCCCCGGCGGGCGAGCGCCTTTCGGGTTTCGAGTTGCTCCGGCGCCATGGCATTCGTAGGATAACGCTTAGTGAGAACGAGAATCATTCTCATCCTGCTCGGCTGGGCCTTGCTTGCTTCCGGGTGCGGGTCGAGTGCGGCCTCCTCGGGTGGCGGCCGGACGAGAGTCGTGGCGGCGTTCTATCCGCTCGCCTACACAGCGGAGCAGATCGGCGGCAGAACCGTCTCGGTCGAGAACCTGACCCCGGCCGGCGCCGAGCCGCACGATCTCGAGCTCTCGCCCCGTAGTGTCGCCGACGTTCAGTCGGCCGACCTCGTGCTGCTGCTCGGCCAGGGCTTCCAGAAGCAGGTCGAATCCGCGGCGGGACATGGCAAGCACGTGCTGCTGCTGTTGGACACGTCCGGATTACGCCGGTTCCCGAACGGCGACCCGCATGTCTGGCTCGACCCGAAGCGGTACGAGCTGATCGCGCGGCGGATCGGTGCGGCGCTCCACCGCCCGGCGGCGACGAAGGCATTCGTGCGCAAGCTGGCCGCGCTCGATCGCGAATACGCGCGCGGCTTGGCCCACTGCGAGCGGCGCGGGATCATCACCAGCCACCAAGCCTTCGCGTACCTCGCCCAGCGCTACCACCTGAGCCAGGTGGCGATCACCGGCCTGACACCGGAGTCGGAGGCCACGCCGCAGGATCTCCAGCACGTGATCGACGTCGCCCGCAGGACGCGCGCGACGACGGTCTTCTTCGAACGGCTCGTCTCTCCGCGGCTCGCGGACACCGTGGCCCGCGAGGCCGGCGCAAAGACCGCGGTACTCGACCCGATCGAGGGGTTGACGAAGAGCCGTCAGGCCCGCGGCGAGAACTACTTCACGCTGATGCGCGAGAACCTCGCGGCCCTGCGGCGGGGGCTCGGGTGTCATTAGCGGTCGAGCTTCGCGATGTGTCCTTTGCCTACCCGCACGGGCCGGCCGTGCTCCGAGACGTCGAGCTCGCGATCCAGCGCGACGAGTTCGTGGGCATCGCCGGCCCGAACGGCGGCGGCAAGACGACGCTGCTCCGCCTGATCCTCGGCCTCGAACGGCCCCAGCAGGGAAGCGTGCGGCTGCTCGGCGAGGCACCGGAACGGCTGACGAAGCGCTCGCGGATCGCCTACCTCGCGCAGCGTGCCCAGCTCGGGATCGAGGCGCCGGCAACGGTTCGAGAGGTCGTGACGGCCGGACGAACGATCGCCAGGGGGCCGTTCCGGCTGCTCGGCGCAGCCGACCGAGCCGTCGTCGACGAGGCGATCGGACGCGTGGGGCTGACGCCGCTCACAACGAGGCCGCTGTCGCGGCTGTCGGGTGGCCAGCAGCAACGAGCATTCATCGCGAAGGCGCTCGCCGGCGAGCCGGAGGTGCTCGTGCTCGACGAGCCGACCGCCGGGGTCGACGTCGAGGCGCAGGCTGCGCTCGCCGAGCTCCTCGAGAAGCTCCACGAAGAGCTCGGGACGACGATCCTCTACGTCTCGCATGAGTTCGGCGCTGTCGAGCCCTACGTCGACCGGCTGGTGCTCGTCAGCGGCACGATCGTCTTCGACGGCCCGCCCTCGGAGCTGCCGGCACCCTGGCACGACCCGTCTCATGTCCATTCTTGAGCCGGAGTTCATGCGGCTCGCCTTCGCGAGCGGAACGGTCGTCGGGCTGCTCGCCCCGGCGGTCGGCTTCTTTCTCGTCCAGCGCCGGCTCAGCCTGATCGGCGACGGAATCGGCCACGTCGCCTTCGCGGGGGTCGCCGGCAGCTTCCTGCTCGGCATCTCGCCGCTCACGGGCGCGCTGCTCGCTTCGGTCGGAGGCGCGGCCGGCGTGGAATGGCTACGCGGCCGCCGCAAGGCCGCTGGCGACCAAGCGCTGGCCCTGCTCTTCTACACGGGGATCGCCGCGGGCGTCGTCCTCGTCTCGGCCGCGGGTGAGCTGAACGCGAACCTGTTCGCATACCTGTTCGGCTCGATCCTGACCGTGACCAGGTCCGACGTCGTCGTCGTCGTGTGCCTGGGCATCGCCGGCCTCATCGTCGTCGGGGTGCTCTACCGCTCGCTCGTCGCCGCGGCTCTCGACGAGGACGCGGCACGCGTCAGCGGCGTCCCCGTCGCGCAGCTCAATGTCTTTCTCGCCGCGCTCGCCGGGGTGACGATCGCGGTCTCGATGCGGATCGTCGGCATTCTCCTGATCGCCGCCTTGATGGTGCTGCCGGTGACGGCGGCGAGCCGCGTCGCCTGGAGCATTCGTTCGACGATGCTGCTGTCGATGGCGATCGGCGTTGCCTCGGTGCTCGCCGGGCTGACGATCTCGTATTACGCGAACCTGGCGCCCGGCGGCGCGATCGTGCTCGTCGCGGCCGGCGCGTTCGTACTCGCCAGCCTCGGCGAGGCGCTCTTGTCCTAGCTCGAGGTTTCCAGCCGCCGCCGCGCGAACTCGCGGAAGCGCTCGCGCGCGGCCTCGTCCGGCCCGAGCGCGGCTTCGTCGGCTTCGATGTCGCGGGCGACCTCCTCGGCGACCGCACGGACTTCGGCGACGACCCGCGCCTTGAAGTCGGGATTGCCGAGCAGCTTGTCGATCCAGGTGTCGGAGCCGTTGTACGGCTCCACATCGTTCTCGAGCAGGAGCTCGCCGAGGAGAAGTCCGACCCGGATGTACGCGAAGGTCTTGAACGCCAGCAAGCGTTGCGGCGTGTCGACGAGCCCGCCGATCTCGGCATGGTCGTTCTGGATCTGGGCGACGATCGTCCCGATCGGCTCGTCGACGAGCGGGATCCAGACTTCTTCAGGCCGGGTCACGCTCTGAAGGATAAGGCGGTTTCGGCCGAAAAGCACGCCACGCGAGGTTGGCGGCGACGAAGAGCATGAAGACGGCGAAGAGCCTACGCAGGACGTCTTCGGGAAGCGCCTTCGCAGCCTGGACGCCGCCTTCGACCCCGGCGACCGAGCCGAGCCCGACGAGCAGGGCAGCGCGCCAGTCGACGTTCCCGTGCCGGTGCTGCCGCCAGGCGCCGACGAGGACCGTCGGCAGGATCGCAAGCAGCGACGTCGCCTCCGCGTGCACCTGGGTGAGACCGAGCACCAGCACGAGCGTGGGCACGAACAGGATCCCGCCGCCGACCCCGAAGAGCCCGGCGAGGACGCCGCCGACCAAGCCGAGGATGACGGCGAGGATCTCCATCAGACGAGCAGGCGGATCCCGACCGCCGTCAGCAAGAGCGCAAAGCCGAAGGTCAGCGTCCGGTGCGCGAGCCTCTGCTGCAGGGCCACGCCGACGACGACGCCGAGCACCGCCGGCACGCCGAGGATTGCGGCTGCGCCCGGCTTGAGGTCTCCGTGCAGTCCATAGGCGACCGCGCCGGCGGCGGCGGTCAGCCCAATGGCGGCGAGGGATGTCCCGGTCGCCATCCTGCCCGGGAGCCCGACGATGACCAGCAGCGGCACGATCACGATCCCGCCGCCGACGCCGAAGAGCGCGCTGAAGACCCCGGCGACGAGGCCGATCGCGAGCAGCTTCAACACAGCCTCGTATCGTATGGCCGTGGTCGCGGAGCCCCTGCTCGCCGCGCTGAGCGATCGTCCGGCCGAGGCGGCGATCCTGCTCGACGTCGACGGGACGCTCGCGCCGATCGTCGCGCGGCCCGAGCTGGCAAGTGTGCCCGAGGAAACGCGCGGCGAGTTGAGCCGGCTGCTCGACCGCTATGCCCTCCTCGCCTGCGTCAGCGGCCGGACCGGCGAGGACGCTGCTCGGGTCGTCGGGCTCGAGGGGGCTGTCTACGTCGGCGTGCACGGTCTCGAGCTCGCCCCCGAGGCGGAACGCTGGCGCGGGCCGCTGCAGGAGTTCGCGGAGAGCGTCCGCTGGCCGATCGAGGACAAGGGCCTCGCCGTCGTCTTCCACTACCGGGAAGCAGCGGACGAGGAGGCTGCGCTCACGAAGCTCCGCGGCGTTGCGGCGCATGCGCGGACGCTCGGGCTGGAGGCAAACTTCGGGCGCAAGGTGCTCGAGGTGCGCCCGCCCGTCGCCGCCGACAAGGGAACGGCCGTGCGGGGTCTGCTGGAGCAGCGCGGACTGCGGCGCGCCCTCTACGCGGGTGACGACACGACCGACCTGGACGCTTTCCGCGGGCTCGACGGGCTCGAGGTCGCCGTGCGGATCGCGGTCGCCTCCGCCGAGGGGCCGCCGGAACTGCGCGAGGCGGCCGATCTCGTCGTCGAGGGTCCGGACGAGCTGGTCCGGGTGCTCCGGAACCTTTAAAGGCGCAGCCGCTCCCGCAGCGCACGCGTTTGCCGGCGGGCGACGTCGAGCTCCGTTTTCTCCTTGTCGTCGAGCGCCAGCCGGAGCCGGTCGGGCCCCCCGCGGCGCACGGCGGCGACCTTGGCGAGGTTGACGACGTGGCTCCGGTGGATCCGCGCGAAGCGGCCGGCCGGAAGCAGCTCCTCCAGCTCGCGGAGCGACGAGGTCGCCAGGTACGCGCGGTCGTAGGTGTGGACGCGGCTGTAGTCGCCGTCGGCCTCGATCCAATAAACGGCGTCGTAGTCGAGCAGGGTCTTCGCGCCTCCGGCGCTGACGACGGCGATCTTCTCGACCGGCGGAGCACCGGCCCTGCGTTGGCGCGCGAGACGCTCGACGACGCGGGCCAGCCGCTCGGGCTCGACGGGCTTGACGAGGTAGTCGAAGGCCTCGACGGCGAACGCGTCGACCGCGTAGCGCTCGTGCGCCGTGACGAAGACGACAGCTGGGCGTTCGCGGCGGTCGAGCACGAGCCGCGCCACTTCGATTCCCGTCATTCCCGGCAGTTCGACGTCGAGGAAGACGACGTCGTAGCGCACGCTCTCCGCAAGCGCGAGCGCCTCACCCGGCGTGGCGGCCTCGCCGACGACCTCGACCTCGGGATGCGCGGCGAGCAGGTAGCGCAACTCGCCTCGCGCCGGCGCCTCGTCGTCCACGATCAGCGCGCGGATGCTCATACAGGAACGTCGAGTCTCACGACCGTCCCGAAGCCGCCCGACTTCAGGCGCACGCCTTCGCCGTAGAACGCGGTCAGGCGTCGATGGACGTTCGCGAGGCCGAGGCCCGCCCCGTCGCCCTCGCCGACGCCGGGCTCGAGCACGCGCTCGAGTGCCTCGCGCGCGATCCCGCGACCGTTGTCACGCACCGTTACGCGCAGACGTCCGCGGCGAACCCGGGCCCTGATCACGAGCCGCAGCGGCCCGTCGGTCTTGCCGTGCTTGACCGCGTTCTCGACGAGTGGCTGGACGAGGAACGGGGGCAGGCGCACCTCGAGCGCTTCGGGCGCCGCGTCGACTTCGACCTCGAGTTGCGGCCCGAAGCGTGCCTGCTCGAGCGCGAGGTAGCTGCCGATGTGCTTCAGCTCCTCGGCGAGCGTGATGAACTCGCCGGGACGGGCGAGCGTCCAGCGGCAGTAATCGGCAAACGCGAGGACGAGCTCGCGGGCACGGTCTGGGTCGGTGCGGATGAAGCTCGCGATCGTGTTCAGGCAGTTGAAGAGGAAGTGCGGCTCGATCTCGGCCTGCAGGGCCTTCAGCTCCGCGGACGCGGCGGCGCGCGCCGAGCCGGCCAGCTCGGAGAGCTGAAGCTGCGCGGAGAGCTGGTCGCCGAGCGAGGTCAGCAGGTCGACGTCGTCGTCAGCCAGCGGCGCGCCGTCGGTTGCGTAGGCGACGAGTGCGCCGACCGGGCCGTCGGTGAGACTGAGCGGGACGATCGCAGCCGCCCCGAGCGGACACGCGGGATGCCCGCAGGCGACCCGCAGCGCGAGCGGCGCGACCCGCGTCTCGTTCTCGGCAAGGGCCTCGAAAACGGGGCGGATCGGAGCGTCGCCCGGGGCGTGGTGATCGGCGCCGGCGCCGACGAACGCGAGCACGCGGGCGGTATCGGTGACCGCAACGGCGCCGTAGCCGAGCTTCTCGAAGACCTGGTAGGCGACAGTTCTCGCACCGGCCTCCGAGAGGCCGAGCCGCAGCTCCGGCAGGGTCGCGGCGAGCAGCTCGAGCGTGGGAGCCTCGCGGCGCAATCGGCGAACGCGGGGCATGGTTTTCGGACCGTACCATCGGCCTCGTGCATGTCGACGAGGCGGTTCTCGCGCCGCTACGGGAACGGTACGGAGAGCCCGCGCGGCTGGAGTGGGAAGGCGAGATCTCAGAGCGCGAGCACTCGCTGGCGACGTACGACCCGCGGCGGACGCACGACGTAACGCTGTTCATCTTCAGCGGCGAGCGGCTGGCCTTCATTCGCAAGCCGCATTTCGAGCCGGGTGTCTGGCGGCCGCCAGGCGGGGGCGTCAAAGCGGGCGAGGACTTCGTCGCCGGCGTTCGGCGGGAGGCGCTGGAGGAGACGGGGCTGCGGATCGAGCTGCAGCGGTATCTCGTCGACGCGACGGCCCGGTTCGTCTACGCGCCGTCCGACGTGCTCTGGCGCACGCACGTCTTCCTGGTGACAACGGATGACGGGGAACTCGCGCCGCGGGATACCGAGGAAATCCAGGCAGCTCGCTGGGGCACGCTGGCCGAGCTGTCAGGCCCGCTCAGGGAGCGGCTCCTCGCCACCGGCCGCGCGTTCTGGCGCTACCGCGTCGCGCTCCATGATGCCGCCGTCGAGGCAATCGCGGGCACTACGGAGTGACGAAAGTGTGACTTTTCTTCCACACCCTTCCTGCCGGCCGTGTTGTGGGGACAGTCCCCGACAAAGCGGCGCCGATACTCGTCCAGAAAACGACAGCATCTGCGGGATCGCGGTGATCCGCGGGCCCTGCCACTCGCGCACCTCGTCCCACGGCGGCTCCTCGTCCGGCCGGTGGATCAGCACGGCTCGCATGCCGACCCGCTCCGCGCCCGCGAGCTCGTCGTTGGCGCCGTCGCCGACAAACAGCGCGTCCGCAGGCTCGACGCCGAGCTCCTCGCACGCGAGCCGGTAGATCCGCGGATCCGGCTTCCGCAACCCGACCGAGCACGAGAAGACGGTGGCGTCGAAGAGATCCGCGAACGCGGTCTCGCCCCAGACGTCGGGGACGTCCTCGCTGCAGACCGTGATCAACCCGAGCCTGTACCCGCGGCGCCGGAGCTCGACAACCGTCTCCACAGCTCCGGGCCGCGGTGCGAGGAGGCTGCGGGTGGAATCGCGCCGCAGAGCCACGACCTC
>Ga0209474_10003596_pt1 | contig 13574 bp, 11 predicted proteins | sample GraSoiAngelo_145_FD_185902 | JGI IMG/M metagenome (GOLD analysis project Ga0209474, IMG submission 185902) | Grasslands soil microbial communities from the Angelo Coastal Reserve, California, USA - 14_1009_05_20cm (SPAdes) (version 2) | ecosystem: Environmental > Terrestrial > Soil > Grasslands...
AGCCGCCTGCCCAGGACCACCTTCAGCCCGTGCTCCTGCGCAGCGGCGCCTTCGAGCGCGATGAGTGCGCGTGCGTGGCCGGCGCTGATGGCGCCGGCGCTCACCGCTGACTGCACTGCGGGGCACGCGCTGAGCAGGCGCAGGGATTGCGTGACCGAAACGCGGTTCTTGCCAATCCGTTGCGCCACCTCTTCATGCGTGAGCCCGAGGTCCTCTGTCAGCTTGCGCAGGCCGTGCGCCTCCTCGACCGGGTTGAGGTCGGTTCGCTGGAGGTTCTCGATCAGTCCGAGGATGAGCTGTTCGTCGGCCTGCATGTCGTTGCGCACGACGGCGGGAACCGTGGTCAAGCCCGCAATGCGCGCAGCACGCCAGCGCCGCTCGCCCGCGATCAGCTCATAGCCGTCGACGTGCCTGCGCACGAGCAGCGGCTGCAGCACGCCATGCGAGCGGATCGAGTCTGCGAGCTCGGCCAGCGGCTCCGCGTCGAAGCGCGAGCGCACCTGCTGGTGCGACGGCCGGATCTGGTCGATGGCGATCATCTGCGGCACCATCGCGCCGCCTTCGCGTGACATCGGAATCAGCGCCTCCAGCCCGCGACCGAGGCCTCGCAACCGTGACTGGCTCATCTGGTTATCTGCTCCTTTCCATCAGCTCATGGGCGAGCTCTCGGTACGCGGCCGCTCCGCGGCAGGTGGGGTCGTACTGGGTCACCGGCTGGCCATGACTCGGGGCCTCGCTGATCCGGACGTTGCGCGGGATCAAGGTCTTCAGCAGGTCCGCAGGATGTGATCGCCGGACCTCGTTGAGCACATCCCACGCCAGCGTTGTACGTGCGTCAAATTGCGTCATAAGGATGCCTCCGATCTCGAGCTTCGGGTTGAGGTTCGAGCGCACGAGCTGGTGCGTGTAGAAGAGGTGCCGGAGGCCCTCGAGCGCGAAGTATTCGCACTGAGTCGGGATCAGCATCTGGGTGGCGGCGGCCAGGGCGTTGAGGGTGAGCAGCCCGAGCGAGGGCGGGCAGTCGATGATGACCAGCTCCACGCCTTCAGGCGTCGTGGCCAGCGCCTTGCGGAGACGCGTCTCGCGCTCGCTCATCGAAGCGAGCTCGATCTCGGCCCCGGCCAGGTCGATCTGGGACGGGACCAGCTGCAGCCCTGGCACGCCGGTCGGCACCGCCGCTTCGGCAACTGTGCACTCGCCGGTGAGCAGGTGATAGACGGTCAGCCTCGCACGCGACGGGTTGAGGCCCAGCCCAGAGGTGGAGTTGGCCTGTGGATCGAGGTCCACCAGCAGGACGGGGTGCCCGAGCTCGGCCAGGGCGGCGCCGAGGTTGATGGCGGTGGTGGTCTTGCCCACCCCGCCCTTCTGGTTCACCACCGCCAGGATGGGAAGGCTGGTTGGGCCCAACATCTGGGGGATGAGCTGCTCGAGGGGGGCTATATCCTGGGTCATTGCTTGGGCGCGTAGAAGACGGCTGACGAGATTCTAACCCAACCTGGCGTCCTCGGCCATGGGTGACTCGGAAGCACGACGTCGAGCGAGGATCAGGTAGAGCGCGATCGCGACCAGGACGACTTCGACGCCGATCGCGATCCACAGGGTGATCCCGGGCAGCCCCGTTCCGGACACCAGGTTGTAGGTCGCATGGCACACGCAGCACGCCGTGGTGTTCGCATAGCGGCGGATGAAGCCCAGCCCGATCGCGATCAAAAAGATCGTGATCACGTCGATGGACAGGCCGTACTCGGTGTGAATCGCGGCGAAGAGGACGGCGGTGGTGATGATCCCAAAGCGCGGCTGCAGCGCTCCGCGGAACAGCACCTCCTCGCAGATCCCCGGCACCAGCGCCAGCGCGATGATCCCGTACCAGTTGTTGAGCCCTCCGAAGAGGTGCTCGTCCGTCCTTGTCACCTGCTCGGCCAGACCCGGGGTGAGGCTCTGGCCGAGGTACTGCGAGGCCGCTCCCATCCCGTAGAACAGCCCCGCGGCCGCCAGCGCAAGGACGATGTGCCAGGGCTGTGGTCTGACCAGACCGAGGCGGGTGGTGGCGGAGAGGAGGTCGCGACGAAGGTAGATCCCGACCCCAACGGCGGCGAGGATCAAGAAGGGGGCTTCCTGCCAGATGAGATCGGCCACGGTGAGGGCCGGCAGCTTCAGGTCGGCCGCGAGCACGTCTGAGAACGCGATCGACGACACCTGGGTGCCGAGCAGGATCACTGCCAGCACCAGCGCCAGGGCATGGACCGGGTTGTCAGGGTCCATCGGCAGGACCCGCGCGACCCGCTCCCGAACCGGCTTGGCCGCCAGGAGAGCCGCCAGCAGGGCGGTGACCATGATCCCGACGTCGACAGCAGTCGGGTTGTGCGGGCCCGAGCTCGCAGCCGCGATGTCGATCGCGCCGAAAAGGAAGGTGGCCCCGGCCAGGAGCCCGCCGAGGATGCCCGTCGCGTGGTGCGCCCACGGCTTGCCGACGCCGGCGTTGGCGGCGATCACCGCCGGTACCGGCGTCAGCAGGACAAGCGCATCGGCGGCATCGAGGTAGATGTGGCCGCTCAGCCCGACGTGGATCCTTCGGCCGGTTGCCGGCTGCCCTTTCCGGTGGTTTCGCGGCCCTCTGCCTCGAGGATCGGCCGGATCAGATCGAGCGGGATCGGAAGGATGACAGTGGTGTTCTTCTCGACCCCGATCTCCACAAGTGTCTGCAGGAAGCGAAGCTGCAGCGCGCCCTGCTGTGAGGAGATCACCTGGGCCGCGTTCGCAAGCGTCTGGGAAGCCTGGAACTCACCGTCGGCGTTGATGATCTTGGCGCGCTTCTCGCGCTCGGCCTCAGCCTGCTTTGCCATCGCCCGCTGCATGCTGGTCGGCAGCTCGACGTCCTTGATCTCGACGACTGCGACCTTGATGCCCCATGGCTCCGTCTGCTCGTCGATGATCTTCTGCAGCGTCTGATTGATCTTCTCGCGCTGGCCCAGGAGCTCATCGAGCGTCGACTGGCCGAGCACCGCGCGCAGAGTGGTCTGCGCGATCTGCGAGGTGGCGTTGATGAAGTTCAGCACCTGCACCACCGCTCGCTGCGCATCCACCACCTGGAAGTAGATGACCGCGTTGACCTTCGCGGTGACGTTGTCGGCCGTGATGATCTCCTGCGGTGGAACCTCGAGGGTGATCACGCGGAGGTCGATCTTCACCAACCTGTCCACGCCGAAAGGAATGATGAAAAAGAGACCGGGGCCCTTCAGGGCGATCAGCCGGCCGAGGCGGAAAACTACACCTCGCTCGTATTCGTTGGCGATCCGGAGGCTTGAGAACACGACCACCAGGGCGAGCAGGATGATGACCCCGAGGACGATCAGCGTGCCGGCGTCCACTATTTCTTCTCCTCAGCCGTCTCCGGCGCTGGAACCGATTCGGCCGGAGCGACCTCCAGCTCGAGCCCTTTGCGTCCAACCACCGTAACCGGCGCGCCGGCTGGAATGGGGGCGCCGCTCGTGGTCGCCCGCCACAGCGCGCCCCGGACGAAGACAAGACCGCTGGGAGAGACCGCCTCGCGCGCCTCGCCCCGGGCGCCCACCAGCCACTCGGCGCCCGCCGCCACCGGCCGGCGGCGGGCGGCCAGGACTCGCTGCACGAAGAAGGCGAAGAAAGCGAATGAGAACAGGCCCGCCAACGCGATCACGATCGGGTTCACTCCCAGCCCGATCGGGCCGGTATTGATCAGAAAGGCCAGACCAAGCACCAGGGACAGCACGCCTCCGGCACTCAAGATCCCATGCGTGTTCGCTTTCAGGTCGGCGATGAAGAGGGCGAGCGCGAAAAGGAGCATCAAGGCGCCGGCGATGTTGACCGGGAGATTGGCAAGCGACACGACCGCAAGCACGCCCGCGATTCCGCCGACCACGCCGGGCAGGATCGCACCGGGCGAAGAGAGCTCGGTGATGATGCCGTAGGCGGCCAGCAGCAGCAGCAACGCCGCGATCGTGGGATCGATGAGCGCCCCCAGGAACACCTGCCAGAAAGGCATCGGGTTGTCTTCGATGAGCGCCCCGGCGGTGTGGATCGTGAGCGAGCCGTGCTGGCGCGGCACAGTCCTACCGTCGACCGCCGCCAGCAGCGAGTAGATGTCGGCGGCCTCGAGGTCGGCGACGTGCAGCCTGACGGCGTCCTCGGCGTTGATGTTGACGCTGTTGCGGACGGCGTCCTCAGCCCAGTCTGCATTCCGGCCATGGATCTGGGCGAGGCTGCGCACGCGAGTGACGGCGTCGTTCAGCACCTTCTTGCCAAGGTCGCCAGTGAGATCCGCGCCGGTGCCCGCGATCGGGTGGGCCGAGCCGATGTTGGTGCCGGGCGCCATCGCCACCACGTCCGCCGCCTGGGCCACGAAAAGACCCGCCGAGGCCGCTCGCGCTCCGCTGGGATAGACGAACACGATCACGGGTGAGGTGGAGTTGAGCAGCGCGGTGACGATGCCGTCCATCGAGGTGGAGATGCCACCAGGGGTGTTGAGGACCACCAGCAGTGCGCTGGCGTGGTCGGAGTCGGCTCGGGCGACCACGCTCGAGATGTAGGCCTCGCTGATGTCGTTGATGTCGCCGGTGAGGTCTGCCTGGACGACGTGCGGGGCGGCGGCCGCCGCCTGAAGCGGCATCAGGGCGGCTGCCACGACGATCGAAAACGCGAGCCGGAAAATGCCGGCGCGGGCCATGTCCCGAGTATGGCTGAGCCTCATGTAAAACGTGGAACATCCGCGCCTGGGGCAAGCTCAGGACGCCACGTAGAATCGGGCGGATGGGGGATGACGCCGCGGCGATGCGCGACCTGGTCCGCAAAGCCGGCAGCCAGAGGCCGCTGGAGGCGCGCGAGCAGGAGGATCTGCTCCGGCGCGCCGCCGCAGGCGACCAGGCCGGCCAGGACAGGCTGGTGGAGGTTTTCCTACCGACAGTGGTCCGGCTCGCCGCGGCCCGCCGCGAGCACGGGCTGTCGCTGCCCGACCTGGTCCAGGAGGGCTCGATCGGGTTGATCGAAGCGATCCGGACCTTCTCGGCGAGCGGCGAGGCGGACTTTGCAGGGTTCGCCGAGTCGCACATCACCGCGCAGCTGGACAGCGCGATCGATGCCGAGGCGGCGGCGGTCCGCGAGACGCAGCTGCTGATCACGGCCGCCGAGGACTACGACCGCACGCAATTAGTGCTGCGCCGCGAGCTGCATCGCGAGCCGACCGAGCAAGAGCTTGCCGAGAAGCTCGAATGGAATGTGGAGCGCACACGCTACGTCGCACGGGTGGTTGCCGACGCGCGCCAACGCCACGACGAGGAGCTGCTGGCCTTCGTCGATCCAGAGAGCCTCGACCTGGACGCGGACGGCGACGGCGAGCCCGCGTCCGAGTGACCGCCAACCGCACGCCTCTTTACGACCGGCACGTGGCGCTCGGGGGCCGGATGGTCGAGTTCTCAGGTTGGGAGCTGCCGCAGCAGTACAGCTCGATTCGCGATGAGCACCTCGCGGTCCGCCGCGCCGCGGGTCTCTTCGACATCTCGCACATGGGGCGACTCAACGTTGTCGGCGACGGCGCGGAGGCGTTTTTGCAAGGGGTCGTCACGAACGACATCGCCAAGCTCGAACCGGGCCGGGCGCAGTACAACCTCATGTGCAAAGAGGACGGGGGCGTCATCGACGACCTGGTCGTTTATCGGAGCGCACCATCCGACTTTCTTGTGGTCGTGAACGCTTCCAATCGCGAGAAGGACGTCGAATGGCTGCGCAAACACCTACCGGACGGGGTCTCGATGACTGACAAGACGCTCGAGGTCAGCCTGATCGCCTTCCAGGGCCCGATGGCGCACTCCCTCTTTCCGGCCCGGTCAACGCAGACCGACTCCATCCCGTATTTCGGTTTCACGCAGGGCCAGGTCGCCGGCGAACCGGCGTTCATCGCCCGCACCGGCTACACCGGAGAGGACGGGTTCGAGCTCTTCGTGGAGGCGGATCGGGTGGGGCGGGTCTGGGACTCGATCCTTGAATCAGGCAAGGCGAAAGGCGTGCTGCCCGCAGGTCTGGGCGCGCGCGACATCCTGCGTCTGGAGGCCGCGCTCCGCCTCTACGGCAACGACATGGATGAGACGGTGAACCCATACGAGGCAGGGCTCGGCTGGACGGTGAAGCTGACGAAAGGCGAATTCATCGGGCGGGCTGCGCTGGAAAAGTCGCGAGAGGTCGTCGACCGTCGACGCCTCATCGGCCTGAAGATGAAGCCGGGGGACATCCCACGCCACGGCGGAGCCGTCTCGGCGGAGCGAGGAAAGGTGGGGACCGTCACCAGCGGAACCCATTCCTTCTTCCTCGGGTATCCCATCGCGCTCGCACTCGTCGAACCGCCATCATTTCGGGTCGGAGACATGGTCTCCGTGGACGTGCGAGGCCGCGAGGCGCCGGCCGAGGTGGTGGAGCTGCCGTTCTACCGCGGATCGGCGCGGGCGACGGCGCCGAAGCACTACTGAGATTGGTCGCGCAGTTACGTGAGTAGGAGGGGCGGGAATGGCTGAGCGGCGATACACCAAGACTCACGAGTGGCTGACGGTCGACGGCAAGACCGCAACCGTGGGCATCAGCGAGTTCGCTCAGTCTCAGCTTGGAGATGTGGTGTTCCTCGACCTCCCAAGCCCAGGACGCAAGATCGCCCGGGGCGAGAGCTTCGGCGTCATCGAGTCGGTCAAGGCCGCGAGCGATCTCTATGCGCCGGTTGCCGGGACCATCGCCGCCGTCAATGACAAGCTGACCTCCAATCCAGAGCTGGTGAACTCCGACCCGTACGGGGAAGGCTGGATCCTCAAGCTTCAGATGACCGGCGAGGCGCCGGCAGACCTCATGGACGAGGCCACTTACAAAAAGATGGCCGAGGGCACTTCTCACTAAGTGGACCGCGGCGGCCAGTTGACGGCCATTTCATCGGCTCGGGACGCCGATGCATGTGTTGGGAGCCCGTCCCGCTTCCGCGAAACCCGCTGGTGCCGGCATTCGCGTTCTTCGCGAAGCCTCCAGGCACGCGAGTGCGTGCACTCGCGCTATTCGACCGCATTTAGCCGCCCGAACGTGACAGATCTATCCAGGAATCTCAATTAGGTGCCGTACCTCGTCCATTCGCCGCAGGAGCGCGAGGAGATGCTCGCGGCGATCGGCGTGGAGTCCATGGACGACCTCCTGGTCGATATCCCGTCCTCGCTGCGCATCCACGAGCTGAAGCTGCCCGATGGCCTGTCCGAGCTCGACACGATGGCCGAGATCAATGCACTCGCCGGCAAGAACCGGGTCTTCGCGGACCGTCTGACCTTCCGCGGTGGCGGCGTGTACCGGCGCTTCATCCCCACAGCGGTGGCCGCGGTCACCGGCAAGCCCGAGTTCTACAGCGCCTACACGCCCTACCAGCCGGAGGCCAGCCAGGGCACGCTGCAGGCGATTTTTGAGTTCCAGACGCTGATCGCCGAGCTGACCGGCCTGGACGTGGCCAACGCATCGCTGTACGACGGCGCAACCGCCGTTGCCGAGGCCTCGATGATGGCCCGCGTTCACACCGGACGGGACGAGGTGCTCGTCGCCGGTTACCTGCATCCTGAGTACCTCGAGGTGCTCCGCGCCTTCGGCGAAGGTCGCGGCATGAAGGTCAGGCGGGGTGAGGAGCCGTCGGCAAAGACGGCGGCGTTGGTCTTCCAGCAGCCCGACTTCCTCGGCCTCCTGGTCGATGCTCGAGGTTTGACCGAGAAGGCGCACGCCGCCGGAGCGCTCGCCATCGCCTGCGTCGATCCGATCAGCCTCGCCATCCTCGCACCGCCAGGCGAGTACGGCGCGGATATCGCAGTCGGGGAGGGCCAGCAGCTTGGGCTCGCGCCCAGCTACGGCGGTCCGCACGTAGGTTTCATCGCCTGCCGCAAGGAGCTGGTGCGGCGGCTGCCGGGCCGGCTCATCGGCAGCTCCTTCGACTCCGCGGGCCGGCGTGGATTCGTGCTGACGCTCACGGCCCGTGAGCAACACATCCGGCGCGAGAAGGCGACCTCGAACATCTGCACCAACCACTCGCTCTGTGCGCTCGCCGCCAGCGTCTACATGACCTACATGGGCGAGGCTGGGCTGCGGCAGGTCGCGGAGACCAGCTTCCAGCGCGCCCATGCGCTGGCGGAAAGGTTGGCGAAGCTTCCGGGGTGGGAGCTTGCGTTCCCTGAGCGGCAATTCCTGAACGAGTTTCCTGTCATCGTCCCGAAACCCGGTCCCGTGCTGCGCAAGCTCGCGCGCAAAGGGATCCTCGGCGGGCTGGAGGTCGGTCGCTGGTTCCGCGAGCTGCGGGGCGTGGTGACCTTCACGTGCACCGAGGTCAACGACCCCGCCGCCATCAATCAGCTGCTCGAGGTGCTCACGTCTTGAGCGAGCCACTCAGCTTCGAGCTGAGCCGGCCGGGCGCCGAGCCGCCGAGGCTGCCGGCGCCAGGTCTGTCTGCGGCCCCATCGGCCGATGTGCTGCCCAAGGAGCACCTGCGTGTCAAGCCGGCCGACCTGCCGAGGCTCAGCGAGGCGGAGATCATGCGGCACTACAGCCGGCTCGCCTCGCTCAACTACTCGATCAGCGAGCAGTTCTATCCGCTCGGCAGCTGCACCATGAAGTACAACCCGGTGGCCAATGAGGCGGCGGCGGCCTTGCCTGGATTCGCGGGCCTTCATCCGTACCAGGATGAGGAGACGGTGCAGGGTGCCCTCGAGCTCATGTGGCGGCTGGAGCGGGCTTTGTGCGCTGTGGTCGGCGTCGACAGGGTCACCCTCCAGCCGGCGGCGGGAGCCCACGGTGAGTGGACGGCGCTACGGATGATCCAGGCCTACCACCACTCGCGTGGAGACAAGCGCACCGAGGTCCTCGTGCCTGACTCTGCACACGGCACCAACCCGGCCAGCGCTGCCTTGAGCGGGTTCCAGGTGGTGGAGGTCCGGTCGGGCCGGGACGGGCGCATCAGTCTCTCGGACCTTGAGTCGAAGCTGTCGCCAAGGGTCGCTGCATTGATGCTGACCAACCCCAACACCTTGGGCCTCTTCGAGCGAGAGATACTGGATGTTGCGGAGATGGTGCATGCGACGGGCGCCATGCTCTACTACGACGGCGCCAACCTGAACGCCTTCATGGGCGTGTGCCGGCCGGGCGACATGGGCTTCGACGCGGTGCACATGAACCTCCACAAGACGTTCACGACCCCTCATGGCGGAGGCGGGCCGGGCGCGGGGCCCGTGGGCGTGAAGGCCGAGCTGGTCCCCTTCCTGCCCCATCCAACAGTTGAGAAGGCCGACGGCCACTTCAAGCTCGACTTCCGGCGGCCGAAATCGATCGGGCGCGTGCGCAGCTTCTACGGCAACTTCGGGATGCTGGTGCGCGCGTACACCTACGTGCTCGCGATGGGAGGCGATGGCCTCACACAGGCCTCCAAGGATGCGGTGCTGTCAGCCAACTACCTGCGCAAGCAGGTAGACGGAGTCCTCGAGATTCCGCACCACGGTCCCTGCATGCACGAGTTCGTCGCCACCGCTCACAACCTGGCGTCGCAGGGCGTGAGGGCTCTCGACGTGGCCAAAGGGCTGCTCGATCGCGACTTTTACGCCCCGACCATCTACTTCCCGCTGGTGGTGCCCGAGGCGATCATGGTCGAGCCCACCGAGACCGAGAGCAAGGCCACGCTCGACGCTTTCGCGGAGGCTCTGAAAGAGATCGTCCAGGAGGCCAAAACAAACCCGGCCGCCCTCCACGAGGCTCCCCGCAACACCCCGGTGGGGAGGCTGGACGAGGTGGGTACCGCGCGCCGGATCACCGCCTACCTGACCGGCCAGAGTGAAGAGCCGGTTTTGCGCTGGAAACGAGCAGGAAAATAGTCTGAAAAAAGGCCTGTTAAGGCCCGCCGCCGGACCATTTTCGTATTCGAAATCCGGTAAAATCAAAGTCCTGATCCTCTCCCCAGTTGATCCCTACGAGTTCTCCACGCTGGGAGGCCTGAGCTAGCCCGTAATGGCAGTCCGAAAACCCCTGCCTGAACCTGGTCGTAGGTCTTCCTCATCCGGCGCGGAGGCGGCCTACACCGCTGAGCAGATCCAGGTCCTCGAAGGCCGGGAGCACGTGCGGCGGCGTCCGAGCATGTACATCGGCTCGACCAGCACCACCGGCCTCCACCACCTGGTCTACGAGGTGGTCGACAACGCCGTCGACGAGGCCCTGGCCGGCCACGCCCACCGGATCGTGGTCACCCTTCACGCGGACGGAAGCTGCGAGGTCGACGACGACGGCCGCGGCATCCCGGTCGACATCCACAAGAAGGAGAAGATCTCGGCCCTCGAGCTGGTGATGACCCGCCTCAATGCAGGCGGCAAGTTTGGTGGCGGCGGCTACAAGGTTTCCTCCGGCCTCCACGGCGTCGGCGTGTCGGCAGTCAACTTCCTGAGCGAGAAGCTCGAGGTGTGGGTGCACCTCGGCGGCCGGATCCACCATCAGGCCTACGAGCGAGGCGTGCCCAAGGCCGCAGTCAAGGCGATCGGCAAGACGGACCACACGGGCACCGTCGTCCGGTTCTGGCCCGACCCGCAGATCTTTCCCGACACCAAGTTCGATCACGAGACCATCCGGCACCGATTGCGCGAGATGGCCTATCTGAACAAGCGGCTCGAGATCGTGCTTGCCGACGAGAACCTCGGCGTCACCAGCACTTTCTATTTCGAGGGCGGGATCGTCTCGTTCGTCCGGGCGCTCAACCGCGGCAAGATCGTCGTCAACGCGACGCCGTTCTACGTCGACCGTGAGGTCGAGGGCACGCAGGCGGAGATCGCGCTGCAGTACAACGACACGTTCGTGGAGAACGTGTTCGCATTCGCGAACACCATCCACACCATCGAGGGCGGCAGCCACCTGACCGGCTTTCGGGCCGCGCTGACGAACGTCCTCAACCGGTACGCACGCAAGGCCGGCATTCTCAAGGAGCAGGACCCGAACCTCACCGGCGAGGACGTGCGTGAGGGCCTGACGGCGGTGATCAGCGTCAAGGTGCTGGAGCCGCAGTTCGAGGGCCAGACGAAAGGCAAGCTCGGCAACGCTGAGGTGCAGGGGCATGTGTCCCTCGCGCTGACTGAAGGGCTGACGCAGTACCTCGACGAGAATCCCTCGGAGGGCAGGCGTGTCATCGAGAAGTCACTTACCGCCGCCCGCGCGCGAGAGGCGGCTCGCAAGGCGCGGGATCTGGTGCAGCGCAAGAGCCTGCTCGAGTCGAGCATGCTCCCAGGGAAGCTGGCGGACTGCTCCGAACGCGACCCGGCCCTGTGCGAGCTCTACATCGTTGAGGGTGACTCGGCCGGCGGCACGGCGAAAGGCGGCCGCGACCGGCGCACGCAAGCGATTCTGCCGCTGCGCGGCAAGATCCTCAACGTTGAGAAGGCGCGCCTCGACAAGGTGCTGACCTCGGATGAGATCCGCAACCTGATCACGGCGATGGGTGCGGGGGTGGGCGACAACTTCAACATCGAAAAGATCCGCTACCACCGCATCGTGACGATGACCGATGCAGACGTCGACGGCAGTCACATCCGTACGTTGCTGCTCACGTTTTTCTTCCGCTACTTCCCGCAGGTCATCGAGAAGGGCTACCTCTACATGGCGCAACCGCCACTGTTCAAGGTGAGCAAAGGCACCGGCAAGAACGCGAAGGAGTTCTGGTGCCACTCCGAGGCCGAGCGTGACAAGGCGATGCGCGAGCTTGGCAAGGGTGCTGAGGTCACACGCATGAAGGGTCTCGGTGAGATGAACGCCGACGAGCTCTGGGCGACGACCATGAACCCAGCGAGCCGCGTGCTGCTGAAAGTCACGGTGGACGACGTGGCAGCGGTCAACGACACGTTCGAGAAGCTGATGGGTCCCGACGTTGAGCCGCGCAAGAAGTTCATCCAGGCGCACGCCAAGAGCGTTCGCAACCTCGACATCTAGTTCGGTGCGAATAGCGGTTGACGCCATGGGTGGCGACAACGCGCCGCTCGAGGTGATCGAGGGCGCGTCGCAAGCGGCGGACGAGCTCGGCGTGGACTTGCTCGTGGCCGGACTTCCGGGTGCGGTGCAGCCGTTGCTCGATCGTCATCCGAAGCTCGTGCTGGTTCCGTGCACGCAGGTGATAGGCATGGACGAGCACCCGGCCCAGGCCGTGCGCTCCAAGCCGGATTCGTCGATGAGCGTGTGCGCGAGGCTTTGCAAAGAAGGACGGGCCGACGGGTGGATCTCGGCCGGCAACTCGGGCGCGATCATGGCCACCGCACTGTTCGTGCAGGGCCGGATCCGCGGCGTTGAACGGCCGGCGCTCGGCTCGATAATCCCGACCCGGAACGGCTTCGCATACTTCCTCGACGTCGGTGCCAACGTCGACTCGAAGCCCGAGTACCTGGTGCAGTTCGCGGCCATGGGCGCTGTCTACGCGCGCGAGATGATGGGCCGGACCGAGCCACGCGTCGCCCTGCTCAGCAACGGCGAGGAAGAGGGCAAGGGCGACGAGCTCGTGCGTGAGGCGACGAAGCGACTTAAAGGCACGCTCAAAGGATTCGTCGGCAACGTGGAGCCGAAGGACATCTTCAATGCCAAGGCCGATGTCGTGGTCGCGGACGGCTTCGTCGGCAACGTGTCGATCAAGATGGCGGAGGCCACCGCCGACTTCCTGTTTCGCAGCCTGCGCGAGGAGATCCCCAGGACCACGCGCGGGAAGATCGGCGGGCTGCTGATCCGCAAGGACGTGCAGCAACTGCGAAACAGGATCGATTGGCGGGAGTTCGGCGGTGCTCCGCTGCTCGGGATCGACGGTGTCGCAGTGATCGCGCACGGGCGCTCTGACGCACGCGCCATCAAGAACGCCATCCGCGTCACGCGTGAGGCGGTCCAGAATCAGCTCGTCGGTAAGATTCGGGCTGAGGTAGGTAGGTGAATAAGCGGAACGGGCGCATGCGCGTGGTGGTCACTGGAATGGGCACCGTGAACCCGCTGGGCAAGAATCTTGACGAGTACTGGGACGGACTGATCGAGGGCAGAAGCACCGCGAGGAACGTCGAAGGCTCTTACGCGACCGACAAGCTGAACACGAAGTTCGCCTGCGAGGTCCACGGATTCGACCCCTCGGTGTACATGGACCGCAAGACAGCTCAGCGCATGGCGCGCTTCTCGCAGCTGGCGGTGGCCGCCTCGGGCATGGCGCTCGCAGACTCCGGGCTCGACCTGGCCAAGGAGGACAGCTTCCGCGTCGGCGTGGCCATGGGCACGGGGATCGGAGGCTTCATCGAAATGACCACCGGCGCTATCTCATACGCGACCAAGGGCCGCATGAATCCGCTGTACGCACCGATGATCATCCCCAACATGGCGGCCGCCTCCGTCGCCATGCAGTTTCACCTGCGTGGCCCGAACACCACCGTGACGACCGCGTGCGCTGCTTCTACTCACACGCTGGGCGACGCGACCCGGATGATCCAGCACGGCGACGCCGACGTCATGCTGGCGGGCGGCTCCGAAGCCTCCCTGTGTGAGGTCGGCATCTCGGC
>Ga0209474_10003597_pt1 | contig 13570 bp, 12 predicted proteins | sample GraSoiAngelo_145_FD_185902 | JGI IMG/M metagenome (GOLD analysis project Ga0209474, IMG submission 185902) | Grasslands soil microbial communities from the Angelo Coastal Reserve, California, USA - 14_1009_05_20cm (SPAdes) (version 2) | ecosystem: Environmental > Terrestrial > Soil > Grasslands...
AGCCGCCCGGAGATCATGAGCGCGATCATCGTGCCGAGGCCGCCGGGGGCCAGCGTCAGCCCCGCCGTCCACGCGTCGTAGCCGAGGATCTTCTGGGTGTACAGCGCGACCAGCAGCAGGCTCGAGTTGAAGCCGAGGCCGATCAGGAAGATCGCCAGCGACGCGACCGAGAAGTTCCGGTCCCTGAAGACGCCGAGGTCGAGGATCGGCTCGTCGGCGAGCAGCTCGCGGAGCACGAAGCCGGTCAGCATGCAGACGGCCAGGACGCCGAGCCCGACGATGAGGGTCGAGTCGAACCAGTCCTCACGCTCGCCGAGATCGAGCACGAGCTGCAGGCAGCCGAAGCCGAGCATCATGAGGACGATCCCGCTGACGTCCACGTGGCGCGGCTTGCGATGAAACGGCGCGTCGAACAGGAAGGCGCTCACCATGAAGAACGCCAGGATGCCGATCGGCAGGTTGATGTAGAAGATCCAGCGCCACGACCAGTTGTCGGCGATCCAGCCGCCGACCGTCGGTCCCAGGATGGGGGCCAGCATGATGCCGAAGCCCCAGACGGCCATGGCGGTGCCGCGTTCCTTGAGCGGGAAGATCTCCCACATGATGGCCTGGGCCATCGGAATCACCGGGCCGCCCCCGAGCCCTTGGAGGATCCGCATGAGCACCAGGAACTCGAGGTTCGGCGCGATGCCGGACAGGAACGAGCTGGCGGTGAACGTGACCGTGCAGATCAGGTAGAAGCGGCGGCGGCCGAAGACGGCGGTGAGCCAGCCGCTGGCCGGGATGATGACGGCGTTGGCGGCCAGGTACGAGGTGATCACCCAGGACATCTCGTCGATGCTGGCCGAGAAGGAGCCCTGCATGTGCGGCAGGGCCACGTTGGTGATGCTGGTGTCCAGCACCTGCATCACGGTGACCATCATCACCGAGAAGGTGATGGCCCACTTCCGCGCGGCGCCGAGGGGAGCGTCGCTCACGAGCGCGGGCGGGGTCGGCGCCATCAGGGGGTATTTTAGTAAACTACGGCATCCGCCGGCCAAGGAGTGTTCCATGATGCGATCGCTCCGCTTCGCTGCCGCCGTCCTCGCCGTCGCCGCGCTCGCCGTGACCTCCACCGCCCGCGCGCAGTCCGACGTGCGCAGCCCGCTGCCGGCGCCCGTCAAGGTGCGGCTGGGGATGACGAACGTCCCCGCGCTCTCGGCGCTGTGGCTGCTGCCGGACTACGCGGCGAAGTACAACATCCAGATGGAGACCGTGCTGTTCCAGCGCTTCGCCGACGCCCGCACGGCGCTGGCCGGGGGCGACCTCGACATCACGGCCTTCGGGCCCCAGGACATCTCGCTCGGGCTGGGGCAGGGCGCCAAGTCGATGGTCGGCGTCGCCGGCGTCGGTTCCGGCAACGATTGCCTCGTCGTGCGCAAGGGGGACGACGTGAAGGACTGGCAGGCGCTGGCCGGCAAGGCGATCGGGGTCGGCGCCGGCTCGATCTCGTGGCTGAAGTTCGCCGCCTCCGTGCAGGAGCAGGGGCTCGAGTATCCGCGGCTGAAGATCGTCAACATCATGGGCGGCGGCGGCAACTACCTGAAGGCCCTGCAGGCGAAGGAGATCGACCTGGCCGTCGTCTGGCAGCCGTTCTGCGCCCAGGGCATCGTCGACGGCTACGCGCAGTACGCCTCCATCGACCACAACACGTCGAAGACGGTCGGCGGCCTCATCGCCGTGCTGGCCGTCAACCGCGGCTTCATGGACAAGCAGCGCGACGCGGTGCAGCGGCTGGTCGTCGCCTACCTGGACGTGCTGAAGTTCGCCCAGGCCAACCGCGACCGCTGGTCCCGGATCTACGCGGAGAAAGCCGGGCTGCCGGAGCCGGTCGCCGCCGAGTCGATTCGCATCACCCGGCTAGACGCCACCCTGCCGCTTCAGTCCATCAAGCGCATCTCGAAGTTCCTGTCCGACAACGGCGTCATCGCGCGCGACGTCTCCGGCGAGGTCGCGCAGTCCTACACCTACGACTTCCTGAGCAAGGCGACCGGCAAGTCCCCGGCGGAGCTCGGGCTCGGCCAGTAAGTGGCCCGCCGCCTCGGGCTCGCCGTGCTGCTGCCGCTGGCCCTGCTCGCGCTGTGGGCGACGGCGGTGCAGCAGCGCTGGGTGGTCGAGGGCATCGTCCCGTCGCCGGCCCAGGTGGCGCGCTCCTGGTACCAGTGGATCGTCGGCGGGCCGACGCGCTCGCTGTCGCCGTACTCCGGCACCTGGCTCGCCAACGTGGTGTACTCGGGCCGGCGCGTGCTGGAGGGCTTCGTCCTGGCGGCCGCCGTCGGCATCCCGCTCGGCCTGTTCATCGGCTGGAATCGCCTCGTCGCCCGGCTGGTCGATCCCTCGGTCCAGCTGCTGCGGCCGGTGCCGATCACGGCGTGGCTGCCGTTCGCGATCGCGGTGTTCGGCATCTACGACGCGAGCGCGCTCTTCCTGATCGGCCTCGGCGCCTTCTACCCGATCGTCGTCAACACCACCCACGGCGTGCGCGACACGAATCTGTTGTTGCTGCGCGCCGCCCGCATGCTCGGGGCCGGCGAGACCGCCATCCTCACCAAGGTCGTCTTCCGGTCGGCGCTGCCGTCGATCTTCACCGGGCTGCGCCTCGGCATCGGCATCGCGTGGACGGCGGTGATCGTGGCCGAGATGATCGCCGTCAAGTCCGGGCTCGGTTACGTCCTGTGGGACGCCTACTACGTCGGCCGCATGGACATCTGCGTGGCGACGATGTTCTCGGTCGGCCTGCTCGGATTCCTGTCCGACCGCGCGCTCCAGCTCGTGGCCCGTGTGATCCTGAGATGGCGGACGCTGGAGGCCCACGGTTGAGCGGGCCGCCCACCGTCGAGCTGATCGACGTCTGGAAGGAGTTCGCGACCGGCGGCCGCCGCGTGGAGGCGCTGCAGGGGATCAGCGTGGCCGTCGAGCGCAACGAGTTCGCGGCGATTCTTGGACCGTCCGGCTGCGGCAAGTCGACGCTGCTCAACATGGTGGCGGGCTTCGACGCGCCGACCCGCGGCCGGGTGCTGTTCGACGGCGGGCCGGTCCGCGCCCCCGACCCCCGGCGCGCCGTCGTGTTCCAGGAGCCGGCGCTTTTTCCCTGGTACACGGTGCTCGACAACATCACCTTCGGTCTGCGGACCCGGCGACAACCGCCGAGCGCCTGGCGCGCCAAGGTCGACGCGTTCGTCGAGCAGGTGGGGCTGCGCGGCTTCGAGTCGCACTATCCGGCCGAGCTGTCGGGCGGCATGAAGCAGCGCGTGGGCATCGCGCGGGTGCTGGTGATGGAGCCCGACGTCCTGCTGATGGACGAGCCGTTCGGCAGCCTCGACGCCCAGACCCGCTCGCTGATGCAGGAGCTGCTGCTCGCGGTGTGGGAGCGCCACCACCAGACGGTGCTGTTCGTCACCCACGACATCGAGGAGGCGCTGTTGCTGGCCGACAGCGTGTGCGTGATGACCGCGCGCCCCGGCCGCATCAAGAAGCGCCTCACCGTCGCGCTGCCGCGACCCCGCTCGCTGGAGGTGACGACCTCACCCTTCTTCAACGAGCTGAAGCGCGAGGTCCTCGGACTGATCCGCGAGGAGAGCATCAGGGCGGCGGCCGACCCGCCGCCCTGAGCCCGACCACCGGCCGAGTCCCGTCTACTGCTGGCGCCGCGTCGCGCCGCGAATGGTGACGCCGGGCGTGGTGGCGGTGAAGAACGCCTCCTTCTTCTTCTCGACGATCACGAAGTCGAAGGTCTCGGGCGTGCCCGGGGTGACGACGCACGAGGCGCTGCCGGTACCGTCGGCATTCACGGTATACGTGCAGCTGAACGTCTGGTGGAGCGTCGTGCCGCCCACCACCAGTGTCCGGACACCGTCGTTGAGGTTGCCGCGCCCGTCGGCGACGAAGCGGCCAACGGCGGCGGCGGGCGCCATGACCCCGCCGACGGTCACGAACCCGTCGAAGGCGAAGGCCGTCGGTCCGTCGACGTCCTTGACGCTGAAGTCTCCGGCGTCGGCGACCGACGCCACCAGGCAGGCGACCGCGAGCATCGTGAGCGAGCACAGGGTTCGGTGCATGGGAGCCTCCTTGGGGTTGAGGGAACCGACGGCCCGCCATCGGGCCGGATCGGAGGACTCTAGCACCACTCCCTCAAGGCTTCACCGGGGGGTAGTTGCGGTCGTAGGGCGGCGTCTTGAGGAAGTCCTCGGGCTTGTAGGTCCAGAACTGCGAGACCATCGGGTAGGTGTGGATGACGCTGTTCTGCAGCCGGCCGTTCGCCTTCTCGACCTTCAGGATGTAGACGTTCTCGGTCGGGTTGCCGTACTCGTCGCGCTTGATCGGCCCGCGGGGATCCTCGATGGTCTCGCTCGCCTTGCGAATGGCGGCCAGGAAGCGCGCGCGGTCCTCGACGTGGCCGTCGACGGCCGTCGCCGCGGCGGCGACCCAGCGCCCGGAGCTGTACATGGCGGCATGAAAATAGGCCGGGGGGCGCTTCAGCCTGGCCTCGGCTAGCTTCATGAACGCCTGGTTGGCGGGCGTGGCGAGCGTCGGCGCCCACATCAGGGACGTCACGATGCCGATCGCCTCGTCACCCATCGAGCGCAGCGCCGACTCGTCGGTGAAGACGCCGCTGCCGATCAGCGGCAGCCGGTCCTTCAAGCCGCCCTCGGCGTACTGCTTGGCGAAGCGCACGGCCTGGGCGGCCACGAATACCTGCACGACGGCGTCGACGTCGCGCGGCACCTGGGCGAGGTAGGGCGCGAAGTCCATGGCGTTCAGCGGCACCCACGTCTTCTGCACGACCCGGCCGCCGGCGTCCTCGAACACGCGCTGGAACCCGCCGAGGCCCTCGTGGCCGAAGCCGTTGTCCATCCCGCGTGCATGGGCTGGCTGGCCGCGAAATTCGAGCGCAGGATCCAGCGCGTCGGCCGGCGCTTGGTGAGATCGTCGGGCGTGGTGAGGAACAGTGACGGCACGCCGTCGCGCTCGATCGGCGGCACCAGCGCGTAGCCGATGTTGACCAGCAGCACGCCGGTCAGCACGTCGATCCGGTCCTGCTGCACGAGCTTGCGGTACTTCGACTGCGCCGTGGCCGGATTGCCCTCGTCGTCCTCGGCGATCAGCTCGAGCGGACGGCCGGCCGCCTGCCGGCCCGACTGCTCGAGGCCCATCTTGAGGCCCTCCAGCATGTCCTTGCCGGCCTGCGCGAAGATCCCGGTGAGCGGGGCCATGAAGCCGACGCGGATCGGCTCGGCGGCCGGCGCCACCGAGGCGGCGATCAGCAGCAGCGCTGAGACGAGCGTGACGACGCGATGGGTCACGAGCGTGCCTCCCCGGCGGACGACGCAGCCGGCAGCATAGTACGGCATCCGATGGTAGAGTCGAGCACCGATGGACTGGCAAAAAGAGATGGACGAGCTCCGCCGGCGGGAGCAGCTGGCCGAGGAGCTCGGCGGCCCCGAGCGCGTGAAGCGCCAGCATGACGGCGGCCGGTTGACGATCCGTGAGCGCATCGATCGGCTGGCCGATCCGGGCAGCTTCCACGAGCTCGGCAAGATCGCCGGCCGCGCCGCCTACAACGACCAGAACGACCTCGAGGCGTTCACGCCGTCGAACTTCGTCTTCGGCCGCGCCCGCGTCGAGGGCCGCCCGGTCGTCATCGGCGGCGACGACTTCACCGTGCGCGGCGGCTCCGCGGACGCGACCATCAAGGGCAAGCACAACATGTGCGAGCGGATGGCTCACGACCTGAGACTCCCGCTCATTCGCCTGGTGGAAGGCTCCGGCGGCGGCGGCTCGGTCAAGACCATCGAGACGACGGGGCGCGCCAACGTGCCGGCCGTCGACGGCTGGGAATGGGTCGTGACCAACATCGGCGTCATTCCTCGGGTGGCGCTCGGCCTCGGCTCGGTGGCCGGGCTCGGCGCCGCCCACCTGGCCGCCGCCCACTACTCGGTGATGATCAAGGACAAGTCGGCGCTGTTCGTGGCGGGACCGCCGGTGGTCGAGCGGCTCGGCCAGAAGCTGACGAAGAACGAGCTGGGCGGCTGGGAGATCCAGCTCAAGGCCGGCGCCGTCGATCACGCCGTGGCGACCGAAGAGGAAGCATTCGCCTGCGCGCGGCGGTTCCTGTCCTACCTGCCGTCGTCCATCGACGACGTGCCGCCGCGCGGGCCCGCGACCGACGACGTCGAGCGACGCGAGCCGTGGCTGTTCGAGGCGGTGCCTCACGACGTGCGCAAGCCCTACAAGATGCGCGCGATCGTGGAGGCGGTGGTCGATCGCGGCTCGTTCTTCGAGATGACGGCGCTCTATGGCCGCGCGGTGATCACCGGGTTCGCGCGGCTGGACGGCTGGCCGGTGGCCCTCCTGGCCAGCGACCCGTTCTTCTACGGCGGGGCCTGGACGGCCGACACCTGCCAGAAGGTCGAGCGCTTCGCGGACCTCGCCCAGACGTTCCACCTGCCGATCGTGTATCTCGTCGATTGCCCGGGCTTCCTCATCGGCCTCGAGGCCGAGAAGACCGGCACGATCAAGCAGGGCGTGCGCGCGATGTCGGCCATCTGGCAGACGAACGTGCCATGGTGCGCGGTGATCATCCGCAACGTCTTCGGCGTCGCCGGCGCCGCCCACCGCAACGGCAGCCAGTACTGCACGCGCTACGCGTGGCCGTCGGGCCGCTGGGGCTCGCTGCCGCTCGAAGGCGGCATCGAGGCCGCCTATCGCGCCGATCTCGACGCCGCCCCCGACCCCAAGCTGAAGATGGCCGAGATCGAGGACCGCTTGACGAAGCTGCGCTCGCCGTTCCGCTCGGCCGAGACGTTCTGGATCGAGGAGATCATCGACCCGCGCGACACGCGCCCGCTCCTGTGCGAGTTCGCCAACCTGGCGGCCCCGCTGCGGCGGCCCGGGCCCTCGACGCACCGGATGCGGCCCTAGCCGATGGCGATCTCGGCCCGCCCCGCGCCGGCGGTCGAGCGGCGCGGCATCCTGATGGCCACGCTGTTCGCCGCCCAGGTGTGCGGCAGCACCGGCCATTCGATGAGCATGGCGGTGGGCGGCATCCTGGCCGCCGACATCACCGGCACCAACGCGTGGACCGGGCTGCCGGTCGCGATCGGCGCGCTCGGCGCCGCCCTGGCGAGCTGGCCGCTCTCGCGCCTGATGGGCCGCGCCGGCCGCCGGCCCGGCCTGACGCTCGGCTACGGGCTCGCGGTCGTCGGCGCCCTGCTCGGCATCGCCGGCGTGCTCACGCGGAGCTTTGCGCTGCTCCTGATCGGCATGGCGCTGTTCGGCGTCGCCAGCACGTCGAACCTGCTGGCCCGCTACGCCGCCGCCGACGTCACGCCGAGCGCCCACCGCGGACGCGCGATGGGCGTGATCGTGTGGGGCTCGACGCTGGGCTCGATCCTCGGGCCCACCCTGATGCCCGGCGCGGTGCGCGCCGGCGCGCTGCTCGGCCTGTCGCCGGTCGCCAGCGCCTTCCTCATCAGCGTGAGCGGCTTCGCGCTCGCTGCGCTGCTCGTCGAGGCGCTGCTGCGTCCCGATCCGCTGGCGATCGCGCGGCACTTCGAGAGTCCGGCGATCGGCCGGCCGGCCGGCCCCGCCCGCTCGCTGACCGAGATCCTCACCGAGCCGCGCGTGCGCATCGCCGTGGCCACGCTCATGCTGAGCCAGCTCGTGATGATCGGCACCACCTCGACGTCACCGGTGTACCTGCACGACCAGGGTCACGGCGTGAGCGTCATCGGCCTGGCCGTCGCCTTTCACCTGGGCGGCATGTACATCGCGTCGCCGCTGTCCGGCTGGCTCTGCGACCGCTTCGGGCGCCTGCCGATCATCGGCCTGGGCGGGCTCGTCCTGTTCGTGGCCGTCGCGCTGGCCGGCTTCGTGCCGGGCAGCGACAGCGGGCTCGTGATGGTCGGTCTGGCGCTGAACGGCGTGGGCTGGAACCTCGCCTTCGTCGCCGGCAGCGCGCTGCTCACCGATGCGCTCTCGCCGGACGAGCGGACGTCGACGCAGGGCATCGCCGATCTCGTCATGGGCCTGATGGGCGCCCTCGGGAGCGCGGCCGGCGGCCTGGTCCTCGGCGCCTGGGGCTTCGGCGCGCTCAATGCGCTGGGCGGTGCGCTCGTGCTCGTCGCCCTCACGGCGACGTGGGCGCGCCGCCCGACGCTCGCGCTGGCGGGGATGGACTCCAAGCGACGCGCCTGATCCCCCATCGCTGTTCGCGGAGGTGGCTCATGTCGCCAACTCGTCCGGGCCTCGCGATCAGCCCGAGGCTCGCGCTGGCCGGTCTCCTCGCGCTCGTCGCCCTCGGGCCGGCCGCGGCGGAGACGCCGCGCGCCGGTGGCGTGCTGAAAGCGGCGATCGTCGGCGAGCCGCCGACGCTCGACGCGCACCTGACGACCGCCGTGATGACCTACAACATCATGTGGCACGTCTACGAGACGCTCTACACCCTCGACCGGAACTTCGAGCCGATCCCGCTGCTGGCCGAGGGCCACGTGATGAGCGACGAGGGGCGGCGCTACACGATCAAGGTGCGGCGCGGCGTGAGGTTCCACGACGGCACGGAACTGACCGCCGCCGACGTAGCGGCCTCGCTCGCGCGGTGGGGGCGGCTGCACACCGTCGGCAAGGCGGTCTGGAAGCACGTGGAAGCGCTCGAGGCGCGCGATCCGCTCACGGTGGTGTTTCACCTGAAGGCGCCGATGGGATCGCTGCTGTACGGCCTGGCGTCGACGTTTGCGGCCATCTACCCGAAGGCGATCGTGGACGCCGCCGGGGACGGGCCGGTGAAGACGGTGATCGGGACCGGCCCCTTCCGGTTCGTCGAGCACAAGCCCGACCACCACATTCGCCTGGCGCGCTTCAAGGACTACGCGGCGCGCGCCGAGCCGCCCAACGGCTTCGGCGGCCGGCGCACGGCCCACCTCGACGAGATCCTGTTCGTCCCGACGCCGGACGTCTCGGTCCGGACGGCGGGTCTGGAAACGGGCGATTACCACATCGCCGACCAGATCAAGCAGGACCAGTACGAGCGGCTCCTGCGCGTCCCGGGACTCGAGCTCAGCATCGTCCGGTTCGGCTTCTGGCCGGCGGCCGTCCTCAATCACAAGCAGGGGCCGATGACGGACAAGCGCCTGCGGCAGGCGTTCCTGGCCCGCCTGGACGTCGAGCCGATCATGGCGGCGGCCATCGGCCACAAGGAGTTCTACCGGCTCGACGGCTCGATCTTCCAGCGCGAGCTGCCGTGGCACTCGACCGTCGGCCTCGAGGGCTACAACCAGCGCAACCGGGACAAGGCGCGCCGCCTGCTGAAGGAGGCGGGCTACGCCGGCCAGCCTGTGCGCTGGATGACCACGCAGGAATACGACTACATGTACAAGGCGGCGCTGGTGGCCCGCCAGCAGCTCGAGGACGTCGGCTTCAAGATCGACCTGCAGGTCGTCGACTGGGCCACGCTGGTGCAGCGCCACGGCAAGCCCGAGCTCTGGGACGTGTTCTCGACCGGGCACCCGGTGAGCTTCGACCCCGCCCTGTTCGCGGCGCTGCAGTGCGACTGGCCGGGCTCGTGGTGCCACGAGGAGAAGGACCGGTTGATGGTCGAGCTCGCCCGCGAGAGCGACGTGAAGAAGCGCAAGAGGATCATCGACCGGATCCAGGCGATCTTCTACGAGGACGTCGGCCGCATCAAGTTCGGCGACGCCTTCCTCTTCCGGGCCGCCCGCAAGGAGCTGCGCGGGAGCTTCCGCACGGCGCCGCTCCTGCACTTCTGGAACGCGTGGCTGGCCGGCCGGTGAGGGCCGGCCCGCCGAGGTCAGGGCGCGTCGACACCTCGCCGGAGCGGCGCGTTCAGCGACCGTGATTTGTCCGCGGCGGTCCACGTGAGCGCGCCGTCGCCCTGGGGCTCGAGGGTCACCGTGGCGCCGTTCGAGAGCACCGCCCGCACGCCGCCGTCCTTCACGGTGGCGTCGAACACGCCGCCGCTGAACCCGGTCGAGCGGTACAGGAGACGCAGCCGTCCCGCGCCGCCGTCGACGGGTGCTACCAGCACCATCGAGTCCCCCAGCAGCGCCCACCGGTAGCCGAGCAGCGAGCCGACCGGCTCCGGGAACGCCGACGGCTCACGTACGAGCGCCGGGCGATCGGCCGGCGGCGGCAGCAGCAGCTCGCGGACGACGGGCCACTCGTCGCCGACCGGCGGGCACGCGAAGTGCGCGGCCGGCGGATTGGCGGCGGCGAGGAAGTCGGCGAGGCAGAGGCCGTAGCGCAGCGCGAAGCGGCCGGTGACGCCGCCGCCGTGCCCGCTGATGCCGCTGGTCTCGTCGAGCAGCAGGTACGGCAGGGAGCGGCGCGAGAGGATCGCCTGCGCGCTCTCGCCCCGCTCGAGGTAGTTGAACAGCGCGTCGTCCTTCGGGAAGACCAGCGCCACGCGGCCGACCTTGGCCCGCTGCAGGATGCGATCGGTGACCGAGGCGTCCAGGCGTCCGGCGGCGCTGCTGGAGCGCACGCCCGGCGCCAGGGCGATGGCGGCGTCGATGTCGGAGGCGGTGTCCACCGCCTCCAGCGTGACGTAGCCACCGAACGATTGCCCGGCCAGCACTACCTTGCGATAGCCGGACTTCTTCAGCGCCGCCGCTTCCTCCAGCGTGCGCTGCACCGTGCGATAGAGCGCGTTGTCGCCCTCGGCGCCGTGGTGGCGCTTGAGCATGATGACGTCCCAGCCGCGGGCCTGGAGCAAGCGGAACGCCGGTGGCGCCGGCGCCATCCAGGACTGGGTGCTGCCGGAGATCCCGTGGTTCCAGATGATGACGCCGTGCGCGCGCTCGGGGCCGTGGCTCGGGAGGTCGCAGTACGCCCGCTCGAGCCAGAAGAAGCGGTTGCCCGGCTGCTGGTTACAGGCGAGAGCGTCGGGCTGGGCGGCGGCCGGCGACGCGCCGAGGACCGCCAGCGCCATCGCGAGGACCGCCGCGCGCCAGCCGCGCGGCATCGACGTGTCGAGCATCGGGAGGCGACTATGGCAGGTCGGCCGGGAGCCGGTCAAGGACCGGGTTTGCCAGCGCCCGCGGGCGGCGGTATCGTCAACTGCCGCGACGCCCGTCGCTCGACGGAGGGACACCGATGGCGGACACGAACCCGGGAAGTCTCGACGATCTGGTCGACGTCGATCGTGGCCGCGTCAGCCGGGAGATCTTCGTCAACGAGGACATCTACCGGCAGGAGCAAGAGCACGTCTTCGCGCGCGCCTGGCTCTTCGTGGGCCACGAGAGCCAGATCCCACGTCCCGGCGATTTCCTGGTGTCCTCGATGGGCGAGGAGTCGGTGATCCTCTGCCGCGACCGGGCCGCCCGGGTCCACGTCTTCCTCAACTCCTGCCGGCATCGCGGGATGAAGGTCTGCCGGTACGACGAGGGCAACACGGTCGAGTTCATGTGTCCCTATCACGGCTGGAGCTATGCGACCGACGGCGCGCTGGTCGGGGTGCCGTTCGCCAAGGACGCGTACGGCGAGCAGCTCGACCGCGCCCGCTGGGGCCTCGTCGAGGTGGCGCAGCTCGAGAGCTACAAGGGCACGATCTGGGCGACGTGGGACGCGGCGGCGCCGTCGTTCCTCGAGTACCTCGGCGGCTACAAGCTCTACCTCGACCTGCTCCTCGACGCCTGGGACGGCCGCGAGGGGGGCACCGAGGCCATCGGCGGCATCCACAAGTGGCTGATCCCGTGCAACTGGAAGTTTCCGGCCGAGAACTTCTCCGGCGATCGCTACCACGGGGTGAGCCACCGCTCGGTCGACATGGTCGGCATCGGGCCGAGCGGCAAGGGCCGGCGCGACACGCAGGAGCGCAACGAGGCGCGCTGGCTCGACGTGTCGTTCCCCGAGCTGGGCCACTCGATGATCGCGTTCCTGCGCCCCCACGATGCGCCGCTGGCCCCGGCCTACCAGGACGCCCCGCCGGTCGCCGACTACTTCCGGCACTGCGAGGAGGAGCGGCAGCGCCGGCGCGGCGCGTACTGGCGGCTCTTCGGCGGGCCCGGCACCGTCTTTCCCAACGCCTCGCCGCTGGCCCGGCAGCCGCGGACGCTCGCGGTGTGGCACCCGCGCGGTCCGCACCAGACGGAGGTCTGGCGCTGGTACCTGGTCGACGCCGACGCGCCGGTGGAGGTCAAGGACTTCCTGCGCCACTACTACATCCGCTATTCGGGACCGTCGGGGCTGACCGAGCAGGACGACATGGAGAACTGGAACTACGCCCACAAGGCGAGCCGCGGCATCATCGCGCGCCAGTATCCCTACAACTACGAGATGGGCCTGCGCCGCGGCACCCGCGCCTTCGAGGACCACGGCCTGGCGCTGCCGGGCTCGATCGCCGACGTCACCGTCGCCAACGCGAGCGAGAACAACCAGCGCGGCTTCTATCGCCGCTGGCGGCAGTTCATGGAGGCGCCGAGCTGGAAGGACCTGACGGCGCCGTGAGCGTGCCCTCGCCCGAGCTGGCGCGGCTGCTGGTGCGACACGAGGTCGAGGACTTCCTCTACCGCGAGGCCGAGCTGCTCGACGAGCGCCGCTACGAGGAGTGGCTCGACCTCTTCACCGACGACGCGCGCTACTTCATGCCGATGCGGCGTAACGTGCCCCACGACCAGCCGGCGCGCGAGTTCACCCGCGAGGGGACGGACGTCAATTGGTTCGACGAGGGCAAGGACACGCTGGCCCGGCGCGTGCAGCAGCTCCGCACCGGCATCCACTGGGCCGAGGAGCCGCCCTCGCGGATCTGCCACATGGTCTCCAACGTCGAGGTCCTCCGGGCGACGCCGGCCGGCCCGTCGCCCAGCGAGCTGGCCGTCAAGAGCCGCTTCCTGATCTATCGCAACCGCGTGGAGACGGAGACCGACGTCCTCGTCGGCAAGCGCGAGGACCTGCTGCGCCGGCAGAACGGCGCCTTCAAGATCGCCCGGCGCAAGATCGTGCTCGACCAGAGCGTGCTGCTGACGAAGAACCTCAGCTTTTTCTTCTGATGGGGGCCCCGCTTTTTGACATGGGGGCCCGGCTTTTTGACATGGGGGCCCCGCCATGGCCCCCAAACCCCCAAACGTTCGGAGCGGCCCGGCGGAGCCGGACCGCTCCTCTATCGACTGACATCCGCCGAATGAGAGGGGAACGCGCATGACGACGGCGGTCGGATTCATCGGGCTCGGGAACATGGGGCGGCCGATGGCGTTGAATCTGGTCAAGCACGGGTTCGCGCTGGTCGTGCACGACATCGATCCGGCCAAGGTGGAACCGCTGCGCGCCAAGGGGGCGACGGTGGCGGAGTCGGCCGAGCGCGTGGCCGCCGCGGCGGCGCGGACGATCTGCATGGTGGAGACGACCGCGCAGACGGAAGCCGTCATCACCGGCGAGCGCGGGATCGTCCGCAGCGCGGCGCCCGGCCACATCGTCGTCTGCATGAGCACCATCGATCCGGTGGTGGCGCGGCGGCTGGGCAGCGAGCTGGCCGCTCGCGGCGTGGCGATGGTGGACGCGCCGGTGAGCGGCGGCACCG
>Ga0209474_10003598_pt1 | contig 13568 bp, 9 predicted proteins | sample GraSoiAngelo_145_FD_185902 | JGI IMG/M metagenome (GOLD analysis project Ga0209474, IMG submission 185902) | Grasslands soil microbial communities from the Angelo Coastal Reserve, California, USA - 14_1009_05_20cm (SPAdes) (version 2) | ecosystem: Environmental > Terrestrial > Soil > Grasslands ...
GCGAGGGCGCCCTCGGCCCGCTCGCTGCCGAGCACCGCGACATCTGCTCCACCCTCGAGCGGCAGGCGCTCGAGCTGGTCGACCTGCTCGGCGCCGCCCTCGACGTCGCCCGCCTGGAGACCGGGACCCTCCCCATCCGCAGCGACGAGTTCGCGCTCGGCGAGCTGCTCGCGACGCTCCAGAGCGGCACCTTCGCGCGCGCCACGCGCGAGGGCCGGCTCACCTGCCGCGTGCCGCCCGATCTCCCCCGCCTCAGGACGGACCGCGTCAAGGTGAAGGAGATCGTCCAGAACCTGGTCGACAATGCGCTCAAGCACGGCGGCGGGCGCGCCGTGGAGGTCGAGGTCACGCTCGCACCCGAGCACGAGGCGGTCCGGCTCACCGTGCGCGACGCGGGCTCCGGCATCGCGGCGGAGGTCCTGCCCCACCTCTTCGAGCCGTTCCATCCCGGCCGAGGCCCCGAGCGCGGCACCGGCTTCGGGCTCTACATCGTGCGCTCGTTCGCCGAGGCGCTGGGCGGCCGCGTCGCCGCCCGGAGCCGGCTCGACGAAGGCACCGCCGTCACCGTCGAGCTCCCCCTCGTGGCGCCCGCCCGGCACGCGCCCTCGGGCGCACCTCCGGCGAGGAGGCTGTCCGAGTAACCGTGGCTACTCGGACAGACGCAGACTCCCCGAAGCGGGTGACGAAGTACTCGCAGGTGCGGCGCATGCCGGTCGCGAAGTCCACTTTCGGGCGATAGCCGAGCATCCGCTCCGCCTTCGCGATCTCGGCCAGCGTGTGGCGCACGTCGCCCGCGCGCGGCGCGGTGTGGGCGCGCGGCAGGCGGCGGCCGAGGAAGTCGGCGATCGCGTCGGCGATGGCGAGGAGCGAGTAGCGCGTGCCGCAGGCGATGTTGAAGACCTCGCCCGAGACGCCCGGCGTCGCCATCGCGCGCAGGTTCCCCTCGACCACGTTGTCGATGTAGGTGAAGTCGCGCGACTGCTCGCCGTCGCCGTGCACCTCGAGCGGCTCGCCCGCGAGCGCCTGGGCGAGGAAGCGCGGGATCACGGCCGAGTACTTCGACTCCGGGTTCTGCCGCGGCCCGAAGACGTTGAAGTAGCGCAGGCTCACCGTCTCGAGCCCGTAGAGGCGCGCGAAGGTCTGGCAGTAGTGCTCCGCCGCCAGCTTGGAGATCGCGTAGGGCGAGATCGGCCGGGTGGGGAGCGTCTCGACCTTGGGGAGCGCCGGGTCGTCGCCGTAGACCGAGGACGACGACGCGTACACCACGCGCTGCACGCCCGCGTCGCGGCAGGCGAGGAGGAGGACGAGCGTCCCGGTCACGTTGACCTGGTTGGAGCTGAGCGGGTCGTCGACCGAGCGCGGCACGGAGCGGAGCGCCGCCTGGTGGAAGACCCCGTGCACGCCTGCCACCGCCCGGCGCACCACCACGGCGTCGCGCAGGTCGCCCTCGACGACCTCGACGTCCCGCGCCGTCAGGTTCTCGCGCCGCCCGGTCGAGAAGTCGTCCAGCACACGCACCCGGTCGCCCCGCCCGACGAGCGCGTCGACGAGGTTGGAGCCGATGAAGCCGGCCCCGCCGGTCACCAGATATCGCTTGCTCACGGTGGGGCGACTCTATGCAACGGAACAGGGGAGTCGCAAGCGCAGACGCGTTTGCCGCCCGGAGGCGGGGTGTCCCTCCATCACACCGCCCCGCGCGCCAGCTGGCGGACGATCGAGGCGAGGAGATCCGGCGCGCCGGTCGAGCCGCCTTTGGTGACCACCGCCAGGCCGGCCCAGGCGCCCGCCATGAGGCGCGCCCGTACCACCAGCGGGCAGAGCCGGCTCTCGAGCCAGAGCGGCGGGAGGCCGAGCCCCTCGAGCACGTGGTACGCGGTCTCGCCGCCGACCAGCACGAGGCCGCCCGGACGCTCGCGCGCGAGCGTGGTGAGCGCCGCGCGCCGGAGCGCCGCGAGCACGGCAGCGCCGCCCTCGGGCGACGCCGCAGCGGGCGCGACCAAGGCAGGTACCATCCCCGAGGCGAGCGCGCGGGCCGCCCGCGCGCCGGCCCACTCCGCGCCCGCGAGGCTCGCCACCTCGATCGGGTGTACCAGCCCGCGGTCCGCGGCGCGCTCGAGCTGACGGCGCGTTGCCGGGTGCGCGCTGCCGGCCACCACGAGGACCCCGTCGCCGGGCAGCGGGACCGAGCCTGCCGGACAGACGGCGCGCCCCGCCTGCTCGGCCCCGAGCACGCGGCGGAGCGCGCACGCGAGTCCCGTCGAGCCGACCAGCAGGAGCGGCCGCCCGCGCAGCAGGAGCGTGCGCACCGCGCGCTTCAAGTCGGCGTCGGTCTCCGCGTCGAACACCAGCACGCCCGCGCCCGCCGCACGCGCCCGCTCGACCGCCGCGGCCAGGTCGCCCCGGACGGCAGCGATGTCGATCACGGCGGCCGGCCGGCGCCCGGTTGCGGCGAGCGCGGCGGGCACGCTCGCGTCGCGGATGGGATGGTGCGGGTCGCGCGCGAAGGCGGTCTCGTCGACCGGGACGCCTCCGATCATCTGCCGCCCGGCGAGCGTGGTGCGACCGACCTCGGGGATGGCGGGCAGCACGAACGCCTCGTCCACCCCGAGCGCGTCCATGGCGGCGTCGACCTCGGCGCCGAGCGGGCCGCGCAGCCCCGTGTCGATCTTCTTGAGCACCAGCCCCGCCCAGCCCGGTCCGACGTCGGCCAATGCCGCCGCGACCCGGCGCGCCGCGTCCGCCGGTGCCAGCGTGCGGCTCTGCGTATTGCGCACGCACATCGCGCCGCGCGGGGCGGGCTCGCGCGTCTCGAGCGCCGGCTGCACCACGACGCCGCCGGGCGCCGGGAGGAATTCGGCCCCGACGTCGCAGGCGCCCGTCAGATCGTCGGCGAGAACGCGCAAGGCATCCATACGTGTGCGGACGAACGACGCGTCAGGCGAGGAGCACGGCGCGCGCGGGCGCCCCGTCGAGCTCCGGGAACTTGAGCGGCAGGCAGACGAGCGTGTAGCGGCCGGGCTCCACGGCGCGCAGGTCGAGGCCCTCGATCACGAACACGCCGGCAGCGAGGAGCCGGTGGTGCACCGGGAAGCCCTCGCTGCCGAAGCGCTCGATCGAGAGGTAGTCCATGCCGACCGCGCGCACGCCGCGCGCCACGAGCAGCTGGGCGGCGTCCTCGGTCAGATGGGTGAAGTCGCGCTGGAACTCCGGCTTCTCCCAGCGCCACGAGTTGTCGGTGCGGCAGAGGAGGATGTCGCCGTGGCGCAGCGCCACGCCCTCGAGGGCGGCGGCATCGATCGCGGCGCGGCCCGAGAGGTCGGCGACCAGCGCCTCGCCGATCATTCGGTCGAGCCCCACATCGCCCAGTCGCGGGCCGTCGGCGAGGAAATGGTACGGCGCGTCGACGTGCGTGCCCGTGTGGCTCCCCAGGGTGAGGAGCGAGAGGTTGCACGAGTCGCCCTGCGCAATGCGCCGCACGGACTCGACCTGGAGGACCGGGTCGCCTGGGTAGACGTGCATGCCGCGCGCGTTCGGGACGGAGATGTCGATCACGCGCCGGCGCGCGGGGAGGCTTGCGTGGGCAATCGCGATCCGAGCTGTGTACTCCGCCAGGTCGGCCACGTCGCACGCCTGCTGCACGGAGGCGCCCCAGGCGATGATGCCGTGGCGGGCGAGGAGCATCACCTGCGTGTCGGCGGGCGCCGTCGCGACCGCGGCCGCCACCGCACGGGCCAGCTCCTGCGAGCCCGACGGCGCGGGGGGCACGACGGGTGTGTGGTGCAGCCGCTCCTCGGCGGTCACGGTCATGAGCGGGATCGGCTCGCCCCGGATGCCGAAGGCGATCGCGTGCGGCGGGTGGAGGTGCGCCACGGCGCGCGTGGCCGGCCGCGCCGCGTAAATCGCCGTGTGCATGAGCGCTTCCTTCGACGGCTTACAGCGCTCGGGGCCCGCCAGCGTCCGCCCGGCGAGGTCGATCGTCACCAGGTCGTCGGGCTCCGTGTCGCGCAACGCGACGCCGCTCGGCGTGATGAGGAACGTGTCCGTGTCGCCGATGCGTGCCGAGATGTTGCCGCCCGCCGCCGAGACCAGGCCGCGGTCCCAGGTGAGGCGGCAGAAGCGCGCGATGTCGCCGGCCAGCGTCACACCGCCCTCCCGTACGCGGCGGCGAGCCCCGGCTCGGCCGCGCCGCGGCGCGCGACCGCGATCTCTGCCGCGACGCGGATCGCCTCGAGGAGGTTCCTGTGGTCGGCGACGTTCTTGCCCGCGATGTCGAAGGCGGTCCCGTGCCCGGTCGAGGTGCGGATGAGTGGCAGGCCGACGAGCAGCGTCACCACCGTGCCGAAGCCGAGGAGCTTCACGGCCATGAGCCCCTGGTCGTGGTAGAGGGCGAGGGTCAGGTCGAAGGCGCCGTCGCGCGCCCGCAGGAACACCGTGTCCGCCGGGAACGGTCCCTGCGCGTCGATGCCGCGCGCGCGCGCCGCCGCGATCGCGGGCACGATCTCGTCACGCTCCTCGTGCCCGAAGGCGCCCTCCTCGCCCGCGTGTGGGTTGAGCCCCGCGACCGCGAGCCGCGGCCGGGCGATGCCCAGGTCGCGGAGGGCCGCGTCGGCCAGCGCAAGCCGGTCGAGCACGCGGTCCTGGCGCACGTAGTCGCACACGGCGCGCAGCGCCATGTGGTTCGTGAACAGCATGAGGCGCATCTTCCCGAGGAGGAGGAGCATCGCCGGCCTGCTCCCGGTCAACTCGCCCAGGATCTCGGTCTGCCCCTCGTAGCGGTGGCCGGCCGCGTGCATCGCCTCCTTGTTGAGCGGCGCCGAGACCATGGCGTCGATCTCGCCCGCGAGCGCGAGCCGCCCCGCCTCGCGCGTGTAGTGGACCGCCGCTTCGCCGAAGGCGGGGTTCACCTCGCCCCAGCGGTGCTCCGTCACGTCGACGTTCCGGAAGTCGATCAGCTCGATCATGCCCGGGCGGCCCTCGGCCTCGGCCGGCTTCGTGATGGTCCGGATCGGCAGGCGGACGCCGGTGGCGTCCATCGCCCGCTCGAGCACCCGCGCGTCCCCGAGGACGAGGGGAATGGCCCTGGCCGTGACCGCATGATCGGCGAGCGACTTGACGGTGATCTCGGGACCGATGCCGGCCGCGTCGCCCAGCGTGATCGCCACCCGTGGCCGGAGCTCCATTCCGCTCACTCCGGCAGGGCCATCGGCAGCCTGGTCGACGCGTGCGTCTCGGGCGTCGTGCGGGCGGCGCCCCGCGCCGCCAGCAGGTTTCGATAAACCGCCTCGATCCGGTCGAGAACCCCGTCCCACGCCCGGGGGTCCCCGACTGCGCGCCGGGCGGCGGCCCCGAGTCGGGCGCGCGCCGCCCGGTCCGAGAGCAGCTCGACCACGGCGGCCGCGAACGCCCCCTCGTCCCCGTCGGGGACGACGCGGCCGCTGACCCCGTCGCGCAGGCCCTTCGCGGAGCCCGCCGAGGCGACGATCGCCTTGCCGGCCGCCATGTAGTTGAGGAGTTTCATCGGGAAGCCGGAGCGCTCGGCGCGCGGCGAGACCGCCACGTCGGCCGCGTCGAGCCGCGCGCGCACCTCATCGTAGGACGCGGCGCGGACGATCTCCACCCCGGGGCCGACGGCGCGCCGGAGGGCGCCGGGCGCGGCGTGGGTCACCAGGACGAGGCGGGCCGCGGGCACCCGGGCCCGCACGCGCGCGAAGCTCCGGAGGAGGAAGCCCAGGTTCTGGTAACCGTCGAGGTTGCCGGCGTAGCACACGAGCCCGTCCTGGCCCACCCGCGGCCGGTGCGCGGCGGCGTCGCGCGGCGCGGCGGCGGGCGCGATGCAGGTGAGGTCGCTCGCGGCCACGCCGCGTCGGCGCAGGATCTCGCCCAGCTCCTCGGTGACCGCGATGCAGAAGTCGGCGCGCCGCGGGACGTGCGCATCGAGCAGACGCCCCAGGCGGTGGGCGAGCCGGCGCGCGAGGCGGGCGCGGAAGTAGAGCGGCAGCTCCTCGGCGAGCGCGTTGTGGCCGTGGTACACCACCGGGCGGTTGGTCGCGCGGCCCACCATGAGGCTCGCGATCGCCGCCTCGTAGTTGTGCGCGTGGATCAGGTCGATCGCCTCGCGGCGTACGGTGCGCCAGAGACGCGCCACGAGCGCGACATCGCGGGCGATGCGTGCCGCATGCGGCCCCGGCCGCGGGCCCGCGACCGCGCCGTAGGTGACGAGGTGGACGGCGTGCCCGCGACCCCGGATGCCGTCGGCGAGCTGCTGCACCAGCACCTGCGAGCCGCGGAGGTCCGGGTACGGACCGGCGAGGACGAGCGCGATGCGCATCAGGCCTCCGGCTCCAGGTAGCCGAGCGCGGCGAGCCGCGCCGCGAGGTCGCGCGTCTCATCACCGTCGAAGGGCCGCGGGGCGAGCGCCGCCTCGGGGAGCGGATCGGGCGCGGAGCGGGGCGGCGCGTCGAGCGCGCCGGCGATCGGGCGTCCGTCGAGGCCGCCGGGCACCGGCTCGCCCGCGAGGGCGAGGAGCGTCGGCAGCACGTCCACGATGTCCGCGGGCGCGAGCTGGCCGGCAGGACGCACGCCCGCACCGGCCAGGACGAAGAGGCCGAGCTGGCGGTGGGCGCCGTTCATCCCGCGTCCCTTGCCGCCGCCGTGCTCGGCCGGTACCAGGCGACGGAGCGCCGGGCCCGCCCCGGCGCTCGGCAGGCACGACGGGCTGTAGCCGTCCACCGGCGCGAGCTCGAGCACGAGATCGGGCGCGCGCTCGACGAAGGGCCCCGCGTAGAGCTCCTCGCGCCGCCACACGCGCTCGACCACCGGGCGCCCTGCCTCGTCGCGCCACGCGGCGAGCGCAGCCGCAACGCGCTCGCGCGTGGCCGCGTAGGCGCCGGGCGCGACCACGCCCTCGGGCTCGCGGCCGCGGAGATTCAGCCACACGCTCGGGTGGTAGTCGAGCTCCTCGGAGTAGGCGACGGTGCGGCTCCAGTCGATGCCGGCGAGGCGGTAGATGCCTTCCAGGCGGCCCGCCGCCGCCGGCGCGCGGCGTACGAGCACGCCCTGCAGGCGCGGCGGCACGCCGCGCAGCGCCGCAGCGCGCACGAGACCCGCCACGCGCCCCCGGGTCGCCGGGCGGAAGGCGAGAAGCCCGCCCGCCGCGAGCCGCCGGTTCAGGTGCACGACGCGGTCGCTCGCCCCCCCGCTCCCGTGGTCGGAGACGATCGCGACCGCCGTGTCGGGTGGCGCGGCGGCGAGCAGCGCGCCGAGGGCTCGGTCGAGCGCCGCGTACACGCGCGCGATCGCGCCGGCGAACGGGCTCGGCGCGTGGCGCGGCGAGCGCGGGTCGTGGAAGCGCCAGAAGTGGTGCGCCACGGTGTCCGACTCGCCGAACACGACCATGAGCGCGTCCCAGCGCTCGCGCTCGAGCAGCCACGCGGCGAGCTTCGTGCGGCGTTCGACGCCCTCCAGCAGCCGCGCCAGCGCCACGGCGTGCCAGCCCGGCCCCGTCGTCACCTCCTGGAAGTCGGCGAACGGCACGCGGCCGACGGCGCGCTGGATCTCCCGGTAGAGCGCGCGCGGGTGGACGAAGGAGCCGTCGATCGCGGTCGCGAGCGGGCTGTCGAAGCCGCTCACCATGACGCCACAGGCCGGCTCGGGAGGATAGGTGCCCGGCACGGTGAGCACCGCAACCCGGCGCCCGGCGGCCGAGAGCCGCGTCCAGAGCGCGGGCATACGCCGGAAGCTCCCGTTCACGAAGCGCACGCGGTAGGTGCCCGGCACGCGCTCCGTGAAGTCGAGGACGCCGTGGCGGCCCGGGTTCACGCCGGTCACGAGCGAGGTCCAGGCCGGAAAGGTCGCGGCCGGGAGGGTCGAGCGGAGCGGGCCCCACGCGCCGGTGGCCATCAGGCGCGCGAGGACCGGCAGCCGGCCCGCGGCCGCCCACGGGCGGACGAGGTCGAGCGTCGCCCCGTCGAGGCCGATCACGAGCAGACGTGGCACTGATCGCTCATTCCTGGATGTATCCGAGGGACTTGAGACGGGCCCTCGTCGCCGCGTCCACGCCGGCCTGTTCGCTTGCGCCCCCGTGCTGCCGCGCCTCGAGCACCGAGCGCCCGAGCGCCGCACGCATGCGGTCGGCGGCGTCGCCCGGCGCGCTCGCGACCACGTTCTGCCGCTCGCCGGGGTCGTGCGGCAGGTCGTAGAGCTCCTCGGGAGCGAGGCCGCGCGGGTTCCCTTCGTTGGCGGTGATCAGCTTCCATTCGCGCGTGCGCACCGCCTGGAGGACGTTGCCCTCGAGGTCCTCCTCGGCGAACGTGCTCTCCCGCGCCGGTGCGGCCCCACCGTCGAGCGGCAGCGCGTGCCCCGGCAAGGTCTTGGGTACCGTCAGCCCTGCGGCTGCGAGGATGGTCGGCGCGATGTCGAGGCTGGTCGCCAGCTCTTCAAACACCCGACCGGCTCCGCCGATCGGACCGGCTCCGCCGGTCGGCCCCGGTCCGTGCGCGCCCGGCGGCTTCACGATGAGCGGCACGTGGATCTGCTCGTCGTAGAGCGTCGTGCCGTGCCACCAGCCGCCGTGCTCGTGGAACTCCTCGCCGTGGTCAGCCGTCAGGACGACGAGCGTCCTGCCGTAGAGGCCGCGGCGCCTCAAGTCGTCGAACAGCACGCCCAGGTGCTCGTCCAGGTACGCCACCTCGCCCTCGTAGAGGCGATGGAGCCTCTCGGCGAGCGCGGGCGGCGGGTTCGGGTGGGCGACGCGCGCGTAGCCCTCGCCGTTGAACGGGTGAGCGAAGTACGGATCGTGCGGGTCCATGTAGTGCACGAAAAGGAAGAACGGCTGCTCGCCCGCCCCGCGGTCGAGCCAGCGCCGGACCTCGGCCGTCACCACCTCGGCCGGTTGATAGTATTGATGCACGTCCACGGAGTGCGCGAGGAAGCGCTCGCGCACGAGGCGGAGCCCGCTGTAGAGCGCGAGCTGGGACGCCGGCTCGCTCGCGCCGAAGAAGAAGTCGGGCTCGAGGTAGCGGTATTCGTCGAAGCCCTGCTGGAAGTTGAAGGCCTGGGAGATGTTGGCGTTGTCGGCGAAGCCGACCGTGCGGTAGCCGATACCGCGGAGCCTCTCGGCCAGCGTGTCGACCCGCTCGGGCAGGCGGTCCGCCTTGTGGACCGCGCCGTGCGAGGACGGGTAGAGACCGGTCAGGATGGTCGCCACCGAGGGCCGCGTCCACGACGCCTGCGCGAAGGCGTTGGCCCAGCGCGTGCCGTCGGCGGCCAGCGCGTCGATGTGCGGGGTCTTGACGGCGGTCGAGCCGTAGCAGGAGAGGTGGTCGGCACGCAGTGTGTCGACCATGATGAGGACGACGTTCGGCGCGCCCCCGGGCGCCGCCGCCCGCCGCGGCAGGGGCGCCGGCGCCGGAGCGGGCCCGAGCTGCGCGCCACCCGCCCACGCGGCGGCGAGGAGCGCTACCACGACCGCCGCGACCCCGGGGTGCGTGAGCGCCGCGCGCCGGGCGTCCGCGCCGCGGAGCGCGCGCCAGAGGGCGAACGCGATCGCCGCCACCGCGATCAGCGCACCCAGCTGCACGATGAGCGCCAGCGGTCCGCGCGGCACCTGCTCCAGGAACACGTCGCGGACGACGCGGAAGCGCGCGACGGCGAAGGCGAGCGACGCGCCCACGCCGGCGAGCGCGAGAGCGAAGCCGTCGGTGCCGAGCACGGCGGCGATCACGCCCGCGCCGAGCCCGAGCCCCGCCCCCACCGCCCCGTAGGCCACCAGCGCCCAGCCGAGCGCTGGCAGCTCGCCCGGGGCGTGCGCGTGGACCCACGCCGCGAGCGCCTCGGCCGCGCCCAGCGACGCGCCCGCCACGAGCCCGCCGGCCAGGCCGGCGCCGAGCGCGCGTGTCCTCGCCCCCGTCACGGCGTCGCCGCCAGGAGGGCGTGGCCCTCCATCTCGGGCGGGACGGGCACGCCGAGGAAGGCGAGCGCCGTCGGCGCGAGGTCCACGATCGCGGGATCACCGGACGCGAGCTGGCGGGAGCCGAGGATGACGCCCGGCGTGTCCGCCACGTCGGAGGCGGCATGGTCGCCGCTCCACTTCTTCAAGTTCGGCTCGAGGAGGTCGCCGGGGATGCCGCCGAGCGGGGTGCGCCACGAGGTGCGGTAGCCGTCGCGGAAGGCGATCTGCAGGTCGGGCATGCGCTCGGGCGGCGCGCCGGGGAAGATGTCGGGCCCCTTGTAGACCTTCGCGACCAGGCGCTCGCCGCTCGCGGGATCGACCTCGGCCTCGAGCCCGCGCGCGATCGCGTCCAGGAGCGCGTCGTACTCGGCGCCCGGCGCGATGACGCCGCGCCCCTCGCGGCCGCGTAGGTTCACGTAGATCTGCCCGGTGCCGAGCGCGTAGGCGCGCGTCCGGCTCCAATCGACGCCCGGGAAGAAGTCCTCCTTCTCCGCGCCCGGCGCCAGGGGCCCCTGCACCAGGTAGCCGTGGTCGCGGAGCCAGGTGTTGACGTTCAGGCCCGTGCGGTAGCTGTGGAAGCCGTGGTCCGAGAGGACGAGCAGCGTGGCCTCGGGACCGACCCGGTCGAGCACCTCGCCCACGATCCCGTCCATGCGCTGGTAGACGCGCAGCACTGCGTCGCCGAAGCGCGCCGCCAGCACCGCGTCGTAGCGGGGGTGCTCCGGGTCGAGGAAGCGGTAGAACATGTGCGCCACGCGGTCGGTCTGCGTGAAGACCGAGACGAGGAGGTCCCAGTCCGGACGCGCGAGCTCGCGGAGGGTCGAGGCGCGCACCTCGTCCATGGTCTGGTCGAGGTCGTCCAGGAACGCCTGCTCGTCGACGCGCTCGGCGTTGAGCGCCGAGGTGTCCTCCGACCAGCCGACCGTCTTGTAGGGCCCGAGCGCCCGGGCGAGCTCGCCCGCGAACGCGCCCGGGGCGCTGATCGGGGCGAAGGGGCGGACCGGCGCATAGTTGAGCGGGGAGAGGTAGACGCGGAGCGGATCGATGGAGAGGACGTGGAAGCGGCAGAGCCCGTCGAGCGCGACCAGCGGGAGGCCGAGGGGCGCCACCACGGGGACGCGGAAGGCGAGCCAGGGGCTCCAGGCGCCGCGCGCGACGCGCGTCTCGCGGCCGGCGAAGTCGATCGTCACCGCGTCGCCCGCCCGGTCCACGCGCAGGCGGAGCGGGAGGGTGAGCGCCGGCCGGCCGCCGCCGCGCGGATCGGCCGGCCCGGGCACGTCCGCGCGCCCTTCGTCGCCCGTGACACTCAACGCCACGAGCCGCCCGCCGCCGGGATCGCCCTTCCCGTCCGTGGCGAGGTCGCCTGCCAGGTAGAAGAAGGTGCTGTTGGTGCCGAGGAGGTCGGGGACGCCGAGGCCCGAGAGCATGCGCCCGCCCGGCACCGGGTCGGGCGGGAAGGCGTACGGCACGCGCAGCACGACTGCGTGCACGCCGTGCTCGGCCGCCACCTGCCAGAAGGGCACCCCGCGCCGGCGCGTCCATCCCTCGGCCGGGGCGGACTGGACGACGCCGTGCCAGTAGCGCGGCGGGCGCACACCGCCCGTGCCCACGTCGGGGAGGTAGGTCGCCGGGTCGCGCTCGATGAAGTCGAAGATGCCGTGCCGGCCGGGTCCGGTGCCGGTCGCGAACGTGGTCCACGCCACCGGCGACTGCGGCGGGTTGGTCGAGGCGAGCCGGCGGAAGTCGCCGCGCTCCGCGAGCGCGCGCAGGCGGGGCAGCTTCCCCTCCTCCATCCAGCGCGAGAGGAGGCGCGGGTCGACGCCGTCGAAGCCGAGGATCACGAGCCGCGGCCCGCGGCGTCCGACCTCGTGCCCGCCCCCGCAGCCGCCCACGATCGCCACCAGCAGGGCGATCGCCGCTCCTAGGACCCGCAGCGCGCTACTCCCGCTCGAGCTCGATGGGGTCGGCGGTGAGGCGGAGCCCGCTCAACCATGCTGGGCTCTTCCTTCCTCGCGCATCTCGCAGGCGGCGAGCTCGGCCTCGATCCGGCCCCGGTGCCGCACGAGATTCCGACCGATGAACACGGCCTGGCTCTCCTCCATCCCGGCGTCGTCGAGCTTCACCCAGGTGAGCTCGTGGCGGCCGCAGGTGAAGTTGAAGAGGCAGTGCCAGTCGCGGCCCGTGAAGCGCACGATGCCCTTGGCACGGAGCACGTCGGCCGGCAGGCGCCGGAGCAGCCGCTCGAACGTCTCCTGCCGGAGGGGCAGCCGGGTGCGGTAGAGGAAGGTCCCGATGCCGTCGGCGTGCAGGTGGTTGGAGCCCGCGCGCGCCCGCTCGCGGAAGGCCGCGACGCCGGTCGCGAAGAGCACGTCGCTGTCGAGCGCGCCACGCACGGTCTTCATGCGCTCGGCGCGCGGGTTCAGCTTCGCGAGCCGGCGCTCGAGCCGCGCCACGGCGCCCTCGTCGACCAGATCGAGCTTGTTCACGACCAGGAAGTCCGCCGCCTCGATCTGCGCCCGCGCGACCTCCGTCTCCTCGAGCTGCCGCTCGACGTTGGCCGCGTCGACCAGGGTGATGACCGCGTCGAGCCCGAGGCCGGCGTTCTTGACCCGGTAAGCGAGCGGCTCGGGGTCGGCGAGCCCGGTCGACTCGATGATGATGAGGTGCGGCTTCGCGGTGTCGATGATCTCCTGGATCGCCAGGTCGAAGCGGTAGTCGTCGATCGAGCAGCAGATGCAGCCGCTCGTCAGCTCGACCATCTTCTCGACGTTCGCGAGGCCGGTCACCACCTTGCCGTCGATCCCGACCTCGCCGATCTCGTTCATGATGACGGCGACGGGCTTCCCCCGAAGGCCGTGCTCGAGCACGTAGCGCAGGAGCGTCGTCTTCCCGCTGCCGAGGAAGCCGGTCAGGATGTCGACCGCGACCGTGCGCATCAGTGGAGCGGCCGGCCGGCGAGCGCGTCGGGCACGGGCTGTCCCATCAGGCGGAGCAGCGTGGGCGCGATGTCGTAGATCGACACGTCGGGCAGCTGGCCGCGAAGCGGCGCCGCCGCCCCCGCGGTCGAGAGGATGAAGATGCCGTGCCAGTCGTGGTTGGCCTCGTCCGGCCCCGTGTCGTTCTCGAAGGTGTGGATGCCGCCCGTGCCGACCGCGCCGACCGACCGCCAGTCGAGGTCGCCGAAGTAGACGAGGAGGTCGGGCGCGACGCCGTTGAGGCTGCGGTAGAGGTCCTCGGGCCGGTAGGCCCTGGAGCCTATGTTGCGTCCGCGGGGATCCGAGATCGCCTCGATGCCGGCGACGAGATCGGTGCGCACGCGCTCGTAGTCCGCGGGGGCGATCGTCCCCGAGGGCTCCCGCCCCTTCACGTTCATGAACAGGCGCCCGTAGTAGCCGCCGTCGCCCCACGCTTGCGTCTTCCCCCAGTCGATCGCCACCTGGCCGATGGGCGTCGGCTTCCGCGGAGGGTCGGCGAGCGTCAGGTAGCCCTCGTGCATCAGCCACTCGTTGAAGCAGAGGCCGCCGTCCATCTTCTTGGCGCCGTGGTCGGAGACGACCAGCACGAGCGTGTCGGACGGGCAGAGGGAGAGCATCTCGGCCAGCTCGGCGTCCACGTGGCG
>Ga0209474_10003599_pt1 | contig 13564 bp, 9 predicted proteins | sample GraSoiAngelo_145_FD_185902 | JGI IMG/M metagenome (GOLD analysis project Ga0209474, IMG submission 185902) | Grasslands soil microbial communities from the Angelo Coastal Reserve, California, USA - 14_1009_05_20cm (SPAdes) (version 2) | ecosystem: Environmental > Terrestrial > Soil > Grasslands ...
CTCGCCCTGCTCTTGAATGATCATGACGCTGGCCTCATGCGCAGCGACGCTGCAGCGAAATACCTGTGAGCAAGGGATCCTGCCTTGGCGAGGGACACGCGCCAAGTCTACTTCCTGGGAGCGACACGTTATTATGCCTCCGGGTTTTCCCCAAATCCACACTTATCCTCAACCAAAACAAGCGCCTTCCTTCCAAACTCCCCTTCCCCCGCTGTCGGCCGGCTATCTTCAAAATCGCGATGGAACCGCGAAGCCGCACCCGCTAAAATAGAAGCACCACGCGGGAGTGGCGGAACTGGCAGACGCGCAAGACTTAGGATCTTGTGGCCGAAAGGCCGTGGGGGTTCAAATCCCTCCTTCCGCACCAACCTTTCACTAACTTTTTTTCTCTCCACCGATTCTTGCTTACGGGTTGTCCAGATCCGTCCACGCGCTGTCTGGCGAAGATGCATCGCACCCCCCGCTCACGTTGCACACATAAAACTTCATCAGCGGATGCATTTCCCACACTGTCGAACGCCAGCAACCCGTCCCTGCGTTATGAAAGCCGCAGTCCTCAGCGGCTTGGAAATGATAATTGTCCACCACGAGTTGCCCGACGACTTTCACTTGCTCTCCCTGATGCCCGTTGACTCGGTCAAACGTCCAGTTCGGGTGTCGCGTGTGTCGCGGATAGGGCGTCATCTCCGCCACAACACTTTTCTTTTGTAGTTTGCCGAACAGCACGCTTCCTATTTTCGGATGCTTTGTCCGCGCCTGCGCGGCAAGGTTGGCATCGAATCCCAGGCCGATGTGATAGTCGAAGTCCGCAGGGTCTGTGATTCTGCAATTGCAAGTCTCACCCTTGACCAGATGCGCCGAACTCCCCTTGCTCGTATCCTGCGCGAAGTAAAGGTAAGCAATCACTGTGTAGATGTTGCCTTCGCCTAAATCAGCCAATGGCCCAGCAAACGTGCCGTGGTTCGAGGGACCGAGTTTCTGTTTTTTGCCGTTGACCGTCTGCGAAAGCTGCGGAAGTTTTGCTTCTAGACTCTTGAAATCAGTTGCCACAAGATTCTTGGTGGACGCCAGGCTCGGGTCCGGATCCTGGTCCTTCAAGAAGTCGAGGTATCCATCATAAGTGGCGTGCGCTGCCGTAGTGCACCCGTCAGGAAACTGGTCATGGCACTGCTGCAAGGTAAGGTTATTCGGCTGAGGACACTTTGCCGGTTGTTGTTGCCCCGCCCGGCTCGCCAAGTCATGCGCCCGATCCTGTGCAAATAACGAACCCGGAAACACCAGCAGAAGACCAAATAGGCTGAGCGTTTTCATGGGGTTTTCCTTTCCATTAGTTCCACAGTAACGAACGGCCCCACAACACCTTCGGAACACTCCCTCCGGCCACACCGGACCCTAGCCGTTGCAACAGTTGCCGCCATAAGAGCACCCCGCAGGTTTTTCCCTATAGTGAAGCCAGCAAGCCGATCGTTTCAAACTAGAAGCTATTGCACAACCCGGCTTTGACCCAATGGATTCAACAACTTAGCGAGGTTGTGCAATACGCTCTAACTATTCGACAGGACAGCCATCCTGAGCGAGCGCAGCGAGTCGAGGGATCTCTGCCGCGATCCGTTGGGGTTCAGGGGAGAACGGTTGCATTCGATATAACCAGCCATTTGGGCGTTTCTGGATGAACCAGCAGGAGGATGGTAGCACCGGCGCCTAAAGCACAGATCGAGCCAGAAGATGAACGCGGTGCCAATGGATAAGAGCGAAGATTTCCTGCTTGAATGAAACTGGGGAAAGTCTACGAAGCGGCCCGTCGGCGGCGGAACCACAGCCAGAGCGCGGCCAGCGCGACGAACGCGCCCACCGAATCGAGCAGCGAATCGTAAACACTCGCTGTCCGGCTGGTCACGAACGCCTGGTGAACTTCATCCAGCAAGGAATAGCCCGCGGCGATGAACAGCGCGCTGAGCCCCCACATCCAGCGCCAGCCAGATTGGCGGCCCCGCAGCGCGCGATAGAGCAACAAGAGAAACACAAAGTACTCTGAGAAGTGCGCGCACTTGCGAATGACGTGATGGATGTGGTCGTACTGCCTTTGCGCCAGCCCGGGAATGAGCCAGCGCAAAATCGGCTCGAAAAACCATTTCGTATGGTCCGCGGAAAAAGTGTCGGTGGACATGGTGAAAATCACGACGGACCAAAGAATCGCCGGCCACCACGCCCACAGCCATACAAGCGTTCGCGGCGCCGGAGTTCTTGCGTCAATTTCAGTCAAGCTTGGTGCGGGACGCGGGTTGCGCCACGGTTGCGGGTCGGCCACTAGGATTCAACTCTTTCTGTTCTCCTTGCAAGCTTTTGCAGCCTTCAGGTTAGCAGGAAAATGAATTACACCGCGAGAAAGAGCGCAGCATGCTGCGCCACTACAAAGACCAAGAAACCGCTTTGCCAACGACATTCCGGAGCACGACTACTCCATGCGATAGTTCGGCGCTTCCTTGGTGATGATCACGTCGTGCACGTGGCTCTCCCGCAGTCCCGCCGCGGTGACGCGAATGAAGCGGCTCTTTTCCTTGAACTCCTTCAGCGTGCTCGCGCCCACATAACCCATTCCGCTTCGCAGCCCGCCGACCAGTTGGTCCGTCAGCGCGCCCAGCGGCCCTTTATAAGGAACGCGCCCTTCCACGCCTTCCGGCACGGACTTGCCGCGCTCCCCGGTATCTTGCACCGTCGCGTAGCGATCCGAGCCCGCTTCCATCGCGCCCGTCGAACCCATCCCGCGGTACGACTTGAACGTGCGCCCTTGATACAAAATTGTTTCGCCCGGCGACTCTTCCGTTCCGGCGAACAGGCTTCCAATCATCACACACGACGCGCCTGCGGCCAGCGCTTTCGAGACGTCTCCCGAATATTTGATGCCCCCGTCAGCGATCAGCGGCACTTCGGTGCCCTGCGCCGCACGCGCCGCTTCCATGATGGCCGTCAATTGCGGCACTCCCGCGCCGGTCACCACGCGGGTGGTGCAGATCGAACCCGGCCCGATGCCGACTTTCAATCCATCCACACCCAGCGAAATCAATTCTTTCGCGCCTTCGTAGGTCGCCACGTTTCCGGCGATGATTTGCGCTTCCGGCAAGCGCTGGCGAATCGCCTTGATCGCCTCCATCACGCGAAACGAATGCCCGTGCGCCGTGTCAATCGCCAGCACATCCACTTTGGCCTTGGATAATTCCACGGCGCGCTCCAGAAAATCCCCCGTCGCGCCCACCGCCGCGCCCACGCGCAATCTTCCATGCTCATCCTTCGCCGCGCGCGGATATTCCAGTTTCTTCTGGATGTCTTTTACGGTGATCAGTCCCTTCAGGTTGAAGTCTTGATCCACAACCAGCAGTTTTTCGATGCGATGCTTTTGCAGAATGCGTTCCGCTTCGTCCAACGTTGTGCCGACGGGCACGGTCACGAGATTTTCCTTGGTCATCACCGAGCTGACGAGTTGCGAATGATTTTTCTCGAAACGCAAATCGCGGTTGGTCAAAATTCCCGTCAGGCGCGATCCGCGTGTCACCGGAAGCCCGGAAATTTTGTACTTGTTCATGATTTCCAGCGCCTGCCGGATGGTGATGTCCGGAGAAATGGTGACCGGGTCGACGATCATTCCGCTTTCCGAGCGCTTCACGCGGTCCACTTCTTCAGCCTGTTTTTCCGCGGACATACTACGATGCACGATGCCGATGCCGCCCTGCCGCGCGATGGCAATGGCCAGCCGCGACTCCGTTACGGTGTCCATCGCCGCGGACGCCAGCGGCACATGCAGCTTCACCTTGCGCGAAAAATTCGTGGCGGTATCCACTTCCGTCGGCAGCACCGTCGACCGGCCCGGAACCAGCAACACGTCGTCAAAAGTAAGAGCATCGGGAATCGAACCTTCGTTCATTCCAACCTCACGTCAACAAATTGGCTCAGAAAATAGGGCCATAAAGCAACGCAGCCCAGCGGGTGCCCGCTGGGCCGTTAAACCAAAACATCAAAATCGAAAAAATGCCTCACGGTGAATGTCCCATTCTAGGGGTAGCGGCTACGCGGGTCAAGTTTACGTTGCTTTCGTCTGCTATTCTCAAATGCGAACGACTTTCTAAGATGGAGATCATGATTCCGGAGTTTGAGCCGCACTTTCTGCTGAAAAATGGGCACGCGATGACCATTGCGGCGGCTTTGGTGCCTCGGCGTTTCGACATTCCGGCCCCGGAGGCGCGGCGTTTTCAGGTGGACAAGGATTCGTGGCTGCTTGGGCATTGCCATTGGCAACCGGGAAAACGCAAAGACGCGCCGGTCCTTGTCCTGGTGCACGGCCTCGAGGGCTCGAGCGATTCGAATTACATGCGCGGCATCGCGGAGAAGGCGTTTCATCGCGGCTTTCACGTGGTGCGCTTGAATCAACGGAATTGCGGCGGAACTGATGCTCTGACTCCCACGCTCTACAATTCCGGAATGAGTGGTGACTATCGGGCCGTCCTTGAGGATCTCGCGAACGGCGATGGACTCGAACAAATCTTCTTCGCCGGGTACTCGATGGGAGGAAATCTCGTTACCAAGATGGCGGGAGAATTTGCGGAAGCAGCGCCAAGTTCGCTTCGCGGCGTCTGCGCAGTGTGTCCCGCCCTGGATCTTGCGGCTTGTGCGGACGCTCTAGATCGCACGGAAAATTATCTCTACCAACGCCGCTTTGTCTCTGGATTGATGGACCGCTACGCCCGCAAGCAAAAATTGTTTCCGGAGCGATACCCCTTCAACGGCCTCAGACCGATTCGCACGGTGCGGGAATTCGACGACGTCATCACCGCGCCGCAATTCGGCTACCGCGACGCGCAGCACTATTACGAGCGTGCAAGCGCCAAGCGCCTCGCATCGAAAATCCACGTGCCCTTTCTGATGATCACCGCACAAGACGATCCGTTCGTACCTTACCGATCTTTCGTGGCCGCGAAAATCAGCAACAATCCCGCGATTCGCTTTGTCGCCCCGCAACACGGCGGCCACTGTGGCTTCATCTCGAAACACGGCGGCGTCGAGCGCTTCTGGGCGGAGCAACGCATCGTGGAATTTTGCGAGGCGCTTGCCGCCAAATGAACGGAGGCAGCCGCCTCTCAGAACGTCTGCCTCCCCTCGTGTCAGAACGAAAAGATCCCCGTGGTCACGGTTGTTTCAAAATCCAAAGCGGAACAAGTTTGATAGGTGTAGCCGTAGCTGTCGGGCCCGATGTTCACGCAGGAGTTTCCCTGAACATTCGACTGTTGTGTGGCCGTGAGCGGGACGGTCAACTCTTGAGCAAGCGTCTTCCCCGAAGCATCCTGAGACGCGATACTCGAGCCCCACATGCTGCCCAGAGGAAGCAGTGTCCCCCATTGCGTCTCCGTCGAAGTGTTCCAGGTGTAGTAATCGGCGGGATTGCCGCAGCTATTCCACCACGAACATTGATAGCCGTAAGAAAAGTAGGTAACGTCCCCGGCGCCTCTCTCGACGCCAACAAATTGCAACGAATACAGCGGATTCCCCGCCCCGTCCAGGTACTGCACGTATCCAATGTAATCGAAATGGTCGGTGACGAAGTTACTGCCATACTGCGCAATCACGCTCGCGGCCGTGGAATTGCAAACGGGGAATGGAACGACTGCCACAGAAGTCCCAGTCGCGTTCAGGCCTTTGTCCGTGAAGGCGATCATCTGATTTCCGTCCATGCTTTCCGTATAGGAAATGTCCACGGGAAGCTGCCACGACGTCGCGCTGGTGGCTCCCGCGCAGCCGTAATCCTGAATCAACGTAGAAGTACCCTGAAGATGGATGGAACTCCCAAAAGTGTTCGAGTACTTCTCGACTGTGGCTCCCTGTAGCGTCACCTGAGACGACTGCGTCCACTGCTTGGGAGAAGCGACATTGCTGTCCACGAAGAGTCCCGTAACATGTTCCGCGTTGTCCGTGGAAATGGTGATGGCGCCCGATGCCGTATTGTTGCTGTTGTCCCAATCTCCGGGCACGGGATTCGCGGCGGAGACCTGAATCGCGTGCGTTCCTGCGCCGCTAAACGTGTACGAGAATTCGCAGGTCACTCCACCTCCCGCATCCACGTAAACGTTGTTGGCTTGATCCACGGTGCTGCCGTCAACGGCCAGCACACAGGCCGTCGTGGCGCCTGTGTCTCCATTCAGCTCCGTGATGTTCGCGCGAATGTTGACGACTTGCTGGACAATGGCTGTTTCCGGAAACGTCAAGTTCTGCACGGCCAGGTCGGGCCGCATCTTTACGGTCTCCGTAACCGTGACGACATCCGTGCGGTTGCCGTCGATACCCTTGATTCCACTCTGAAGCTGAATTTTTTCGCCCCGATGAAGCGAGGGCCAGGAGAAACTGTAGTAGCCGGAGGAGGCAGAAAGCCCGGTGAAGTTGTGGGCAAAGAGCGCTTCCCCGGATGGCATCAGAGGTTTCATTTGTACTCTGGCGATTCTGCCTGGTGGCGTGGCGTTCGAATCGAGTGTTCCGGTGGTGAGTTCAACCGTGGTGTTGTTGTCTTTGCCGAGAAGGGCGCGGGCGGTCAGATTAGCGGACCCGGAGCGGCCGTGGCCGTTGCCGACGCCGCTCTGGCGGTAGTGTTTGGAACTTTGGATGGCGTAGCCAGGAACTTGGCCCTGGGCCCACAGCGCAATGGGCGCAGCCGACAACAACACAATCATGGGTATGAGTCGCTTCGCAAAATGGTGCGCACGGCTATCGAGCACGATCATGATCACCTCGGATTTGCTGAACTTTTTCTTGGCTTGCTCGAAGAAAGGAGGCCGGACGCGGGGCCCCACGATGCTATTTGACCTTCGAGTGTAGGAACAATCCTACAAACTGTTGAATTTCCGAAGCGAGAAACCGGAAGAACAGACCGGGTAAAATCCCGATGCCCCATGTCCGAAGAAACATGTCCAAAGAAAGAACTCAGCCGAGCGGCTTCTCAAGAGACGGCGCGAACGCCGGCGTCAGAAGCTGCGCCGGACCGTCCGCCGTAATCACCATATCGTCTTCACAACGCAAGCCGAATTCACCCACAAGGTAAATCCCCGGCTCATTCGAAAAGGTCATGCCCGGCTCCAGGACAGTTTTGCTGCCGCGCACAAGATAAGGGTGCTCGTGTCCATCCAGGCCGATGCCATGTCCCAGGCGGTGCGTGAAGGTCTTGTAGTCCGGCCCGAACCCGGCATCAGTGACCACTTTGCGCGCGGCATCATCCACGGCGCCGGAAAGGCGGCCTGCGCGAGCCGCATCCAGAGCGGCGTCTTGCGCTTTTCGAACCACTTGAAAAACGCGCGCTACTTTTTCCGGAGGCTTGCCCAAAACTCCCGTGCGCGTCACATCCGATTGATAGCCTTCCACCGCGCAGCCGCCGTCAATCAGGATGACGTCACCTTCTTTCAAATTTTGCGGCTTGATGGTGCCATGCGGCAGCGCCGCGGAAACCCCGAGCAACACCAGCGCGCCTCCGTGCAGGCTCATCTTCGAAAAGCCGCTTTCCACGAGCTTGCCGATGTCTTCCTGCGACATGCCTTCCTTGACCGACGCGAAGACCGCGCGGAAAACGTCAAACGCCGCTTCGCACGCCAGCCGCATCAGCTCCAGCTCATGCTCCGATTTGCGCCCGCGGCAGGCAATGGTGAGGGGATCAGCGGAAACACATTCGAGTCCGGACGCCGCCGCGCGTAGATGATCGTAAAATGTGAAAGGCGCGGTTTCTTCCACGCCGATTTTCCCCGCGCGAATCCCGCGATCCGCCAGCGCCACAGCCGCAATTTTCGTGGGGCTCTGATCTTCCTGCCAGATGCGCACTTCCGCCGGAAATTGCAGCTTTTCACGCATGCGCCCTTCTTCAAAAGCGGGCACAACAAGGATGGGTTCGCCCGTGCGCGGAAGCACCAGCGCCAGCAGCCGCTCGCTCATGCCCCAGCGAATGCCGGTGAAGTAATAAAGAGAAGTTCCTGGCGCGACGAAAAGCGCGTCGTACTTCGGCTCCAGCTCCGTCATCAACTTCTGCGCGTGCTGCAAGCGGCCACGATACTCATCGGCAGTAATGGGATGAACGCGCGAGCCCAGCGGCTTGAGCGCGGAGAAAGCTTCAGGGAGGGCGTCGGCTTCGCTGCAAAGCTTGGGCGCGCTATCGGTCAGCGTGGAAATTCCTGCAAGAGAAAGAGCCACGCCGCTTTTCAGGAACTCCCGGCGCGATGGGTGAAAGGAAGAGCGCGAATTTTGTTTTGGCATAACAGGAAGAGGTTTATCCGTGCCGCCTTCTCTTGTCAATACAGAAGGGAGCAAAGGAAAAAAACGAGGGGGCTCTGGAGCCCCCTCTTGTGTTGCCCTGCTCTGGTTAAAAAGGAGCTACCAGCTAAACCTCAACCCAAGTTCGACCGTGCGGCTCCCGCCATCGAAATCGAACTTACTGAGGAAGAGCGGCGAGTTCACGTTGATATAGCCGGAGCTCAAGGGGTTAGGGTTGTTTTGGTCGATTGCTCCGTTGTTCGTCGGAAGTCCAATGCTGAAGTTGCGATGGTTGAACGTGTCAAAGGTTTGGAAACGCAACTGTAAGGACGCACGCTCGGTGAACTTCATTGTCTTGAACAGGGACAGGTTCCAGATGTTGAGCCCGGGTGAGCTTACTGTGTTCCGGCCCACGTTCGCTAATGCCCCGAACTGCGCTTGCACAAACCGCGCACTGGGATTGATGAGGCCCGCGTCCACACCCACGGCTGATGCCGGGCCCACTACGGGAGCCACGACATAGCCGACGATATTTGCATCATTTTCTGAACCACACAGCCACGCGCCCGTATTGGGATCGATGCCTACAACGGACGTGGCTCCTCCCGCCCCGGCGTTGCACACGGCGTTGACCACGGTACCGGTCAATCCTAGACCGCTCGGATTTAGGATGGTCCGGTCGCCCGCGGGATCGCCATTGGCGTTGGCGTCAGCCGCTGACAGAGGTGTCACCGGCTGGCCCGATTGCGCCAGGTAAGTGCCGCTCCATTCCCAGCCATGAGCTACGCCACGGAGGAAGCGGTTCTCGGTCCTGACGTCCGGGAAGTCATAGACCCACGTCACCGCAAATTTCTGAGGCAGGTCAAGCGCGGAGCGGCCGCGTTCTGCCGGGAAGTCGAATCCGTCTTGCGCGCGCCGCGGGTTTACGCGGCTGCTGAACAATTCGTTTGTGGCATTGTCGATGTTCTTCGAATAAGTATAGTTCGCGCGGAAGTAGAGCCCCTTCGCAAACCGGTGCATGAAATCCACGGAACCAGCATGATAAATCCCGGAGCCTGCAGGCGGGAAGGTGGTCATGCTGCCCAGAAACCCTTCGCTGGAAAGCACCGCGGGATTGAAATTATCAAATTGCTGCAGCGTGCTTGCCGGTGCAGCGACCGTGGCCGGAACATCTGAGGCAGCCAGATAGGTCGGAAGCGGCGTGAGCCCACCGCCGGGGAACCGCGAGTCGAAGGCCGACCCCGAGTTCAGCCGCTGCTGCACGGGCAATGACATGCTGCGCGTGCCGACATAACGAACTTCGACGCTCGTGTCTTTGAAAAGTTCGTGCTGCACGCCCAGCGACCAAGAGATGACCTTCGGACTTATGTGATCTGGAATCAAACTGCCTGTCGCAGCGCGGGCCTCTGCAGTTGTTGTGGGTGGTACATTCACTTGCAACAGCCCACCGCCTTGCAAGAAGCCAGGACCGTTGGGACACCAAGCCGGGGCATTGCTTAGCGAGCAAGTGATCGCCGGATTCTGCTCGGTCTGCAATTCTGGTGGGAGGCTATTAATCGCGAAGTTGTTGGGAATCACGTCGTAGGCAATTTGTCCGCCTCCGCGGATGGACCATTTCGCGTGGCCGGTCGGATCCCAGGCAAAACCAATGTGCGGGCCAATGTTGTTGACATCCGCTTTTGGCTTGCGGAAGAAAATACCTACCGCCGGATCATCGGCGATGGAGTTTAGCGCCTGTTTAGCTTCGTCGCGCGGCACGCCGGACCACTCGTAGCGCAGACCAAGATTGAGCGTGAGTCGTGGCGTCAGTTTCCAATCATCCTGCACGAACCAGTAAACGGCTTTATAGTTGTCCGCCACGCTGCCAGTGCCTGCGCCACGCAGGGCGCCGTTCAGGCCGTCGGGGACGAGATCATTGATAAAGGCATTGAGCGTTTTGTAGTCCCATTCGCCCCGCGCCCGCGGCAGGTCATTCGTGGGAGCGATATAGTCGCGCCCTTCGATTCCTGCCTTGAAGGTGTGCTTGCCCCGGATGTAGCTCACATTGTCCACAAGCTGATAGATGTTTTGCGTGTAGCCCTGCGGCGCTAGACTGAAAGGCCCAAGGTTGCTGCCGAATTCATCGATCTCCACGTTGGGGAAATTCGCAAACTGACTCGGTGTAACAAGGTTCGGCCCGTTCAACCGCGAGAAAGAAGCCCGAAAGTCGTTGACGACCCGGCTGCTGATCGTCCAGGCGTCAGTAAAAATGTACTTCCGTGCATCGGACTGTTGTGTGCCTGTAAATTGGCTCTGCGGTTGAGTCGTATTGACCTGAGGTAGACGCAATCTGTCGTACAGTACGCGTCCGCGAAGTTGGTGCTTCCCAAGGTTCAAGTCTGTGTTCACGGTAAAATCATGTTCCCTGGAGTAGCTCGGAGCAACCCCGGCGAACTGGCCAATGTCGATGGCTTGCGTTGTGCCGTTCACAGAGACGTTGGTGGTCCCTGTTTTTGTTGCTGCCACTGGGAATTGCTGCAATATGGCTGCTACCGCTGAATTGGGATTCAGGGCCATGAGTTGTGTCATGCCGTTTGTCGTTGGCGTCAGGACGGTCGTTCCTTGCGATCCCAGGCCCTCATTCTGGAACTCGTACGCGCCATAGATAAACAATTTGTTCTTCAAAATTGGCCCGCCCGCGCTGCCGCCCACGCGGTTATAGTCAAAGCGATTCTTTACTTCCGGCAATGGCGTCGCCGTGGTTTGTGAATTTAGGAAGTTCTGCTTTTCTAGGTTTGTCGCAGCATCGATGTCGCGGTTGCGGTTGAACCACCATCCTGCGCCATGCCAGTTGCTGCCGCCAGACTTCGTGACGATGTTGAACTGACCGCCGGACGAATGGCCGTATTCTGCGCCAAATTGATTCGTTAACAGCGTGAATTCCGCCACCGATTCTTGAATTACGGGCTGCGTGGGGCCATTCACATCCAACCGATTGTCATCGACGCCGTCAATGGAGAAACCGTTGAAGCGCGGACGTGTCCCGCCAATCGATCCGCCGGAGCCTAGCACGCCGCCCTGCTGTGTGGTGGTACCGGGAACAAATACGGCAAACTCCTTTACGTCGCCGCCCAGCGTCCCCACGGGAAGGTCGTTCACGATCTGGTTGCTGAAGGTCGCGCCGAGCTCCGAAGACTCCGTTTTCACAAGTTCGGCCCCCGCAGAAACTTCCACGACCGCCGAGACGTCGCCTACTTCGAGCGTGGCGGCCACTTCTGCAACTTGGTTGGACTCCACCTGCACGCCTTTGTTTACAGTCTTCTTAAATCCTGATTTCTCGACGGTGACCGTGTAGGTCCCGACAAGCAGGTTCGGAAAAACAAACGTACCCGCGCTTGAAGCCGTCGCAGTCGTCGAAACATTCGTCGCCTCGTTGGTGACCGTAACTTTGGCATCCGGGATTCCTGCGCCCGTCGAATCCGAAACCGTCACGCGCAGCGTTCCATCAAGCCTCTGCGCATTTGCAATTGCCGGCAGCAGCATCGCCGTCAGGGCTAATACAAAAAGCCCTTTCCACAGACTCCCTGCCCTTTGAGATCCCCCTGCGGACCTCGGCGCCAGCGCCACGAATCGGCGCCAGCCTTTTGTCACAGTTCTTTCACAATTCATTGGCTCTCCTCCATTTGATGGAACAATTCCAGTTTCTTGAATGAAAAATCCCTGCGCCCCATGGCTCTGTCTGCGGAATCCCCAAACAAACCCTTTCCAGACAAGCGGATCCCGCTTGAGCTTTGCTATGGGGTTGCAGTTTGTGCGCCACTGCGCCACGCCGCCAAGGTTGTGTTTTTTCTATAACTTACAGGCCAAATTGGGAGCCAGAGAATCTAAACTTCGATACTTCTGTAGGATTTATCTAATTTAGATTCAGGTATGCGGAGAGGCTAGCTTGCCGATGCCGCTGAAATCGCCGCGAGATCTGCGAGGAATACGCCTAATTTTTCAACAAGCCTCTTAAAACGAGAACGAAGAACGAAAAACCAAAACTGCCGTTACTCGGTGCGGATGGCTTCGATGTCCTTGCCGCGGACGCGAATCTCGATGCTCAGCGGCGGGCGCAAGTCCGATCCCTGCACGATCGCGCCTCCTACGATGGCGCCCGTTCCCGGCAGAGCCGTGGTTTTGGCCGGATCGAAAACCGTGTGGTTGCACGGATTGCCAACCATCGGATGTTTCGCGGCGGCAAAGCCGTATTCGGTTCGCAGCCGCGTCAGATCGGCGACGTACTCCAGCCGGCAGTTGCCGTACGGCGCATCCACGGAAAAAGCCCAGTAGCCGCTGGCTCGCGAGGGGGAGCCGGTCGGCAGGCGGACGAGGATTCCTGCCACCTCTACACCACTGACGGCGTTGCGGATGAAAAACCGTTTGGAGGACCAGGGCTTGGCCATTTCCTCGACGGTGGCCACCCCGGGCGAGGCGTCGGTGGCGCGCGGAATCAACGTGCTCGGGTCCGGGGCGGGCGGCGGAAGTTCGATTTGCGCCTGCGGCTCGGCGGACTTGGACTGTACACGGCCGGGGCGGAGCGCCCAGCGCGCCCCCAGGAAAGCAACGACCAGCACCGCGAGAAGTCCGATGACAAGTTTGAGGGAAGGTCTGTTGGCCCCCGGGCGAGGGAGGGGCGCAGTGACGCCGGGGATTTGCGGCATGTCCGCCTTGAAGCGGTCCGATGGGGGCTGGTTGGGCATAAGGGTTTTAATCTTCGCACTGATTTTATACTGGAAACGCATGGCATATTCAAAACGCAAACAGCGCTCACCTCCAGAAGGACAACCCGGTCCGAACGCCCCACGAAAAGTTTCCAAAGGAGCAACAAATCTGTTATTGAGATGAATACAAGAAGAGAGTGATTAGTGGGCAGCGAGTAGGGATTAGGGATTAGGATTAGGGATTAGAGCGCAAGCGTTCAAACGTTCGAACGTTGGGAAAAACATTAACGCAGTAGAGGAGCGTTGGTAAGGTTAGAACGTCCACACGTTCGAACGTTGGGGAAAAAGATTAACGCAGAGCGCGGAGAGCACAGAGGACGCAAAGGGAGAAAACGTTGGAACGCGCGAACGCTTTTAGGGGTTAACGGAAATGGGTCGTGAAGCACAACCATGAGTCCTGAAACACAAACGGGAGCGAGGGCGTTTGTTCGCAGCTTGAACATTCTGCTGAAGTTTGCGCGGCTGTACGAGTTTGGCCACGCCAAGACCACGGCGCAGTTCGACACGACGTGGAAAGAGCTGCGGCAGGCGCTGGAGGACAGCGGCGGAAG